>JACXTT010001218.1_pt1 | contig 43497 bp, 36 predicted proteins | sample 9270951 | NCBI WGS metagenome assembly JACXTT01 (sample SAMN15532306, study PRJNA645909) | rock metagenome | isolation source: weathered quartz diorite | place: Puerto Rico | collected 2017-06-21
GCCGGCGGTGCGAGGGGAGTGGCCGGCGGCTCCTGCGCGTGCGCGGCGAGCGCCGGGCGCTTGCGGCCCGCGCCCTTCCGGCGCGGGGCGGGGACCGCGGAGACGCTCGTGACCCAGCGCTTCAGGACCCGATCCAGATCCTGGATCTTCACCGGCTTGGGCAGGTAGTCGTCCATGCCCGCGCTCAGGCAGGTCTCCCGGTCGCCGCGCATGGCGTTGGCGGTCATGGCGATGATCGGGACGTGCCGCCCCGACGCCTGCTCCCCGGCGCGGATGGCGCGGGTGGCCGTGTAACCGTCCATCTCCGGCATCTGGCAGTCCATCAGGACGGCGTCGAACGGAATCTTCTTCAGTGCTTCGATCACCTCGAGACCGTTGGCGGCCACCTCGGCGTGGCAGCCGAGACGCCGCAGCATCTGCACCGCCACCATCAGGTTGGTCTCATTGTCGTCGGCGACCAGGATGCGGGTCCGTGAGCGCGACTTGGACTCCCGGATCGTGTGGCGGGTGACGAGGGGCGGCGCATCCGAGGCCGCGGACGCCGAGGCCGGAGAGCCCATGACGGTGGCGAGGCAGTCGTAGAGCTGCGACTGGCCGACCGGCTTGGTCAGGAAACCGGCGAACCCGGCCCGCCGGGACTCCTCGGCCGTGCCGCGCAGGCCGGCCGAAGTCAGCATGATCAGCCGCGTGTCGGCGAGGAGCCGATCGCGGCGAATCGCGCGACCCAGCTCCAGACCGTCCATCCCGGGCATCTGCATGTCGATGATCGCCAGGTCGTAGCGCTTGCCGCGAGAGACCGCCGCCCGCAAGCGCACGAGAGCCTGCGTGCCGCCCGCCACGTCCTGCACCTCCATCTTCCAGGAGCGCGTCTGCTCGGTCAGGATGGCGCGGTTCGTGAGGTTGTCGTCGACCACCAGCACCCGCAGTCCGCGGAGGCTCTCGCGCGGCCTGGTCTGGGCGCGGGCTCCCTCGGGCTGGATGTCCAGTCGGGCGTTGAACCAGAACGTGCTCCCCCGGCCGGGCTGGCTCTCGAGCCCGATCCGGCCGCGCATCAATTCAACGAGCTGGCGCGAGATCGCGAGACCCAGACCGGTGCCGCCGAATTTCCTGGCTGTCGAGCCGTCCGCCTGGGTGAACGGCCGGAACAGACGCTCCTGGGCCTCCTTCTCGATGCCGACGCCGGTGTCGGTCACCTCGAAGCGCACCACCGCCGATCGATCGTTCCTGTCCTCGAGCCGGGCCCGCAGCACGACCTCGCCCGTCTCGGTGAACTTGATCGCGTTCCCCAGGAGGTTCAGAAGGATCTGGCGCAGGCGGCCGGGGTCGCCGCGCAGGGCGGCGGGGACTTCGTGGTGCACGAGGCAGGCCAGCTCGAGCTTCTTGCCGTGGGCCTTCGCCGCCAGCAGCGACGCGACCTCCTCGACGACCGCGTGCAGGTCGAAATCGAGCGTCTCGAGCTCGAGCTTGCCCGCCTCGATCTTCGAGAAATCGAGGAGATCGTTGATGAGCGTCAGGAGCGCCTCGCCCGAGGCGCGCAGCATGTCGACGAACTGCCTCTGCTCGCGGCTCAGCGTGGTGTCGAGCAAGAGCCCCGTCATGCCGATCACGCCGTTCATCGGCGTACGGATCTCGTGGCTCATGTTCGCCAGGAACTCCGATTTGGATCGCGTGGCGACTTCGGCCGCGTCCTTCGCCTGGCGCAGGGCCTCCTCGGCCTGCCGGCGCTGCGTGACGTCCTCGACGGTGCCGACGTGCTCGGTGACCTCTCCTTTCGAGTCGCGCACCACGGCGGTGCGAGCGTGCACCCAGCGGACCCTGCCGGCGGGGGTCACGAAGCGCAGCTCGCCGTCGAACTCCTGGCCGCTCCGGGCGCAGCCCCGCCAGGCCTGGACCACCCGCTCGCGGTCGTCGGGGTGGATGCACCGGCTCCAGCCTTCGCCCAGGCTCTCCTCCAGAGACAGACCGGCGAGGGCCTGCCAGCGCGCGTTGGTGTAGAGGCACAGGCCGGCGGCGTCGGTCTGGACGATGCCGACCGGGGAGGACTCGCTGAGCGTTCGGAAGCGCTCCTCGCTCCGGGTCAGATCGGACGTCCGCGCCAGGACCTGCTGCTCGATGGCGGTGTTGGTCGCCTCGAGCTCCGCCTGCCGCGCCGCGATGCCGCGCATCTCGCGGATGCCCTGCCGGCAGGAGGCGATCAGGAAGACGTCCTCGAACAGCACCCACCAGGCGTGCTCCACGGTGCGCCAGTCGCTCGCCACGAGCACGCCGTACACCGACTGCGGCCAGTAGATCCCGCGCAGCAGGTGGTCCACGGCGACGACCACCGTGGCGGAGATCAGCACCGGCCAGTCGCGATAGAAGGCGAGGAAGGCGAGCGATCCGAAGACGATGAAGTGGGTCTCGATCCGGCCGCCGGTCAGATGGATCAGAAGCGCCGCGTACAGCATCTGCGCGACGGCGATCGTGTGGCGCGTCAGCAGGTCGCCGGGGCGCCTGAGGGCGAGGACGATCGGGAAGGAGACGATGATCCCCCCCAGCACCAGGGCCGCCCAGAGGTGCAGGTGGACCTGGCTGGACTGGCCCGCCCACGTCCTGGGGGAGACCAGGAGGGCCACCGCGATCCCGCCGAGCCACTCGACGCCGAGGAGGGAGGCGAACAGGCGATCGGTGCGCCGGAGAATCTTGTCGCGGTGCTTCTCGAAGAGCTGATCCGCGCGCTCGCGGACGTGCGCATCGGGGGGGCGGAACTGCTCCAGCGTCTTCATGGGTCCCCGGAGGCGGCCGCGCCCGCCGGCCGCTCGTGCAGGGCGCAGCCGAAGACCGGCGACCGCCGCCGGGCGGTCGGGTCGCCCTTGAGAATCGCCTCGACGGCGTCGCGGCCGGCGTTGTCGCCGACGTGACCGCGCGCCACAGTGATCCCGCCGCTGTAGAGAAGCCGACCGCGGCCGTCGTACAGGAGCGCGTGACCGGAGGTCTCCGTTCCGAACCGCCGCGACTCGACGGCGTCCTCGTCCAGGATCGTCTCGACCCCGGGGATCGACGCGGCGTTCCTCCAGAGATCCGTCTTCCACCACTCTTCGTCGGCGCCCGCCGGCGCGTAGAACAGGACGCGCGTGTCCAGCCGGCCGTCGACGCGCGCCAGAAGACGTGACAGCTCCTCGAGACTGGCGCGGGTGCACGGGCAGCGCGGGTGGGCCATCATGACCAGGACCGGCCGGCCGGCGGGCGGGCACATCGCGCTGTCGACGGGCCAGAGCGGCGGCGGTCCGCCGGGATCGCCCGGCGTGGAGGCGTACTCCATGATCGTCCTCATCCCGAGGGCGATCGCCGCCAGCCAGAGACAGGCGCAGCCGGCCAGCAGCCGGGAGCGAACCGTGGAGGGGCCGATCACGCGCCGGCCGCCTTGCGGGTCCGGGTGCGGCCGAGGATCGCTTTCACGCGGGCGGCCAGCCGCTTCGGCTCGACCGGCTTGACGAGATAATCGTCGGCGCCCACCTCGAGACCGCGCGCCTCGCTGTCGGGACTGCCCTCCGACGTCAGCAGAAGGATCGCCATGCCGCGCGTCCGCGGGTCGTCGCGCAGCGTCCTGGTCAGGGACAGACCGTCCATGCCGGGCATGTTCAGGTCGCTGACGACGACGTCGGGAGCGGCGCGGCGCGCCATCTCCAGACCGGCGAGCCCGTCCTCGGCGACCAGGACCTCGAAGCCCTCGAGCTCGAGGAAATACTTGACGACCGTGACGACCGTCGGGCTGTCCTCCACGATCAGGACGCGCGCCTGGCCGCCGTTCCGCCCGGAAGGAGGGGTCGCGCTCGAGGGCGCGGGCTCCTCGATGCGGCGGGGACCCGCCGCCGGCACGGCGTCGAGCGGCCTGGGAGGCCCGAGCCCGACGCGCTCCTCCTCCGGCGGGGCGACGCGCAGCACCTCGTCCAGGGTCGTCAGACCCTGCGCCGCCTTGGCGACACCGTCCTCGGTCAGCGAGCGCATGCCCGATCGTCGCGACGCTTCGCGCACCTGGTGATCGGCGGCGCGCCGCGAAATCAGGTCGCGGCTCTCGTCCCCGACCAGCAGCAGCTCGTGGATCGCCAGGCGTCCCTTGTAGCCGGACTGGCCGCACTCCTCGCAGCCCGCGCCGACCCGCCAGCGGGCCTCCGCCGGCAGGCGCCCGGCTCCGCCGAAGCGCTCGAGCACGGCCGGGGCCGGCGCCCGGTCCGAGACGCAGGCCGGGCAGACGCGCCGCAGCAGACGCTGCGCCAGGATGCCGATCACGGAGGAGGCGACCATGAACGGCTCGACACCGAGATCGACCAGACGGGTGATCGAGGAGGGCGCGTCGTTCGTGTGCAGGGTGCTGAGGATCAGGTGGCCGGTCTGCGCCGCCTCGAGCGCGATGCCGGCGGTCTCCTGGTCGCGGATCTCGCCGACCAGGACGATGTTCGGGTCCTGGCGGAGGATCGACCTCAGCCCCGCCGCGAAGGTGACGCCGGCGCGGGTGTTGATCTGGACCTGGTTGATACCCTCGAGCTGATACTCGATCGGGTCCTCGACCGTGATGATGTTCTTCACCGGCGACTTGATCCAGTTGAGGGAGGCGTACAGGGTGGAGGTCTTGCCGCTGCCGGTCGGGCCGGTGACCAGGATCATCCCCTGCGGGCGCGACAGGAGATCCTGGAACTTCTGCAGCAGGTCGGACGCGAACCCGAGCTGGGCCATGTCGGTCCGCGCGCCGGCGCTGTCGAGCAGCCGGATCACCACCTTCTCGCCGTAGTTGGTCGGCAGGGTCGAGACGCGCAGGTCGATGCGGCGCTGCTGCACCCGCAGGCGGCTGCGGCCGTCCTGCGGCTTGCGGCGCTCGGCGATGTCCATCCCCGAGATGATCTTGAGACGCGAGACGACCGAGGCCTGCAGGTGCTTCGGGATCTTGAGGACGTCGCGCAGCATGCCGTCCACGCGCTGCCGCACCTGAAGGGCCGTCTCCTGGGGCTCCAGGTGGATGTCGCTGGCGCCCGCCTTGGCGGCGTCGGTGAGGACCAGGTTCACCAGACGCACGATCGGCGGCAGCTTGACGTCCTTCGCCAGCTCGGCCGGGTCGACGACCTCGTAGTCGTCCTCGCCGCTTCCTTCCAGCTCTCCCTCCGGGTTGACCGTGGGGATCAGGTCGTACGGCATGCCGGACTGTTCGATCTCGGGGTAGAGACGCTTCAGCATCCTGAAGATCGCCGACTCGCCGGCCACCACGGCGACGACGCGCCGGCTGGTGCGGAACTCGACGTCCTGGAGTGTGCCCAGGTCGAGCGGATCCGACATGGCCAGACGAAGCGAGCGATCCCTGACACCGAGGGGCAGCACACGGCGCTGCCTGCAGAACTCCGGGAGCAGACAGAGGTCCGACTCGGCGGGCGGCTCGGTCTCGTCGAGATTCACGTGCTCGAGACCCAGCCCGGCGGCGACCGCCTGCGCCACGGCCTCCTCGTGGGCCAGACCGAGGTCGGCGATGATCCGCCCGAGCGATCCGCCATCCCGCGCCTGGATCTCGAGGGCACGCTCCAGACTCTGGGCGTCTACGATCCCGGAGCGCGCCAGAATGTCCTGGACGACGGGTTGTTTCATCGACTCGCTTCGGGGCGCGGGTGGCCCGGAGGGCTCGTCCCCGACCCATCTCGCGCCGGTCCGAACCCGTGACGGGCGCGCGGGAACGTCCGGTCTCCGCCCAATATAGGCTCCGGGGTGGGGACGTCCAATTCGGAATGGAAAAGGAGGGACGACCGGGCGCGGCGCGGTCCGGGGATTACGTTTTGGTAGCCCCGGCCCCGCCGGGAACCCACAGCACGTCGGCGCGCCCCCCGTCGTTGGCACGACGCGCCATGACGAAGAGAAGGTCGGAGAGGCGGTTCAGATAGATGATTGTCTGCGGATTGACCGTCTCCTTGCGCGACAAGGTGACGACCCGGCGCTCAGCCCTGCGGCAGACGGTGCGCGCCAGATGCAGCCAGGACGACGCCGCGGTCCCGCCGGGCAGCACGAAGCTCCTGAGCGGGCGCAAGGCCGCGTTGAAGCGATCGATCGCCTGCTCCAGAGGCTGGACATGGCGGGCCTCGATGCGCAGCGGCGGACGCGTCTTCTTCCCGCGCCGAGACCGCGCGGGCACGCACAGATCGGCTCCGAGGTCGAACAGGTCGTTCTGGATCGCCTGGAGCAGGCCGGCCGCCTCGGCGTCGAGCCCGGCGGCGATCGCCAGGCCGAGCGCCGAGTTCAGCTCGTCGACCGTCCCGCACGCCTCGATGCGCTGATGGTCCTTGGCGACGCGCGTGCCGTCCCCCAGGGCCGTGGTCCCGCCATCGCCCGTCTTCGTGTAGATCCTGGACAGCGTCACCATGGTCCGCCGCTCCCCATCGTCATCCTAGCATCATCGCGGCGGGCGGCTCACCCTTGACAGGCTTCCGGGCCGGTGGTGTGATCTGCCCGTGCCCCAGAATGTGAAACGCCGCCGCCGGCGCGCCGGAACGCGCGTCGCACCTCCGGTGCGGGCCCGCGCCAGCACGCATCTGCGCCTGCACGTCAACGGCGAGGATCAGGAGGTCGCCTTCGCCCCCCACAAGACGCTCCTCGAGGTCCTGCGCGAGGATCTGCGGCTGACCGGCACGAAGCACGGCTGCGAGCTGGGAGAGTGCGGCACCTGCACGGTGCTCCTCGAGGGAAGACCGCAGCTCTCCTGTCTGGTCCTGGGCCTGGAGTGCGAGGGTCGTCCGATCGTCACGGTCGAGGGTCTGGGGGACGGCCCGCGTCCGCACCCGCTCCAGGTCGCCTTCGCCGAGCTGGGCGCGGCGCAGTGCGGCTACTGCACGCCGGGCATCCTGTGCGCGGCCCGCGCTCTTCTGGACGCGCGCCCGAATCCGACGCGACCGGAGATCCGCGAGGCGCTGTCGGGCAATCTGTGCCGCTGCACCGGCTACATCAAGATCTTCGAGGCGGTGGAGCTCGCCGCCCGGCGGATGAAAGAGCCGGGGGCGCGGCCCTCCGAGGAGACCCTGCGTGGCCGCCGGCTCTGACGGGCGACGCCTGCGGGTGGTCGGCACCTCGGTCCGGAAGATCGACGGTCTCTCCAAGTGCGCCGGCGCGACCCTGTTCGCCGACGACATCGTCCTGCCCCGGATGCTGTTCTGCAAGCTGCACCGCGCCCCGCTGCCGCACGCGCGTATCGCGCGGATCGACACGTCCAGGGCGGCCAGGATGCCGGGCGTGGTCGCCGTGCTCACGGGGAAGGATCTGCCGATCCCGTTCGGCATCCTGCCGGTGAGCCAGGACGAGCACGCGCTCTGTCCGGACAGGGTGCGCTTCGTCGGCGACCCGGTCGCCGCGGTGGCCGCGATCGACGAGGACACCGCGTTCGAGGCGATGAACGCGATCGAGGTCGACTACGAGCCGCTCGAGGCGGTGATGTCGATCGAGGAAGCGCTGCGCAAGCCGTCGCCGCGCATCCACGACTACGGTGACGAGGGGAACGTGCACAAGAAGATCTCCCTCGAGTTCGGCGACGTCGAGCGCGGCTTCCGCGAGGCGGACGAGACGTTCGAGGACACCTTCTACTACGAAGGCAGCACGCACCTGCCGATGGAGCAGCACGCGGCGGTCGCGGCGGTCGACCCCGACGGCCGGCTGACCCTCTGGTCGAGCACGCAGACGCCGCACTACGTCCACCGGGCGCTCGCCAAGGTGCTGGAGATGCCGCCGGCCCGCGTCCGCGTCATCGCCTGCCCGAACGGCGGCGGCTTCGGGGGCAAGAGCGACCCGTTCAACCACGAGATCGTCGTGGCCCGGCTCGCCCTCGTCACCGGCCGCCCGGTGAAGATCTCCCTGACGCGCGAGGAGGTGTTCTACTGCCATCGCGGCCGCCACCCGGTGCTGATGCGGATCAGGACCGGCATGACCCGGGACGGTGCGATCCGGGCGATGCACTTCACCAGCTATCTCGACGGCGGCGGCTACGGCTCGTACGGAGTCGCGAGCACGTACTACACCGGGGCGCTGCAGACCGTCACCTACCCGATCGAGCACTACAAGTTCGAAGGCCTGCGCTGCTTCACCAACAAGCCGCCCTGCGGGCCGAAGCGCGGGCACGGCACGCCGCAGCCGCGCTTCGCCCTCGAGGTGCATCTCGACAAGATCGCGGAGCGGCTCGGCATCGACCCTGCCAGGCTCCGTCTCGAGCACCTGGTGCCGCCGCATTCGCTGACCGCCAACCATCTGCGGGTCGGCTCGATGGGGCTGGGCCGCTGCATCGAGGCGGTGGTCGAGGGTTCGGGCTGGCGCGACAAGCACCGCCGCCTGCCGCGCGGCAAAGGGATCGGTCTCGCCTGCTCGTCCTACATCTGCGGCGCGGGGCTGCCGATCTACTGGAACAACATGCCGCACACCGGCGTGCAGCTCAAGCTGGATCGCGGCGGCGGCGTGGCGGTGTTCTGCGGCGAGATCGACATCGGGCAGGGGTCCGACACCGTGCTGGCGCAGGTCGTGGCCGAGGTGCTCGGGGTCGATCCGTACGACATCCGAATCGTGTTCGGCGACACCGACCTGACACCGGTCGACCTCGGGTCGTACAGCAGCCGCGTCACGCTGATGATGGGGAACGCGGCGATCCAGGCGGCGGAACGGGCGCGCGAGCTGGTGGCGATGGCGGCCGCCGGGCGTCTCGGCGTGCCGGTGGAGCGCGTGGGGTTCGCCGACCGGCAGGTGTTCGACGTCGAGGACCCCGGGCGGACGCTGTCGTTCGCGGAGGCGGTGGCCCTGGCTGAGGCGAAGTTCGGCACCATCGGCACGGTCGGCTCGTACACGCCGCCCCCGTCCGCGGCGAAGTACAAGGGCTCGGGCGTCGGCCCCTCGCCCGCCTACTCCTACAGCGCCGCGGTGGTCGAGCTCGACGTCGATCCGCGCACCGGCTGGGTCCGAGTGGAGAAGGTGCACCTGGCGCACGACGTCGGCCGCTCGATCAACCCCGTGCTGGTCGTCGGTCAGGTCGAGGGGAGCGTCTACATGGGTCTCGGCGAGGCGCTGATGGAGGAGCAGGTGTTCCGCGCCAACCGCGGCGGCGTGCACCGCCAGCCGTCCCTGCTCGAATACAAGAGCCCGACCACGATGGAGATGCCCGACGTCGTGACCTATCTGATCGAGGATCCCGACCCGAACGGTCCCTTCGGCGCCAAGGAGGTCGGGCAGGGGCCGCTCCTGCCGATCGCGCCGGCGGTCGTGAACGCCGTCTACGACGCCGTCGGCGTCCGCATCGACGAGGTGCCGGTGACGCCCGAGAAGATCCTCAAGGCGCTCGACTCGCCCGCCAAGCGTTACGGACCGAAGGGCGTGCCCGAGGTCAGGTGGCCGGAGCCGATCCGCGTCCCGACTCCGTGGCAGGACGGCGCCGGCGCCACGCGGCGATCGGCACGGGCGGAGGCCGGATCGCCGGCGGGCGGTGGAGCGACGCCATGATGCGGCTGCCAAAGTTTCGCTACTACGCCCCCGCAACCGTGAAAGAGGCCGCCGCCATCCTCCACGGCGAGGGGCCGCAGGCGATGGTCGTCGCGGGCGGGACCGATCTCTACCCGAACATGAAGCGCCGGCACCAGACGCCGAAGACGGTCGTCGGTCTCCGCGCGATCGAAGGCCTGCGCGGGGTGCGTGGCAGCCCGGCCCGCGGTCTCTGGATCGGCCCGGCGACCACGTTGACCGATCTCGAGGAGAACGTCCTGGTCCGGCGGAACTACCCGGGCCTGTTCGAGGCGATCCACTCGATCTCGACGCCGATCCTGAGGAACATGGGGACGATCGGCGGCAATCTCTGCCTGGACACGCGCTGCAACTACTACAACCAGAACTACGAGTGGCGCCGCGCCATCAACTTCTGCATGAAGTGCGACGGGGACACCTGCTGGGTCGCGCCCGGGAGCGATATCTGCCTGGCGGTGTCGTCCAGCGACACCGCCCCGATCCTGTGCGCCTACGGGGCCCGCATCCATCTCGTCTCGAAGAAGGGTCAGCGCACGATCGAGGCGAAGGGTCTGTACAGCCGGGACGGCATCCAGTACCTGACGAAGCGGCCGGACGAGATCGTCACCGGCATCACGCTTCCTCCCGCCGCCCGCTGGCGCTCGTCCTACCGCAAGCTGCGCCGCCGCGAGGCGTTCGATTTCCCGGTCCTCGGCGTAGCGGCCTGCGTCCGCTTCGAGGGCGCGGTCGTCGCCGACGCCCGCCTGTGGCTGGGTGCCGTGTCGATGGCGCCCATCGAGGCCGTCGAGGCCCAGGCCGCGCTCGCCGGCCGGCCGCTCACCGACGCGACGATCGAAGCGGCCGCCGGTCTGGCCTATCCGCTCGCCAAGCCGGTCGACAACACCGACTTCGGCCTGCGCTGGCGCAAGGAGATGACCCGCCATTTCGTCCGCGAGGCGCTTCTAGGGGTCCGGCGGGCGGAGGGCCTCCCGTGAGGCAGTGACGGGCCACCGCTCTTCCTTGACCTCAGGACCTCGCTTCGCCTAGAGTCGCCGGCCATGGCGAACGGCGACCCGCATCGCGCCGCACCGCGCAAAGCGACGACCTTCCATCTGGTCTTCATGACCTACTCGGTCATCTGCAGCGGGGCTTATGGCCTCGAGGAGATGATCTCGGGATCGGGGCCGGGGATCGCTCTTCTGACCCTGATCGTGCTGCCGATCGTCTGGGCCGTTCCGGTGTCGCTGGCGTGCGCCGAGCTGTCGGCCCGCTATCCGGTCGAAGGGGGCTATTACCGCTGGGCGCGCATGGCGTTCGGCGACTTCACCGGCTATCTGGCCGGCTGGCTGGTCTGGCTGGCGAACTTCGCGACCAACGCCACGTTCGCCGTGCTGTTCGCGAACTACCTGCGCTACTGGATCCCGGAGCTTCCGCACGTCTGGAACTGGGCGATCGCCGTCCTGGTGGTCTGGATCACGGTCTGGATGAACTGGCGCGGCATCCGGCCGGTGGGCACCACCTCGGTGATCCTGACGATCCTGATCTTCTTCCCGTTCCTGGCGATGACCGCGCTCGGTCTCCTGCGCTGGCAGTACAACCCTCTCCTGCCGGTGGTCAGCCCGGACAAGGGGCCGCTCTCGGCGTTCGTCGACGGTCTCGGGATCGCCATCTGGCTCTACTCCGGGTTCGAGAAGCTCACTCCGAACGCGGGGGAGGTGGAGAAGCCGTCGCGGGCCTTCCCGATCGCCCTGGCGTTCGCGGTGCCGATGGCGGCGGGGAGCTACATCATTCCGACCTTCGCGGCGCTGGCCGGCCAGGGCCACTGGAGCGAGTGGGGGGAGTCGTACTTCGCGGTGGCGGCGCGGGCCCTGGGCGGGCCGGCGCTCGGGTCCGCCATGGCCGCCGGCGCCCTGGTCAGCAACGTCTGCCTCCTGATGGTGACGATACTGGGGCAGTCGCGGCTGCCGATGGTCATGGCCGAGGACGGGCTGTTCCCGCGCGTGTTCGCCCGCACGCACCGGCGCTTCGGGACCCCCACCGTGTCTCTCGGCGTGGGCGGGGTGGTCCTGACCGCCCTGGTCTGGGAGAAGTTCTCGAACCTGGCGGCGATCTTCTCCCTGGTCCAGGTGCTCGCCTACCTCTTGATCTTCGCCTCGCTCCTGCGGCTGCGGACGCACGCGCCCCTGTCGGGGGGGCCGGCGGCCCCGGGCGCCCCGGACGGCGGCTTCCGCATTCCCATGGGCCCCGCCGGTCTGGCGCTGATGACCGTCCCCGCCGTCCTGCTGTCCGCGATGGTCGTCGTCAAGACGGTCTGGCACGACGGCGCGTTCGACGGGCTGCGCGCGGCGATCGATGTCCTGGTGCTTTCCTCCGGCCCCCTGACCTACGCGCTTCTCCGGCTGCGCCGGCCGGCGTCCAATGTCTCGACGCCCGCCCCCGGACGGTGAATCGGCCACGCCGGTCGAGGCGCGTTCAGCCGCCGGCAGGGCGTCGAGGAATATTCTTCGGGGGGGTCTAGACACCGGGCATGCCATTCAAGGACAATGCCGCCATTCATGGGACATCCGGTGTGCAGTCAGGATCGGAGGACCGCGTCGGCGGTAGCGGCGACCGGAGGGCCCCACTATTCGGAGGTCGAGTCAGATGCCCAAGGGTAAAGTGAAGTGGTTCAACGACAGCAAGGGGTACGGTTTCATCACTCCGGACGACGGGGGCAAGGACGTCTTCGTCCATCACACCGCGATCCAGGCGTCCGGATTCCGCTCACTCTCCGAGGGTGACGCGGTCGAGTTCGAGATCGAACAGGGGCAGAAGGGCCCGGCCGCCGCGAACGTCCGCAAGGTCTGACGCCGAATCTTCGCCATCTACCACGAGCCCGGGCCGCCCGCGAGGCTGGCCCGGGCCTTTCCCTCTCACTTCAGGACGTCGTCGAAGTACTTGACGATGCGCGCTTCCAGGTAGCGACGATCCGCCTCGCCGCGCGGCAGGTGCCGCTCGTCGGGGAAGATGATCAGGTCGTACGGCTTCTGGGCGGAGTTGAGCGCGTCCAGGAAGCGGGCCGTGTGGCGGAAGTGCACGTTCTCGTCGACCATGCCGTGGACGATCAGCATCCTGCCCCGGAGCCGTGAGGCGAGCGGCAGGAGGGAGCTTCCCTCGTAGCCGGCGGCGTTGTCGCGCGGCGTCCCCATGTAGCGCTCCGTGTAGTGCGTGTCGTAGCCGTCCCAGTCGGTCACGGGGGCTCCGACCACCGCGACCTTGAAGAGATCAGGGGCCTCGAGAAGGCAGCGCGCCGCCATGTAGCCGCCGTACGACCAGCCGTAGATCCCGAGACGCGCGCCGTCCACGTAGGGAAGCCCCGCGAGGAAGCGGGCTCCGGCGATTTGATCGTCGACCTCGACCGACCCGAGGCGGCGCGCGAGCGCGGTCTCGAACGCCTTGCCGCGGCGCGGAGTCCCCCGGTTGTCCAGGCGGAACACCACGTAGCCGTGCCGGGCCAGGTACTGGGCGCGCAGATCCTCCGTCAGCTCCCAGGAGTTCTTCACCGTCTGCGCGGTCGGTCCTCCGTAGACGCGCACGATCGCGGGGTACTTCCTGCCGGCCGGCGTGGAGGGCGGCTTGTAGAGCGCGCCGTGCAGCGTGCTTCCGTCGGCGGCGCGCAGCGTCACGAACTCGGGCGCCCGCAGGCCGAGCGCCTTCGGCTCCGGGTCGTCGTTGGGATCGAGGACGCGGATCACCCGCCCCGTTCCGTCCCTCAGGAGGACGCGCGGCGGCGCGGCGGCGGTGTCGTGCACGTCGACCCAGAGAGCCCCGTCGCGCGAGCCGGTCACCGTGTGCCATCCGGGCTCCGTGGTGACCCGCTCGATCGGACCGCCGTCGAGGCCGACGCGATACAGCTGACGCTCGAGCGGTCCGTCCTTCGCCGCCGTGAAGTAGACCGACCCGCCCGCCTCGTCGACCGCTTCCACCTGATCGACGGCCCAGTCGCCCGAGGTCAGCCGGCGCACCAGGGCGCCGTCGCGGGCCCGCAGCTCCAGGTGCCGGTACCCGGTCGATTCGCTCGACCACAGAAAGCGTCCGTCGCGCAGCGGTTTCAGATCGTCGTGCAGGTTGATCCAGGTGGTCGATCGGTCCTCGAGCAGGACGGTCGCCGCCCCGGTCGCCGGATCGGCCCGCAGGAGCTTCAGGCTCTTCTGGTCGCGGCTCTCGACCTGGACCAGAAGCGATCCCTCGGCGTCGAAGCGCACCCGCGGCAGGTAGACGTCGTCACCCGCCTCCTCCAGCCGCACCCAGACCGTCTCGCCACCTGCCGCCTTGACGACGCCGAGACGAACCCTGGCGTTCGGGCCCCCGGCGAAGGGGTAGCGCTCCGGCTCCACCTCCCAGACCGCCTGGCCCTGGTGCACGATCGGGTAAGTCGGGATGCCGGTCTCGTCGACCTCGGTGTAGGCGATGCGCCTCCCGTCCGGCGACCACCAGAAGCCGGACGCCCGATCCATCTCCTCCTGGGCGATGAACTCCGCGACGCCGTGGAACACGCCGTCGCGGGCCCCCAGGGTGAGCCGTGTCTCGGCGCGCGCGGCAAGGTCCACGACATAGAGGTCGCCGTCGCGGGCGAACGCGACACGCGTCCCGTCGGGTGACGGCTGGGGATCGAGCTCGGAGGACGGCGTCTCCGTCAGCCGCAGCGCTTCGCCGCCCGGGCGGGCCTGGAAGATATCGCCCCGCCAGTCGAAGACCGCCACGTCGGCCTCCGCCGCGAGGGCGTACAGCGTGATCCCTTTCTCCTGGATCCTCCGGCGCTCTCGACGCAGAACCTCTTCGGGGGTCAGGCCGGTTTTGGCGCTGTCCTGCGGCGGCCGGGCCACGACCCGGCGATCGCCGGTGGCGACCTCCTCACGGACCAGGGAGCGCTCCACGCCGGCTCCCTCGCTCGCCAGGAAATAGAGAAAGCGCCCGTCCTGAGTGAAACGGAAGGTCGTCGGGATCCGCTGGCCCGGCGGCGGGTAGCGCGCGACCCGCTCCAGCGTCAGGAGGTCGTCCTTCCCGGATTCTCTCGTCCGCCTGCGGGTCTCTGCAGGGCCGGTTGCCGCCAGCGCGATCGCCAGGGTCATGAGGATCAGAGGATGAGGGGCCATGTCCCACCTCCCGCGAACGGGGACCCGTATAGGCCGGAAGGGGCGGCGCAGTCAACAGGCCGCCTGCCTTGTCCCGCTTTTTTCCGCAAGTTGGGGATTGACAGAACGGACTTACCATCTTAAATAAGGGACGCTCCGAGGAAGGAGAGGGGGAGTCTTCTCGGATGCAGGAGCCGGTCGCCCGCAAGCGCCTGGAGGACCTCCGCCGCTACAACGGGAAGTTGCAGCGGCTGTGTCGTCTGACTGCCGATGTCGCCCGCCTCGGGAACGAACGGTCCACCCTCAAGAAGATCGTCGATACCGCCGCCCGTCTCATGACCGTCCGGGGAGCGCACATTGCCCTGGTGGACAAGGACGAGCACCAGCTCTACGGCATCGTCAGCTCGGGCCGTCACCCGAGGGATGCGCCGCGACTGCGGATCGAGCTGTCGCAGTCGGCCGCGGCCCAGCAGGCCCTCAGGACCCGGCGGGTGGTCGCGATCAGGAACGCGGCCGGCGACGCGAGGGTCAACCCGCGCGCCCGCGATCTGATGGGGATCCGCGGCGTCGCGTACATGCCGCTTCTCAGCGGCAAGGAGAGCTTCGGCCTGCTCATCCTGATCACCCGGCGGCCGCACGACTGGACGCCGCGCGACCTGGATCTGGCGCGGCACTTCGCCGACGTGGCCTCGGTCGCCCTCGAGAACTCCCGGTTGATGACGCAGCTCGCCGAGACGGAGGTCCGCTTCCGCAGCCTGGTCGAGCACATCCCGGCGATCGTCTACCTCTGCGACGTCGAGCCGCCGTTCCGGACACGCTACATCAGCCCTCAGGTCGGCTCCATGCTCGGCTACACGCCCCAGGACTGGGTGGGCGATCCCGACGGCTTCTGCATGAAGATCATCCATCCGGAGGACATGAACGACCTCCTCAATCTCACCGCCGAGGCGGTGCGCACCAGCGGCTTCGCGACCGCCGAATACCGCCTCCTGGACCGCCAGGGCGAGATCCGCTGGTTCCGGGACGAGTGCACCCTGGTGCGCGACCCGTCCGGGACGCCGATCGCCTGGCATGGCGTCATGGTCGAGATCACCGGCATCAAGAGGATGCAGCACTAGCGGTCCGCGCACTTGCATCGGCTCCGGCTCTCCTGTAGGCTCCGCCGCCATGGGGTTCATCGGGATCGCGATCCTGCTGGGGATCGTGGAGGGCCTGACCGAGTTCCTGCCCGTTTCCTCGACAGGTCATCTCATCGTCGCCGGACATCTCCTGGGGTTCCGCGGTGAAGGCTCCGAGACGTTCGACATCTTCATCCAGCTCGGGGCGATCCTGGCGGTGGTGGTCCTCGAGCGGCGGAGGTTCCTGGACCTCGTGCGTCCGGGCCGCCCCGGCACCTTCTCGGGCCCGCGAGGATGCGCGCTCCTCCTGACGACCACCGTGCCGGCCCTGATCGCGGGCGCCCTGGTGCACGACTGGATCAAGGAGAACCTGTTCGGGCCGGCGACCGTGGCCTGGGCCCTGGCCGTCGGCGGCGTGGCCCTGCTGCTGGTGGAGCGCTTTCGTCCGGCCTCGAGCCTCCAGGATGTCGACGCCGTGGGGTACCGGCAGGCCCTGGTGATCGGGCTGTTCCAGTGTCTGTCGCTCTGGCCCGGGGTGTCGCGCTCCGGTGCCACGATCGTCGGCGGCCTCCTGTGCGGCCTCGAGCGGCGCGCCGCGGCGCGCTATTCGTTCCTCGCGGCGGTGCCGGTGATGGCGGCGGCGACGCTGTACGACCTCTTGAAGAGCTGGTCGCACCTGGGTGCCGGCGACGTGGTGCCGTTCGCAACCGGTTTTGCGGTCGCGTTCGTGTCCGCCTGGTTCGCCATGAGATGGTTCGTCGCCCTCCTGGGCCGCCACACGCTGCGGCCCTTCGCGTGGTACCGCATCCTCGTCGCCCCGGCGGTCTACTTCCTGGTGAGCTGAGTTGAGCTGGAAGCGCTGGCTCCTCGGGTCCCCGCTGGAGACGGAGCGGGCCCGCGAGCAGCGCCTCGGCATCCCGATCGCGCTGGCGGTGTTCTCCTCGGACGCCCTGTCCTCCGTCGCCTACGCGACGGAGGAGATCCTGCTCGTCCTGAGCCTGGCGGGGGCGTCGGCGCTGGGGTACTCCATCCCGATTTCCGGCGTGATCGTCCTGCTGCTCGCCATCCTGATCGCATCGTACCGGCAGACCATCCACGCTTACCCGGACGGCGGCGGCTCCTACATCGTGGCGCGCGAGAACCTGGGCACTCTGTGGGGCCTGGTCGCGGCCGCGGCGCTCCTTCTCGATTACATCCTGACCGTCGCCGTGTCGACCGCCGCGGGGGTCGCCGCGGTGACTTCGGCATGGCCCGCTCTGCTGCACTACCGCGTCGCCGTCGGCCTGGTGTTCCTGCTGGTTCTGGCGGTCGGCAATCTGCGCGGCGTCCGGCAATCCGGCCGCATCTTCGCCGTGCCGACGTATCTGTTCATCGTCTCGATGTTCGCGCTCATCGGGGCGGGGATCGTCCGTGCCACGCTCGGGCTGCCCGCGATCGAGCCGCCGCTGGCGCCGATCCCCGAGGCCACCCGGGGCGTGACGCTGTTCCTCCTGATGCGGGCCTTCTCCGCGGGGTGCGCCGCGCTGACGGGGATCGAGGCGGTCAGCAACGGGGTGCAGGCGTTCCGCAGGCCCGAGGCACGCAACGCCTCGACGACGCTGATGATCATGGCCGCGATACTCGGATTCTTCTTCCTCGGCACGTCCTACCTGGCGCACGTGTACACCGTCGTCCCGGGCGTGGGCCAGACGGTCGTGTCGCAGCTCGGCCGGGCGATCTTCGGGGCGGGCCTGCTCTATTACCTGCTGCAGTTCGCGACGGCGACGATCCTGATGGTGGCGGCGAACACCGCGTTCGCGGACTTCCCGCGTCTCTCGTCGATCCTGGCGCGCGATCGCTTCGTGCCGCGCCAGCTCGCGAACCTGGGCGACCGGCTGGTGTTTTCCAACGGCATCCTGATCCTGGCGGGGTCGGCGGGTCTCCTGCTGGTCGTCTTCGGGGGCAGCACGCACCGGTTGATCCCCCTGTACGCGGTCGGCGTCTTCCTGGCCTTCACGCTGTCCCAGTCGGGGATGGTGGCGCGCCACCTGCGGCACAAGGGAGAGCGCTACCGGCTGCACGCCGTGGTGAACGCGGCGGGGGCGACCGCCACGGGGGCGGCCCTCCTGGTGATCGCGGTCACCAAGTTCATGCAGGGCGCCTGGATCGTCATCCTGCTGATCCCGCTGTTCGTCTTCGTCTTCCTCAAGATCCACCGCCACTATTTCTACGTCAGACAGCAGCTGTCGCTGCGGGAGATCGAACCGGAGCGTCCGCTCCGGCACACAGCCGTGGTGCCGATCTCCGCGGTCAACCGCGCCACCATCTACGCCCTGCGTTACGCCAAGTCGATCGCGCACGAAGTCGAGGCGGTGCACGTCGCCATCGATCCGCAGCGACTGGAGCAGATCCGCGAGCAGTGGAAGCAGTGGGGAGGAGGCGTGCCGCTGCGCGTCCTGGAGTCGCCCTACCGCTCGATCGTCCAGCCCCTGGTCGATCACATCGACGGTCTGATGCACGGGAAGCGCGGCAACGAGATGGTCACCATCGTCCTTCCCGAGTTCGTCACGGCGCACTGGTGGGAGGGTCTGTTCCACAACCAGTCGGCGTTCCTGCTCAAGGGCGCCCTCCTGTTCCGGCAGGGTGTCGTGGTCACGAGCGTCCCGTACCATTTCTCGCGGTAGGGCCGCGCCGGCCGGCCGTCCGCTCCCAAAGGTGATAAGATGCGCCGGTTTCAGGGAACTCCCTGCGCCGGGGACGTCAACCGAAGGAGGAGAGGCGATGCGGAATCGCAGCGGTCTGCGCGGTGTCCTGTTCGTGGCGGTGCTGGCACTGGCCGTCACGGGCCTGATCGCGGGTGAGCACGCGAAGTGCACGAAATCCGCCGAGGAGTGCGCGGCGCAATTGAAGGAGACGTATCAGACCCGCGGCTGGCTGGGCGTCGAGATGGATCCCAACGAGGACGGAACCCTCAGGGTCGTCTCGGTCCTGCCGGACAGCCCGGCCGCGAAGGCCGGCCTCAAGGCGGACGACACCCTCGTCTCCGTCAACGGCGTCAGCCTCACGAAGGAGAACGTCGAGAAGATCATGAAGTCCGACGAGGGTTGGAAAATCGGGAGCACCCTTTCCCTGGGCATGAAGCGGGGCGAGACGGCCTCGACCATGAAGGCCACGCTCGAGAAGATCCCGGACGCCGTCCTCGCCGGCATGATCGAGAGGCACACGAAAGAGGCGCACGAGATCGCCAAGAACTGAGTGTCCGGGAGCGGACCATGGGCGACGTCGAGAAGCGGCAGCACCACCGGTTCATGGCGCTCCTGGAGGTCCGGGCGCTTCCGGGAGAGCGCGTCCCGCCCGATCTCAGGCTGGCGACCCTCGATATCGCCGTCGGCGGGGCGCGCTGCGCCTCCAACCGGGCGCTCGACGCAGGTCTGCCGCTGAATCTGACGTTCACCCTGGTGGGCGGCGACCTGCGCGAGCCGATGAGCCTCGACGTCGAGGCCACGGTCCTGCGGTGCATCGAGCGCCCCAAGGCCGCGGAAAGCCGACGCTACGAGGCCGCACTCCGCTTTACGCACATCGAGGCCGAGGACCGGCGGCGGCTCCTGAGCTATCTGAACGCCCTGTAGCGCAAACAAAAAAAGCCCCGGAGGGTCGCACCTCCGGGGCTTCTCTTTTTCAGTGGTCGTGGTCGCCAGCGGGCGACGCGGACCACCCGCGAGACCGGTTAGACCGGCTTGACGTTCGAAGCCTGCGGGCCCTTCGTGCCCTGCGTCACTTCGAACTCGACGGTCTGGCCTTCCTCCAGCGAGCGGTAGCCGCTACCCTGAATGGCCGAGAAGTGGACGAAGACGTCCTTGCCACCCTCGAGCTCGATGAAACCGTACCCCTTGCTGTTGTTGAACCACTTGACGCGACCAGTTGCCACGAACCTTACCTCCGCCTCATGCGAGGCCGATTGCACCGGAACCTCGTGTCCCGGGGTCGGAAGCTCCGGCTCTGCCGAACACTAAAAAAGCCCCAAGGGGTCGTGCGTCCCTGGGGCTCATTCATAAGTCCAACCAGAAACCTCACTTCCTACGAAAGAAAACGATAAGGGAGGAGACTCGAAAAGTCAAGACCTTTCTTGTCAGACGTCGAGAGCCTTGAGGAATTCCGCGTTCGTCGGGTACTTGGAGAGCTTGTCGAGCAGCTTCATCATGGCGTCGCGCGGCTTCATCTCGAACAGCACCCGCCGCAGCCTGTGGATGCGCGGCAGCTCCTCTTTCGTGAACAGCTTCTCTTCCTTGCGCGTCCCCGAGCGGGGGATGTCGAGAGCGGGGTAGATCCGCTGCTCGAAGAGCGATCGATCGAGGACGAGCTCCATGTTGCCCGTTCCCTTGAACTCCTGGAAGATGACGTCATCCATCCGGCTGCCGGTGTCGACCAGGGCCGTGGCGATGACCGTCAGGCTGCCGCCCTCTTCCGCCTTGCGTGCGGCGCCGAACAGCCGGCGCGGCTGCTCCATGGTACGCGCGTCCAGGCCGCCGCTGAGCGTGCGGCCTGTCCCCGGCGTGGCGGTGTTGTGCGCGCGGGCGAGACGGGTGAGCGAGTCGAGCAGGATGACGACGTCGCGACCCGTTTCGACCAGACGGCGGGCCCGCTCGAGCACGATCCGGGCCACGGAGACGTGCTGTCGCGCCATGTCGTCGGAGGACGACGCGATCACCTCGCCCCGGACGTTGCGCTTCATGTCGGTGACCTCCTCGGGGCGCTCGTCGACCAGCAGGACCACCAGATGGATCTCGGGATGGTTGCGGGAGATCGAGGCGGCGATCTTCTGCAGGAGCGTGGTCTTGCCGGCGCGCGGCGGGGCGACGATGAGACAGCGCTGGCCCTTGCCGATCGGCGTCAGAAGATCGATGACGCGAGTGGACAGCTCGGCCGGCTCGGTCTCCAGCCGGATCCTCTCGAACGGATCGATCGACGTCAGCTCGGAGAAGGGGCGCCTGCGGGCGAACTGGTCGGGCGGCACGCCGTTGATCGTCCGGATCTCGACCAGGCTGGGGGATCCTGCCGCGGGACCCGAGGCGTGCGCTCGACCGCCCCCGCCGTGATGGCCGTGCGCACCATGACGGCCATGCCCGCCGTGACGCGGATCGACCTGCGGCTGGCGGCCACGGCCGGTCGCGGCCGACATGAGACCCTCGATCTCGCATCCCTCGATGCCGCCGCCGTTGAGTCGCTGGTTGGACGGCGCGAGACGCAGCAGGATCTCACGCGAGACGAAAGCATCGTCCGGGGAGGGGCGGTAATTACGCTGCGGCTGCCGCAGATATCCGCCACCCTCGCCCAGGATCTCCAGGACCCCGCTCGCCTCGATGGTCACCGGCGCGGGGTGCGGTCCGGCCGGGCGCGCGTGCGCGCCCGGCGTCGGATTCGCGTGGGGTGGAGCGCCGTGCCCGGTCGCGCGCGGGTGACCCTGGGAGGCTCCGTGCCCCGAGGCGTGAGACTGGGTGTGAGACCCCCCGGCGTCGTGCCGGGGGTGGCCGCCTCTGCGGTGCTGACCTCGTCTGTGCCGCCAGTCGCGATGATGGCGGCGGTGCCGATTGTGCCCCGGTGCGGCGCCTTCCGGGCGCGCGGAATGATCGTCGGGCCGCGGCTCGGCGGTGGTCGGGGACGCCGCCGGCCCCGGTCCGCTCTGGGCGCCGTGATCCGCGGACGGCCGCTCCGGGGGGGAGTCGTGGCGGTGCGACTGCTCGGGCCGGTCATGGGCAGGCCGGCCGTGACCGTGATGGCTCTTCTCAGTCAAGGGCTAGTGCCGTTCCTGTTGGAGGGGCTGGAGAATCCCCATCGGCGTGACGCGACATACTAACCGGAAGCCACCTGCGGGTCAAGCCCGGCGGCCTCGGCGGGCCCTGTCGAGCCTCTGCTCTGCCCGGCCACCCCACCCACCCCGCTAATGCCAGCTCGACGATGGGACTCGTGCGAGGTGAACCGGGGGTGTCCGCTGGTGGCCGCGCGCGAATCGCTCCCTTATATTGGGGTGCATGTCGCTGATCCCCCGCACGCGAGGCAAACGCCTCCTGCTCGTGGCTGCCGCGATCATGGCCGCGTGCGCCGGCGTGGACGCCCTGCTGATCGAGCCGAACTGGATCGAGGTGGTGCGCTCGGTCGAGTATCTGCCGATGGTTCGTCCGGGGGCCCCCGACCTGACCCTCGTGCATCTCAGCGACATCCACATCGGCTCCCTCGGCTATCGCGAGCGCCGCGCCATCCAGATCGTCGACGACGCACGACCCGACCTGATCGTGGTCTCGGGTGACCTGGTTCGGGGAGGAGATCATCCCCGTGATCTGCAGGAATTCCTTTCTTCCCTGCGCTCGCGCTACGGCAATTTCGTCGTCTGGGGCAACCATGACTATTGGGACGGGGTGCCCGGCGCCTGGGGTCCCGAGGTGGTGCGCCGGGCCGGCTTCACGCTGCTCACGAACTCCAGCCGGGCGATCACGTATCCGGGTGGCCGGATCGTGATCGCCGGTCTCGACGACCCCGTGACCGGTCACGATAACCTGAGGCTCGCCATGTCGCGCGTGCTGCGCCAGGACCTCTGCATCCTGGTCGCGCACACACCGGATATCGTCAGCAGCCTGGGGAACTGGGACATTGATCTCGTGCTGGCGGGACACACTCACGGCGGCCAGGTCCGGCTGCCTCTGGTGGGCCCCCTGTATATTCCGTACGCCTCGCGCGAGTACCTCGAGGGGTGGTTCAACGTCCCACCGGGGGCGCGATTGCACGTCAGCCGCGGGCTCGGATGGTCGTGGCTTCCCGTGCGCTTCCTCTGCCGACCCACCATCGACGTCATCACCCTGCGCGCCGGTCAGCCGCCCGGTCAGCGCGTGCCCAAGAGCATCATCGGTCAATCGTGAGCGCGCCAACTATTGACACTCTCCGATCAAGAGTGTTATAGAAGCGTCGAAAAAATTTTCTTCGCGAGTGAATGTGATCGGGTCCGCCGCCGAGTCCGATCTCGGGAGCGTGAAGAGGCCGCCGCGCCGATCGACGTCAGCACACGCGTGGTGCCGTTCAATCCAGAGCCGGGAGGAGGTGAGTGGCCATTCCTAAGAAGAAGAAAGCCGCCAGAAAGAGGGGGGGAAAGAAGGGAAGGAAGTAGGTCCCAGTCTCTGACTCGCGAGGGGTGACGTCGTCACCCCTCTTCTTTCGTCGGTGCTCGAGGAGTCCATGAACTCGTCCCGTACGTGGAAAAGCGGCGAGAGATGCCGCGTCACCGGCTCGTACCGGTGCCAGAACTGCCATCTCGCCGGACGCGAGATGGTCCGGGAGTTCGAGGCGGGAAAGGTCTTCCCGATGTGCGACACCTGCCCGGAGAAGGACGTCACCTGGCGGCTGCTCGAGCGGACCGCCCCCGTCAGGGCGACGGCTTGACCCCTCGGCGCTGCCTCAAGCCCCGTCTCTGCCCTTCGATCTCTTCCATCCTCGCGGCCAGGTCCTTCTCGAGACCGGCCGGCTTCGGCTCGTAGTAGCGCCGCCCCCGGAGTCGCTCGGGCAGGCATTCCATGTCGGTGGTGCCTTCCTCGAAATCGTGCGCGTACTGATAATCGCGTCCGTATCCGAGCGTCTTCATGAGACCCGTCGGCGCGTTGCGGATGGCCAGCGGCACCGGATCGGTCAGCCCTGACTTCAGATCCTCCAGCACCCGGCCATAGCCGACGTAGACCGCGTTGCTCTTGGGGGCGAGCGCCAGATAGACCGCCGCTTGCGCCAGAGCCAGCGCGCCCTCGGGCATCCCGAGGAAATCGAACGCATCCTTGGCGGCGAGGGTCACCTCGAGCGCCCGGGGGTCGGCGTTGCCGACGTCCTCCGAGGCGAATCGCACCATGCGCCGCGCCACGTAGAGCGGCTCCTCCCCCGATTCGAGCATGCGCGCCAGCCAGTACAGCGCCGCGTCTGCGTCGCTGTTGCGCAGCGATTTGTGCAGCGCGGAGATGAGGTTGTAGTGCTCCTCGGCCGCCTTGTCGTACAGCAGCGGGGCGCGTTGCGCGGCGCCGGCGATCGCCGCCCGGTCGATCGGACGGGAGCCGTCGGGCGCCTCCTTCGCGGTCACGGCCACGAGCTCGAGGATGTTCAGGGCCCGGCGCGCGTCGCCGCCCGACAGGGACGCGAGATAGTCGAGATCGGGCTCGCCGAGCACGACGCGGCGGGACGCCACTCCCTTCGGCGAAACCAGGGCGCGCTTCAGGAGGATCACGATGTCCCGGTCCTCCAGCCTGCCGAGCGTGTAAACGGCGCAGCGGGACAGGAGGGCGGCGTTCACCTCGAAGGAGGGGTTCTCGGTCGTGGCGCCGATGAGGACGATCGCCCCGCTCTCGACGTACGGGAGGAAAGCGTCCTGTTGGGCCCGGTTGAAACGGTGGATCTCGTCGACGAACAGGATGGTCCGCCGGCCGGTCGCGCGCCGGTACTGCTCGGCGGCGCGCATGACGTCCTTGATCTCCTTGATCCCCGCGAGGACGGCGCTGAACTGGATGATCTGGGAGGTGGTCAGCCGGGCGATGAGACGCGCCAGGGTGGTCTTCCCCGAGCCCGGCGGGCCCCAGAGGATCATCGATTGGACCTGGTCCCTGGCGATCGCCTCGCGCAGCGGCCTGCCCGCCCCAATCAGATCATCCTGACCGACGATCTCGTCCAGGCTCTCGGGTCGCATCCGATCGGCAAGAGGTGTCCGTGCGCCGGACGCGCGCGCGCCCGCGGGATCGGGACCGAAGAGATCCATCAGAGGAGGTTAGACTTCCGGAAAGTGCCTGTCAAACGGACGCCAGCCGTCGCCGGGGCGATCGCCAAAACCCGCCGGCGCGCTTCAGCCGGCGTTCTTCTGGAGGACCGGCATGCGGACCGATCGATCGAGCGGGATCTCGTCCGCGCCGGACTGACCGAAGCGGTGCATGTCCCGTACCTTGCTGTTCGCCAGCGTGGTGACCACCGCATCGTAGACCGACAGCGCCGCCATGAGCGATTCGCGGGCGTGCTTCTCGAAGGACTTCAGGGCGCGAGCGGTCTCCATATCACCCACCTCGCGCGGCTCGCGCTTGGTGGCCTCGCGAACCGCCCCGACCGCCCCGTTGATGACCTCGAGAGCATCGGCGAGGATCTTCCTCTCGTCCGGCGTGAAGGACTGGAACTGCTGGGCGAGCTCGTACACCTCCGGCTTGAGGCGCTCCATCTCCGTGGAGCCGTTCTCCCAGTGCCGGCCGGTCAGGATCCATTCGATCGACGTGTGACCGATACGGGCGAGCTCGAGCAGCCGCTTCACTTCGGGAAGAATGCCGTTCTCATACTTGTGCACCGCGGGCTGGGTGGCGCCGAGAAGCTCGGCCATCTGCCACTGTCGCAGCCCCTTGCTCTTCCTCAACGACTTGATCCGTTCGCCGATCACGACCTTATCGAGTGGTTCCACGTTAGACTCCCCGAGAAACAAGGTATTTTTCCGGGCCAGCAATGGTGTGCATTCCCCGGAAACCCGCGACCTGTCTGTGATTTCGCCGGAATTATACGGCGAGGCGGGAGTGAAAGCAACGAATAGATAAGCGCCCGGAATGGCAGGGCCGCGCAGACTTGGCGCAACGTCGCTCCAGTATCGCGGCTGATCGAGGCTCCGGAACCCCCGCGTTTTCATGGGCTTGTCGACGGAGAGGGGTTCCCGAGGCCGGGGATTCCGCGCGCTGCCGGGGTCGAGAACGAGAAGCCGACGAACGCCCCGATGTCCGGGGTGTTGTAGAAGGGATCGATATTCTCGATGAACCCCGACTCCAGGCACGGCCCGCGCGCGAGACGGTGCCGGAACCCCACCGAGACCTCCAGGGCGACTTTTCCCAGATCGTTTCCCGGGCGGAACGGAAACGGTCCGCCCGTCCTCAGGAGCTGTCCGATCAGACTCGTGCTCGGAGTGGGAGAAAAGGCGTAGGCCAGGAAGACGCTTCGCGAGTTCTTGATCGGCAGATGCGGCGCCAGACGCCAGTCGCCGAGGACGTTGTAGGCGTAGCCGGCGTGCAGCGCCGAGCGCGCCCATCGCCTCGAGGCGCGCACGGCCCCGCCATAATCGACCGAGCCGCTGCCGGAGAGCGTCTTGAAGTCACCGGTCGGGAATTTCGCGGACAGCGTGGCGTTCAACGCCGGCGCGCCCGAGCGCTCCCGCAGCAGCACGCCGGTCAGGGACATGACCAGGTCGCCCGGGCGGAACCCGTCGGGCGCGTGGTCGAAGTAGACGGTCTCCCCGTCGCCGATGTATCCGACGCGGAACTGGTTGCGGGCGAATCCGGTCCTGCCGCCCTCCGGCAGGCTGAAACGGCTGTGAAAAGAGTCGATGAAGCCGTCCATGAACCCTCCGGTGTACGACAGGAACGGCATCTCGACGCCGAGCTCGACCCCCCGCGCCAGGCCGACGCGGGCGTTCAGCACCGTCCTCAGGGTCTCACCGTCGATGATGTAGGAGCTGTTCGAAGGCTGCACCGTGGAGATCGACTGCAGGACCGGAAGGGTGACGCGCCCGTTGTACGTCGCGGCGCCGGTCCGTTCGAAGAGGAGGATCAGGTCATCGGTCGCCACCATGGTGTTCTCGTAGGTGGCGCTCAGGGTGAAGCGGGCCGCGTGCACCGGCTGGATGTCGGCGCCGGCGGGCGCCTGATCGAGGAACAGGAGCTTGAGGGGAAGCTGGTCCCGGATAGGGAAGGGCTCGTCCAAGTCCGAGGCGGCGACGGTCCCCTGAATCGCCGTGAGCACCAAGGCAAGAAGGAGTGCGCGCAACATCCGTGCGCAGACTAGCATGACTCGTCGCCCCACGGGAGGCGGCGCGCTCGATTTCTCTTGACCCGCACCCCGCGTTCAGTTAGGACATCGCCTCGATGAGCCTGGTCCTCCAGATCCTGCTGTTCCTGGCGTTGATCACTCTGGCCTCCAAGGGCGCCGGTGCCCTGAGCACGCGTCTGGGACAGCCCGCCGTGTTCGGCGAGATCCTGGCCGGTCTCCTCCTCGGCCCGAGCCTTCTGAACGTCCTGGACTGGGGACTGTTCGCGCCGCCGGCGGGCGGCGGCCCCCACGCGGATCTGCCCGCCGTCGTCCAGGCCCTCGCGGAGATCGGGGTCGTCCTGCTGATGTTCGTGGCAGGACTCGAGACCGATCTCGGGCAGATGCGACGGGTCGGCAGGGTCGCCTTCTGGGCGGCGTGCGGCGGCGTCGTCCTGCCGTTCGGAGCGGGCGCCGCGGTGGCCCATCTGTTCGGCTACGGCTGGAGCGAGGGCTTCTTCATCGGGGCGGTGCTGACAGCCACCAGCGTGAGCATCTCGGCCCAGACCCTGATGGAGATCGGGAGCCTGCGCTCGAAGGAGGGGAGCGCGATCCTCGGCGCCGCGGTGATCGACGACGTCATGGGCATCATCGTGCTGTCGCTCGTCGTCGCCTTCGCCGGGCGCCCGGCTGGTGCGGCGGGGGCCGGAGCCGCCGTCCTTTGGATCGCCCTGCGCATGACGCTGTTCTTTCTCTTCGCCTGGCTCCTGGGCCGAGCGTGCTTCGAGCGCGCCGCGGCGGCGGCGGGGGGCGTGGGGGTGAGCGAGCCGCTGACGGCGTTCGTGGTGACGGCGGCTTTCCTCTATGCGTGGGCCGCGGAATATCTGGGCGGCGTCGCGGCCATCACCGGGTCGTACATGGCAGGCGTCCTGTTCGCTCAGACTTCCTCGAGGGAGCGGATCGATCGCGGCATCCGTCCGCTGACCTATGCCTTCCTGGTGCCGGTCTTCTTCATCAACATCGGTCTGCGCGCGGATGTCCGGCCGATCGTCCACGCACTGCCGCTGACCCTGTGCATTCTCGGCGTCGCGGTTCTCGCAAAGGTGATCGGCTGCGGCGCGGGCGCCTGGCTGTCGGGCTTCCGTCGCAGGGAGGCGTTGCGGGTCGGTGTCGGGATGATCTCGCGAGGCGAGGTCGGGTTGATCGTGGCCGGCTACGGCCTGGCGCACGGCATCATCGGGAGCGATCTCTTCTCGGTCATGGTGCTGATGATCCTGATCACCACGATGATCACGCCGCTCGGCCTGCGTCTGGTCTTCCCGCGGACCGGGGGCCGGGAGTCGGCGCCGATCTTCGAGTCGGTGGCCCATCTGGAGCGCCGGGACGACCCGAAGTGACGCGCCGGCGGGCCCTCAGCGTGGCGCGGCCGCGAGGCGGGCGATATCGTCCTCGAGATCCTGCAGGTCGCCGATGGCGACGATGCGGCCCCGGCCGTCCAGCAGCACGTAGTGCGGGATCCCCTCCCGCGCCACGCCGTACAGCCGCGCGATCGGGCCGTCCCAGCCACCCCCGTCGAAGATCTGGATGCCGGGCAGGTGCTGGTTGTAGACGAACGCCTCGAACGCTTTGCGGTCGTCATCCAGGCTCACGCCCACGATCGTCAGGGCGCCGGCGTATTGCTCCGCGATCCGCCGGATCGGCACGACCGCCTTCACGCACGGCGGGCAGGTGCTCGCCCAGAAATCGAGCAGCACCGGCCGGCCGCGCAGATCCTTGAGGGCGACCTCCTTCCCCTGGAGGTCCGCGCCGGTGAATGCCGGCGCCTCCACGCCCGGACCGAGATCCGCGGGAGCGACCGGCGCGGTCCAGGTCTCGCCGGGCGCCTGCGGGAGGTCCACGGACAGCGTGCCGGTTGCGCGGCCGAGCACCATCCGCGTGCGCGCCGTCCCCCCGGATTGCAGCAGGGCCAGGACCTGCTGCGGCGAGATCGGATCGAGATCGACGAGACTGCGCCCGTTGACCACCAGGAGGACGTCGAGCGTTTTGACCCCGGCGCGGTCGGCGGGCGAACCTTTCGCGACCTCCGTCACGACAGCCCGGCCCGAGCGAATCTCAAGCGTCATGCCGCTCACGCGGACCACCGGTGAGGATGGGTGGGGTGCGCGCGTGGACGGGACGGGCGGAGCCGGCGGGGCGGCGACCGCGGGTGAGAGCACGGCCGCCAGGACAGCGAGCCAGGCGCCCGGACGCAGAGCCGGATGGCGCGTGCACATGATTCATGATGGTAACATGCGCCCCCGACGGGAGGGGGGGGCCAGGCCGTCCGTTCGAGGCCTGGATCGGCGCTGCCGTGCGCTTCCTGAGGACATCGCGGCGGATTCCCACGGGGCTCCTGTTCGCCGTCACCTGTCTGACGTCCTGCGCGCGCACCGGAAAGGATGTCCGGATGGGCTGGAGCGACGTCCGCGAGCGCTATTTCACCGGCTACCTCAAGAGGGATCCGGTCACCGCTACGTATCTCGGCGGCGGCGGGTACCGTCCGGAGCTCGCCGACGTCGACGCCACCCTGCCGGACATCACGCCGGCGGGGCGCGCCGACGCGATCGCCTTCTATCGTTCCGTCCTCGCCGATCTCGAGGCGGTCGACCCCGTTACGCTGCGGCCGGACGACGTCATCGATCGGGATGTCGTCCGGGCGCAGATCCGTTTCCTGCTCCACCTGCTGGAGGACCTGCGCCACGACCAGAGGAGCGTCGACACGTACACCGTGGCTCCGTTTCGCGGCGTCGACTGGCAGATTCAGCAGATGACCGAGCTGGCGGGCGGCGGCAGGGGCACCGCATCGGAATGGGACCGCGTGGTGCGCCGCGTCCGGGCCATTCCCGCCTACCTGCGCGCCGCGCAGGCCAACCTGCGCGAGGGACTGCAATCGGGCCACGTTCCGGATCATCGTCTGGTCGAGTTCGACGGTGTCGACACCGCCGCGAGTAACGCCGCGTACTTCGCAGAGACGCTTCCCGCCCAGGCCGGTCGGGTCCTCGTGGACCAGCCCTACCGGGACGAGGTCCTGAAGGGACTGGGCGAGGCCGGGCCGGCCGCCGCCGCGGCCTTCCGCGAGATGGGGGAGTTCCTGAAGGAGGCCGGGCGGTCGCTGGCGGGCGCCGATCACTTCGCGGCGGGCGAGCAGGAGTACCAGTGGAGGCTGAGCAACAACCTGAGGCTCGATCCGGGCCAGACCCCGGGCACGCTCTACGCCTACGCCCAGACCCAGGTGGAAGCGAGCCAGGGACTGCTGATCGAGGTGGCGAAGGAGGTGGCGCGCCGCCGCAGACTCCGGCTCGTCTGGGAGGGCCGGGCCGCGTCGCTCCGCTCGGTACGGGCGGTGATGGACGATCTCTCGAGGGACTACCCCCGGAACGACGAGGAGATGTTCCGGATCTATCGCGCCAGGGCGATGGATCTGGTCGCGTACGCCCGGCAGCACGGGATGTTCGATCTCCCCGCCGAGTACCGACTGGAGATCGTGGAGACGCCGCCGATGCTCGAGAGCACCCTCGAGGCGGCCTACTACCCGGCCCCGGCGTTCAAGCCGTGCGGGATCGGCCGCTTCTATCTGACCGCCTCGCACGGCGACCTCGGCGTCCTGAAGGGGAACAACATCCACGCGGTCGCCGACTTGTGCGCGCACGAAGGATTCCCGGGACACGACTGGCAGTTCCAGTTCATGCGGCAGCGGGCGCGCTCGATCGGGAGCGTGCGCTGGCTGACCCCGGGGGCGGTGGAGGACTCGTCCTCGATGTGGGAGGACAGCATGTCCTCCGAGGGCTGGGCGCTCTATGCCGAGCAGCTGGTGGGCGAGCCGCAGTCGGACGCGCGCGGCGGCTTCTACACGCCGGAGGAGCGTCTCTACCAGCTGAAATGGCAGACGCTGCGTGACGCGCGCGTGCGCATCGACACCGGTCTGCACACCGGGCGGATGAGCTTCGACGAGGCGGTCCGGTATTACCTCGAGAACGTGGAGTTCCTGCCGGACGCCTGCTCGGTGGGTCGCCCGGACCCGGTGCGCGCCGCCGCTTGCAACGCCGCCCGGCGTGCGGTCTATCGCTACTCGAAGTGGCCGACCCAGGCGATCACCTATCACCTCGGCAAGCGCGACATCCTGGACCTGCGGGATCGGCTCCGGCGCATGCAGGGGGACCGTTTTTCCCTGCGCTCGTTCCACGAGCGGTTCCTGTCGATCGGCACCATCCCGGCGGGCTATTTTCGCGATCGGCTGCTGCGGGAGGCGCAACAGACCTCCGCGGGGCAGGGTTTCTAGACGGTGGTCTCGGGCGGGAGTCTGACGGGAGACGAAGCCCCGGTGGCGAGATCCGGCATCTCACCCTCGGGCGGCGCTTCGGGAGCGGGCTTCGCCGACCGATCGATCTCGACCTTGAGCGACCGGAGTCCTTGATCGAGCAGCCGCGCCCGCAGGCGGGAGCCGGCACGGAGCCTCTCCAGGATCAGGCGCGGGCCGCGCAGGCGGGCATCGAGCCGCCAGGTCACCTTCGTGGCGCCGGTGTCGACGCTGTCGAGGCACAGCGACCCGAGGTGGCGACTCAGCCCGCGATGCGTCCCCAGGGAGTCGCGCCGCAAGGAAAAGGCGATCTCCCTGCCGGGAACGATCCGGACGATCTCGACGTCGGCCCAGTACGGTCTGCCGTCCCGGGTGCCGGAGCAGCGCCAGACGGTTCCGGCGCGCTCGCCGTCTCCGCGACGCAGCGTCCATTCCGTGATCCGGCAGAGGTCGCGCGCCTTGCCATGACGCGCGTGCAGCGTCGGGAAGCGACGGATCGACTCCCAGGCGCGGTCGAGCGGGGCGTGGACCACGATGGAACGGCTCAGATCGACCCGTCCCGCGGCCACCAGCCCCAGCAGGACGACCAGCGCGCCGGAAGCCACCGCGAGGGCGATGGCGAACACGCCGAGGCTGGTCGGTCCGTCCGCGAGATCCACGCGTGCGCTCCTCAGAACGCTTTTCTCCGTCCGTCGCGGACGCACGATCCGGAGACGGGGGAGGAAACGCGGCGTTCGAGTCGTTCGACGAACCAGCGGCGAGTGACAACCAGCGAAAAGATACCACGAAACAGGGCGGGATGCGGTATTCAAAGGGACGCCCGCGAGGGAGAGCGGGGAATGGCAGGTCTATAATGTCCCCGTCATGGGACAGTCGAACCCTTCGCTGGCGGGAACGCTCTCGGATCTGACTCGGGAAGGCGAAATCTACGAGCGTCTGCCCGACCATGCGGTCCGCTGTCATGCCTGCGGTCACAACTGCTTCATACCGGCCGGCCGCCCCGGCATCTGCAAGGTACGCTTCAACGAGAGCGGCCGGCTCAAGGTGCCCTGGGGTTACGTCGGGGCCCTGCAGTGCGATCCGGTGGAGAAGAAACCGTTCTTTCATGCCCTGCCGGGGGCGCTCGCCCTGTCGTTCGGGATGCTCGGGTGCGATTTCCACTGCGCCTACTGCCAGAACTGGATCACCTCGCAGGCGATCCGCGATCCGAAGGCGGTCGCGCCGCCGGAGCGGGTGACGGCCGGGACGCTGGTCGGGCTGGCGCGCCAGCAGGGGGCCGCGATCCTGGCGTCGACGTACAACGAGCCGCTGATCACCTCGGAATGGGCCGTCTCCATCTTCAGGGAGGCGGTGCAGGCCGGCCTCGTGTGCGCTTACATCAGCAACGGCAACGGCACCGAGCAGGTCCTCGAGTACATCCGGCCCTACGTCCGCCTGTACAAAGTCGATCTGAAATCGTTCCGCGACCGGAGCTACCGGGATCTCGGCGGCACGCTGAGGAACGTGCTCGACACCATCGTGCTCCTGAAACGCAAGGGGTTCTGGTTGGAGATCGTGACGCTGCTGATTCCGGGGTTCAACGATTCGGACGAGGAGATCCGGGACATCGCGCGCTTCCTGGCGGGCGTGTCACCCGATGTCCCCTGGCACGTGACCGCGTTCCACAAGGACTACAAGATGACCGACCCGGACGACACGCCGGCGTCGACGCTCCTCCGGGCCGCCGGGATCGGCAGGCAGGAGGGTCTGCGCTACGTCTACGCCGGGAACCTGCCGGGAGCGGTCGGCGATTTCGAGAACACCCGCTGCCCCGGGTGCGGGGCTCTTCTGGTCGCCCGCCTCGGCTACCGCATCCTGGACTACCGCGTCACGCGGCGCGGAACCTGCCCCGACTGCGACGCCGTCATTCCGGGGCTCTGGCACCACGCCGCCTGAAGTCCGCTTCTCGGCTTACTCGACCGGCTCTCCCCCCCAGCGTCGCACGGCCTCCTGCAGGCGCAGGACGAAGCCATCCGGGTCGTCCGGGCTGATCACGAAGTGCCTGAAGAGACCCCGCCGCTTGCGGATGGTGACGCTGTTCCAGAACTTCAGCGAGGACCAGTTCTCGTGAATGAGCGCGCCGCGGCGGTGCACCTCCTCGATGTCGGCCAGAGGCAGGCGCCGCACGATCCTCCCGAGGATCAGCACCTCGAGCCCGGTCTGCGTGATGCGGTAGGTGATGGTCCCGACGGTGGCCAGGAATGCCAGGACGACGGCGCTGACCAGCATCGCCTGGACGATGATCAGGCCGGTCATGTGGCTGCTGCCGGTCAGGACACCAGGCGGTACAGAGTGTCTCGCTGTCGCGGGATATAGCCGGCCTCGCGGATGAGCCGCTCGATCTCGGTCCGGGTCGTGCATCCATGGGCGCCGGCGGCGCGCACGACGTTCTCCTCGATCATGGTGCTGCCCATGTCGTTGGCTCCGAACTTCAACGCGACCTGGCCGATCTCCTTCCCTTGAGTCACCCAGGAGGACTGGACGTTCTGAATGTTGTCCAGGAACAGCCGGCTGACGGCCTGCGTGCGCAGATAGTCCGCGCTCGACACCTCGCGGCCGCCCAGCGCGGTGTTCTCGGTCTTGTACGTCCACGAGATGAACGCGGTGAACGAGGCCCGCCCGCGGTCCAGACTGGCGTCCTGCAGGGAGCGGATCCTGTCCCAGTGCGCCACCCGATCGGCATAGGTCTCGACGTGACCGAACATCATCGTCGCCGTCGACGGGATGCCCAGAGCGTGCGCCGTCTCCATGACCGCGAGCCAGTCGTCCGACAAGGTCTTCAAGGGCGCGATCTGCCGGCGCACCCGGTCGACCAGGATCTCGCCGCCACCGCCCGGGATGCTGTCGAGCCCGGCGGCCCGGAGCCGTCGCAGCACCTCCTCGAGCGGACGGCGCGAGACCCGCACCATGTGCTGAATCTCCGGCGGCGAGAACGCGTGCACGTGCAACCGGGGGAAGGTCTCCTTGAACGAGCGCAGGAGATCCTCGTACCACTCCAGAGGCAGGTCCGGATGGTGTCCTCCCTGCATCAGGATGCCCGTGCCGCCGAGCGCGAGGGTCTCCTCGATCTTGGCGTGCAGCGACTCCCGCGTGTGCAGGTACCCTTCGGGGTGTCCCGGATCCCGATAGAAGGCGCAGAAGGAGCAGCGCGCGACGCAGACGTTCGTGTAGTTGATGTTGCGATCGACGATGTAGGTCACGATCGGCTCGGGATGCAGCCTGCGGCGGACGAGATCGGCCGCCAGCCCGAGGTCGAGCAGCGGCGCGGCGCTCAGCAGCCGCAGGGCGTCCCCGGTGCCGAGACGCACGCCCGAGACGGCCCGTTCCAGGATGTCGTCGATCCCGGGATCGGGACGGCGTGGACCGCGCAGCTCGCGATCGGACACGCGTTCCCAGAGACGCGGGTCGATCGCGCCCGGGGCGGGATCGAGCTGCAGCTCTTCACTCAAGGATGTGCCTCACGGGTGCGGCAGACGACGACACGCGCTCCCATTCGAACGGGTCGCGGAATCGAATCGGGCGCCGTCCCGGCGCCACTTCGAACTGCTGCGCCAGACGGAAGAACAATTCGAGCCCCCGCTGCTCCTCGGAGCCGAGGTAATAATGGATGCCGGTCCTCAGATACGACTCGATCGATTCGACGGGCAGCCGCAGACGCCGCCCCTCGAGCGCGGCGATCGCCGGGATGTTGGCCATGCCCAGGCGGCGCGACTCGATGAACGGACGGACGCCGTCCGGCACGACCACACCGGGGCGGACGGCCCACAGGGCGTACACGAACGGCAGACGGGTCTGGGCGAACCACTCCGCCCCCAGATCCAGGACGTGCAGGCCGGTCACGTCGGCCGCCAGCGCCGCGTCGCCGATGAGGAGCGCGGCGTCGTGCTCCAGCAGCATCTCCCGCAGCGCCGGCGCGTGCTCGTCGTAACGGATGTCATGCAGGCCCCTGCGAGCGAGCAGGATCTTCAGGAGGGCGGCCGACGTGCGGGAGTTCGCGTCGAGCGCCACGCTGCGGATCGCTTCGCAGGGGACGCGCGACACCAGGATCACCGAGCGAACCCTTCGCTTGCTGGCGATGCCGATCTGCGGCAGGAACTCCACCCCGGGCAGCCGCAGGTACTCGATCGAGGGAATCAGCCCGATATCCGCCTTGTTCGTGCGCAGCAGATCCGGGATCCGGAACGGAGAGACCTGCGACACTTCGAAGAGGCCTTTGTACGGACCCCGCACGAACCCCCAGGTCAGCGGCTGGGCGTTGGCGAAAGGAACCGAAGCGATGCGCACATGGTTCATGGGATCGCGAGCACCTCGGCCGGAGCGGCAGGACGACGTCAAAGCGCGCCATTCTATCAGATGGACTCCGGCAGTCAAACGCCCGCGATCGGGCGGAGACGCCGTGCCCGAATCTGCTAACCTTGATGATCCACGGGGGTCGGGAAGGTCCATGAAACGGCCGGTTCTTCACTTTCTGTATCTTCTTTATATCGTCGAGACCGGCGTGTTCCTCGTCCTCGTGCCCTGGTCGTTGATCTGGGTGCACTCCTACTTCGCGCAGATTCCCCCGTTGCGACCCATCCTCCTGAGCGGCTTCGTCCGCGGCTGTGTTTCGGCCTTCGGTCTCATCCAGATCGGCGTAGGCGCCGTCGACTTCCTCGCTTTCTGCCGGGCGCTCAAGACTCCATGACGCGGGGGGATTCGCCGGGAGTCTGCTTCGTGACCGACAGACACCTCACCCTCGGACGGCCCCTGCTCGAGGTGACGACGTCGGCCATCGCCGGCGGCTGCAACGTCGTGCAGGTGCGCGAAAAGGACCTGACCGGCGGACCCCTCCTGTCGATGGCGCGGGACATCGTCGGGGTGGCGAAGACGCGGAGCGAGCGTTGCTCCATCGTGGTGAACGATCGTCTCGACGTCGCGATCGCCGCCAAGGCGGCGGGCGTCCACCTGCCGGCCGCCGGCCTGCCGGTCCGTGAAGCGCGGCGGCACGCCGGCAGGAGGTTCCTCATCGGCCGCTCGGTGCACTCGCTCGCCGAGGCCCGCGCGGCGCAAAAGGAAGGGGCCGACTACCTTTTCTTCGGGCCCGTCTTCATGACGCCCGGCAAATCGGCGTTCGGCCCTCCGCAGGGACCGGAGGCGCTCGGAAAGGTGGTCGAGGGGGTCGCGATCCCGGTCTGGGCGATCGGCGGCATCCATCCCGGGACCGCCGCCGAGCTGCGTGGCATCCGTGTCGCAGGTATCGCCGCGATCTCCTTCATCGCCTCGGCCGAGGACCCCGCCGGGGCGATCGCCGCCCTGCGCGCGGCCCTCTCCGGGTAATCAGAGACCAGCGGTGGGCGTGACCAGCTGGCCGCAGGCGGCCCCGACATCGCGACCCTTGCTCCAGCGGATGGTGGCGGCGACGCCGCGCGCCAGGAGCGCGTCGCGAAACGCGGTGGCCCGCTCCGGGGACGGTGTCCGGTAGCCCGGCATGCCGGCGTCGTTGTACGGGATCACGTTGATCTTGGATCTCAGATCGCGCGTCTGCCGGGCGATCCGGGCAGCGTCGTCCACGGTGTCGTTGACTCCTTCGATCAGGCAGTACTCGAACGTCACCTTCTCGCGCGGGCCGAGGGGAAAGCGCCGGCACGCGTCGAACAGGGCCCGCAGGTTGTACTTGCGGTTGATCGGCATCAGCTCGTCACGCTGCTCGTCGTGGCTGGCGCCCAGCGAGATCGCCAGACGCGGCCGCGGGCTCTCCCGTCCGAGGCGCTCGATCCCGGGGACGAGCCCGGCGGTCGACAGCGTGACGCGGCGAGGCGACAGACCAAACCCCTTCGGGTCGACGATCACGTGAAAGGCGCGCATCACCGCGTCGAGATTGAGCAGCGGCTCGCCCATCCCCATGAAGACGATCCGGTAGCGGCCGCCCGCGAGACCGTTGTCGCGCGCGAGGACGGCGACCTGCCCGAGGATCTCCCCGGGTGTCAGGTTGCGGACCCGATCCATGGTCCCGGTGCGGCAGAACGTGCAGGCGAGCGGGCAGCCGATCTGCGAGGAGAGGCAGAGGGTCACGCGCTCCCCGTAAAGGATGTAGACCGCCTCGATCTCCCCGCCGTCCTCCAGGGTCAGGACGTATTTCTTCGAGCCGTCCGCCGAGAGCCGGACCTCCTTCATGCCGGGCCATGCGACGCGGAAGCGCTCGCCCATCTTTTCCCGAAGGCCCGACGGCAGGTCGGTCATCTCCCGTGGGTCGGTGCGCAGCCGGCCATACAGCCAGTGGAAGACCTGTGAGGCGTGGAAAGCCCGTCCGGTGAGCGGCTCCAGGGCCGTGGCGATCTCCTGCCGGTCCAGACCGAACAGATTCCGCGGGCACGCGCCTTCCGGGCCGCCCGTCGGGGCGCTCTCCTTCACGACTCCTCCGAGAACAGGAATTCTAGCGCAGGGCGGCGGCGCTCAGCCGGCGGCGGAGTAGTGAATCCGTGGATCGAGATAGAGATAGACCAGATCGACCGCCAGACCGACCAGCACGAAGACGGCGGTCAGGAACAGCACCCCGCCCTCGACCACCGGCAGATCGCGCAGTCCGATGGCGCGCACGATCGTCTTGCCCAGCCCCGGCCAGGCGAACACGTACTCGGTCGCGACCGCCCCTCCCAGCAGGCCCGCGAAGTCCATGCCGATGACCGTGACCACCGGGATGAGGGCGTTCTGCAGCGTGTGCCGGACGAAGACCCGCGCGCGCGACGCCCCTTTGGCACGCGCGGTCTGAAGGAAGTCGGCGGTGCCGGCCTCGATCAGGCTGGCCCGGGTGATGCGCGCGATGGCGCCCATCGACACGAGCGACAGAGTGACGGCCGGCAGCACGAGGTGGTCCCATTCCGGCAGACGGATCGAGGTGAACGGGACGAAAGCTCCCTCCATGCCGTAGCCGAGAACGGGCAGCCACCCGAGACGCGAGCCGAACAGGAGCATGAGGATGAGTCCGAGCCAGAACACCGGCATGGAGGTTCCGACGAGAGCCAGGATCAGGACGAGCGAATCGAGCAGCCGGCCTCGCTGCAGGGCGGCGAGCGAGCCCAGGACCAGACCGGCCCCGGCGGCCAGGAGGATGGCCGAGACCGCCAGGATGAGCGTCGGCGGGAAGCTGGTCGCGATGACGTCGGCGACCGGCCGGCGCTGGACGTACGACGTCCCCAGATCGCAGCGCGCCAGCTTGGTGAGATAACCGAGGTACTGCAGCGACACCGGCCGGTCCAGCCCCCACTCGTGGCGGATCGATTCGAGGATGCGCGGGTCGACGCTCTGGCCGCCGGCGATCAGCCGGGCGGGATCGCCCGGGAGAAGGAACACGAACACCCAGACGAGGGTCGCGGCCGCGAGCAGGATCGGGACCAGGCTGAGCACGCGGCGGACGACGTAGCTGATCAGCTCGCCCCTCTCTCGATCCTCAGGCGCTCGAGCGGCAGGCGGAACTCGCCGAGCGGCGACAGGACGACCCCTTTCACGTACGGCTTGTACAAGGTCTTCGCCTGGTAGTAGCTCAGGATGATCCAGGGAGGATCGTCCATCACCGCGATGCGCTCCGCCCGGCGATACAGCGCGGCGCGCTCCTTCGGTTCGGTGACCACCAGGGCCTGGTCGATGAGCCGATCCACCTCGGCGTTCTTGTAGCGGCCGAAATTTCCGGCCGGTCCCCAGTTCGACGAGTGCAGCAGGGGCCGCAGGATGGCGTCGGCGTCGGGATAGTCGAGATACCAGCCGAAACGGAACATCGGCGCCTGTCCCGCCTTCTCCGCCGTGCCCGACACCGCGGCGATGTAGGCGCCCCAGTCGACCTCGCGGATGGTGATGTTCACGCCGACGGTCTTCAGGTCGTGCTGCACCTGCTCGGCCAGGCGACGGTTGTCCTCGCTCGTGTTCACCCAGAGCGCGATTGGCGGCAGGCCCCTGCCGGCGGGGTAGCCGGCCTGAGCCAGGAGGCTGCGCGCCTTCGCCTCGTCGTGCGGGTAGCCCGGAAGATCCGCGTCATGCCCGGGGATCCCCGGCGGAATGATGCCGTTGGCGGGGAGGTTGCCGCCGGGGAACAGCACCTCCCACATGTACCGCTTGTCCACCGCGTAGTTGAAGGCCTTGCGGAGGGCCGGGTTGTCCTTGAACGGGGGCACGGCGAGGTTGAAGCCGATGTACCCCGTCCCCATGAACGGGTAGCGGTACACCTCGGCCCCCACCTTGGCCATCATCGCCGTGTCGTTGTCGTCGGGCGTCTCGTCGAGGCTGTCCAGGCCGCCGGCGATGTACTCCTGCAGGGCGCTGGTCTTGTTCTCGATCAGGCGGATGACCACGCGGTCGAGCGCCGGGCGGCCGCCGTAGAAACGATCGAAGGCCCGGAGCTCGAGGAAGTTGGCCTGCTCCCAGCGTGAGAACTGGAACGGTCCGCAGCCGACGGGGGCGCGCAGATAGGCCTTGCGCGGGTCGTCGTAGATCTCGCGCGGCAGGATGGCCGCGTTCGCCATGGTCAGCTCGGACAGGAACGGGGCGAACGGCTTCGCGAGCCTGATCACGATGGTGCGGTCGTCGGGCGTGTCGAGACCGGCGATCGCCGCGCTCGTTCCCGCGGAGAACTCCTTCGCCCCCTCGATCGGCTCGAGCAGGAAACGGCGCGGCGAATTGGTCTCCTTCCGCAGCAGACGCTCGAAGGAGTAGACCACGTCGCGCGCCGTGACGGCGCGCCCGTTGTGGAACAGCACCCCGTCCCGCAGGCGAAAGGTATACGCGAGCCCGTCGGGCGAGACTGTCCACGACTCCGCCACGGCGGGCCGGATCTCCAGTGTCTTCGCGTCGAGCTCGACCAGCCCCCGGTGCACGTTCAGGATGACCGCCTCGGAGAACTGGTCGTTGTCGAGCGCCGGATCGAGCGTCGGCGGGTCCTCGTGCAGCCGGAACCGGAACACCTGCTCGGACCGCGCCGCCGGCGGAGCCGATCGGCCGCACGCCACGGCGGCGGCCAGGAGCGCGAGCAGCAGAAGAGCCCGGGCGCGCCCGGGTCTCGACAAGTGCAGGGTGTGGACATCCAGCATGCGCGTGCCTCCGCTCAGGCGATCACCCGGCCGCGGCGCGGGTCGAGAAGATCGGTCAAACCGTCTCCGAGAAGATTGAAACCGAGCACGACGAGAAGAATCGCGAATCCAGGGGCCGCGCAGACCCAGGGCTTGGCCAGAAAATACGCCTGGCCCTCCGTCACCATCGTGCCCCAGGAAGGCAGGGGCGGACGCGCGCCGACTCCGAGAAACGACAGCCAGGCCTCCATGAGGATGTTCCCGCCGACGCCCAGCGTGCCGGCGACGATCAGCGGGCGCAGCGCGTTGGGCAGCAGATGACGCAGCACGACGCGCGTGCCGTTGGCGCCGATCGCCTGCGCCGCCTGAGCGAATTCCTGCTCGCGCAGCCGCAGGAACTCGGCGCGGATCAGCCGGGCGACGCGGGCCCATCCCAGGCACCCGAGCACCAGAAAGACGATGCCGACCGACGGGTCCGGCAGATGACGCAAGAGCGGCGCCGACTCCGGCTCCGGCACGGCGGCGATGATCGCGAGCGCCAGGAGGGACTCCGGGAACGCGAAGACGAGATCGGCCGAGCGCATCAGCAGCGCGTCGATCCGTCCGCCCGCGTAGCCCGCGAGGGCGCCGAGGAGAGTGCCGATGGCGAGCGCGATCACCTCGGCGAGGACCCCGACCTCGAGGGAGATGCGCGCCCCGTACAGCAGGCGGCTCAGCAGATCGCGTCCGAGCGTGTCGGTCCCCAGCAGGTTGTCGCGGCTGGGAGGCGTCGGCGGCGTGACCGAGCGCGACGCCACCTGCTCGTACGGGTCGTAGCCGAGCCACTCCGTCAGGAGCGGCGCGGCCAGGGCGCACAGGACGAACGCACCGACCAGGAGGGCGCCGACGGTGAGCGGAAGCCGCGCACGCGGCCGGTACGGCGGGCGCGCGGGCGACGTGTCGGGCGTCACGGCCGGACTATAGCACAGCGCGGCGCGCCTTGATTCGCATACACCCCTGTGCTAGCGTCCCGTTCGCGATGAACAAGGATCAGATTCAATTCCTCGTCTCGGGCATCCTGTTCGGCTTTCTCGTCGGCTACATCATCGCCTACGCGGTGCACGAGCCCAAGGTGGTGGCGCAGGCGGCGCCGGTGCCGGCGGCCGGCAACATGGGGATGGGACAGAGCGTGCCGCCGGCCGGCGGCGGGCCGGGCGGCGCCGGCGGGACCGAGACACAGGGCGGCGGCAGCGAGCAGATGATGGCGCAGGTCTTTCAGGAAATCACCGCGCTCAAGGCGGCGATCGAAAAGGACCCGAAGGACGTGACGGCGCTCCTGCGGCTGGCCAACATGTACCACGACGCGCGCAAGTTCGAGCAGGCGGTCGACTACTACAAGAAGGGCCTGGCGATCACTCCCAAGAACGTGGACGCCCGCACCGACATGGGGATCTGCCTGTACGAAATGGGCATGAGCGACGACGCCATCGCGCAATTCCGGACCTCCCTCACCTACGAGCCGAAGCACTGGCAGACCTGGCTCAATCTGGGCATCGTGGCGCTGTCGGGCAAGAACGACCTCGACACCGCGAGCGAAGCGTTCGCCAAGGTCGAGGAGCTGAACCCGGGGTTCAAGGATCTCCCGATGCTCAAGGACGCCTTGAAGAAAGCGGCCGCCTCGGGTCGGAAGGCGTCCTAGGAGCGCGCCCGGAGTCGCCCCCGAAGTCCCTCCCGGCGTTTGACTTCCCGCAGCCGGAGCATAAATTGAGCCGTTGCGGGGCACGTCTGCCCTGCACGGGCGGAGTCGTGATCGACGACGAAAGACTGCAGGAACTCCTATCCAGGGCGTCCTCCCTCTATAACAACGGCGAATACAAGGGGGCGATCGAGGCCTGGAAGGAGGCGATCGGAGTCGACCCCCAGAGTCAGAAAGCCCGGGAGGGGATCCGGATGGCCACCCTCCTCCTGGGCGACGTGGACGCCGCTCCCGCTGCGGGGCCGGCGGCGGAAGCCGCCGCCACGGCGGACGGGGCCGAGGAAGCGTCCCAGATGCCGGCCGAGGAAGCCGAGGCGCAGGTCGACCTCGGCATCGCGCAGGTCAAGCAGCTCATCGCCGAGCGCCGGTTCAGCGAGGCGATCGAAGGGGCCCAGGGACTGCTGCCTCTCGCCCCCGACTCGACCGAGCTCCTCAACCTTCTCGAAGAGGCGCAGCACTCCTTCGAGTCGACGCCGTTCATCGAGGAGCATCTCACCCTCGCCCGCGAGCTGCTGAACCAGGAGCGCTTCGCGGAGGCCGAGACCGAGTGCAAGAAGGTCTTCACGCTCGATGCCGGTCATCCGGGCGGGAAGGCGCTCCTCAAGGAGATCAGGGACAGGATTCAGGAGAGCCTGAAGGCCGCGGCCAGCCAGCTCGGCGGCATGACCGTCAAGCTGACGATGCCGCAGGCGCTGGCGGCCGGGGCGAAGCCGAAGCCGCCGGAGGCGAAGCCGGCGCCGGCGCGCGCGAGTCAGCCCCCGGCCCGCGTGGAGATCCCGGAGGTCTACGCTGGACCCGAGCCGGGCGACGAGACCGCCTTGCCTGCGGGCGCCGCCCTGGAGCAGCCGCTGGCTGAATCAGGTGATCAAGCGAAGCTGCAGGAGGAGGTCGCGGCACGCGAGACGCTCGAGGCCGCCTTCGCCGATCAGGCGTTCTCCGGCGGGCCGGCCGAGGAATCGCCGTTCGAGCTGAACGACCTGGGCGTGCGGGGTCCAGGCCCGGCCGCCCCGGCGGCTGCCGCGCCGTCGCCCACGGCCGCGCCGGAGAAGGAGACGGTGGTCGAGGCGAAGACCGTCCGGCCGCCCACGTCACGAGTCGTCCCGAAGACCCCGGTGTCCCCGGCCATCCCGGCAGAGACGCCGGCGCCACCGACGCCCTCCTCCCCGCCTGCGCAGGCGGCCGTTTCCCCGCCACCGATCGTCGCGGGCACCGCGAAGAAGACGCAGGCGGCCCAGACGGAGCATCCGGTCGCGCCGGCGCCGGCGGTGAAGCCGGCGACCCTCGCCGGGAAAGCCGGAGCGCCCGCCGCTCCGGCAGCGAAGGGAACGGCCCCCGCGCCGACCGCACCGGCCAGCCAGCCGGCGAAGCCTGCCACCGTCCCGGTGAGCGAGGTCAAGGCGGACGACGAGACCGCCGCCTGGGAGACGGAGCTGGCGCAGCTCAACCTGAAGGACAAGGAGCGCGGCCTGTTGCGCGGGACCGGAGCCAAGGTGACCGCCGCCGCGGTCGATCAGAGCGAGGTCGACCTGATGTCCCTGCTGGACACGGCCGGAATCCCCGGAGCGCCGGAGAGCGCGCCGGAAGCGCCGACCGCGCATCCACCCTCCGTTCCTCTGGCCCACTCCAAGGAAAGCGTCAAGCCTCCCGAGACGGCGGAAGCGGCCAGGCCGAAACGCCACATCGCGAGCGCGGCTCCCGAAGAAGTCCCCCATTCCGAGCCGAGACCGCGTGCAGCGGACAGACCGAGACCCGTCGCCCCGGTCGCGAAACGCGGCTCGTCGGTCATGAAGTATCTCCTTCTGCTCATTTTGCTCGCAGGCGGCGGCGGAGCCGCCTGGTTCTTCTATATCCAGCCGCGTGTCCTGGGAGGCGCCGGGCAGCC
>JACXTT010001219.1_pt1 | contig 43490 bp, 32 predicted proteins | sample 9270951 | NCBI WGS metagenome assembly JACXTT01 (sample SAMN15532306, study PRJNA645909) | rock metagenome | isolation source: weathered quartz diorite | place: Puerto Rico | collected 2017-06-21
CACCAGTGGTACGCGATTCTGCTGCAGAACTTAGGCCGAACCAAGGACGCAATGCCTGAGATTGAGAAGGCTCTGGCGCTCGATCCGGCTTCGCCCCAGATTAACGCGAACCACGCGTCAATCCTGATTGACATGCACCGTTATGAGGATGCCGTAGCGGAGTTGAGCAGGCTTATCGCCACCAATCCGGAATTTCCGCCCAATTATGGATTCCGCGCCGCCGCGTACTGGCACCTGGGAAATCAGGACGCGCTCGTGGCAAACGAGGTCATGGCGATGAAGAAGAATGGACGTCGTCCGGAACGGCCGGAGGCATTCGCTGCTGGATATCGCAAGGCGAAGCTGAAGGGGGCGTGCACAGCATTGATCGAGGTATTGAAAAACGATTCGCAAAGAGAGTACGTCTCACCCTACGAGATCGCTCGTTACTACGCGCTGATGGACGACCGCGACCATACCTTCGAGTGGCTGGAAAAAGCCTACGCGGAGCGGGCGGGGCGCTTGGAATACATCAAGACCGAATATTTTCTTGAGCCCTTTCACTCTGATCCGCGCTACCTCGACCTGCTCAAACGCATGGGCTTGCCGCAGTGACCACGTGCTTGGAAGGTTTCCAAGGAGCGTTTGTTAGAACGCGGAAAGGCGGATGTTTAGCCAAACAAGCTCGGCCGCCTGAACCAGATGTGTCCCAGGTCCCTGTGCGATTGCCCCCGACTAACAGGCACACAGGAAGTGATGACGTGGGTAGCAAATCTAAACGAAGGTCTTTCTCCGAGTAATGTGTCCAAGCTGTGAGCTGAGTGATTGCAGCTGATTTCTTGCAGAGTGCAGTGTCGATTCGCCGATCGCTGTTCGTTACTCGTCGAGCATTCCCCGCGACGCTACTCCAATATTGTCTCGGGTACTGTTTTTCACGTGGTACATCATTTCATCCGCCTGGCGAATGATGTCGTGAGGCGTCTGCGCGTCGTGCGGGAAGGTGGCCAGGCCCATGCTGGCCCGGACGTTCAACTCCTCGCCCTGCTCGGTGCAGAAGCGTCCCGTGCGTAGCGAATCGCGGAGGCGTTTCGCGACCACCACCGCGGCATCTTTTCCAGTTTGCGGCAGCAGCACCACAAATTCGTCTCCGCCATAGCGAAACGCAAAGTCAATCAGCCGCAGCTGGGCCTTGATCAAGTATCCAACCTCCGCCAGCAGGCGGCTTCCGACCAGGTGTCCCTTGGTGTCGTTAACCTGCTTGAAGTGATCGAGATCAATAAAGATCACGCTGAATTCGTAGCCAAAGCGTGCTGAGCGGTAGACCTCGGTTTCGAGCGTCTTGTAAAGATGGCGCGCGTTGAATAGGCCCGTGACGTCGTCGGTGATGGTAAGTTCCTGAATTTTCTCCACGGCCTTGGCGTTCTCGATGGAGATGGCTGCGTAGTCGCATAAGGAATGCAGGAAGAACATTTCCTGATCGCTTAAGCCCTTCACATCGACATTGACCAGTTGGATCACGCCCAGCACCCGGTGCCTGGAACGCAGCGGCACGCAGATGATTGACTGGGTCTGCCAGCGGGTCATCTCGTCGAGCCGCGGGGAGAACCGCGGATCGCTGGCCACGTCGGGGACGATCAGCGACTGGCCGTGCTTGGCGACCCAGCCGGCGATGCCTTCGCCCATTTTCATGCGCGCATTGGCCAGAACCTCGGCCGCGGCACCTACGGCAATGGCGAAGTACAACTCGTTTTTCTGCTCATCCACCATCAACAGCGACCAGGTTTCCGGGCGGAAGTATTCCGCCATCTTCTCCATAATGGTCTGCAGGATGGAATCCAGGTCGAGCGAGGAAGTCAGAGCCTTGGCCACATCGTGGAAGATGGTGAGCTCTTGCGACAAGCGAGTTGGGGATGTTCCCGCTGCCTCCGGCATGCACTCCTCATTACGGTGGGAAGTTAATGGATTATAGTTTTGGCCGCACAGCTCGGGCAATGTACGTTGGTAACTGGAACCTGTGATGCCAACGGTGCGTTTTCCGCTCTAAATCCTGCGCCGCGCGGCGCTCGAATGACCTATCATGGGTCCATATTCTGAGAGTAAAATCTGGTCGCCGTCCGGTCCGGACGGGAGAATCGCTTGCCTTCCTTTGGGGAAAAACTGAAGCTCGAGCGCGAAAAGCGCGCCATCACGCTGGAGCAGATTTCCCTCTCCACCAAAATCGGAATGCGCATGTTGCGGGCCCTGGAAGAGGATAAATTCGAACAGCTGCCGGGTGGTATTTTCAACAAAGGCTTTGTCCGCGCCTATGCCCGCCATGTCGGGATCGACGAGGACCAGACGGTGGCCGACTACCTGGAAGCTTCCGGTGAAGGCCCCGTCGTCAAAATAGACGCCGCGATAGAAGACGAGATCGCTCCGCCGGAGCCGCGCGAGCCGATTCTCTCCCGGCAGATCCCTTGGGGCCTGCTCGCCGCAGTCCTGTTGCTGGTGGCACTGGCCCTCTTGTTGTGGACCCGTCGCCAGCACAAACACGAAGGACAATCCGGACAGCTCCCTGTGCCCGCAGCGACTCAGAAACCTGTGTCGGATGCGACGACTGGGGCGAGTGCCGAATCGGCAGTTTCACTCGCCCCCAGCGGCCGCGCCAATCCCGTCCTGACACCCGTGCCGACAAAAGAAGCGAGCACAGCGTCGAAGCCAGTCTCAACCACCGGAAAGAATGCGCTTGCCACGGCAGCGGAGATCACACCCATGACCCCTGCTCCCGGCGAGTTTACGGTGGTCATCCTGGCCCGAGAGGACTCTTGGCTCTCGATCACGGTGGACGGTAAGAGCACGTTCGCCGATACTCTGGTGGCAGAAAACCAGCGTGCGGTTCATGGCCAAAAAGAGGTGGTCATTAAGACTGGGAACACGGGTGCGCTCGACTTTGTCTTCAACGGGAAAAAGCTCACTCCGCAGGGCGATTATGGAGAAGTCAAGACCCTTACCTTCGGCCCCGGAGGACTGCAACCCAACGTGCCTGCCGACCGGTGAGCCAATAAGTTTGTGTCTTTCTTTTCTTCCATTTACCGCCGGCCTGCTGCCATTCGATGCGGCCTGGAACCACTCGCTGCCAAGTCGGTACTGTTATTCCAAATTCATTGCGCCCGGCCGCCATCTCTGGTACCGTTTTTAGGAGAACAGTCAGACCCCGGCCGAGAGCGGTTGGTGCTATAGCCCCCCTTTTTTGAAAGCAAGGTCCGAAGTTACCTTTTAGGAGAAATCAGCTTGCCAACGAATCGTTTTCTTTTTACCTCGGAATCAGTTACCGAGGGGCATCCCGACAAGATTGCCGACCAGATTTCCGACGCCATCCTCGACGCTTGCCTGCGTGAAGATCCCGCCAGCCGCGTCGCCTGCGAGACCCTGACCTGCACCGGCCTGGTCGTGATTGCCGGCGAAATTACCACCAAAGCCTATGTAGATTTTCAAACCATCGTGCGCGGTGTCGTGCAATCCATCGGCTACGACAACGCCGTCTACGGATTCGATTCCAACACCTGCGCCGTCATCTCCAGCATCAACAAACAATCCGGCGACATCGCCATGGGCGTAGACACCGGCGGCGCCGGAGATCAGGGAATGATGTTTGGATTCGCGTGCAATGAAACGCCGGAATTGATGCCGCTTCCCATCTCATTGGCTCACAAGCTCTGCCAAAAACTTTCGGAGGTCCGCAAGAACGGTACTTGCCCTTATCTTCGCCCTGATGGGAAGTCTCAAGTTACGGTCGAATATTCGGCGCCAGGTAAGGTGAAGCGCGTCGATGCGGTCGTGGTTTCGACGCAGCATTCGGAGATGATCGGCAATGACGACTTGCGGGCCGACATAATGAAGCACGTGATCCAGGCCGTGATTCCTGCCAACCTGCTCGACGAAGACACCAAGTATCACATCAATCCCACCGGACGTTTCGTAATCGGCGGCCCCATGGGCGATAGCGGTCTCACCGGACGCAAGATCATCGTCGACACCTACGGCGGCATGGGACGTCACGGTGGCGGCGCTTTCAGCGGCAAGGATCCGACCAAGGTGGACCGTTCGGCGGCCTACGTAGCTCGCTATATCGCCAAGAATGTTGTCGCGGCCGGACTCGCCGATCGCTGCGAAGTTCAGCTTGCTTACGCGATCGGCGTAGCCGAGCCGGTCAGCGTGCTGGTCGAGACTTTCGGCACCGAGAAAGTCGATCCAGCGATCATTCCCGATCTGATTCGCGCGAATTTCAAGTTGACTCCGCGCGGCATCATCGAGTCGCTGAACCTGCGCCGTCCGATTTACCGCAAGACTGCGGCGTACGGGCACTTCGGCCGCACCGATCCTGACTTCACCTGGGAAGCAACCGACAAGGCTGCGAAACTCGCTGCCGACGCCGGGCTGAAGCGCGAGCCCGTGGGCGCACGCAAATAATTTTCACCACGAGGCACAGAGACACAGAGAAAAGCGTTTGGGGATTTTCGGGCCTAGGTTTTTCAGTCTTTTGGTTTTCTCTGTGACGCTGTGCCTCTGTGGTGAGTTTTCCTTCAAACAACAAACATTCAGTCATCATCCGGGGATAGGGAGCACATGTCTACGACACCAACAATCAGCTGTGACGTAAAAAATTTCGAACTCGCCGATTTAGGCAAAAAGCGCATCGAGTGGGCCAACCAGTCGATGAAGGTTCTGCAGATCATCCGCAAGGAGTTCATCAAGAACCAGCCGCTCAAGGGCATCCGCGTCTCGGCCTGCTTGCACGTGACCGCCGAGACCGCCAATTTAATGATCGCCCTACGCGACGGTGGCGCCGATGTCGCCCTCTGCGCCTCGAATCCCCTCTCCACACAGGATGACGTAGCGGCCAGCCTCGTCCGCGACTACAACATTCCTGTGTTCGCGATCAAGGGTGAGGACAACGATTCCTACTACTCCCACATCATGGCCGCGGTCGATCATCGTCCGCAGATCACCATGGACGACGGCGCCGACCTGGTCTCCGTCCTCCACACCAAGCGCACGGCTGAACTAGCGGGCGTGATCGGCGGCACCGAAGAGACGACCACCGGCGTGATCCGTCTGCGCGCGATGGCGAAGGAAGGCGTGCTGCGTTATCCGATCGTCGCCGTGAACGACGCCGACACCAAGCATCTGTTCGACAACCGCTACGGCACCGGACAATCGACTATCGACGGCATCATCCGCGCGACGAACTTCCTGTTAGCCGGATCGAAGTTCGTAGTCGCCGGCTACGGCTGGTGCGGACGCGGTCTAGCCAGCCGAGCCCGGGGCGCCGGCGCCGAAGTCATCATCACCGAAGTCGATCCCACAAAAGCCCTCGAAGCCGTAATGGACGGCTTCCGTGTCATGTCCATGGAAGAGGCAGCCAAGATCGGCGACGTGTTCTGCACCGTTACCGGCAACAAGAACGTCCTCGCCAAGCAGCACTTCGAACTAATGAAAGACGGCGCGATCATCTCGAACTCGGGACACTTCAACGTCGAGATCGACATCCCCTCGCTCGAAAAGCTGTCGTCCTCGAAGCGCACCACTCGCACCTTTGTGGACGAATACACCATGAAAGACGGCCGCCGCATCAACCTGCTGGGCGAAGGCCGCCTGATCAACCTGGCGTCCGCCGAAGGTCACCCTGCCTCCGTGATGGATATGAGCTTCGCCGACCAGGCCCTCTGCTGCGAGTACATGGTGAAGAACCACGCGTCGTTAGAAAAGCGCGTGTACACCGTGCCCGTGGACCTCGACAAGCGCGTCGCGAAACTGAAACTCGAATCCATGGGCATCAAGATCGATCGCCTGACGCCGGAACAGGAAGAGTATCTGGCGAGCTGGAATGAGGGGACTTAGAAGAGCAGGTGGCAGATCGCAGGTGGCAGGTTGCAGGGGCGGCGCGAGCCGCCCCGTTTAATTTGTCGCTGCTAAAGATAGCTCCCTTTTCGGCGTCCTCCGCGAGCAATTCCCAAGATAAAATACAAGAGCTCGCAATGGACTTAACAATAAAGAACTATCGCTGCTTTCCGGATTCTCGTCCTGCTCGGATCACGATTCGTCCGGGGTTTAGCGCATTCGTCGGGGCTAACAACTCCGGCAAGTCGTCTCTTTTGCGTTTCTTCTATGAATTCAGAGGGCTATTTCAAATACTGAGTGACCCGCAAACTGTGCTGCAGTTTATCCGCGCGCCACGGACCAACGGGTGGAATTTTAATCCCGCTCCCTCAGTGCAAGACTTGGCCGACATGTTCTGTGACGCAAACGATAGGAATTTAACGATAGATATCGAATTCATGGCCCAAGGTATTCCGGGCCCCGGCAAAGCCAAACTCGAGATTACAGTCACAAGAGCCAGCAATCAATTCAGAGTGGGACTGTTTATTCCAGGAGCGGGACAAGTTCATTCCTCCAATAACATAGCAATGGTGGGCGACAGCGTCTTGCAGTTGCCTACTGGCACCGTCGAGGGAATAAACACCACGCTTCATGTTGAGCTTCCGCCCTTTTTCCGTACGTGCACGGATCTTCATAAGACTCTCTATATCGGGCCGTTTCGGAATGCCATAAACGTCGGGACAGGGGAACAGTACTTCGATATCCAAGTAGGCCAGTCATTTGTTAAGTCTTGGAGGACCTACAAGACAGGCCCGATCCGCAGCGAGAACGAGGCTGCATGGCGCCTTTCTGATAGCATCGCGAGGATTTTTGAGATCGACCGCCTTGAGATCAACCCTTCACCTGACGATCGCACCCTTCAAGTATTTATAAATGGCAAGAGCTATAAGTTAAATGAAATTGGTTCAGGTCTGACTCAATTCGTAATTGTGTTGGTCAATGCAGCGATCAAGAAACCTTCATACATATTGATCGATGAACCAGAGCTCAGCCTACACCCTTCGCTACAAGTCGATTTCTTGACGACGCTGACATCTTATTCCGAACGCGGAGTGCTCTTTTCAACACATAATATGGGCCTCGCCCGCGCCAGCGCCGAAAGAGTGTACGCGGTCCGTCGCCTAGCTCAAAGTGAGAGTGAGGTTATGCCGATCGAGGCGTTGCCTCGGTTGTCCGATTTTGTGGGCGAGTTGGGGTTCTCCGCTTACAAGGAGCTTGGTTTTGACAAAATTTTGCTCGTTGAGGGCCCAACGGAAGTGCGCACGATACAGCAGTTTCTCCGCCTCCTTAAAAAGGAACATCGGATTGTGATCATTCCCCTGGGTGGGTCAAGCTTGATTAACCGTGACCGGGAATTGGAGTTGCAGGAAATCAAAAGGATAACTCCCAACATCAAGGCCCTAATCGATAGCGAGCGCGATTCGGCGGGAGCGCCAGCAAGTGCTGAACGACAGGCCTTTCAGGATGTCTGCCGAAAGGCAGACATTCCTTGTCACGTTCTAGATCGACGAGCCACTGAGAACTACCTCGTCGAGAGCGCAGTCAAGAGGGTCAAAGGCCCAAAATATACCGCGTTAACTCATTTTCAGAAACTTGAGGACGTTCCACTCTCATGGTCGAAATCCGACAACTGGCGAATCGCAAGAGAAATGGACATTACTGATATTGAGAAAACGGACCTAGGCCAGTTCCTCCAAAGCTTGTAGCAGGGTGGATCGCCCACTCTCTACGCACAACTAGATAAGTCGGCTATACTTACGCGTCGAACGCCTGGGGCTATCCGCCTAGAGGACGGGGAGTGTGAGATTCGACTTTGCCATCTCCTTCGCAGGACAAGACAGACAGACTGCAAGGGCAGTGGCAAGTGCCATCGAAGCGGCAAATTTACGGGTTTTTTTTGATGAATATTTCGAGCACGAGATGCTTGGTGTCGATGGTGCGGACTATCTCAATGACGTGTTCTTTCGGCAATCTCGTTTTTGCGTTGTACTCGTTTCGAATCACTACCAGCAGCGAGCCTGGGCACAACTAGAGAGGCGAGCGGCACAGGCCCGTGAGTTTCAGACGCAGCCTGGTTTCCTTCTGCCCGTCCTGCTCGATGAACATCGCCCGGACTGGTTGCTGCCAACCCGAATCCACTTCAACCTGAGTCAGCGCGGTATCCCGGCTCTCGTCGAGTTATTAAAGGGCGGGTGGCCCACTTCTCCGGCATAAAAAATACTCGGGGTGCCCCATTTCTCGCGTTCTTTGCGAGAAGTGGGCACTTCCGAGGCGAGGGCCTCGGCCCGCAGTTCTCGGTTCTCAGTTTCTCAGGGGCGGTACATCGGGCCCACTCCCGTTTCTTCTCTGCCAGATCCAACCTGGGTGGCCTATACTTACGGCCGGAGATCTGGGGTCAGCCGCCCCAGGCTGGACCTCGAACAATGAACTATGATCCCCAAACCTTGCAGCTTGCGTTGACCGTCTTATTGGGAATTTGGGATCGAGGCGCAGCGCTTCTCAAATCGGGGAAGAGCTCCCGCGAAAGAGATTTCAAGGAGATCGTAGAACCCCTCTATCGCGAGCTACAGCCCATAGGGGCAGACTATTTTGAACTATTCGTCAGAACCTATCAGGAAGTGGACAAAGCTAAAGGAAAGAGCTTCGCGCGACCCCTCGCAAGTTTGATTCAGCGAAGAGAAGTTCTTCGGTCAGCAAGAGCAGCGATACGTGCCCGCGCTGAGGAACTTGTGGGACTCTCTAAGGATGAGGCTCTGACAAATTTCCTGTCGAGCGTGGTCTCTTTCATCGAGAGTCCCCAAACTGTAAACATGGCAGTTCCCAAATTGAACGATGCTACCGCGCCGAAGAAAAAGCCCATGAGCAGGTCCGCCGAGTTGATTGACCACCTGGAAACCCTGACATCCAAGAAAAGCTCGAAAAACGAACTCCTTGCATACATTGGAGCGGCCATTCAACAAATGGAGACGTCTTGGGCATCTGTCGGTAAGACATACGCTCAGGTACAGGCTCGCTACCTCGGTACTCGCAATTTGCGCTGACCGGCGAGCGGGCGGGTGGCCTAGCCTAGCGCATCTCAATACATCTCAGGGGTGCCCCGTCCAAGCTTTGCTTGGGCGGCGGGGGTTTTCGTTGGTGGCTAGCGGGCCGTCTCGGTCGAGAATATCTGTTGCCGGGTGCCCCAGTGATTCGCGTACTTTGGCGGGGTGGCCCAGACAATCGAGGGTGGGCGCTGCGTACCGCTGATCTCTTCCCCGGCTTATTTTCGTTCGGGCTCCCAAGACTTGCAGACCAGCGTTATACTTCCCGCCGAGATGTGGGCCCCCTCCCCAGTAGAGATCGCCTGTCTGGTCATGATCATTCGTAGAAGTAACCGAGCTTCTATACCACAGCCGGGTGCCCCATCCTTTTCGCGTACTTTGCGAAAAGGGTGGGTGATGCGGGTCATCGCACTCTGGGGGATAATGATCACCCTTCTGAGTCGGCCTCGGCACCTCTAGGTTTTACTTCCGGTCTTGCCCTTGATTCCCCGCGTCGGCTTTGACGGCAATCCCTTTTTCGTCTTCTCTCAGTAAGTCGTACGCATCCCACACTGAATTGAAATCTATATCACCCGCTCCCAGTTCAAGGCGTCCTCGCAAACGATCACATTCAATGGCTGCGCGCCTATAAAAGGCGTGGCGTTCAGCAAACCTGAAGCGATCCTTAACGCCTACGCTAATTGCAGACAAGATACCCAGAATCACAGTGACAGCTTTGAGTTGGGGCGGCATGATTGCCGCCGAGGCGGTAGTGGCTGCGGTCAGAGACAAGCTCGTCACGAAGGCAACATTGGATTGCAATGCAAACTTACTCCGGCGAACGTCACAGTTTGATTGAAACGCATCGATAAGTCTAAGTAGCTTAGCTTTTCGATCTTCCAACAGCGGGTCGCTTTGGGTCGCCATACTTTGACACCTCCGCTCTCGGCGAATCCGCCTAGTTTACACTTTCCCGTGGGCCCGAGCGTGTGATGTGGGTTGCCCCGAACTCCCTGCGGCGTCCACGATGAAATTAAGGGCTTGACACATATCGTTCGCAGCGCAAGAATCGGCCTTGCTCGGCTTGGGGCTTCCAGCGCGGACTTCGTTCAGAACGTCCGTAATCGGCGTGCCCGTATGTCCAGCCCACTCCTTACGGATCGATTCGATCCGAGCGTGTGCCTGCCCTGGCGCCATTTCAATCAATCTATCGAAAAGGAGTGTGGGAATATGTCGCTCAGAAATCGACCTTTTCCGTTAGCGCTGATTGTCCTTAGCTTTAACTTTGCCATCGGAACTCGGGCCGAGGCAAAGTGCTCAAACGCTACCCTGCATGGCCATTACAGCCTGCGTGCCACCGGAACGGTGATCGGTGTCGGGGACTTTGCTGCGGTCGGTCGCTTCACTTTCGACGGCAATGGCAATCTCACCGGAAAGCTTTTCGCAAGAGTCGCTGGAAATAACGTCGAGCCTCCTGAATTCGCAGGAACGTATTCGGTGAGCCCAGACTGCACAGTGACAGACACCTGGGGCCCACCCATCAACAGCACGCACGTGTCGATGATCGTTGACGGAGGCAGGGGCTATGTCATCCTCAACAACACTTCGGGCTCGGGGGACACCATCAGCGGCGAGGCCCGAAAGCAGGGTGCAAGCAGGCAGTAGATTTAAGGATCCAGAGGCCGGTTAACCATGGATTCCCAAAATGGGACATCGCTTAAAGCTATTGCTTGAAATACAGATTGTTTCTTTTAGAATTCCATGAGATAGTGGACCTAGAGTAGCGTCACAAGCGGCGCGGCCTCTTAAGGGGCCGCGTTTTTCATTAGGGAGAGGATATCGAGAGTTATTCATGACCCAAGACGGGGCCAAGATCAAAGGAGCAAGTCCTTATTCCGGAATATTTTGCGTTTAAGTACTTTATCCGGAAAGATCTAGCGTAGAGTCACGCTATAACTCGATGATTCCAAAAGATCAGAGGGGAGGGGGTACCCGATACCAGTTAGTTAACAGAACAAGCAGATCGTCCTTCGCTTCGCTGAGCATGACAACGCGGAAGCGCGCCGATTAAAATGACAGCGATTCAAAAGGACCACGAATGCCTCCCACGCTTACGAACGGCAAGATCTGCTACATCGAGATACCGGCCACCAGCGGTTTTTGCAGGGCTTCTTGCAGGTGCTCGTAGCATTCTGGCCGCTGCTGCTCGTCATCGCCGGAGCACGGTTGTTGTGGGATGCCTTCTCGGACAAGAGTCAAAGCCTCGGACTTTCCGAAGCTGGACCTGTCAGAGTCAACCAGTCGCTGGTTTTCTGGCAAAGATGTACGCCCTTCGGCTCTGGTACTCCACTTCCGGAGGATAAGGCGGCCGCTCGATGATCTCTTCAATGGCAAACCCAGCTGCCTCAAGATGACGCTGGATTTCGGTTGGCTGAAAAAAGAAGAAATCCATCGAGATCGGATGACCCCACAATTCCTCTTCGTGAGTCGTTCCGTCGCCCATATGGAATGCGAGGAAAAGCTGCCCGCCCGGTTGCAAGACTCTTGCCATCTCACGAAAGACCACAGGCAGAAATTCTTTCGGGATATTCACGATGGAGTAGAGAGCGGCGATCCCGGCGAGCGCTGCGTCGGGAATGTCCAGAGCCATCATGTTTCCCTCGCGAAAGAAGATGCCTGGATTCAGCCTTCGAGCCTGCTCCAACATGCCGGCAGAGAGGTCCAGGCCAAAAATGGTTGCGCCCGCATCGCGCATGTAGCGAGAGACGTGTCCGGGCCCACAGCCCATATCACACACCTCGCCGCGTCCCTTCATTTCGGCGGCGAAGCGGTCGAGCAGCCGGCGGTCGAGCGGTTTGTGCTGGAGTTCGTCGTAGATTCGGCGCGCGTACTCCTCCGCCAGGCGATCGTAGTCTTTGCGAATCGATGGGGTTACGTTGTCGTGCATATGGGTTTTGGCGGAATGGCTCATCAAGAGCGCCCTGCGCTAGTGTGCCATAAGGCTTACCTTCGCACTCATTGAATACATGACGAGATTTTTCTTGGTTCTAAAGGATTCTGCTGAAACCCGCTTAAAGTTCCCCTCCGAAATTGCCGATCAGGAACTCAGGGGGACCGCGTGAACACATCCAACTTTAAAATCCTGCTGGTTGAGGACAGCAAGTTCCTGCGACTGGCGAACGAGCGCGTTCTCACCAAGGCTGGATACGAAGTCAGCATCGCGGTTGACGGCGAAGAAGCGCTCCGGGTGGCGGCCGAGAAGCTCCCGGACATCATTCTGCTCGACATGCTGTTGCCCAAACTCAGCGGACCGGAAGTGCTGCGGCGGCTAAAGGAGAGTCCGGTAACGGCAGCCATACCGGTCATCGTGCTCACCAGTCTCTCGCAGAAGAACGAGGAGAAGCTTCTCCATGACGGCGCGGCCGCGTATTTCGAAAAATCAACGCTCGATCTCGACAAGAATTCGGACCGCCTGGCAGCAACTGTGGAGACCGTTCTTTGCCGTCTCAACCGACCGGTGGCGCGCAAGATCTAGGTGTTAGGTCTCAGGTCTTAGGACGAGGCCTTCGATTTCCAGGAATTCTGCGCTTTTCCTGAGACCTGACACCTAAGGACCTGAGACCTTCTTTGCAGCGTTAGAATAGTTTCATGTACCACTACAATCCCTCGACCGCTCTCGAAGAACTGAATGAGGAAGCGACCTTGCCGAATCCAGTTCACGTTCGCGACATGTTGCTGCGCCACAAACTGACGCCTGACCAGTCGATCGAACTGAACCGGATGTTTGTCGAATACCAGAAGTTCTTCGGGGAAACGCAGAAGCTGGGCAAGGAAATCCTGAGGCGGCTGGCAGCTTAATTCTGCCGCGCACGCCAGACGGCGAACGACATCCCCTCCGGATCGAGCAGGACTGCCATCTCATCGCCTTCCGGGAGCAACCCAACTATTGACGATGCTCAGTCCCAAATTGGGCGGACGAGGTTGGGCGGGTCCTGTAGAGGCCGGCGGGTGGGCCCTGGCTTCACGTCCCTGTCCGGGTCCGCCCCTCCTTGGGGTTTTTGGAAGGGGCGGGCACTGACAGTGTGACCGCCGTCGCTCGTCTTACGCGCATCTTCAATCATGTCGGTGTTGTTCACTCGATCTCTCCCCATCCCCCGTACTTGTAAGACCGGAAGCCTACACAGCCACTACTCCGGTTCGCTCCCGCGAAAGGTGGCAGCACGCACTCTCGTTGATTTGAATCTCTTGACTCTGATCGGTGAGGCGCCGAACCGACAGGTAACTCTTGCTCCACTCGGCCGCCGGATTCTTGAAACCGCAAAGTCACTCACGCTGTAGTCTCGAGTGCTCCGCCACCTCCGCTTCGCTTCGGTAATGGTGCAGTTTGAGAAAAGATCCGTATCCGGGCATCGCTTCAGCGATGCCACCCAAGGTCACAAGTCGGTACGGCTTGAGCCGCCGGGCCTTGCCCGTCGCGGCACAGCGGCTAAAGCCTGCGCACTCTATTGCTCTTGGCGGCATGCCTGAAGGCATACCCTGATACGAGTCTCGCTTCAAACTGCACCACTACCTTCGCTTCGCGATACGCGAGCTTCTGGGCCCCGATCATTTACAATCATCGATTCCCTTCTCACGGGAACCCTAATCATGCATCGCTGGTCCGAACTGTTTATCCCTACTCTCCGCGAGGCCCCGGCTGATGCCGAGGTTGCCAGTCACAAGCTGCTTGTCCGCTCGGGATACATCCGCCAATTGGGCACCGGAATTTATTCGTTCCTGTTTCTGGGCAACCGCACCATCAACAAGATCATGGGCATCGTCCGTGAGGAGATGGACAAGATTGGACAGGAGTTCTATCTGCCTACGCTGCATCCGCGGGATCTTTGGGAGGAGAGCGGGCGCTGGACGGTCATGGGCGACAACATGTTTCGGCTCAAAGACCGCAAGGGTGCCGACCTCTGCCTAGGTATGACTCATGAAGAGGTCATGACGGACATCGCGCGCAAGGAACTGCGCAGCTACAAGCAGCTGCCGCAGATCTGGTATCAGATTCAGACCAAGTTCCGCGATGAGCCTCGTCCGAAGTCGGGGCTGCTGCGGGTGCGGCAGTTCATCATGAAGGACGCTTACTCGTTCGACATCGATGCCGATGGGCTCGATGTCTCGTACAAGAAACATGACCGCGTCTACCGCGCCATCTTCGACCGCTGCGGACTGAAGTACATGGTGGTCGAAGCGCACTCGGGCGCGATGGGAGGATCACAGTCGCACGAGTTCATGGTGCGTACTCCTGCGGGCGAAGATCAGATCGTCAGCTGCGACGCGTGCAACTACGCGGCCAATTTGGAAAAGGCAACTTCGAAGTTGGAGGCGGTCGAAGATCTGAAACCTGAGGGGGACGGCAAGCCGCTCCAGGTGCACACACCGGGACAGAAGACGATTGAAGATGTTGCGCGTTTTCTTGGAGTGTCTCCGAAGAACAAGATGAAGACGCTCGCCATGATGATCACGGAGACGGACGAGAAAACAGGTAAGTCTCGCTCACGCGCGGTGATCTTGCTGATGCGCGGCGATCATCAAATGAATGAGGCCAAGCTCTCGACCGTAATCGCGGGCAAAGAAGCACGTCCGATGCAGGAAGAAGAAATTCGAGACTTGTTTCGATCTCCTGCCGGATACCTCGGGCCCCTCGGCATCGAGTGGGCCAAGGACTTGAAAGACTCCGGCAAGCCCATCCTGCTTGTCGACAAAGCGCTCGAAGGACGCGTCAATCTGATCGGCGGCGCGAACCAAGAGGACTACCACGTCAAGAACCTGACTCCTGGAAAAGATTTCCATCCCACGGCTTACGTCGACTTGCGTAGCGTGAGCGCGGGCGAAGGTTGTCCCAACTGCGGCGCTGCGCTTCGCATCGACACCGCCGTCGAAATCGGACACATCTTTAAGCTCGGATACAAGTATTCCGAGTCCATGGGCGCGCGGGTGCTGGATCGCAATGGCAAGGAAGTCGCGCCAATTATGGGGAGCTACGGGATCGGGATCGAGCGCATTCTGACGGCGGCCGTGGAGCAGTCGAACGACGAAAACGGATTCTGGCTGTCACCTTCGATCGCACCCTTTGAGGTGGTGGTCGTGGCCACTAACACCGGAGACGAGAAGATACGGACGGCTGCGGAGGGGATTGTCCGCACGCTCGAAGGTGCCGGCTTTGACGTATTGTTTGACGACCGCGACGACCGTCCCGGAGTGAAGTTCAAGGACGCCGATCTCGTCGGTATCCCCTTTAGAATCAATGTTGGGAAGAAGGTTACCGACGATACTGTAGAGGTCGTTCAGCGCTCGACTCGCCAATCTACTGACGTTAAGATTCCTGCCATAAGGGAATACTTTCAAGGCCTGCTGCCGCGGTAACGACGAGCTGGATGGTTCATGGCCTCGGCTCTCGCTGCATGAGAGACAGCTGGCAACTGGAATCTGACGTTATGGGATCTGTGAAAATGATTCTCGGCGTAGGGATGATGGTAGTTGTGGCCATCGTCTGCATCAAGCTCATCCCGCCCTATTTCTCGAACTACGAGTTCGAGGACTTCCTCAAGAATGAGGCGTTGCAATCGACCTACGGCAACCGCAGCGAAGACGACATCCGCGACTCGGTGATCAAACACGCCCGCGAATACGATATTCAACTCACTACCCGGCAAGTCCGGGTTAGCCGCAGCGGAATCAGCGGCACGGGCAGTCTCTCGATCGAAGCTGAGTACAGCGTGCCGGTCAGCTTACCCGGCTATTCAACGACGCTGGAGTTTCACCCCTCGACCAAGAACAAGGGCATTTACTAGAGCAGGATTTGTCCTCGCGCGGACCCGTTTTTCCGGCTTAGTTACACTTCTGTGAATTTGCTGCTCGGCACCCATATCAGGCCCGGCGTTTGTGTTATGCTGTCGCCGCCCTTCTCCACGTTCGCGGTTCCGCGGAGGTCGTCGTGACTACGCTGTCAGCTTTCTCCCGTTTGTTGCTGGTTCCAGGCCTCTCCCTTTGGCTCTGTGCGCAAGGTATTTCGCCTTACCCAAACGCGATCACCGACCGGGTGTTACATGCCAAGACTCCCATGGCTCCGCCCCCGGTGGGAGCAGTGTTCCAGGATCCGGACTTTGGATCTCTGATGGTCCGGGCCACGGATGAGAATACGAACCCGAAGATTCCGGGGAGCTTCTTCCGCAACCCTGCGTCGGATGCCAACGAGTGGAGCATGGACGGTCGTAAGTTTTACGTTTCCGGCTCGCATACAGCACTTTTTGCCTTTGCTTTCGATCCGGCCACGATGACGATCAGTTCCTTGCCTGGCGCCCAGGCCGGAGGGGGTGTCCGAGTTCCTTTACGCCTGGGGCCGACTTTCAGTTTCGTGGACCCAGATCTCATGTACGGCACCGAGCTTCATGCACCTCTGACCATCAGCGGCTTTCGTTTCTCTACGGGCAAAACGACTCCGTTGATCGACGTGACGACGTGTGGGACACAACCGGCGCTGGTAGCAGGTCCCAAGGTTTCGAGCGGCGATATCACGGTTTCCGACGACGACAACCGCATCGTGATTTCCGCTGGGGCAAACCAATTCGCGAACCGCCCCTTTGTTATTGTGTATGACAAGAAACTCGGCTGCCGCTGGTACAACACGCAAACCGGACAGGTCGGCGGGCAATGGGGACCAACCGGAACAGTCGACCTTCCCGACCGGTTCCTGATCAACCACTCGAAAATTTCCGGCAACGGACAGTATGTGAGGATCGGTGTTACCAGGACTGGCTTCTACGTTTGGGATGTTACGTCGTTGAACGTTCAGTCATGTTATGTCCATAAGGGGCCGCAGTGCAGCGGATATGGAGCCGTGGGTTACGACACATACATCAATGCTCCTGGGAGCATCGACGAACTGAATACATTCCGCCGCCCGCTGAGCGATCTTACTGCTCTCACACCGCTCATCAATCCTCTTCCTCTACCCCACTATTTCGGAATGGAAAAACATTTCGCGTGGAGCAATGGACGCCTCAATAACAATTTGCCGATATGCGGCTCAACCTATAGTCCCGTTGGCAATGTCGAGATCAAGCAGCCTTACGATGGCGAGATCATCTGCATGGAAACCGATGGTCTTGCTTCCACGGTCTGGCGGTTCGCGCACAATCGCGCCATCTGGGATCCCGAATACTACTGGACCGAGCCGCTGGGCAACATTTCGCTCGATGGACGCTTTTATATCTTCACCTCCGGCTGGGACAATCAAGTCGGAACTACGCAAGTCGGCGACCCGCGCACGGACGTGTGGATTATCAAGTTGGATTGAGCAAGAGAGATTGGTGTCGATGATGATGTCGCCTCTTAGTCAGCTGTCCTCATTCCGGAGAATTCTTCGACAGCAGATTCCGTGATAAGCCGCGTTTCTCAGGATGTTGCCGGGCCATGCCGAAGAGCGAGTGGGCGGAGAAAACGAAGTACCACTACTAGGGCCGCACATGGGCCTGTGGATCATCAAATTGGTTGCGAGGGCAGTTCTTACAAGTCTCAGTCCTCAAACAACCAGCGTGTTGCTGTGCCCGGAATATCCTTCTCCGACCAAGCGAACGCAGTCTGCGGTCGCACCGCAATCACCACATGCTTTCGGGGATCAGGCGGCATCCACATCCCGTATTTCTTCTCTGAAACGGGGCGCAACGCGGCAATCAGCGCGCGATTGGTGATCTCCGACGCGACGCCTTCCACAACCACGACTTCGGCGGCGCTCTCCAAATGAACGATCACGTGCGGGTTGGAGGCGAGGTTATGCCACTTGCGGGAGTCTCGCGCCGTTCCGAAGTAGAGGGCGTCGTTGACCCAGAAGCCCCACACCGGCATGGCGTGTGGCCGACCATCCGGGCGAACGGTTATGATCCAGTAGTTGCACGCCTTTTCCAGTTGGGCGCAGGCATGACTCCAGGGTAAGTATTTCTTCCGTGGCTTGAGACCGAATTCCGGAGCCATCCGGGGTAACCCGGCAGTCGGCTCTGTGATCGATCCTTGCTGCAGCGGTGTTGGTCTTAGAACTTGTGCGCTCTTGGCCATGGGACGATCCACCCTTAATCCTGCTTTGTGGCCAGTTTAGTACTTCCGCGATCACGAGCACAGACTCTCCGCGGAGGTCCGGGCGGATGAGTCGTCTCCCACACCCCTGTCTATCCTTTGACACGCATCTAATAACAGTAGCCGCCTGCTTCTGGTTTAGAATCAAGCCGGTGACTCGCTTCCACCCGACAAGAGTTTAGGACGGAGAATTGCTTCCGTAGATCATTGACGCGATCCCCGTGGCTATTAAGTTGAAAATCTCGAACGCGGCGCGTGGCGCCAAGGGCCGGAAAGGCCTGCTACCGCGCGATCCCATCATTCGGGTGGCGTTCCTGGCATTTTTGTCGGTCTCGCTGGTGGTCGTCGGCTTTTTTTCCTACTGGTATGTAAAGTACGACCGCATTATTGAACAGCGCTTCCGCGACCCGGTGTTCACGAATTCGGCGAAGATTTACGCCGGACCACACGTGGTGCAGGTGGGATCTTCCTTCACGATTCGCGACATTGCCGGAGAGTTGCACCGCGCCGGGTACGCTGAAAAAGATGGCGACTCTCTGCTGGGCAGCTACCACGTGCGCGGCAGCTCGATTGAGGTTTTGCCGGGACCAGAGTCCTATCACAGTCCGGAACCAGCTACGATCACGGTTGCCGATGGCAAAGTTTCACAGATCCTCAGCCGTTCCGCCGGCGATCTGGCCGCTTACGAACTTGAACCGCAACTTGTCACGTCACTCTTTGACGCTGAGCAGCGCTCCAAACGCTCGCTGGTGAAGTACGATGACATCCCCAAGGTCATGGTGGACGCGGTCCTCTCGATCGAAGACCGCCGTTTCTTTCAGCACGGTGGGGTCAACTTTCTTCGTTTGGCCGAAGCGGCCTGGGTGGATTTCACCCACCAGCGCCATCAGCAGGGTGGCTCGACCATCACGATGCAGCTGTCGCGCGCTTTCTTTCTCACACCGGAGAAAACGTTCAAGCGCAAGCTGATCGAGATGCTGATCGCGGTCCAGCTGGAACAGAAGTTCTCCAAGCAGCAGATTCTCGAATTTTATGCCAACCGCGTGGACCTGGGTCAGCGCGGCTCGTTCACCATCTCGGGCTTTGCGGAAGGCGCGCGCTCTTATTTCAACAAGGACCTCAAAGACGTCACTCTCCCGGAGGCAGCGCTGCTGGCGGGCTTGATCCAGGCGCCCAGTTATCTATCGCCCTACCGGCATCCGGAACGCGCTTTGGAACGCAGGAATACGGTGATCGAGTCGATGGTCGAAACACACGCCATCACTCGCGAGCAAGCGGACAAAGCCAAAGCCGCACCGCTGAAACTGGCTCCACCTAACGTCGAGGCCAGTGACGCACCGTACTACGTCGACATGGTTCGCGATGCCGTGATCGGGAAGCTGAACGAACGCGAGATGAACGATCAGTCGTACCGCATCTACACGGCGCTTGATCCGGAGCTGCAGCGGGCGGCAGCGCAGGCGGTTGAAACCGGTATCAAGCTGGTGGACGATCAGGTCACCAAGATGCGGACCAAGAAGGTCAAAGTCGGCAAGAACAAGTATGAGACTACGGTGGCTCCCGGCCCGCAAGCCCAGGTCGCGCTGGTCGCGATGGACCCTCACACCGGAGAGATCAAGGCGCTCGTCGGCGGACGTAACTACGGCATGAGCCAACTGAACCACGCTCTGGCGAAGCGGCCTACGGGCTCCATCTTCAAGCCCTTTGTGTATGCGGCCGCTGTGAATACCGCGCTCGACGGCTCGCCCGCGGTGCTGACTCCGGCTTCCACACTTGCTGATCAGCCTTCTACTTTTACTTATGGCGACCAGATCTACGAGCCTCGCAATTACAAAGAGGAGTACCACGGCGACGTGACGCTGCGCTATGCGCTGGCAATGTCGCTCAACAACGCCACCGTAAAGCTAGCCGAGGAAGTCGGCTACGACAAAGTGGCTGACCTGGCCAAGAACGCTGGGATTGCTTCCGTGAAGGCAACGCCTGCCATGGCTCTGGGCGCCTATGACGCCACGCCCGTGGATATGACTGCCGCGTACACATCGTTTGCCAACGGTGGCGTGCGCCTTTCGCCGATCCTTGTCAATTCGGTTCGTAACGCTCAGGGCGATGTGGTCTTGAATTTCGGCACCGACAGAAAGCAGGTTCTAGATCCGCGCGTCGCCTACATCATGACCAACATGATGGAAGGCGTGATGAATTTCGGCACGGCCTTTCCGGTGCGCGCCCGCGGCTTCAACGCTCCGGCGGCCGGCAAGACTGGCAGCTCGCACGACGGATGGTTTGCGGGATACACCTCCAACCTGCTGTGCATTGTCTGGGTCGGATATGACGACTATAGCGACTTGCGCCTGAGTGGAGCTCAGACGGCCGCGCCCATCTGGGCGGAGTTCATGAAGAAGGCCGTCACTTTGCCGCAGTACGCCGACGTACGATCCTTCAATCAGCCCGAAGGGGTGGTGGATGTACAACTCGACAAGATCACCAACCGCCTGGCAACTCCTTCCTGTCCTGACACTTACACGATAGCGTTCGTCGCCGGGACGGAGCCGCATGATACTTGCGACCAGAGCGGCGGCGTACAAGGGTTCTTCTCACGCATTTTCGGCGGCAACTCGGAGAAGCCACTCCCGCCGCCTAACAGTGGGAACCCGCAGACAGCCGGTAGTGTCCAACCGGGGGGAGATCCGGCCAAGAAAAAGCGGAGCTTTTTCGGCAAGATCGCGGATGCTTTCAAAAGCGACAGCGGCTCTCATGACAAAAACACGCCTCCGCCGTCTAAGCCAGAGGACAACGGCACGAAGCCGCAATAGCGGCAAGGGAAGGTCAATCATGCTTTCCTGGAATCGCGTCACCTCGCTTCTCCGCATGCTCCTGCCGCTTCTGCTAACCTTGCCGGCATTTTCACAAAATACCGAAATGGTGCAGGTGGGTCCTCCACCCATCCGGCGGGCTGAGCCTCCGGCTCCCAGCGCCTCGGTGGAGGAACTCGAAGGGCGTGGAGATCAGTTGCGCGCAGAAAAGAACTATCTGGACGCGATCGACTATTACTTGGCGGCGACGCTGAAAACCACAAATACCTCTGCCCTATTGAACAAAATGGGGATCTGCGACCTCATGTTGCAACGCTACAAAGAGGCGCGTAAGAACTTCAATCGCTCCATCAAAACCGATCGCAATCGTGCTGATGCCTACAACAATCTGGGCGTGGTTTATTACGTGGAGCGCGACTATGGCAAAGCGATCAAAAATTATGAAAAAGCGGTTGCTCTGAATTCCGACGCCGCCTCGTATTTCAGCAATCTGGGCGCGGCCTATTTCGCTAAAAAGCAGTTCGAGAAAGCCGCTTACAACTACTCCAAAGCAATGGAACTTGATCCCGATGTTTTCGAGCGCACGTCGCGTGCCGGCGTGCAGGCGCAGCTCCCCTCACCCGAAGACCGGGCCCGCTACGACTATGTCTTGGCCAAACTCTACGCCAAGATGGGAGTCGCCGACCGCTCGCTGCGCTACCTTCGAAAGGCCATGGAGGATGGATACAAGGACATCGCCAACGTCTACAAAGACAACGAGTTCACTGAATTGCGGAAGGATCCCCGTTTCGCGGAACTGATGGCGGCCAAACCGACGCCCATTCAAGAGTAGGGCAAGGCCACGCAACTTGTTCAAATAAAAATACTTGCGGTTTTACATATTTTTTCATCTGCGCCGCGAAACTTTCCCACGGCCATCGTGTTCAAGCCGGGAACAACTCCTGAAAACAACAGGGTGAGTAAGGAGAAAAGCAGCCCACCGATTGCTAACCCGAGCACGCCCCAAGCAAGCGATCGGTGGGTGTTTTTGTAGCTGTCAGCACTCAGCCGTCCAGCACTCAGCCCGTTGAAATCTCAACCCCTTTACTTGCGATTCTTTCCCTGCAGAGTTTGATCGGCGATTCGGGCCGTCGCAATCTGAGCGTTGAGTGCTGTTACTACCCACCCCTTTCCGAAATGTAGCCCTCTACCACTTTCTTCCATTTCCCTTGGGCCTTCAGGATGTACTCAACTGCATCGCGGGCAGCCCCGTCGCCGCCGGCGTGCGAAGTGATCCAGTGGGCTTCGGCCTTAACCTCGGGGCGGGCGTTTTTGACCGCGATTGCCAGGCCGCAGCGGCGCATCACGGGCAGATCGATGACATCGTCGCCTACGAAGGCGGTTTCGGCGGCAGTGATTCGCTCCTTCTCGAGGATCTGCTGGAGGACAGCGGCCTTGTCCTGAATGCCCTGGTGAACGTGATCGATTTTCAAGTCGCGGGCGCGCAGAGCCACGGTTTCGGAAAGGCGTTTAGTGATCAGCCCGGTTTTCAGTCCCGCGAGCCGCGCTAACGATATGGCCGTGCCGTCATGCGCGTGAAAGCCCTTGGCTTCGATCAGGCTGGTGCTGTGGAAACCGAATCCACCCTTGCCCCCGTGTTGATTAGCCCGCTGTAGAACGCTCTGTTGGGCCCCGGCGGGGGCGGGAAAAATCCAGATTTTGCCGTCGGTGAGGACGCCGTCCACGTCGAACAGGATAAGTTTGATTTTTTTGGCGCGCGGTTTGGACATTGCGTGGCGATTCTAGCATCCAAGCCTTTGGGTCTTGATCTACACACTAAACTGTGTAATAATATACACATGCCAACCAACCTCGCTTTGGACGATCGCCTCATCGAAGAAGCCCGCCGGGCAGGGGGCCACAAGACCAAGAAGGAAGCGGTGAACGCCGCGCTGGATGAGTACGTCCGGAAGCGCAAGCAGTTGCAGATTCTGAAGGTCTTCGGCACGATCGATTTCGACCCCAGCTACGACTACAAGGCCGAACGTCGACGCCCTGGTGGCAATCGGCGCTCATGATTGTGATCGTGGATACACCCGTCTGGTCGCTGGTACTGCAGCGGCGTCCCGGTCAACCTAACGCGTCCGAGCAAAATCTGAGCAAAGCGCTGGCGGAGTTGATTCAAGAGGGGCGTGTAGAGATGCTGGGTCCGATCCGGCAGGAACTGCTCTCTGGCATCCGCGAGGAGGCTCAGTTCGAAAAAATCCGTCGCTATCTCCAGGCGTTCCAAGAGCCATTGCTGGAAGTGGCGGATTACGAAGAAGCGGCTCGCATGAGCAATCAGTGCCGAGCCCGAGGTATTTCCGGATCGGCCGTTGATTTCCTGATCTGCGCCGCCGCTCATCGCCACGGATGGGCTATTTTCACGACTGATCAGGATTTCCAAAACTACGCGACAGTGCTGTCCCTTCACTTGTATCCGGCGTAGAGGCGAACAATTTACGAAATGTGGATTTCCAGCTAGAATGCCTGAATGTCCACCGTACCGGTTTCGGCTGCCCTCGCCTGGGCTCACCCTCTGGTGCGAGACTGGTTCGTCCAGCGCTTCGGCACGCCAACTGAGCCTCAGGAGCAAGGCTGGCCGCACATCCTGGCCGGACACACGACACTGATCTCCGCTCCGACCGGGTCGGGCAAGACGCTTGCCGCGTTCCTCGCCTGTATTGATCGGCTGGTCCGCAAGGCCATCGCGGGAGAACTGGCTGATCGCACCGAAGTTCTCTATGTGTCTCCGCTGAAGGCGCTGGGCAACGATATCCAGAAAAACCTCGAAGTGCCGCTCGGCGAGATTCTCCAGATGGCAGGCGAGCGCGGCCTGCTGATGCCGGAGATTCGCACGGCCGTCCGCACTGGCGATACGTTGATCAAAGACCGGCAGGCTATGCTGAGGCGCCCACCGCACATCCTGGTTACTACGCCGGAATCGTTCTACATCCTGCTCACGGCAGAGAAGAGCCGCGCCATCCTGCGCGATGTCGAAACCGTAATCGTCGACGAAATCCACGCCGTTGCTGACGACAAGCGCGGGGTGCATCTTTCGCTTTCGCTGGAGCGACTGGAAGTACTGACGCATCGTCCGCCGGTACGCATCGGGCTCTCAGCGACGCAGAAACCGATTGAAGAAGTCGCGCACTTCCTCGCTGGGAATGGAAGACCTGATCCAGTCATCGTCAACATCGGGCATAAGCGCACACTCGATCTGGGCGTGGAGGTTCCATCGTCCGAATTAGGGCCAATCGCTTCGAACGAAATGTGGGACGAGATCTATGACCGCATCGTCCAACTGGTGAACCAACACCGCTCGACGCTGGTGTTCGTGAATACGCGGCGGCTGGCGGAACGGATCTCTCACCAGCTCGGCGCGCGCCTGGGAGAGGAGAACGTCGCGGCACACCATGGGAGCCTCTCGCGGAAGTTGCGGCTCGCCGCGGAGAAGAAGCTGAAGGACGGCGAGGTGAAAGTTCTGATCGCTACTGCTTCGCTGGAGCTGGGCATTGATGTGGGCACTGTAGACCTGGTCTGCCACATCAGTTCCCCGCGTTCGATCGCGGTGGCGCTACAACGCGTGGGCCGCAGCGGTCACTGGCGCGGAGCGGTTCCGAAAGGACGCTTCTTCGCTACCACGCGTGACGATTTGGCGGAATGCGCAGTGCTGGTGCGTGGGATTCGTAGCGGCGAACTGGATCGCCTGATTTTTCCGGAGTGTTCGCTCGACGTGCTCGCGCAACAAATTGTTGCGTGCTGCGCGGCTGGCGGCGCTACGCAAGAGGGTTGGGACGAAGACGAACTGTTTGCGCTCATCAAGCGAGCGTATCCCTATCGCAATCTCTCGCGCGAGACTTACGATGCGCTGCTGGAGATGCTGTCGGAAGGGATTGCTGCGCAACGCGGAAGATTCGGCGCCTATCTGCATCACGACCGTATCAATCGTAAGCTGCGGCCGCGCCGGGGAGCGCGCCTGGCGGCCATCACGAGCGGTGGCGCGATCCCGGACAACGCGTTGTTCACGGTGGTCGCCGAACCTGACGGCGCCGCGGTCGGGACCGTCGATGAAGACTTCGCAGTCGAAAGCATGGCCGGCGACGTCATGCTGCTGGGGAATACGTCATGGCGCATCCGGCGGGTGGAGGGCAGGTCGTCACGCATGCTGGTGGAAGATGCGAAAGGGGCCGCACCGACTATTCCTTTCTGGCGGGGCGAGGCTCCTGCACGCACGGCCGAACTTTCAGCGCAGCTGGGCGAGTTGCGTAAGGGGATCAGCGACCGGCTGGCAGGCGTGACTCCGGTGGAAGGCTGGCGCAACCTGCCGATTGTCGCCGAAACGGTGAGCTGGCTAGGCGAACAGTGTGGACTCGATACTGCCGGCGCTGAGCAGCTGATCCAGTACATCCTTGAAGGCCGGGTGGTGCTGGGGGACGTGCCCACTCAGTCCACGATTATCGCCGAGCGTTTCTTCGACGAAGGCGGTGGGATGCAACTAATCATTCATGCCCCTTTCGGAGGCCGCATCAACAAGGCGTGGGGCCTCGCATTGCGCAAGCGCTTCTGCCGCGGTTTCAATTTCGAACTTCAGGCGGCCGCCACCGACAATGGACTGAACATCGCGCTGGCCGAGCAACACAGTTTCCCGCTGGCTGACGTCTTTCACTTTCTGCACTCCGATAGCATGCCGCCGATCCTGGAACAAGCGGCGCTGGCCGCGCCCATTTTTCAAACGCGCTGGCGCTGGGATGCAACACGCGCGCTTGCTCTGTTGCGCTTTCAGAGCGGCAAGAAAGTTCCTCCGCAGATTCAGCGGATGCGTTCGGACGATCTGCTGGCCTCGGTATTTCCGGATGTGGCGGCGTGCCAGGAAAATATTGAGGGCGACATCAAGATTCCAGATCATCCGCTGGTCGCCGAAGTGATGAAGGATGTACTCACAGAAGCGATGGACATCGACGGTCTCCGCGAAGTGTTGCGTGGGATCGAAGCAGGACGAATCCGCTGCGTAGCTGTGGACACGCCGGTGCCGTCGCAGTTCTCGCACGAGATTCTGAACGCGAATCCCTATGCCTATCTCGACGACGCCCCGCTCGAAGAACGGCGGGCGCGGGCGGTGGAGATGCGGCGCGTGTTGCCGGCTGCGGTGCTGGAAGAAGTGGGCGCGCTCGATCCGGCGGCCATCGAACAAGTGCAGGCGGAAGCATGGCCGGATGTGCGCGATGCCGATGAACTGCATGATGCGCTGCATACGTTCGTAGTGATGCCAGCGGGCGCGGGGGCACTGGTCACAGATCACGGGTCACGGGAAAGCTCTCAGCTCTCGGCTCTTGGCTCTCAGCTTCAGGATCCGCAGCTTACGGCAGGATGGACGTTTTTCTTGGAGCGGCTGCAGTCGGAACGGCGGGCTTTTGTTGCGGAAGTGGCGACGGAATCGCGGCTGCGGCGGTTTTGGGTGGCGGCGGAGCGGGCAGAAATGTTCGCGGCTTTGCATCCGACGGGCAGGAGCGCGGGCGCCCGCGCGACAGCGGGTGACGCGCCGTCGCTACCTTCAACGACTGCGGATCTCGATGAGGCGCTGCTGGCGGCGGTTCGAGGATGGATGGAGCACATCGGGCCCACTACCGCTTCGGAGTTGGGGGAGTTGCTGGGGCTACCGGCGTCTGAGATCGACAAGGTTCTGCTGCGGATCGAAGCCAGCGGGGCTATTCTGCGCGGGAGGTTCCGTCTGGAGAGTAGCCGAGCTGCACTCGGCATGGACGGGTCGGAGACCCGTCCCCACACCAGCCCGCCTGAGATCGAGTGGTGTGAGCGCCGACTGCTGGCTCGCATTCATCGGCTGACGGTCGCGACTTTACGCAAACAGATAGAGCCGATCACGGCAGCCCAGTTCATGAACTGGCTGCTGCGCTGGCAGCATATCGCTCCCGGGACGCAGGTGCGGGGCGAGCACGGAACGCTCGAAGTGCTTCGCCAGTTGCAGGGTTTCGAGATTCCTGCGAGCGCGTGGGAGCGATATGTGCTGGGGCGGAGGATTACTGGTTATGATCCTGCGCATCTCGATCAACTTTGTCTTGCGGGCGCAGTCGGGTGGGGACGGCTTTCGCCCCATCCGGCCACCATCGATACGGGAGGAAACGGCGGTGAACCGGAGAGACGGCGGCGCGTGATCCCAACGCGCGTGGCGCCAATCGCATTTTTTGTGCGCGAAGAAGCGGACTGGATGCAGCCACGGCATCCTGACGCCGAGGATGCGACCGCGTCGGTGCTGAGCCCAGTCGCACGCTCATTGTTGGAATTGTTGCAGCAGCGGGGCGCGCTCTTCTTCCCGGACATGGTGCGAGCGACCGGCAAACTCAAGGCGGAAGTAGAAACCGGCCTGTGGGAGTTGGTCGCCGCCGGGCTGGTTACAGCCGATGGATTCGAGAATCTGCGCGCGCTGGTTACCCCGAAAAACGCAGCGGGCAGCGCGCTCGGCAAAGTGCGGCGGCCGCGGCATGCTGCGGGGCGCTGGTCACTGCTGCACAGCGAAGGCGCGGACCGCGACCGCAGCGTCGAATCCTGCTGCTGGATGCTGCTGCGTCGTTACGGCTTGGTGTTTCGCGACCTGCTGGCGCGAGAAACCAATCTGCCGCGCTGGCGCGAGCTGCAGATCGGGTTCCGCCGACTGGAAGACCGTGGCGAAGTGCGCGGCGGCCGCTTTGTCGACGGATTTGTTGGAGAACAGTTTGCACTTCCTGTAGCAGTGGAGTCGCTACGGGCTACCCGCAAGCTCCCGCCCACCGGTGAGCGCATCACGATCGCTGCCGCCGATCCTCTGAATCTGGTGGGCATCATCGTAACCGGTGAGCGCATCCCCGCCATCTCCGGACGGAACGTCACGTTTCGCGATGGAGTGTGGGTGGGAGAAGAGATCGTGGCGGACAGTCCAGAGTCAGCGCGTAGGAGCCGTGTCTCTTGAAGAAAAGCCGGGAACCCGGTGAGGGGGCCCCTCGGGTTCCCGCGCAATTTCTGACCGACGGACTCTGCAAAGCGCTTCCCCCGAATCGCCTCTGCCGCCGGACAGCCTGAAAAATATAGCCGTCAAAAGTTGAAATCGCAACAAAAACTTCTGTTTGTTGCAATGTTTTCACATCGAGCGACATGGTGAAGAGGACGACCGCGCAGTTGATGTTTCGTGGTTGAGTTGGCCAGCCGCGAGAGGCGCTCACGGGATACGAAGGCTGAGCAGCGCGGCAGGATTCAGATAAACGCCCTGCCAGCGCACCGCCAGGTGCAGATGCGGTCCGGTCGCCCTCCCGGTGCCGCCGCTGAGTCCGATGGGCTGGCCTTTGGCAACGCGCTCTCCTTCTTTCACATGCATTTCGGAGAGGTGCAGGTAGAGCGTGAGCAGTCCCTGACCATGATCAATCACCACGCAGTTGCCTTCGAAGTAGAGCGGCTGCGCCAGGATCACGGTGCCGCTGTTGACAGCCGAAACCGGAGTTCCTGAGGGAACGCGAAAATCGAGTCCCTGATGGGTGCTCTGTACCGCACCGTTGAAGACGCGTTGCACGCCGAACACGTCGGAAATTTCGGCTGTGACCGGACGCTGGAACGAACCCTTCCATTCGCGCTCCGCTGTGAGGGTCTTGAACGCCTCCGCCTTTACTTCTTTGTCATGTTCGATCAGACGCAGCTGCTCAGGATCAGGCGCGGTGTAGCGGCCGGGGACCTTCAGCACAGTCACCTTGGGATAACGTTGCCGCAGCACTTTGATCCCCTGCTTGTAGGCAATCGATTGCCCGGAGATGGTTTCAGCTCTCAGCTCGATTGGGTACGTGCCGGGCTTCGTCTCCAGACTCGTCCCGGCAAGTCCGAACCATGCTTTCTGGTTCGCGTCAAAGTTGAACGAGATTTCGTGCTCGAGCCAGTTGCCGGAGAGAGTACGCGCTAGCATCGGAGTCGTGACCCGGAATAGCACCGGTGTTCCGTTGACGACCCTTTGTGGCTGGTAGCGCAACATCCAGCGGGCAGGCGCTTTCACGGGAGCAGCAGCCGCCCAGATTGAAATGAGCAGTATCAAAACTGGCAGCAGGGATCGCGCGAAGCGCATCACGAATTCAGGCTAGCATTCTCAACTGAGAACATACATACTTGCGGCACGATCGCGGTGTTGCTGATTGGGATGCTGGCAGACGAATCTGCTTTCGTTATCAGACTCGGCAAGGCGGGGATGCAAGGCGCTTCGATGAACGCGATCACCATTCCTCCTGCACAAACAGTATGTTATGATGCCGGTGTTTCTTCCTCCCTCAAAGCGCCGCTAATGTTCTAGAGCGTCTGAATCCCAGGCCCCAGCAGCATTGGCACCACGAGGTAAACGAGACGTTTGCACCCGCAGATCGCTTGCTGTGGGGAGGAGCGCCAATGCCCGCCAATCGCTTGTACTTGCTCTTGATTGTTCTGGTTTCCTCAACACTGCTCGCACAGCCAGCTAACCCGATCCCGACTCTCTATCAACCTCTCGTGCCAACCAGTGTTGAACCGGGCTCACGCGACTTGACGCTAACCCTGCGCGGGACAGGCTTCGTCTCAACCTCAGTTGTGAAATGGAATGGAATCGCGCTGCAGACAGCTTTTATCAGTCCCAGCAAACTGGTCGCGGATGTTCCCGCCTCCGATGTCGCATCGCGCGGCACTGCGTCGATCACGGTCTTCAGCCCTGCTCCAGGAGGCGGAACTTCGAACGCCGTTCCGTTCACGATCGCCCGACCCACGAATTCGGTGAGCTTTACTACCTCGACCATCAACGTCGGGCTCGCGCCGGGCAGCATCCGAGTCGCGGACTTCAACCATGACGGCAAAGCTGACCTGGCAGTTATGAACGACTTGGAGCCTGCCCCCGAGTGCTATCCATTTGGTGGTAGGGGGACGATTTCCATACTTTTGGGGAATGGCGATGGAACATTTTCCAGTGCGGCCTCGTTGTGTTTTCCCGGCATCTTCTCTCAAGGGGAGTCAGAACTAACCGTCACGGACTTGAACGGCGATGGCAATCTGGATTTGATTGCCCGGTATTTCGCTGATGGCGAAGGTTATGTAATTTTCTACGGGAACGGGGATGGAACCTTCACAATGGGTTACTCCGAAGACGGATGGGATGGCATGGGCTCCATCGCGGCGGCTGACTTTGATGCGGATGGCAAGATGGATCTTGCCATTCCTGAGGACAGCTTCGGCTATACCCAGGTTTTGGTGGTTTTGGGCAATGGTTCCCAGACGTTTTTTCGGGGGTGGGGTAATAACGCGGCAAAAATTGCCGCGGCTGACTTCACGAATGATGGAAATCTGGATCTGATTTGGAACGGAGGAGAGATCGCTGTAGGCCAGGGCGGCGGCACATTCACAACCGCCGTCATTGACGGCTTCCCTCAAGTGGGCAACCTGCGCTCGATGACAATCGCGGATTTCGACGGGGACGGAAATCTCGATTTTGCAATCGCCAACGAATACTCGAACGACCTACTGGTTCTTCGGGGACATGGAGATGGAACGTTTACCCTAGTGAATGGAGAGCCGCCTTTGCAGTTGTTATCGAACGATGTCACCATGGCCGATCTGAATGGAGATGGAAAGCTCGACCTGGTGTTTTCGGATTCTTGCTCCTGGCCGTGTACCGCAAACACGGTCGAAGTGTTTCTCGGCAACGGCGATGGGACCTTCCAACCTGGATTCAGTGAGAGCGTAGGCAACGGTCCTGTTTCAGTCGCAGTTGGAGACTTTAATGGCGATGGACGGCTGGACATTGCGGTCGCCAACTACACTGACAACACAGTCTCAATTTTGCTGCAAAGCGCTGCGAGGGCCCGTGTCAGTCTCACACTGAACTCAAGCTTGAACCCGTCGTATGTTGGCCAGCCGGTTACGTTCTCGGTCGCAGTAAGCGGTGGTGCAAGCACTCCAACTGGCTCAGTCGCGTTCAAGTACGGAAGCTCGATCCTGGCAACCGTGCCCCTAGTCAACGGGCAGGCCAGCTTCACAACGGCATTCCCCGAGAACAGAAGCTTCCCGATCGTGGCGAGCTACTCTGGCGACGGGAACTTCCGCCCGAAGAACTCCAGGCCGCTTCGGCAGGTTGTACAGAAATATCCGACCGCAACAACCCTGACTTCGAGTCCCAACCCCGCAGCTCATGGTCAGGGAGTAACGTTCACCGCCACGGTGAATTCGGCGGGACCGACTCCAACCGGGAAGGTGACATTCAAGGACGACGGCAAGTCGCTGAGCTGCGCACCTCTGATCAATGGAGTGGCCACAATCGCGAGGGCGCAACTACCCGCAGGGAACCCGTCGATTACTGCGACTTACGAAGGAGACGCTGAATCCGCAAAGAGCACGTCGCCGGCATTGGTTCCGGTGGTAAATTAGCGTCGATTTAGCCCGCATCGCGATTCGGGCTAGCATTCTCAACGGAGAACATACATACTCGGCCATGATCATGCTGTTGCTCGTTGGGATGCTGGCGGCAAACAACCCCGGGTCCTTGGTCAAAGCGCCGAAGGCCGACCAAGTCGTCGTCGTGAAGAGCCAGAGAACGTTGAATCTCGTGACGCACGGAAAGGTGATCCGCACGTACAAGGTGGCTCTCGGAGGTACTCCGATCGGCGCGAAGGAACAACAAGGAGACCACAAGACTCCGGAAGGCCGCTACACACTCGATCGGAGAAATGCGAACAGCCACTTTTACAAATCCATCCATATTTCGTATCCCAACGAGCAGGATCGCTGGAGAGCGAAAGAGAAAGGAACTTCTCCCGGCGGCGATATCATGATTCACGGTCTGCCGAATGGCTTTGGATCGCTAGGAGCAGCCCACCGGGCCATAGATTGGACTGATGGATGTATCGCGGTCACAAATACCGAGATGGACGAGATCTGGAAACTAGTGCCGGACGGAACACCAATTAATATCAAGCCGTAGATTTGGTCGATCTGTGTTGCTGATCGGGATTCCGTCTGCAAAACTGTTTCGCCGACAGAGGTTTGATTCCGATCGCGAGATTTCATTCCGATGTCACTAAGCAATTCTAAGCTCAGGCTGCAGATACACCTGGGAGCGTTAGCCATTGCTCTTCTCTGCGCGACTTTAGTCGGATGCATCGGCGCAACCCCGCTTCCGAAGCGCACCCGTACCCCGCAAGGAATCGAAGAGAAGACGGTTGACCTGGGCTTCATCCAACCGGGCAAGACCACGCGGGCGGAAGTGAAGGAAAGCTTGAAGCTCATTGATACGGGTTATCAGAATGACCGCTTCTTTCTGGGGCGCTGGTCGTCTTCGAGTTCAGGAGGATGGGTGTTTTTGGTGGGCTATGGGGGCGGCATTGGAAACGCAGACAGATTTTGGAGGAGCGGCAATCTGCTGGTGGAATTTGACGACGCGGGGATCGTGCGAAGGTCAGAAACTTTCAGCGACTCCCATTTAGTGAAAGAACTGACGGCGGTGGCGGATGCCAGCCCGATAGCAAATTCAGATAAGGAGCGGGTGGAGTTGCCGGTCACGTATGGCAAAGCCGGTTATGCCATGACGAGTCCCGCGAACATTGCTCTCTCTGCGAGCACTTTCGAATTTGAGGAACTGGGAACCGCCAAGAAGCGTGACAAGTTCGCAGTCCCGGCGAGGGATGTGATTAAATTGCAGACCTCCATCTACGGCCGCCCGGATCCGGTTCACACTAATCAGACCATCTATTTTGCGCACGACTTGAAGCAACTGGGAGGTCCGGGTGGCAAGAAAATCAATCTCGAGATAACTGTGCCGCAATTAGTGACGCTCATGAGCTATGTCTCTCATCGCACGCAGGCAGCGCCAGTCAATAACAAGCAGTGAGAATCCACCGATCAATTGAGACAGCAGCAGATCAGGTTTTAGCCTTTTGGCCCGCGTGCTACACTTCGCGGCGAAATCCTGAAGGGGAGACTCCTTGATGCGCATCTCGTTTGTGGTCCTCTGTCGCGTTGGCTTGGTTCTGTTGTTGCTGAGCGCTTCGCTGGTCCTGGCGCAGACGGATTCCGCTCTCACGCCGGACCTTCGCGGCAAGATCGACGCAGCCGCGCAGCAGGTTCTTTCCGCCACTGGGGTGCCGAGTGCATCCGTCGCCATCGTGCAGGATGGCCGGATCGTATACCTCCAAGCCTACGGTGACGCCCGCCTCGAACCTCGGGTTCCTACCAGAACCGGGATGCGTTACAGCATCGGCTCCATCAGCAAGCAGTTCACGGCGACGTCGGTCTTGATGCTCGCCGAGCAGGGCAAGCTTTCGCTGGACGATCCGGTAGCGCGCTTTGTTCCGAACCTGACCCGCGCCAATGAAGTCACAATCCGGCAGGTGTTGTCCCATACCTCGGGCTATCAGGACTATTGGCCGCAAGACTACGTGCCGCCCTTCATGACGCGGCCGGTCACCGCGGACAAGATTCTCGATCTCTGGGCGCGCAAGCCGCTCGACTTCGATCCCGGAACGCAGTGGCAGTACAGCAACACCGGCTATGTGATCGCGGGTCTGATTGTCGAGAGGGCGAGCGGGACGCCGCTGCTTGAGTTCTTGAGCAAGCACATCTTTGGCCCGTTGCAGATGAAGAGCGTCATGAACATTGACCAGCAACGTTTGACCGAAACCGACGCCACCGGCTACACGCGCTATGGGCTGGGTCCGTTGCGGGTCGCGCCCAAAGAGGGGCAGGGATGGCTCTTTGCCGCAGGAGAACTGGCCATGCCCGCCGAGGATCTGGCGAAATGGGACATCAGCTTGATCAATCAGACTCTGCTGAAGCCCGCTTCCTATCGCGAGCTGGAAACTACCATCGTGCTCAAGAACGGAGTGGCCACCAACTACGGTCTGGGGATCGGAGTCCGGCGCGAATATTCCCGCCGAATTCTGACGCATGGCGGCGAAGTCTCGGGGTTCACTTCCGCCAACTTTGTGTTTCCCGACGACCGGGCCGCGGTCGTGGTACTCACCAACCAGGATGCAGTCGATGCCTCCGAAGAAATCGCCGGCAAGGTCGCGCCCCTGCTCTTCCCCCAGGAAGATGCCGCCAAGGAAGAAGCCCAGGCCCGCGCCATCTTCGAAAATCTGCAAAACGGCAAAATCAACCGCGCCCTGTTCACTGACAACGCCAACTGCTACTTTTCCGAGCAGGCGTTGAAAGACCTTGCTTTCGGCCTCGCTCCGCTGGGCGCTCTCCAGTCCTTTACGCAAACCGCGAGTAGTGAGCGCGGAGGTATGACATTCCGTCTTTTCGTGGCGAAGTTTCCCAAGCAGAACTTGCAGATCTGGCAACGAGCGTTGCCAGACGGCAAGATTGAGCAGTATCAGGTAGCCGCCGAGTAGTGTGGTATGCGACTGCTGCAAGGTTGAATGCAAACAAGCGGAATAGCTATGCTTGACCTTGGAAAGTGGCCTTTCGGGCCGCGTCAGAAGGTCCCGGTCGAGGCTTCAGGTCCGTCGCGCTCCTCGAGACCTAAAGCTCCATCAATTATTTTCACTTAATGCCGGCCCTTCGACGAGCTCAGGGCAGGCTCTAAAGGCCTACCCTAAAGGCCGACTCTTCCATCAAGGGCAGTTTTGCTTACGTCGGCCCGCTCGTGGAGTCTATTCGAAGGCGAGGATCATCCATGCGCAACTCAAGGATTACCCGATGGTCTGGGGCTCTGCTCATCAGCTTCCTGTTTTGTGTGGGCGTCTCATCTGGGGCTGGCGCGAAGAGCCAGGTGGATGGATTGACCTCCGACGACGAGAAGGCGATCAGGGCGACGATTGAAGCCTATCGAACCGCGTGGCTGGCGAACGACAGCAAAGGCGTGCTGAAGACTTTCACCGACGACGCCGTGCTCCAGCCGGCGCATGGCACGCCAGCGGTGGTGGGGATCGTTGCGATCGAGAGGTATTGGTTTACTCCGGGCGGGCCCCCGACAACCATCACCGAGTTGGATATCACGGTCGACCAGGTCAGCGGGAATCGGACGTTGGCGTTCGCTCGGGGACTGGATCGCGTCGCGTGGACTGTCACCGAAGGTGGTGTCAGACGTCGGCACTTCCATCCCGGAACTTACCTGAACGTGATGAAGAAGCTGCTGGACGGCTCGTGGCGAATCCAGGTACACATGTGGGACGACGGGCCGGAGCGCGTTGATTGAGCACATCTATCCCGTGTTGTGCAATCCGGCCGCGATGCCGTTCATGGTGGCGCCGATGGCATAGTCAAGAGACGGATCGCCGGTGCCGGCTCGCTTGCGGCGCAGCAGGTCGACCTGAATCAGACTGAGGGGGTCGACGTACGGGTTGCGAAGGCGTACGGATCGGGAGAGGACAGGGTTCTTCTCAAGCAGTTCGCGCTGGCCCGTAATGCTGAGAATGAGACGGCCAGTGCGATCGAATTCCTCGCGCAACATTCCGAAGACACGGTCGCAGAGATGCTTGTCGGTCACGAGACTCGCATAGTGGCAGGCAATCGCGAAGTCGGCCTTGGCCATGGCGATTTCCACACTGCGAATCAGGCTTGCGAACAGCGGGAAGTCCTGCATCATTTCGCGTAGGAGTTGAGCAGGCGCTGCGCCGCGCTTGGCGAAGCTTTCGAGGGCATGGCCGACTCCGAACCAGGCGGGCACGGCGTGGCGGCTCTGCATCCAGCCAAATACCCAGGGGATGGCGCGCAGGTCTTCGAGGCCGCGATTCGCGGTGCGGCGCGCGGGGCGCGATCCGATGCGGGCGTGCTCCAGTTCGTTTACCGGCGTGGCCTGCTCGAAGTATTCGAGGACTTCAGGATTTTCCGCGATATGTTTGCGGTAAAAGGCGAAGGCGGCGGCGGACATCGACTCCATCGCCTGGTCCCAACGCTGCTTGGCTTCGGGCGCGGCTTGCGCGGGCATGGTGATAGCCTCCAGGCAGGCCGCGATCATGATTTCCAGATTCCACTCGGCGAGCACGGGGTCCGCATATTTCCAGCTCAGGACCTCGCCTTGTTCCGTGATGCGAATTTCTCCCGAGAAGTCGCCCGCGGGCTGGGCGAGGATGGCGGCGTGCGTGGGGCCTCCCCCGCGGCCTACGGTGCCGCCGCGGCCGTGGAAGAGACGCAGAGTGACTCCACACTCGCGGGCGGTTTCGTGCAAGTGGTGTTGCGCTTTGTGCAATTCCCAGGTGCTGGTCAGCATGCCTCCATCTTTATTGGAGTCGGAGTAGCCGAGCATGACTTCGTGGGTTCGTCCCCAGGAATCGAGCAGGGGTTGGAAGTTGGGATCATTCCAGACCCGGCGCATGATGGCGGGCGAGGAGCGCAGCGCGTCGATCGATTCGAATAACGGCACGGGCATCAGGCCGGGATCAGCCTTGTTGGCAGCGACCGATACCCCGCCCAGCGCGGCCATGTGGACGACCGCGAAGATGTCATGTTCAGACTGCGTGTTGCTGATGACGAAATTGCGGATCACCTTGGGAGAATGCGTCTTCTTTAATGCGGCGATGGCGCGGAAGGTTTCGATCAGTTCGGCCGAGGGCGCGGAGAGCTCCGGCGGAAACCTGGTTGCTCCTGCGGATCGCCTTCCCGATGACAACTCCACGAGCGCCTTGGACAAGACTCGAGAGTGCTGGCGAATGTCGAGCGCATGCAGGTGAAAGCCGAAGGTCCGCACCTTGCGCAGAAGGGGCGCGACAAGTTCCGCCAGGCGTTGGCCGTGGTTCGCGCTAAGGCTCTCGCGGATGATCAAGAGATCTTCCTCAAATTGCTGCGACGACTTATAGGCGTGTTCATGTTTTGACGATTTGCGGCTGAAGCGCAGGCGGGCAATCAGGAACTCGAGGAAGACGCGATAGACTTCGGCGGCGGTGATCTGTTTCCAGCGCGAATATTTTGCGCCAAGTTTTTCGTCATATTTGCGGACGCGCTGGGCGAGGGCGTCTGACACGGCGATGCGGCGCGTTGACATGCTGAGTTGTCCGATCAGGCGGGTGGTTTCGGCGATGTAGTGATCGATGACGACGTGGCGCGCCTGGCTGACCGCGTCGCGCGTGGAGCCGGCGGTGACGAACGGATTGCCGTCGCGGTCACCCCCGATCCAGGAGCCGAAGGAAAGCAGTTCGGGAAGCTCGGCTTTAGTTTGGTAGACCGTGTGCATCGATTCCTGCAATTCCGCGAACAGGCGCGGCAGGGCTTCAAACAAGGACATGGGAAAGTAATCGAGTCCCATGTGAATTTCGTCGCGCACGGTGGGCTTGTTGAGGCGGACTTCGTCGGTCTGCCAGAGAGCGGTGATCTCGGCCAGGATCAGCGATTCGTACTCGCGAGCTTCAGAATCGGAAAGCGGGAGCTGGTCGAGCTGCGCGAGATAGCCAGCGATGCGGCGGCGCTTGATGCGGATGGTGTGACGTGTGATCTCGGTTGGATGGGCGGTGAAGACGGGAGTGACGTGAACTTTGGCCAATGCTTCTTCGATTGTCTGGGCTGGTAATCCGGCGGCGCGCAGGCGGACTAGAGTGCCTTGGAACGATCCGGCGAGCGGCGTCTTTCCGCCTTGCAGTCCGGCGGCGCGGCGGCGACGCTGGCGATGATTGGTCTCGGCGAGGTTGGTGAGTTCGAAATAAATTGCGAAGGCTTTGGTGACGCGATAGGCGTCTTCGACGGAGAGGGCTTTGATGATCTCTCGCGCCTCGGCCATCAGGCTGCGGTCGCCTTCGAGTTGTTCTTTTGCCTTTGGGTCAGCAGTGGGCTGCTCGCGGTGCTGGATCAGCAATCGGCGCAACTGCTCGACCACATCGAAGAACGCGGCACCCTCCTGCTCGACCAGAACCCGGCCTAGCAGAATGCCCAAAGAGCGGACGTCGCGGCGGAGCGGAATTTCTTTGGCGGGATTGGAGGTGTCGGCGGTCAGATCGGCCAGACGGGTCGAGGGATCGCCGCCGCTCCAGAGGAGATCGTCTGCCATGGGGTATTTTAGCGGAAGAGTGCACAGGCAGTAGAATTTCGAAGGAGATTGTTCGCATGCAAGAGGAGGGTTACAAACCGCTTCACGACGCGATTCATCTGTAAGATAACACTGGCAACAGTGGAGGTTCTATGCAGCAAGATGAGGAAACTCCCCAAAGTTGCGGCGTTAACCGGAGGGAAATTCTGGGTTTCATCGGGGCAACAGCAGCTGTGTCGCTCGTTGGCAGTGTGGAAACACAATCCGCCTCAACGGAACAGACAAGTGTGCCGAGTGGCGCGAAGAACCAGGCCGTTAATGTCGATGCGAAACCGCGGGCGTTCGCGATGGAGATGGCCCGAACCGCGCTGATCGTCATCGACCTGAGTCACGCGTTTCCCATTTCCATCCCGCGCATTCTCTGGCATAATTGATTGTGCACCCCAGCCTGCACAATTTTCCAATCAAAATCAGAGCGAGGAACAGATGTCGGCCAAGTACATCTTTGTGACGGGCGGAGTTGTGTCGTCTTTGGGTAAGGGATTGGCGGCGGCTTCGATTGGGTGTCTGCTGGAGAGCCGCGGGCTCACAGTTAACCTGATGAAGTTCGATCCGTACCTGAATGTTGATCCGGGGACGATGTCTCCGTTTCAGCATGGCGAGGTTTTTGTCACGGACGACGGGGCGGAGACCGATCTCGACCTCGGACACTACGAGCGCTTCACGCACGCCAAACTTTCTCGCGACAATAACTGGACGACTGGCCGCCTTTACGAGCAGATCATCGCCAAGGAACGGCGCGGCGACTATCTCGGCAAGACGGTGCAGGTCATTCCGCACGTCACCAACGAAATCAAAGCGGCGGCGAAGAAGGTCGCGCAGGATGTGGATGTTTGCATCATCGAGATTGGCGGGACGGTGGGCGATATCGAGTCGTTGCCGTTTATTGAAGCCATCCGCCAGATGAGGCAGGAACTGGGTCGTGAACACACTTTGTTTGTGCATGTGACGCTGGTGCCGTTCATCGCAGCGGCGCAAGAGCTTAAGACTAAGCCGACCCAGCACTCGGTCAAAGAACTGCTCAGCGTTGGAATTCAGCCCGACATCCTGCTGTGTCGCACCGACCGCTTCTTATCGAAAGACATCAAGTCGAAGATTGCGCTCTTCTGCAACGTGGAAGAAGAAGCTGTGATTACAGCCAAAGATGTGGCTTCGGTTTACGAGGTGCCGCTCGTCTTCGCGCATGAAGGGGTGGACACTCTTGCCCTGCGTTACCTGCACCTGCAGGCCAAAGATCGCGATCTGTCGAAGTGGGAAGACATCGTGCACCGCGTTTACAACCCGAAGGATGTGGTCAGGATTGGCATCGTCGGGAAGTACGTTGAGTATGAGGATTCCTATAAGTCGCTGAAGGAAGCACTGGTGCACGGCTCGCTCGCTCACAACCTGAAACTCGAGCTGAACTGGGTGGAAGCCGAAGGGCTCGAGACTACTGATAAAGCGGACAAGAGCTATGAAGCGCAACTCGAAGGCTACGACGGAATTCTTGTTCCGGGCGGATTCGGCAAGCGTGGCATTGAAGGAATGCTAAAAGCGATTCAGTACGCGCGCGAGAAGCAAGTCCCGTATTTCGGGATTTGCCTGGGCATGCAGACGGCGTGTATCGAGTTCGCGCGCAACGTTTGCGGACTGGCGGACGCCAATTCCAGCGAGTTCGATCCGGCGACACCGCATCGCGTGATTTACAAACTGCGCGAGCTGCGGGGAGTGGAAGAACTCGGCGGCACGATGCGTCTGGGCGCGTGGCCTTGCAAAATCGAGCCTGACACTCTGGCGTACAGGGTCTACGGCCAGACGGAGATCAGCGAACGGCATCGGCATCGTTACGAGTTCAACCGCGAGTATGAAGAGACCATGACCGCCTGCGGCTTGAAGATTTCCGGCTCAACTCCGGACGGCACTTACGTCGAGATGATCGAAATTCCGGGGCATCCGCACTTTATTGGGTGCCAGTTCCATCCTGAGTTCAAGTCGAAGCCACTGGAGCCGCATCCGCTGTTCAAGTCGTTCATTGGCGCGGCCTACGAGCACGGCAGGAACCGCAAGGCCCAGAAAGAAGCGGCTGAGGTCGAGATGTTCCTGCGGCCTCGAAGGTAGGACCGGAGATAAATCTTGACCACGGAGGAACGCGGGGGCAAGCTCATTCCTCGTGATCGTCCGTGTCCCCGTGGTAATAACTTGCAGTGACCAGCAGCTTCCAAATCGATAATGTTCGCGTCGGCTCGGGCGATCTATTTCTCATCGCCGGGCCGTGCGTGATCGAGAGTGAAGAACACGCGCTGTTTATGGCGGAAGTGATCAAGGGCGTTGTCCGCTCGCTGAATTTTCCGTTCATCTTCAAAGCTTCCTACGATAAAGCCAACCGCACGTCAATCCGAAGCTTTCGTGGGCCGGGGTTGAAAGAGGGCCTGCGCATTCTGAAGAAAGTTAAGGACGAGATCCACATCCCTGTGCTGACCGACGTGCATCAAGCCGTCGATGTAGCCGCAGTGGCCGAAGTGGTGGACGTGCTGCAGATCCCCGCATTTCTCTGTCGCCAGACCGACCTCATCCTGGCCGCGGCGCTCAGCGGACGCCCCGTCAACATCAAGAAAGGCCAGTTTGTTTCGCCCTGGGACATGAAGCATGCGGTCGAGAAATGCCGCGACGCCGGGAATAGCCAGGTCTTCGTCACCGAGCGCGGCTCGAGCTTCGGCTACAACAACCTGGTGGTGGACATGCGCTCGCTGGCCATCATGCGCAAGTTTGCACCGGTTGTTTTTGATGCGACGCACTCCGTGCAGTTGCCCTCTTCTTCCCATGGCGACGGTGATCAACCCGCCACCAGCGGCGGCCAGCCGGAATTTATCCCATTGCTTTCACGGGCGGCGGTGGCAGCGGGTGTGGACGGAGTGTTCATGGAAGTTCACGACAATCCGAAAGAAGCGAAGAGTGACGGAGCGAATGCGCTCGACTCGCGCAACCTGCGCGGCGTGCTGAAAGAATTGTTGGCCGTTAGGAAGGCGATTGATGCGGCGCACGCTACACCGTAAAATCCGCGTTTCCTGAATCTGTTACCATTCCCGCCACATCGTAATCACAACGTATGCATGTGTGGGCAACGATCCTCGGCGTGGTCATCATCCTCACCATCCTGCTGGATGCGTTTGAGACGATCGTGCTGCCTCGGCGGGTGCAGCGAGGCTTCCGGCTGACCGCATTCTTTTACCGTAACACCTGGCGTCCGTGGGCGCGCGCCGCACAGCATATTCGCAAGGCTTCGCGGCGGGAAAATTTTCTCGGCTACTTCGGGCCGCTCTCGCTGATTGTCCTGCTCGGATTTTGGGCGATCGGACTGATTTGCGGGTTTGCTCTCGTGCAATACGGGCTCGGTGAACACCTGCAAACGGCGGGAGAAAAGATCACGCTCTGGACTCTGCTCTATCACAGCGGCGAGACATTTTTCACGCTGGGCTATGGCGACGTCACGCCCAACAATACGGCTGCGCGTGTCCTGGCGGTGATGGAGTCGGGCATGGGCTTCGCGTTTCTCGGCGTGGTGATCGGATATCTGCCAGTGGTGTACTCGGCGTTTTCGACGCGGGAAATTGAAATCTCGCTGCTCGACGCACGCGCCGGCTCGCCGCCCAGCGCCGCTGAATTTTTGGGCCGGCTGGGATGTTGCCCGGATCAAACGGTGCTCGACCAGATCTTCCGCGACTGGGAGCGCTGGTGCGCCGAACTTTTGTCCACGCATATTTCTTATCCGGTGCTGGTGTTTTTTCGTTCCCAGCACAGCAACCAGTCTTGGCTGGGTGCGCTGACTGCGATGCTGGATGTGACGTCGCTGGTCATGACGGGGATGAGCGGCATCCATCCGGAACAGGCGAAACTGACTTTCGCAGTGGCGCGCCACGCGATTGTCGATCTGGCTCAGGTAGTCAACGCGCAGTATCGCCCACACGACCCCGATCGTCTATCAGCTGCCGAGGCGCAGCGCTTGCGCGCCGAACTTACCCGGCGCGGTGTGACGCTTTCCGACGGCGCCGATACGTCGGCGCGTTTGACGGAACTGCGGGCTCTCTACGAGCCTTACGCAGAGGCGCTCGGGCGCCGGTTGTTCATGGCTTTGCCGCCCTGGATCCACAGCGAGCCCAGGAAAGACAACTGGAAAGGCGGGCCGTGGGACCGGGCGATCCAGGCGCGGGCGCTGGAGAAGCCGGGACATGCAGCGGAAGATCATTTCTGAGGCGTGGCATGTGAGGTTATTGGTGTAATGGCGATTTATCAACAGTTACGCCGATACACGGATCAGGTGGCCGCCGGAAGCCCTGGACGCGCGGGCTCGATGCACGTCCAGGGAGCCACTCGCAGCGGCGTCGAATCAGTCCGTCCTCGTCAGAAATGGCAGTTCCCCGGGTCCGGAGCGTCAATCCGACGCGGCTGACCTGCCGGAATGAGCTGCACAGCGATGGATTGTGCCTCGACGGTGCCTTCGTTTCGGATTATGTGCACGTGGTTACCACCGGGATCGACAAACCCCATCCCTGCTGTGTACACATGGGGCTTGCAGTTGGGATCGTTCCCCTCATAGGCCGTCACCGTTCCCGCCGTGACGGTGATCAGGCTATGGCCAGGGTGCGAGTGCCAGCCGGTGTGTCCTCCTGGCTGCCAGACATTACTCTGTACGAACAGATCTGATTTTCCCTTCGTCTTCTGCAATGACAGCCAGAGCTTGCCCTTGTCCGAAATGAAGAAGTTACTGACATCGATTGGGCCAAACCGACTCTGAGAGAGCGTTGTGCTCACGAACCCTTCACCCGGTGTCGCGAGGACAGTTCTTGCATGATAGAGGGCCGTGACCACGATCGCGGCGCTGAGTAATACCAACCACGTCAGTCTTCGTCGCATGTTGACCTCCTTTTTCTGGTTGAGCTCGGTGACCTTGATTCCGTTGACCACTGTCGGTTCCTGTGTCATTTGGAAATCGCTTGCCATAATCTTTGCCTCCCATTCGGAAAATGCGCTGGGAAAGTCTTAGGCAGGCTCTGTATCCGGAGTCCGAACGAGCCCGTCCTGAGTTTGGCCGGAGTAGTGGCTCGGGCATGCCGAGCTAGAAACGTAAGGAGAATGGTAAAGAGGCGTCTAACAAAGGCGTGCGCAGTCGCGAGCCACAATGTCGTAGGTCGGATGCGATTGCAACATGGGCAGCTTTGTCAGGATGGTTACGGAAACGGGAAGCGCGCCCGACAAGAAAGGTAGCACGGCAAAACTGAAGTGAGCGATCGCCCTGTGAGACTTTCGCAGGGTAGCCGGCTGGAAGTCGAACCAAGGTGACACGACTAGCGCCACGGTTACAGCCAGAAGAACAAGGCCGACGATCCTGAGGAGACGGCCCGACATAGCGGACGCAATGGTACTTCTAGATCTCTAGGCTGTCAACCGGCGTGCGGGCTGCTTGGTCATAGCGCAAAACGCCAGTGAGGCCGGGGTGGCCCGTCGCTCAACGATCTCGTACAAGTCAATTGATGTAAACGGGCGATAGTACCAATTGAGAGACCCGATTCTCCGCACTTTCCTTGCTTCTGCTAACATTTCCCCTTTCATGAAGCATGTAGGCGAAAACGTGGTGCGCATCGAGGCCGA
>JACXTT010001220.1_pt1 | contig 43465 bp, 36 predicted proteins | sample 9270951 | NCBI WGS metagenome assembly JACXTT01 (sample SAMN15532306, study PRJNA645909) | rock metagenome | isolation source: weathered quartz diorite | place: Puerto Rico | collected 2017-06-21
GGGCGGCGGGCCAACACTGGTGTGCTGGGGGCCGGAGGATGGGGGCTTTCCTGCAGTGGTTGCGGGACCTGGGGCCATTCGGTTTCGGCAGCCTGGCGCAGGCTGGCCATCAGGCGAAGGTCCCAGCACCCCATGACGAGCACGCCCCGCTGCAAGGCCAGCAATCGTGTGCGGCGGGAGAGAAAGGGGCCGACGACGAAAGGCCATGCGCTGCGCAACCGCGCTTCGGCGAGGGCGCGGCGCGGATCTACGCCTGGGCCTGCGGGCCGCGCTCCGAGCGGGAGAAGCTCGCGACGTCTCACGTCTTACTCTTCCATCGGGGCGGGGGCAGTTTGGCGTAGGCGCGCTGTCCGTCGAGCAGGATGGGTGAGGCCAAACTCGGAATCATGCGCCCCGTCTCCTCTTCCCAGAGTGGCTGGATGAGGTGGTGCAATTCCCCCGCTTTGCGGAAGAGCACCTCATCGACGCTGCGCACCCGAGAGGCCGGGATCGCATTGCCTTGGCAGAAGTCCACGACTTCATCCACGGTATGGGGCGCAAGGGCGGACTCGATGCGCGCCACAAGCGCGACGCGATCTTCGACACGGCCCCGGTTGCGTCGCCACTGAGGGTTCGCTTCAAGATCCAATCCCAACCACAGGGCCAGCAGCTCGAACTGCTTATCCGATCCCACGCCCAAGGCCACTTCGCCATCGGTGCAGGGGAAGCTTTGGTAGGGCACGATCTGGGGATGGGCGTTGCCGAAGCGCTCCGGCGTTTGCCCCGTCATGAGGGCGCCGCTGGCCACATTCACGAGGCCCGCCAGTGCGGCCTCCATGAGGGGTACTTCCACTCGCATGGCCTGGCCCGTGCGCTCGCGGTGCAGCAGCGCTGCTTGGATGCCATTGGAAAGGTAAAGGGCGGAAATCACGTCCACCAGCGCCACGCCCACCTTCATGGGACGTCCTTCGGCTTCGCCCGTGATGCTCATCCATCCACTTTCGGCCTGGATGATGAAGTCGTAGCCCGCGCGACGGCTGTTTTTCACATCGGAGGCGAAGCCGCGCACGGAGGCTACGATGAGCTTGGGGTAGAGCTTATGCAGACGCTCCCAGGTGAGGCCCAGACGTTCCGCGCTATCGGGCAGGAAGTTCTCCACGAGGACGTCGGCCTGGGCGAGCAGCTCCTCTACGCGCGCCTTGCCCTCCTGAGTGTGCAAGTCCACCACTTCGCTTTTCTTGCCGCGATTGGCGCAGCGGAAATAGGCACTTTCGCCGGTGTCGCCCTCTTCAAAGGGCGGTCCCCAACCGCGCGTGGGGTCGCCCTCTGGAGGTTCCAGCTTCATGACTTCGGCCCCGAGGTCCGCCAAGAGCTGAGTGCAAAAAGGGCCCGCCAAAATGCGGGAGAGGTCCAGGATGCGGAGTTTTGCCAGCGGTTGAGCCATGGCCCCCTAGTGTAATCAAGCCCGCGGCCTTTCGGCCGATGGGCTGCGTAGGTTAGAGATTCATGGCAATCAAAGATTTTTTCCGCGCCAAACCCGATCCAGATCGCGAGCCAACCCTGCGGGACCGGGATCAGATCCTGGCCTGGATGGAGGAGTTGGCCCGCATCCGCACTCCCATGGAGCTCAAAGTCCAGGGGAAGGAGGCGCTTCCCATTTCAGCCAAGGTCGAAGTGGTGGCCGAAGAATCCTCCGGCCTCACCCTCAGCCTGCAGCGCATTCCTGCGCCGGAGCCCAAGGCCGGTCAGGCCGTCCCCGTGGTGTTTCCCCTGGATGGTCAGCGATTCCGCGCGGATCTCGTCTACAGGGGGCGAGGTGGGTACATGCAATGTGTCTTCGCGTTGCCCGACTCGATCTTCCACGCCGAGCGGCGGGAGGCCATCCGCGCCCGTTTCGGCACGCGAGAGAAGACTCAGGTGGTGGCCCTTCAAGGACTCTTCGATGGGATCGGCCTGGGAGGGCAGATGGTGAATCTCTCGCTTGGCGGATGCGCCTTCCGCATGCAGCGCGCGATGGATATCAGCGGGGATCGTCGGCTTCCACTCAGGCATGATCTGCTGATCCCAGGCACGCAGCTGGCTTTGGTGCGTCTGCAGGATCTTCCTCATTTGCCCATGGTGGAGTGCGGCGGGGTAGTGGCCCACGTGGATCAGCGGGCTGATGGGGTGGTGGTGGGGATCCGCTTCGAGGGATTGGGGGGCTTCGAATCCCAGGTGATCGGAAGGCTGCTCACCCAGCGAGTGCCTGGCTTCAGGCGCGGCTTTCCCCGTAAGCGCCGCTACCGCGATCTCACTGAGGAGGAATTGAAGGTTCCCCAAGCGCCTGAAGATCCATTGCCTGAAATGGCCGACGAACCCGAGGTGCTTCAGCCTCCCAGCGCAGCCGAAACGGCGCTCTCCGATGACGAGCTGCTGGAACTCCGCGAAGCGGTACGCGTGCCCAACCGTCTTCACCTTTTGAAGAAGCGGGGTAAGCGCATCCTGCTGCTGATGGGGGATGAGTTGGATCGCGCCATCATGATGGCCACCCTCCACGTGGACGGATTCCGCTCGGTTTATGAAGCGACCAGCCTGGAGCAGGCCTTGGAGTTGAACCGCTCCGTGGCGCTGGAAATGGTCATCGTGGACCAAAGAGTAGGGGCGCATGGCGCGTTGGATTTAGTCGAGGCTCTCCGGGCCGAAGGGTTGGCCAAAGGTGCACCAGTGGTGGTGCTTCAGCGCCAGGAAGAGGTACGGCTTAAAGTCGCCTCAAAGGCAGGTGGCGTCAGCCTTATCCTTCAGCATCCCGTGGATTTCGACGGATTGATGAAACCGGCCCTGGAAGGTCTTCTGGGTTTGGTGGGGTAAGTCCCGTTCGCCTCTTGGTATGATGACGTCCCCGGGCCGCGCCCGGGGCTGTTGTGTACCGGAGTTGAAGTGGAGCAGGTCCTCGATCTCATCGCCCGTGAATTGAAGCTACCCAGGGGCGGGGTGGCGGCCATCGTGGCCTTGCTCACGGAAGGCAATACGGTGCCCTTCATCGCCCGCTACCGGAAGGAAGCGACCGGCAGCCTCGACGAAGTAGCCATTCGCGCGGTCGAAGAGCGGCACCAGTACTTTACGGACCTGCTGCAGCGCCGGGAAACGGTGCTCAAGTCCATCGATGAGCAGGGCAAGTTGACCCCCGAATTGAAGGCCAAGATCGAGACCACCTGGGTGAAGGCGGAGCTCGAAGATCTGTATCTCCCCTTCAAGCCCAAGAAGCGCACCAAGGCCACCATCGCCAAGGAGCGGGGCCTGGAGCCCCTCCTGGAAGAGTTGTTGGCGGATGCGAGCGGTGCAGATCCCCTCATGCTGGCCTCGGCCTATGTGAAGGATGGCGAAGAAGGGCTTTCCGCCCCCAGCGAGTGCGTGCAGGGCGCGGGCCACATCCTGGCCGAGCGCCTGGCGGAAGATGCCACTGTGCGTCAGTGGCTCCGCAGCGAGTTCCACGATCACGGCGTGCTGATTTCCATCATCCGGGATGAGAAGAAGGAGGCCCAGGAAGCCTTGCGCTTCAAGCCCTACTTCGATTTCAGCGAGCCCATCCGCAAGATTCCCAGTCACCGCCTGCTCGCGCTGCGCCGCGGCGAAAAGGAAGACATCCTCACCGTGAAACTGCAGGTGGAGCGGGAAAAGCTCGTCACCATGCTCGTGAGCAAGGTGCAGGTCAATCCGCAGAGCGGCTACCGCAAGGAACTGCACGGCGTGGCCGAAGACGCTTTCGATCGCCTGCTCTCGCCTTCCATCGAAGTGGAAGTGCGGATGGAGGCGAAGAAGAAGGCCGATGGCGAAGCCATTAAGGTCTTCCAGGACAACCTGGACCACCTCCTGCTCGCGCCGCCCGCGGGCCAGCTCTGTACGCTGGGCATCGACCCCGGCATCCGCACGGGCTGCAAGCTGGCGGTGATCAATCGCCTGGGCCAGTTCGTGCACACGGAGACGGTGTATCCCCTCGAACCCAAGCGCGATGTGGAAGGCACCTTCGCTGCGCTGGAAAAGATCTTCACCCAGTTCCCCATCGAATCCATTGCTATCGGCAACGGCACCGGCGGCCGCGAGACCGAGACCCTTGTGAAACAGTGGATTCGCGAAACGGGCAAGGCCGGCGTCATTTGCGTGGCCGTGAGCGAGGCGGGCGCGTCCGTCTATTCCGCCTCCGATGTGGCCCGCGAGGAATTCCCCGAGCAGGACGTCACTGTCCGCGGCGCCATCAGCATCGCTCGCCGCTTCCAGGATCCGCTCGCCGAACTCGTGAAGGTGGAACCCAAGTCCATCGGTGTGGGCCAGTACCAGCACGATGTGAACCAGACCGCCCTCAAGAAGGGGCTGGATGACGTGGTGGAGTCCTGCGTGAACCGCGTCGGCGTGGATCTCAACACCGCCTCCTACAAGCTGCTGGCCTACGTCGCCGGCGTGGGTGAGCAGCTGGCGAAGAACATCGTGGCGCACCGCTTCGAGCACGGGGCCTTCAAGCGCCGCGAGCAGCTTCTCGAAGTGAGCCGCTTCGGCGACAAGGCCTTCACCCAGGCCGCGGGCTTCCTCCGCATCCGCGAGGGCGAGAACCCGCTGGATGCCTCCGCCGTGCACCCTGAGGCCTACCCCATCGTGCAGCGCATCTGCCAGATCGCGGGCAAGACCGTGCCCGAGCTTGTCGGCAATGATTCGGTGCTCGATAGCCTGGATCCCAAGGTCTTCGTGGATGAGAAGTTCGGTGTAGAGACGGTGAAGGACATCCTCGCCGAGCTCAAGAAGCCCGGCCGCGATCCCCGCCAGAAGTTCGAAGTGGTCTCCTTCCGCGAGGATGTGAACAAGCCCTCCGATCTCGAGGAAGGCATGGACCTCAATGGCATCGTCACCAACGTGACGGCCTTCGGCGCCTTCGTGGACATCGGCGTGCACCAGGATGGTCTCGTGCACCTCAGCGAGATCAGCCACAAGTTCATCAAGGAGCCCAGCGAGGCGCTGAGTGTGGGCCAGGCCGTGAAGGTGAAGGTGATGGGCGTGGACCTCAAGGCCAAGCGCATCGCTCTCTCCATCAAGGCGCTACTGCCCGCGCCTGCCAGCGCGGTTCGCGAACACCGTCCCCGCCCGGAACACCGTGGCCCCAAGCCCTCCCAAGATCCCGGGGGACGCATGCGTTCACCGGGGGAACAGCGAGGCCCGAAGCCCGAGCACCGCGCTCCCAAAGCCGAAGCCCGTGGCCCTCGTCCGGATGCGAAGCCGCGTTCCGAACAGCGCGGGCCGCGCCCCGAGCCGGTGAAGAGTGGCGCCTCCCTCAACGACCTCATGGCCAAGTTCGGGAAGGGCCCCAAGTGATGCGGCGCTGGGCCTTTGCCGGAGCCCTTCTGCTCTGCACGGCCTGCCGTCCCGATGCTACGGGACCTGGCATCTACGTGCCTTTTGAAGAAGGCCTCACCCTCGTCTACGAGAATCCAAGCCTTGCCACCACGGAAGCCCGCGAAGGCAGCCGCTTTCAGATCCGGGTTCACAAGGGGCTCATGGATCCCAAGGTGCCCGGACGCATCGAGCTGACCCGCAATACCCTGCACAGCAGCGAGACTTCTTTCTTCGATCTGGAAGAAGGTGGCGTCGCCGTTGTGGATGCCCAAGGCGTCCGCGGGAGCTGGGTACTTCCCAAGGGCTTTCCTGGCGTCACCACCTGGTCAGACCCTAAGACGGGGCTGCAGGGCCGCGTGTTGGGCCGCGCCCGTTGGAATAACGACGTGATCCGTCGCGCCGCCCAAGAGCACCTCATCGATCCCACCGGCGTGTGGGTAGAGATGGAACAGGGTGGCGTCAAACGCCGGGCCCTGTATCTGCAAGGGCTGGGGGAAGTGGAATCCCAGGCCTGGTCCAAGGATCACTGGGAGACGGTCAGCCGCCTGGTGGGCCGCCAGTTCACCGACCTTCCCGCCAAGCTCGCCCGCTGACACTAGGAATCCTCATGGCTAAGACCAAGATCGAAGAGAAGGATCTCCCGGAGTCTGTGCGCAAAGGCATTGTGAGGGACAACCTCGAAGTGGTGCTGTTCGCCATGGTCGTGCTGTTCTTCTTCAAGACCTTCGTGGCGCAGAACTTCACCATCCCTACGGCGAGTATGAGCAACACGATGATGATCGGCGATCATCTCGTGGCCAATAAGTTCATCTTCGCCAAGCCGCAGTGGGCCTGGGAGGAGAAGCTCTTCCCGATGCGCTCCGTGAATCGCGGCGACATCATCGTGTTCCGCTGGCCCTACGACCGCGAGCAGGATTGGGTGAAGCGCTGCGTGGCCATGCCTGGAGATAAGGTCGAGTTTCGACACCGCCGCCTGTACGTGAACGACAAACTCATCACGGGGGAATGGGAGCATCATTTCGGCGCGCCCGATGATCTCGGTCCCACGCCGGGCCCTTGGCCTCTCACGCGCAGCCCCTTCAGCGCGACGGGTGTGGATCCCGAAGTGCAGCCCTTTGGTAGCTGGCGCTATCTGGACCCCGGCACCATCGAGCTGAATAAGCAGGGCCTGGATCAGAAGGTGACGGACGACGGTTCCTTCAAAGACAACCTGGGTCCCATGACCGTGCCTCCCGGCCAGATCCTGGCGGTGGGCGATAATCGCGAGAACAGCAAGGACGGCCGCTTCTGGGGCTTCCTCCCCATCGAGCATCTGCGGGGCCGACCCTTCATGGTCTTCTGGTCCTACATGGAAGGCGGCAACAACTCCACGAGCGCCACCATCGCCAAGGGGCCCGGCGACGTCATCGCCAATTACGCCGAGGCGGCCCGCTACTTCTTCGTACGCACCCGCTGGGAGCGCACCGGAAAGATTCCTCGATGAAAAAGCTTCTCCTCCTGCTTGCTGCCGGCCCTCTCTTCGCATGGGGGGAAGCGGGACATCGCGCCATCAACACCCTGGCTCTGAAGAGCGCGCGTCCTGAAATCCGAGCGTTTTTCGTCGGGCAGGAAGAGCGTATCCGCTTGCTCTCCACCGAGGCCGATCACGCTCGTGCCACGGATCGCAAGGAAGGCCCTCGGCATTTCCTGGATGTGGAGTTTTACGGGGCGGTGTCGGACATTCCTCACGATGCCTCCATGGCGCTGATTCAGGCCAAGGCGAAGGGATTTGAATTCGATCGCGCGGGTACGGTGCCATGGGTCATCCTCGATCGCGAGCATCGATTGGTGGAAGCCTTCAAAAAGGGCGATGCGGCCCTCGCGGCCGAAGAGATGGCTTGGTTGGGCCACTACGTGGGTGACATCCATGTCCCCTTGCACTCCACGCGCAATCACGATGGCCAGGAGACTGATCAGAAGGGAATCCACAGCCGATGGGAGTCGGGCCTCGTGGAGCGCTTTGTCGACGAATCCAAGCTCAAGTCGCTACCCATGACCTCCGAGCCCCTGGATCCCTTCCTCTGGCTGGCGGAGAGCAAAGCCCTTGTGGCTAACGTGCTGGCGCATGATGCCGAAGCAGGACGCGGTGAAGAGCGCGCAAGGCCCCAGCGGAGCTCAGCCTACTGGCAGAACTTCTGGGCCATGGAGAAGGACACGGTCAACCACCAGCTGGAGGAGGCAGCGCTGAGATTGCGTGAGCTGGTGGAAGCCGCCTGGACCGAGGCGCATCCTTCGAAGTAAATGCGCTGCTGAAAAAAAGGGCGCGGAGAACGCGGAGGGGAATGATCTCTCAGCGTTCTCCGTGACTAATGCTTTCAGTTAGGGCTGCCAGACCTTCCGCGTGAGCCACACTTCCTCTGAGCGGCCTTTGGGGTCCTTGCCCTGGTAATGCAATTTGAGCGGACCTTTGGCGTCCTTCTTTTGAACGCTGATGCCTGGGCCCGTGCCCTCCATCAGGAGGCGCAATAGGCCCTCGGGGCTTCCGAGCGCGGGGAGGAAGGGCAGGGGTAGCTCGGCGAGAGAGGCGCCGCGGACATCCACCTTGTCGCGGGGGATCTGCACGCGATACCCGGCTGCGCGGTCACCTTCGAGGATCAGCAAGCGCTCGCCGAGGCCGTGGAGTTCGAGCACCACCTTGCCCGTAGCCTTATCCACCAGCACGTTGAGCGTGCCCGTGCCTTCGCCTTCCGGGCCTACGTAGCCCCAGCCATAGCTAGCGCGGAGCGGCGTCGCGGGCGAAGGAGCATCCTGTAGGAAAAACAGAGGAGGCGCGAAGATCATTCCTCATCCCCCTCGCCAGAGGGCTCGTCGGTGGCAGGGGCCTCGGGCGTCACTTCGCCGGAATCCTGAGCTTCTTTGGCCAGGCGCACGCGCAGTTCCGCTAGGCGCTTCTCTAGGAGTTTGCGATCAGGTGCCGCGAAGGCGAGGGCCCGTTCCCACTGTTCGGCGGCCTCTTTGGTCTTGCCGTTTTTCAGGAGCGCTTCGCCAAAGTGCTTGCGCACTTCCGCGCTGAAGGGGCGCAGCTGGGTGGCGCGGCGCAGGGTGGCTTCGGCTTCGGAGAGCTTGCCGGCCTGGAATTGAGCCCAGCCCAGCGAATCCACGAAGCTCCCGTTTTCGGGCTCCTGCTTCAGGGCCAATTCGATGAGGCGGGTGGCCTCGGTCAAATCGCCGCCGGTCTCCAGCAGCAGGTAGCCGAGATTGTTTTGGAGGGTGCTGTTGGCGGGCAGGCTTTTCTCAGCCGCCTTCAACACACCGATGGCCTCGGGTTTACGGCCCAGCTGATCCAGGGCCTGCGCTTCCATGGTGGCCAGTTCCGCCGTGGGCACTTTGCCGAGGGCCCGGGCTTCGCGCGCGGCGGCCAATCCCTGCTCCCACTGCCCGAAGGAGGTGGCCAGGGCCGCGAAACTGATGCGCTCGAGCATGTGCAGGTTGCGGCTCAGCGCTTTGCCCTTGAGGAACCCATCCTTCAAGGTCTCAGGAGGCAGCGCCTTCGCTTCCTTCACGAGGAAGGAGGCCTGAGGAAGATCCATGGCTTCCCGCAAGGCCACCAGAGCTTCTTTCTCCCGACTCAACCGCACGAGGGCTTGGATGCGGAGGGCCTCGACCTCGCCCTTCAGGGGAAAGTCTCCCTGGGGAAGAGCCGCAAGCAACTCCTTGTAGCGGCCTTGCAGGGCCAAGGACTGCAGATGGAGAAGGGGCGTGCCGTAGCGAATGCGCTCCGATTCCTCCTTGAGGCCGGGCTGATCTCGAAGCGCAGCGAGCGCCTTTTCGGCTTCGGCAATACGGCCCAGATTCAAAAGAGTGACTGCCCGGTTGAACGCCAGGCGCGGCATGGGTTTGAGCGCGATGGCCTTATCCAGCATTTCCAGGGCCTCGGACCAGCGCTGGCCTTCGATGCGAAGCAAGGCCACGTTTTCCAAGATGCCCGGCTCATCCGGAAGATGGCGCGCCAGGAGCAGGAAGCTATCCTCCGCGTGGCCGAGGTATTCGGATTTCACCTGATCGCTGGCGAGCTCTTCGAGCAGCCGCAGGGCCTGCATTCCTTCGGGGCCGATGGGGCGACGCTGGTTGAGGGTCATCACCGCTTCGCGGCGCGTTTCATACTTCCCCAACTCCTTGGCGAAGTTGGCCGTGCGAACCCAGGCCTCCTGCACCGAGGGGCGCAGCCGCGCCAGGCGGGCCCAGGCCCTGAGCGATTCCGCCTTATCTTTCACCTGCTCCGCGATCTCGGCGGTGCGCCACCATACCTCCACATCCTGGGGAAGGCGGTCGCCGGCTTTGTGCAGATCTTTCAGTGCGATCGGAGCGAGGGAGGCATCGGCCTTGGCGCGCTGGTATTGCACGAGGGCGATGAGGCCCAGAATCTCGGCGTTGTCGGGAGCCAGCTCCAAAGCGCGGCGGGCGGGCAGAAGGGCCTCTTCGAGCTCTCCCTGGTCCCGCAGCCCTTCGGCCAATCGAAGCTGCGCTTCCGCGCTCTTGGGCTCGAGCACGACCACCTTTTGGTAGAGGACCAAGGCCGCGGTGAGATCCGCGGGTTTGCCGCTCATGTGAAGGGCGCGGGCCTTCAGCAGCAACGCACGCGCATCCTCCTGAGCAGGAGCTTGAGCGGAGGCTGGCGCAAGAAGGGCCAGAGCGAGAAGGGCGGGGCGGACATCAGACACGGGGGCTCACCAGGGAGAATCGTTCCATCATGCGCCCAAGTGGGCCTTCCCAGGCCTCAGGAGCCAAGGGGTGAATTACGGCGGGGGCCCCAGGACGGGGCAGCACACACTTTAAGGTGCCGCCGCCACCCTTCTTGTCTCGCAACAGCCAGGGCAAAAGCTGGGACCAGGGGCGAACATGGGCAGAAAGCGAGGCCAATCGAGCGACCATCTGCGCCAAGACGGATTCAGGGAAGGGATAAAGGCCCTCCTGCTCGGCCAGCAGGCAGGCGGCGAGCAGGCCGAAGCCGACGGATTCGCCGTGGAGCAGCAGATAGCCGCTGGCGCTTTCGATGGCGTGGCCCAATGTGTGGCCCAAATTGAGCAACCGGCGCTCGTTCTGCTCGGTGGGATCGCGGTGGGTCACGCCTGCTTTGAAGGCCAGAGCGCGCTCGATCCATACGGCCTTCGGCGCTGCGCCGCTGAGCAGTTCTTCGGCCCAGAGGAGGTCCCCCTGCAGCATGGCTGTTTTCACCAGCTCCCATCGACCAGATTCAATCTCCCGCTGAGGCAGCGTGTCGAGAAAGGACGTACAGGCCACCAAGCGCCTGGGTGCATGGAAGGCGCCTACGAGGTTTTTCCCCGCACGGAGATCGGCCCCCGTCTTGCCACCGAGGCCCGCATCCACTTGGCTCAGCAGCGTGGTGGGCCAGGATTGCCATGCGATGCCGCGCATGTAGAGGCTGGCAGCAAGACCGGCGAGATCGGTGATGACGCCTCCGCCGACGGCGACGATCGTCGCGTCGCGATACAGCGGCTGCTCGGCCCAAGATTCCAGCCAGGGAAGAATGGTCTCAAGGCGTTTTTGCGCCTCGGGAACCCGCACCCACAAAGTGCTTGCAGGCTCGGGCATCTGCGCCTTCTGCCAGGCCTCTCGCACTGCGGCATCGCCCACCAGGGCCCAAGGGCCCGTGGGCAGAAGGTCCGCACTGGGGTGCTCCACCAGCATCACTTCCGTGGGAAACCCTGCGGGCGTCGCGAGTCGCATCAGGGCCGCCCCTTGGGCGCGGCGTCGGCTTCCATCACCTGGCCATCGCGGAGCCACTGCACCTTCACGGCGACGCCGGCTTGAAGATCCGAAAGGATGGCCATGTAGCCGTGGATGTCCTTCACTTCACGTCCTGCGATGTGCGTGATGATGTCGCCCGCGCGAAGGCCCGCGGCCTCGGCAGCGCCCTCCTTCACGACGCCGTTGATGCGGAATCCGCGAGCGTCGGATCCGTAATCCGGAATGGTGCCGAAGGTGACCTTCATGGGGCTCGTGGTGCCCTGGCTTTTGGCCGTGGAGGGATCGAAGGCCGGCAGCTCCGCTTGGGCATCGAGATCCCTCAGCATGCGCTCTGCGTAATCCGCCACTTGCGCGATGCCCTTGGCGTTGATCTTGTCCGCGGTATCGGAAGGGCGGTGGTAATCCGAGTGGAGGCCGGTGAAGAAGAAGAAGGTGGGGATGCCCGCTGCGGCGAAGGTCATGTGGTCGCTGCCGCCGACACTGGCGCCCAGGTCGCCGGAGATGATCCAGCCCGGAGGCGCCAACTGCTGGGCCCGCGCCAGGGCTGCGGCAGGTGCGCCGAAGGCGCCAAGCAGCAGTCTGGGGTTGGTGACGTCTAAGCGGCCCACCATATCGAAGTTGGCCATGAGACGAATGCGTTTGATGAGGGAATCGGGCCGATCCACATAGGCGCGGGATCCCAACAGACCTTCCTCTTCACCGCTGACGAGCAGGGTGGTCACCGAGTGGCGAAGGGGCTTGCGTTGGAAGCGGCGGGCCAATTCCACTACCAGCGCACTACCGCTGGCGTTGTCATCCGCTCCGAGGTGAGCCTGACCATGCGTGGTCGCGTCACCCAGACTGTGGCGGGAGCTCGTCCCCAAATGGTCCATGTGCGCGCCGATGACGATGCGCTCTGCAGCAAGATGCCTGTCACGGCCGGGGATCTCGGCCACGAGGTTGGGAAGTTGGATGCTGCGGGGCTCGAGATCCAGGCGGAGGCGAAGGGCCACCCAAGGCGCGGTCAGGAATTCCTTCGCATAGGGCTGGCCCGTCTGAGCTGCGGATTCGCGATCGGCCTCCAGTCCCGGACGTAGCGTTTCAAGCACCCCTTTGCGAAGAGAGAGCACGGGCATTGCGAAATGGGCGGGCCCGTCCTCCCGTTGGAGGGGAAGGGGGCCGCCATCTTCCAGCACTAGGATGGCCGCCGGCTTCATCGCCTCCAAGCGCGTAAGCCGCTGCGAGAGGCTGCGCTCGATGGCGGAGGTTCCCGGGGCCGTCGCTGCACTGACCCGTCGAGGGATAAGCACCACCTTGCCTCGGAGGTCGATTTGATCCGTGTCCTGAAAGCCATGCAGTTGGAGACCGGACCCGAGGACGACCAGGGGTGCGTACGGGAAGTCACCCGAACCGCTCCAGCCCATGACTTCGAAATCAACGCCCCGCACCAAGGGGCGCGGGACATCTCCAGAGACGAGCATGGCGTCCACCTGGTCGACGTGAGGGGCCAAAGCCAGGGGAAACCGCTGGGTGCGCACCTTCAGGCCGGAGGCCGCGAGTCGTTGGTGAAGATAGGTTGCTGCGGCTTCTAATCCAGCTTCGCCATTTCCGCGACCTTTCCATTTAGGAGAGGCCAAGGCTGTCACATCTTTTTGAATCCGCAGCACCGCCTGAGGATCCTGAGCCAAAATTGTCAGGCCGCAGCAGGAGGATAGAAGGACTCGGCGCATGGTCCAGAGATGAGGCGGGATCAGATCCGTTGCCGGAATTCGTCCTCGCCCGAAGCGTCCTTACGGAAGCGATCGGCTAGCACGTCCAATTCCAGAAAGCGGTCGGCAGCATCCACCACTTTGCTGGACATGGAGCTGCGGAAGCCAGCCACCTCGACGCGTACGCCCTTTTGGCAAAGAGTCTGGATGGGATAGGCGAAGTCCTCATCGCCACTCACGAGGATGGCCAAATCGATCTTGTCGGCGTAGGCGAGCATGTCCGTCGCCATCTCCACTTCGAGGCGCGCGCGGCGGCTGCCGTCCTTCTCCACCCGCACAGGCTTCTGCACGACCTTGAATCCGTTGCGGCGCATCCAGTGCAGGAATCCGCGCTGGCGCTCGGCGTTCTCATCCACGCCGGTGTAGAAGAAGGCTCGGAAGAGCTCGCGCCCCTCGGTCAGTTCCCGGAGAAAGCGCTCGTAATCCACCTCGAAACCCATCTGCTTGGCAGAGTGATAGAGATTATTGCCGTCGATGAACACGGCGCATCGCATCATGGGTGCCTCGTCTGTGGAATACGGGAGCCGATCCCCCGAGTTCAGAATGGATCATTGTAGGGCCAATCGGCCTCCTGGCCTCAGAGCCTGTTTTTTGGGATGGGCAGGAAAGCGCCTAACGGGCTGCAGTTTCTTCCGCACCTGGGGGTAACCATGGCTCGCCATCCCATACGCCACGCAGGTGTCGCCTTTGGCCTCTCTACTGCGATCCTCCTCCGGAAGCCCGCTACACTTCCCCTATGTCGAAGGCCGAGGGCTTCTTTCAATCGGACCACGTGGATGAGCCGCCGCTCCGCCACGCCCTTCTTGGTCGATTGGCGGGGTACCTGAAGCCCTACTGGGTGGGGCTCGTCGCTCTACTCCTGCTCATGGTCCTGGGCGCCTTTCTGGAAGTGCTTCCGGCGGAGCTGACGCGAAGACTTATCGACCACTTCATGGCGCAAGGCAGTCTGAAGGGCAGCGCCACGCTTCTCTTCGAGTTTCTGGGCGCGCTGATTGCTGGGTTCCTCGTATCCAGCCTGCGCTACGGACTGCTCGCCTGGGTGGGGCAGCGGGCCATGTTGGATCTGCGGCTGCAACTTTTCCAGCACCTGATGAGGCGCAGCACGCACTTTTTCCATCACAATCCTACGGGCCGTTTGATGACCCGCGTGACCAGCGATGTGCAGAACCTCAACGAGATGTTCTCCTCGGGCTTCGTGGCGATCGTGGGGGACGCGCTGAGCCTGCTCGCCATCGTCATCTGGATGATCCACGCCCATGCGGGCCTGGCGCTCGTCGCTCTCGTCATCGTGCCCCCGCTCCTTTTCGCCACCGAAGTCTTCCGCCGCAAAGCCGGCGAGGCTTTCCGTGAAACCCAAGGCCGCTACGCCGCCATCAACGCCTACCTCCAGGAACAGTTCAGCGGTATGAGCCTCGTGCAGGTCAATGCCCAGGAGCGCGAGAGCCACCGCCGCTTTACGGAGCTCAACGAGAGCTATCTGCGGGCCTTCCTCCGCACCATCTTCGCCTACGCAGTGTTCTTCCCTGTGGTGGAGTTCATCACTTCGGCCACCCTGGCCGCCATCCTCTTCTACGGCGGAATCAAGCTGCAGGCCGGCGCGCTCACCTGGGGCCTGCTGCTCGCCTTCATTCAGCAGAGCAGCCGCTTTTTCCGTCCCATTCGGGAATTGGCAGAGCGCTACAACGTCATGCAGACGGCCCTCGCCAGCAGCGAGCGCATCTTCCGCCTGTTGGACAACAAGGAAGAGATCCGCGAAGCGGAATCACCAAAGGTCCTTTCCTTCGAGCGGGCTGTGGCCTTTGAGGAGATCGGCTTTCGCTATGACGCAGAGGGCCGCGATGTGATCCGCCAGTTCAGCGGCGTGCTCCCCAAGGGCAAGCGCGTGGCGGTGGTGGGCCATACAGGCGCGGGCAAGAGCACCCTCATCAATCTGCTCATGCGCTTCTACGATCCCACCGAAGGTCGACTCACAGTGGATGGCGTCGATGCGCGGGACCTTCGTCTGAAAGATCTGCGCGGCCTCTTCGGGCTGGTGCTCCAGGATGTCCACATCTTCAGCGGGTCCCTGCAGGAGAACATCACTCTTGATCGCGAGGTCGATGCCGCTCGGCTGGAGGAGGTGCTGCGCCGCAGCCAGCTGAAGGATCTGGTGGCTCGCATGCCGCTCGGGCTCGATACCCAGGTGGGTGAGCGCGGACAGAAGCTCAGCATGGGCGAACGTCAGCTGCTCGCCTTCGCGCGCATGCTCTACGCCAGCCCCCAAGTGCTGCTCCTCGATGAGGCCACGGCCAACATCGATAGCGAGACGGAAGCCCGCATCCAGAAAGTCATCAAGGACATCAGCCACGAGCTCACCACCTTCACCATCGCCCACCGTCTCAGCACCATCCAGGATGCGGACGAGATCTGGGTGATGGACCAGGGCCGCCTCATCGAGAAAGGCACCCATCGTGAGCTGCTCGCCTACGGTGGCCACTACGCCAAGCTCGTGCGCCTGCAGTTCGGTGAGGATGCGGCCTAAAAGTAAAAAAGTGCTGGTCCGCGCCCGCTCTTTTTCTCCAGGTTTCGCAGCCAAGTACCGATAGGCTTTATCCTATGCGCGGCCTATGGATTGCCCTCATCAGCCTCGGATTGCAGGCTCAAGATGCGAAAGCCCTGGCCATCCTGAATAAGCACCTGAAGGTGCGGGGCGGCGTGGAACGTCTCAAGGCCATGAAGACTCTCCGCATCAAGGGCTGGGAGCTGCTCTATCCCGTGGAGGCGGGCCTGCCGTGGAAGCTGGAGCAAAGCCGCCCTAACAAATTCCGGGAGGAGGCCACCGTGCACGGCATGGTGGAAGTGCATACCTTCAACGGCACCGAGGGCTGGATCACCATTCCCTGGGCCAAGGACTTCAAAGCGAAGCCCATGACCGCTGAACAGGTCGAGGCGCTCAAAGAAAATAGTTTTGATGATCCATGGATCTCGGCCCTCGAGCATCCCGCGGATCTGCATTACCAGGGGTCTACCCGGTTTAACGGCACACCGGTGTGGCAGGTGCAGTGGACCCTTGGCCCGGGCGACGAGCTGGTGGGTTTCTTCGATCAGGAAGTGGGCCTGGAGATCATGCGGGAGCGTGTCCATCGGGAGATGGGCAACGAGTACAAGGTGCGATGGGAGTCCGAGCGATGGCAGACGGTCAAGGGCATCGCCTTCCCCTATGAGACCGTCCGCCGAGTGCCGGCCCGAGGGATGCGTCTGAAGATCATGGTGGAGTCCATTGAAGTGGATCCCGTGCTCTCAGAGGCCCGCTTCAACAAGCCCTGACCTTCGCGGATCGAGGAAACTCATCCCTATGACGAATCCCCGGCTTGCCTCCGCTAGCCTGGTCCCTGCATGCTGCAGCTGCCCGCCCTGTACCCAATCACCGACGCCACCCGCCCAGAACCCCTTGCCGATCAGGTACGACGCTTGGGAGAGGCCGGCTTTTCGGTAGTGCAGTTCCGCGGAAAGCTGCTTCAGGTGTCGGAGCAGTACGATCAGCTGAAGCGGGCCCTCGAAACCTCTAAGGTCAATGGCGGCTGGCCCCGCATCGTCCTCAACGATCGCCCGGATTTGGCGATGGTGTTGGCCAGCGAAGGTCTCGCGCCTTGGGGACTTCACCTTGGCCAGGAGGATCTCCCTCACGCGCTGGCGGCTCAGTTGCCCGGGCTTGCATCCCTGCATATGGGTGCGTCCACACATCAGCCCTCCGAGTGGGAAGGTGTCCGTGCGCCGGTGGATCACGCGGGGGTCGGCCCCTTCCGCGCCACAGGCACGAAGTCCGATCACGCGGCGCCCATCGGCTTCGAGGGCCTCAGCGCAGGTTGCGCGGCTCTGCGTCGCGCCGACGTCGCCCCCATCGCCATTGGCGGGCTTAAGCCGGACGATTTCGCTGCTTGTTTTCAAGCCGGTGCTGAGAGCGTGGCTCTCGTGAGCGCCGTCCATCAGTCAACGGATCCCGCTTCTCTCGGCTGGGCCGCCCAGCACGCCCGCTGGAAGGCCCGGCCTCCTTTTCATCGAGGACAGGGCATCGCGCTCGTCGGCCCCAGCGGGGCGGGGAAGACCGCTCTCGCCCGTGAACTGGCAGCCCAGCTGGGTTTGCCTGTGCTGGATTTGGATCAGCACATCGAAGCGCGCCTCGGCCATTCCATTGCCCAGCTTTTCGAACAGTCCGGCGAAGCCGCCTTCCGCACCCTCGAGCGCGACACTCTGCCGACACTCCTCACCCAACCTGCCGTTATCGCCCTGGGCGCCGGCGCCTGGCAACAGCCGGAGATCCGCACCGCCCTTCAATCCGCAGGTTGGGCCGCCCTCTGGCTCGCCGACCCCCCCGCGCACACCTGGGAGCGCGTCGCCAAAGATCCTCAACGTCCCTTGGCACAGGACCGAGAGACTTACTTCGGGAGATGCACCGAGCGATTCAGCGCCTGGAGCGAATGCCCAAGCGTGTCGAGTTTCGGGAGAAGCGCCCAAGCCCTTGCCGAGGCGCTCGTCGGCAGCAGGTGCTAACGGTCGCAGGCGCTGACTCGTACACCTTCGGTCTCGGTTGAGATCCGATAGTTGCACGAAGATGGTTGACCTTTTCCACGCCGGGGTCCCACCCGCGCTACACTCCAAGATCTGATCTTTCCACGCCCTTGTTCCGGGCCTTCGATCTTCTTCATCCCTTTCGGGGTGGCTCTGGTCTTCGGGCCTGGCTGTCCCATGTGCTGCGCGGCTTCGTGGACCTTATTCTTTCCGATCTTCATGCCAACCTGCAGGCGCTGCAGGTGATTGCGCGGTTCGTTCGCCGCCGATCCATCTCCCGTTTCGTGTTTTTGGGGGATCTGGTGGGCTATGGTGCCCATCCCAATCAGGTGTTGGACCGCATCCGCAAGTGGAAACCGCGGGTGATGATCCGGGGCAACCACGATAAGGTCTGCGCAGGGCTGGAGGATGCGGTGGGCTTCAGCCTTCCGGCGCGGCAGAGCGCGGCTTGGACGGGCCATCGCCTGCGTCCGGATCTGAAGCGCTTTCTGCGGGAGCTGCCTCAAGGGACCGCCCAGGTGGGGGAGGATTACGAGATCGCCCACGGCAGCCCGGAGGATGAGGATGCCTACCTGTTGGGACCCAAGGACGCGCTGCACGCCTTCGAGTCTTTCAAGGGCCGCCTCTGCTTCTTCGGCCACACCCATCTGCCAGGGCTCTTTGAGCTTGATGAGGAGGCCCACCAGCTCCATTGGATCCCCCTGGAGCCGGAGGTGTGGTTCACCCTGCGGCCCGGCTGTCGCTACCTGGCCAATCCGGGCAGCGTGGGCCAGCCCCGAGATCGGGATCTGCGCACGAGCTTCATGACCTATGACCCGAGGCGCAAGCGGGTGCGGCTGCACCGGCTGGAATATGATCACGAGGGTGCCGCGGCCGCCATTTTGGAGGCAGGGCTGCACCCGGCCCTGGCAGAGCGGCTGCTGAAGGGCATGTAGGCCCAGCGATGACGGGATTTAAGGGAGGGCATCCTCTGGCCGAAGGAACAGAGGTTCCACCCCTAACATCCCACCTCGTTGGAGTTTCGCTTTGCCCCTTTGTATCCGGTGCATCTTTCAAGGCGCGTACCCTGGCTTGAACGGCTTGGGCAGGCGTGATGTGGGGAAGGGGGCGAGGCGATGACGGCAAGGCCCCTCTCCGATGGAGAATTGGAAGCCTTTTTGGCCCGGGCTCAAAAGGAGGGCGCTTCGGCCTCCCTGCGGGCCAGCGGCAGCGCCCGCATGCTGGGCGACCTGCGCTTGAAGAATCTAGAGGCGGGCATCGCCCTGCATCTCGTGGGCGCTAAGCGCCGGGACGTGCTGCCGCCTGAAGGCACGACGGTCGCGCTCACCCTGCTTATGGGCGATGACGTGCTGAGCATGGAATCGCCGCTGCTCACGCCGATCATCGCTACTGAAGGCGATACGCTCTTTCCACCCATCCTCCGGGTAGGCTGGCCGCAGGCCGGCGTCGTCGTCCACCGTCGCCGCGATCTGCGGGTGGCGGCCACGGGGCAAACTCCTCTCGAAGCCACCATCACCCTCGGCGGCATCGCCCACCGCGGCCTCGTGGTGAACCTTACGGAGACGGGGCTCGGTCTGGCGCTGGAGGATGAGATCCTCCCGGAGCTGCGCGCCAAGGTGGTGGTGGATACCACGCTGCCCGAAGGCGAGCCCTTCCACTGCGAAGGCGAGTTGCGCCACTACACCTTCCTCGATGAGGATCCTCACCCTACGCGATTGGGGTTGGCGGTCACCAAGGTCTCCGCCGCCGATGAGGAGCGTCTGCACGCGTTCATCCAGCTGCGTCGGACGGACCGCAGCGAGAGTCTACGGAATCCCATCCACTAGTCTGGGTCGGGTATGTGATGTGGGTCATCGGGTCGGAGGCCTGGATTATCGCAGGATGGATCTAGCCCGCCTTTGGGCAGAGGTGGCGCAGCACCGGCATTCAGGCGGGTGGGCGTCGCCATAGGGAGAGTTGCCATGGCCTATCTTCGCGCCCATCTGCGTGCCAAGTTGATGCTGCTCGTCTCGCTTCCGCTGCTTGCCGGGGGATTACTCACACTTTGGGTGTTGGTGCAGCAAAGCGCTGAAGTGAATCGCTACGCCTCCCTTGCGCAAAGGGCCGGCGCACAGGCGGGAGATGCCCGCGCGATCTCCCCGGCTGTCGCAGGGGCGCGCCCAGCTGAAGTATTTCAGGCCGAGATGGCAGCGATGGAATCGGCCGCGCGGAGGACTCGGGGACTTCTGCTGGGGGGAGCTCTGGCCTTTGGCGCCATCGTATTGGCGTTTACCCATGCCACGGCGGAGCGCATCCTCCGGCCTATCCAGGCGCTGGAAGAAGGTCTCGCGCGCATGCGCTCGGGGGATCTCAGCGTGCGTCTCGTCGTACATGGGGAAGATGAAACCGCCCGCATGACTCAGGCCTTCAACGCCATGGGCAGCCGGCTTTCAGACCTGGTGCAGCGCCTCCAGGGCGCAGCTAAGCGGATTGCAGAAGGAGCCGGGGGCTTGTCTTCCCACGTGGGGCAGATGAATGGCGCGGCCCAAGAGCTGGCGAATCATGTGATCTCGCAACGAAAATCCGCGGAGCATAATGCGGCATCAGCCTTTCAACTGAGCGCCTCTGTGGAGCAGGTCCGCGCCAGCCTCATCGTCGCGCGTCAGGAAGGGCGACGGGCCCAGGAGCTGGCGGAGTCCGGCCACGCGCTGGGCAAGGATGTGCGTGGGGCGATGGAGGAAGCTTCCCTGCGGGCTCAGCGGTTGGCCAAGGGGGCTGCAGGGTTGAAGGAACTGCTTCAGCAGGCACTCACCCTTGTGAAAGAAGGCCGCGCGCCCGAACCCGCCCGATTGGAAGAGGCCCTCCTTCGCTGCGCCCAAGCCTCGGGCCAGGCCGCCCTGCTCGCCACCCAGAATGCCCAGGCCCTTTCACGGGGAGGAGCCCTCGTGGTTGGCATGGTGGATGCCCTGGAGGGAATCCACGAGGCGCTGCGCCTCACAGGTTGCCAGGCGGAGGAGATCGGTCGAGCGGCTGACGATCAATCCGTGGCGAGCAAAGACGTGGCAGGACGCGTGAGCGAAACCTCGCGAAACATTGGAGACGTTCAGCTGGCCGCGGCCCAATTGGCCAACACTGGTCCTGAGTTGGCCCTGACAGCAAAGAACCTCGCAGAAGTCGCCATTGCTCTCGAGCGATCCTCAGAGGCTTTCCTCTTCGCGGGCGGCTGACGCGCCGGCTTCGACCACTGAAATGCTTACGCCTGTTGGGTGGGTCACAGCACCGATCTTTGGAAACCCCCGAGGGGATGATGCAGCGCGTACAGAGGCCTGGTCTCTGTTCTCGATGAGAAAGATGGGGTTTGAAAAGGTTGAACGAAGGGCGTAGTCTTGCGCCAAATCACCCACAGGAGCTTGTATGACCCGACCTCGTCGTAGCAGTCGTCTTCTCTCCTCGCTTCTCATCCTCGGCGCTGCGTGCGGCCTGAATGCCCACGTGCTCTATGGCAACGAGCACCAGGCCAAGGCCACGAACCTGGCTACTGCCCTCGGGGAAAAGGTGGGTGCCGTCGCCACCTACACCGGTGCCACCGCCGCTCCCGCCAGCACGGACACCACCCTCACCATCTGGGGCCATGGTGGTCCTGATTCCTTCGCGGAGATGACCGCGGCCCAGCTCAACACGCTGATCCGGAAGTGGAAGACGAAGAACCCCTCCCTGACGACGGTCGAGCTCATCACCTGCGATGCCCGCCACCTCGAGGGCGATACCGATTCCTTCACGGATAAGCTGATGCCCCTGCTCATCGCGAATGGCAAGGTGCTGGTCAATGTCAAAGGGCTTCCCCGAGGCGGCGCGAAGGCCACCGTTTCCCTGCTCTACGCGGTGGATACCGCTGGATCCGACGGGTTCTACTTCATCGCCGCCGAGACCAATGCGGAGGAGGCCAAGGCTCGCGCCATTCTGTCGGCTGCGGAAGCCGCCGTCCCTCCCGCCACCCCAGTGGCCACGAAGTTCCTCACGGCCATCGAGGCCGCCAAGAAGGAGAACGACAAGGCGGCCATGAAGGGTGCTCTTAAATACACCGTGAGCGGCGGCCCCTTCTCCAAGTTGCGGGATCGCCTTGCCGTGGTCACTTCCTACAAGGAAGGGGACAAGATCAAGGCCGTGCCGAAGACGCTGGGCTAGTCAGGGTCTTCCCCCAAAGAAAGAGCCGGACTCAAGGTCCGGCTCCTTCTTTGGAGTGGGTCGCGAACTAAGCCTCGACTTCCCGAATCTTGCGGGCCTTCACCAGCACGAGGGTGCTGCCCTCGGGGGTGCGGTCGAGGCGCACCTCATCCATGACGGCGCGCATGAAGAAGACGCCGCGGCCACCAGGCTTCATGAGGTTCTCGGGCAGGTTGGGATCGGGCACGGCGGCCAGATCGATGCCGGGGCCCTCATCCTGGATGCGGATCTCGAAGCGGTCCACCATGGGCGTGAAGGTGACCTTCACGGTCTTCTCCTGCACGAGCTTGTTGCCGTGGCGCATGGCGTTGGCAATGCCTTCCTGGATCGCCAGCCAAAGCTGCTCGCCGTCTTCCTGGGTGAAGCTCAGGTGCTTCAGGAATTCCGCACCCACCACCTGAATCAGGTCGATGAACCGAAGGTCCGTGTTGCAGGTGAGCGTGACGGGCAACAGGGGTGTGGCCATGAGGATCCCTGGAAAGAACGGTGGTGGAACGCTCAAGGTACCTAGGAATCACCCCGAGATGCCAGGGGTTTCTGACAATCCTTCGATTGAACCCCGGGATTTCCGACTCTTTCCTTGGGTGGAGGGTTTGGAAAAGGATAGATAAGCCCCGTCCCCGCTTGGTCTTGGGGTGGATTGAGACCAAAATCAAACTTCAAACTCCGAAATCTGGCCCAGACTGTTTCGAAGGGGTTTTTGAGTGATCCGCCGCGTTCCCATTCCTTCCATCTTGCTCCTGACCCTGGCGCTCGCCGCTGTGGGGTGCAGGGACGAGGGCGTCCGCCATTACCGCGTGGCGAAGGGGGCGGCGAGCCCCCATGTCCACTCCCATGAGTCGGCCCCCGATGGGGAGGAAGCTCCCAGCGCGATGAATGGCGAGGTTCCTCCGCCGCCCCGTCCGACGGGTCCCGGCACGCTGCAGTGGACCCTGCCCAAGGGGTGGACGGAGATCGGCGGCGAGGGGGGGATGCGCTACGCGACCCTGAAGGCCCCCGAAGCCGAGGGTGTCGACATCTCCGTCACCGTGCTCTCCTCCCGGGGAGGCGGCGAGTTGGCCAATGTGAATCGCTGGCGCGGCCAGATCGGCTTGGCACCCATCGAGGAAGCCGCCATGGCCAAGGCGCGACGTCCTGTGGCCTCCAAGGCGGGCAAAGTGGCCGTCTACGATTTCACGGGCCAAGGCGCCAACCAGGAGCGCCTGGTGGCGGGCTTGTTGGAAGCGCCCGATGGCAACACCTGGTTTTTGAAGATGAAGGGAAAGCCTGGCGCGGTGGCGAAGGCCCTTTCGAACTTCAACCACCTTCTGGAGAGTTTGCGCCTTGGCTAAGAGCACCCTCGACCGCTTGTGGAATCAGCTGGCCTCCCTCCAGTTGGCCATCGCCTGCCTGGCCCTCCTCATGGTGCTGGTGATGCTCTGCACCCTCGCCCAAGTGGATATGGGCACCCTCGGCGCCGTGAACAAGTACATGCGCAGCTTCTTCGTGTGGTGGTATCCCGGGAGCGGGACCTTCCGCCTGCCGGTGCTGCCAGGCGGCGCGCTGGTGGGCACGGTGCTCACCGTCAATCTGTGCGTAGCCACCGTGCGCCGACTTGAGCTCACCTGGAAGAAGGCCGGCCTTTGGATTGTGCATGCGGGCCTCATTCTGCTGGTGGCTGGCGAGTTCATCTCCGGCGCCTTCCAGGTGGATTCGAGGATGCGCATCGAAGAGGGCGAGACCGTTAACTTCGTGCAGAACCATCTGCAGGTGGAGCTGGCCCTCATCGATGGCTCCGATCCCGCCATGGATGATGTGTACGTCGTGCCGGGGGCTCTCCTCGCCAAGGGCGGGTCCGTGGCCCTTCCTGGGCTCCCCGTCACGGTGAATACGAAGGCCTTCTACCGCCATTCCGATGTGAAGCCCTCCGCAGGAAAACCTTCCCTGGCCACCACGGGCATTGGTATGAACGTGAAGGCCGAGCCTTTGGAAGTTCCGGGCACGGGAGCAGAGACGGCCATGGCCAGCGCCTACGTGGAGCCCCTGGAAAACGGTAAGAGCCTTGGAACCTATCTGGTCTCTGAAGGCCTGGGCGCGCCGCAGTCATTCACCGCCAATGGACACACCTACAGCCTGGTCCTCCGCCCGGAACGCCACTATTTGCCCTTCAGCCTCACGCTCAAGAAGTTCAGCCACGATGTTTACGCGGGTACGGATATCCCCAAGAACTTCTCCAGCCTGGTGCACCTGGCCAATCCCGCCCTGGGCGAGGCCCGGGATGTGCTGATCTACATGAACCAGCCCCTGCGCTACGACCAGAAGGCCTTCTATCAGGCCAGCTTCGAAGGCGACCACGTCACGATTCTTCAGGTGGTCGAAAACCCCGGATGGATGCTGCCCTATATTTCCTGCACCTTGGTGGCGCTCGGGCTCGTCATCCATTTTGTGGTGATGCTCTTTAAATCCCTCCGCGCGAAGGAGGCCCAAGCATGAGCTTCAAAAAACTTCTCCCTTGGCTGGCCGCGGTACTTGCGCTGTTGATGACTCTCAGCGGCGCTTCGGCGCCGGCTCCTCGGCAGGGCTTTGATACGAATGCCTTCCTTAGTCTTCCCGTCTTGGAAGGTGGGCGCGTCAAGCCGCTGGACACGGTCTCTCGCAATGCCTTGTTGAAGATCCTCAGCAAGCAGACAGTGCGACACGACGGCAAGGCCATCGGGCCTGAGCAGTGGGTGCTTGATGTGATGTTCCGCCCCGAGGTGGCGGACCAGCAGCCGGCCTTCGTCATCGATGATCCCGACGTGCTCGGCCTCTTGGGCATGCCCCAAAGCAGCAACCGGTACTACAGCTTCCAATCGCTTCTTCCCCGTCTCGATGAAGTGCAAAAGCAGGCTCAGGCTGCGGATGCCACCCCGGAGAAACAGCGCACCCGCTATCAACTGGCGGTGATGAACCTCTTCGAGCGGGTCTATCTCTATCACCGGCTGAAGAACACCATCCAGCTAGGAGAGAGCCAAGGTCTGGTGGGCGAGATCACTCACCTGCAGGATCCCGAAGCTCCCAAGCATCATCTGGCCCTTTCGCAGTGGGCCGTGTTCCGTCCTCTGCCACCCCTCAAGGGGCAGAAGGCTGATGCCTGGATGAGCATCGGCGAAGCCCTCACCGCGGCGCGGGAAGGAAAGGGCGTGCACCCTGGCTTTGTCCCCTATGCTCAATTGGCGCAGGCCTGGCAGGCCGGCGATGCGGCGGCGTTTAACATGGCCACGAACCAACTTCGTGCGCAGGCGGAAGAGCTTTCATCCGGCGCCGTTAAGGGCGCAAAGAATGAGATTCTCTTCAACCGCATCCAACCTTTCTACGCGGGCCTCGTCATCTATGTCGTGGCGCTGCTCGTGCTCTTCGCGTCCTGGCTCACGGCGCCGGAGACGCTGCGTCGAACGGCTTTCTTCCTGCTGATGGCGGGAGCTCTGGTGCATACCGGAGGATTGGCGGCGCGCATCATTCTGCAGGGGCGTCCGCCGGTCACCAATCTCTATTCCTCTGCGATCTTCGTCGGCTGGGGCGTGGTGATTCTGGGGGTCGTGCTGGAGCGCATCTACAAGCGGGGTTTCGCCACGGGAGTGGCTGCGGCCACTGGCTTTGCGACACTGCTGGTGGCACAGAATCTCGGCACCGAAGGCGACACCATGGAAATGATGCGCGCCGTGCTGGACTCCAATTTCTGGCTGGCCACCCACGTGGTGACGATCACTATTGGCTACAGCGGCACCTTCCTCGCGGGCGCCATCGCCATCGGCTACACCCTGTGGAAGCACTTCTCCGACGCCCATGATCCTGAAACGAGCAAGGCCCTGCTCTCCATGGCCTACGGGATCATCTGCTTCTCCCTGTTCTTCAGCTTCGTAGGTACCGTGCTCGGCGGCATCTGGGCGGACCAGAGCTGGGGCCGGTTCTGGGGATGGGATCCCAAGGAGAATGGCGCACTGCTCATCGTGCTGTGGAACGCCATCATTCTGCACGCCCGTTGGGCCGGCTACATCCGCGAGAAGGGCATCATGGCCTGCGCCATCTTCGGCAACATCGTCACGAGCTGGTCTTGGTTCGGTGTGAACCAGCTGAGTGTGGGGCTCCACTCCTACGGATTCACGAACGAAGGCGCTCTCTACCTCAAGCTCTTCATCGCCTCCCAACTCCTCCTCATGGCCCTCTGTCTGGCCCCCCGCCGCTTCTGGGTCGGCCCAAAGGACGCGACCACTTAGCGGGAGGCAGAGTCCTGATCGAAGCGCCGCGCTAGCCGTGGCGCTTCGATTTTAGGATTCGCTGATGTGGGAGGTTGGTTCGGGTTGGGGCAGGGACACCCGGAAGGTGGCTCCCCGACCGAGTTCGCTCTCCAGATCAATGCGGCCGTTCATCGCTTCTACGAGGCGCTTTACGATGGAGAGACCGAGGCCGGTGGAGCCTTCCCCTGAGGTGGGCCGTGCGCTGAGGCGGGTGAAGCGGCCGAAGACCTTGGCTTTGTCTTCGTCGCTGAACCCGGGGCCCTGATCGCTGACTTCGAGGACGGCGCGATCTCCTGAGGTTTTCACGCGGATCGTCACTTGCCGCTGGGGCGGTCCTGGCTGGGTGAACTTGATCGCATTGGAGACGAAGTTCTCCAGCACGTCCTTGAGGTGGAGTGGGTCGGCCCAGACGGAAACATTCTTCTGAGCCTCAAGCACGACGCGGATGCCCTTGATCGCTCCCTGCTGATCAAACTCCTGCCGCACCTCCTCGGCGAGGGCAGGGAGATCGATGTTGTGGAAATCCAACTGCAGGTGGCCCGTGTCCATCTGATTCACATCGAGCATGTTCTTGATGAGCTCTCCCATCTGCCGGCTGGCGCGCTCGATCATCCGCCCGAAGTGGGCGGCCTCTTCCACGTCCATGTCGCCAGCGGCGATCTGCTGCGCGGCGAGCATGACGCCGTTGATGGGGTTCTTCAGATCGTGGGCGGCAATGCCCATGAACTGGTTCTTCTCCTCGTTGAGATGCAGGAGGGCTTGGTTCTTCTCTTGAAGTTCTGCGGTGGCTGCGTTGACCCGCTGCTCCAAGACGAGATTCCTCGCCATCAGTAGCCGCGTGCGCACGTGGTGCATGGCGGCGAGGATGGCAGCAAGAGAGATGATGTAGAGGGTGTAGGCCCATCCGCTCTTCCACGGCGCCGGTCGCACCTTCACCGGAATATCGATGGGGGTGGCCTGCCGACCCAAGTGATCCTTGGCTTCGATATGAAGGGTGAAGGAGCCGGAGGGAAGGGCGATGAGTTCTCGGCGACCTTGAGAGGTCCACGGCGTAGGGTGATCTTCCAGGCCCACCAGCTGGGTGCGGTAGCGCACCTCTTCTTCCCGATGAAAGGTGGGCAGGCTCACTTCGAAGGTGAGCTGATTCTCTTGGTAGGGCAGCACCGTGCCTGTCGGGCTGAGCTCTCCGGGGTGTCCACCCAGCATCACTTGATCGAGGATGAGGCCAGGCAAGGGAGGGGGCGCCTTTTCAAGGGTGGGGTCCAGCACCGCTACGCCTTGGTTGGTGGCCACCCAAAGTCTGCCAGCGTGGTCCAACAGGGACGCGCCGTAATTGGTGGCGATGGGAGGGACGCCATCCCCATAGGTGAAGGTCTCCACACCGGAAGGTTTCGCAGGATCGGCCGCATCCTCGAACTTGATGCGCACCATGCCGCGCTGGGTGGCCAGGTAGACACGACCCTGGGCATCGGACTCAATGCGTACGACGACGTTGCTAGGAAGGCCCTGCAGATTCTGGAGGGTGAAGGCCTCCCACTTGCGCGCTCCAGGATCATCGAGGTTGAGGCGCACGGCGCCGCCGCCGAAGGTGCCCGCCCAAAGCCACCGGCGGCCATCGCGGGATTGCACTTCGCAGAAGCAGAAGACTGAGAGATTGATGAGGCCATCGGCTTCACCGAATTTGGTCCAAACGCCATTCTTCAAACAGCCGATGCCTGATCCCCGAGTGCCCACCCACACGCTATCGGAGCCTTCGGAATCCTTGGTGTGTCCGAGGGCGTAGACCTGGGATGCCGGCAGACCATCATTCACCGTGAGGAAATCGCGTTTGCCGTTTTCCAATCGCAGCAGGCCCTTATCCGTACCTGCCCAGACCACAGAATGGCCCTTGCTGCGGCTCTCCATCAGACAGAGGATGCGCTTATCCTGCAGCCCTTGTGTTTCGTAGAGGGTGCGCCATCGATTGCCGCTTCGCCGCGCCAGGCCTTTGAGGGTGCCGGCCCAGAGCTCCCGGCCTTCTGGTCCATCCGTGGCCAAGAGGGAGGCCACATGGTCGTGAGGAAGGCCTGATTGGGTGGTATCCACCTTCCACACGCCCGGACCCCAATGGGCGAGACCTTCGCTGGTGCCGACCCAAAGCTCGTGGCGGCCTTTGGGATCCTTGGTCTCGACGAAGGCGTGAATCTCATTGCTGGGGAGCCCCATCTCCCGATCCAGGTGATACCACCCGCTGAGATCCAGGCTGACCAGACCGCCGCCGCGCATGCCGAGCCACAGCGTGGGTTTTCCTCGCGGCGGCGCGTAGAGGCTGTAGATTCCGTTGGAAGGCAGCCCTCTGCGGGAGTCAATGGATCGCCAGATGCCCTTGGAGAACCACACGACGCCGCGGTCATAGGTGGAGACCCACAGGACCGGTTGACCCTCGGGATCTGAAAGCATTTTGAGGTTGATGGGAAAGGAGCTGGGGCAACCCCCATGGGTGGGGTCGAAGTGTTCCCAGTTTTTCCCGTCCCATCGCCGCAGCCCCTGTCCCCATAGGCTCAACCAGAGGTGCCGCGTGCCGTCAGGAAAGATCGATTGGGCGATGTCGTTGGTCTCTCCCTCAGGCCAACCTTCCGCGGCGGTCATGGCTTTCCAGCGACCCCGTTCGAAGCGCGCAAAACCTCGCGTGGTGGCCGCCCAGAGGGTGCGGGTGCCGTCGGGGTTGATGAGGGGGCGAATCTTCCACACATAGTTGGAGGGCAACCCCATGCGGGAATCCATGAAGGTCCAGATCTCTTCCTGAAATCGGGCCACGCCCCCGCCTGCCGTGCAGGCCCACAGCGACCAGCGGTCGCCCTCTTCCTGTATCTCAACTAGAGAGTTGACGGTGTTGCTGGAGAACCCTGCACCCGCGCGGTACTGCGTCCACTGGCCGGCCTTCAGTCGCCACAAGCCGCCGCCCTCCGTGCCGAACCAGCGGGAGCCGTCGCGGGTCTCTGCCAGGCCTCGGACAAACTGGGAGGGGCTTGCGGAAGGCAGGCTGAGGTAGGTCCACGTGCTCCCGTTGTAGAGCGCGGTGCCATCTTGGGTTCCGATCCACAGGCGGCCCGAGCGGTCTTCGCTGATGACGTAGACGCTCATGTTGGGCGGGCCTTCCTGCATGCCATAGGCGCGGATCGGCGGACGCACGGCGTTCCACACGTCCTGCGTCTCGGTTCCCGCCCGGCTGCCCAGACTCCATAGGCTCAGACAGAGCACGAGGCGGAGGCTTCGCTGGAGTCGGATCCACATAGATGGAATTCCTATCGTCCGGCCAGCAGGAAACTCCAAATCTTGAGCCCTGGAGCCACGGGAATTGCCTTTGTCAGATAAGTGAAGGGCCCGGAAATCCGGGCCCCCTCATGAGCTTCGACCTTGGGGGAAGCCTCCGCTCAGAGCCGTTGTTCTGCCTCGATGGCCTTGGGGAAGAGGTAGCTGTTCTCTTTGTGGATATGGCGATGGAGATCCTGTTCAAGTTCTTCGAGGCCCGCGAGCATGGCGCGCCAGGAGCCGCAGGCTCCCTCGGGGGGCACGTAACCGTCGGTGAGCTCGCGGAAGGCCTCCAGGTTTTCGCCGTGGGCGAGATGCTCCTGAAGCATGACGGCGATGGGGAATTGCACGGTGGGCGGCATGGTGGGGCGTTGTCCCTTCGACACCATCTCGATCATGGGGAAGAGGATCTGTTCCTCCTTCGCCAGATGGTCGAAGGTCTCCTGGGCAAAGGTTTTGAAACGGCGGTTCAGCTCGATCAGCCGGGCATCCACGTCTCCGTGCACTCGCGCGACTTTATCCGTGAGGAAGAGCAGGCGAGGGAGCGCCTCTTTGGTGAAGAGGTGATGGGTGTTGAGGATGTGGTGGCGGGCGGTGTCGAGATCGGCCTGCCAAGCCGTGTCTTCCTCGCTGGGTGCGGCGTCCATGGTGGCCAGGTCGCGCAGCACGGCTTCGGCATCCACGCCCCGCTCTGCGCAGGCTCGGGCCAGCGATTGATGCCCGCGGCAGCAATAATCCAATCCCGCCTTTTCAAAGATTTTCGAGCGGCTGGGCTTTTCCAACACCATCGCGCCCAAGGTGATATCCGGGGTGAGCACCGTCATGATCGAGTCCTCCTTCAGTGCTCTCAGCGTCGGGCGAGGCGCGGCCAAGAGCCTTGACGGAAATCAAGAGCTGCGCTGAATCGGCGCGTCCCTTGATTTCCGTCAAGGGCCGAAGCGTTTCGGAACCCTACTCTCCGAAACAGGAGGTGGCTTCGATGAAAGCCCGCTGGTGGTGGTTGACCTTGATCGTCCTCATGAGCTTCGGTGTGCTGGGACTGGGCGGATGGCACATCGCGAAAGGCGCGCCTCCCATTCCAGAAGCGGTTGTGGCGGAGCAGGGCCGCGAACTCAGTGCACGCGGATCCGTCATGGCGGGGCAAAAGGCCTATCTCGGACATGGCGGTCAGCACATCGGATCCGTGTGGGGTCACGGAGCCTATCTGGCGCCGGATTGGACGGCCAAGGCGCTCCATCGCTGGGCTGAGCTCACCCTCGCGGGCTATCGCGCAGCGGGCCTCTCCGATGCGGAGGCGCGGGCGTTGACCCAACGCGTGTTTCAAGAGAGCCGCGTGCAAGGAGGCACCCTGAAGCTGGATGAAGTGCGCGCTGCGGCCTATGCGCAGACCCGCGAGGAGCTGGCGGATACTGTGGTCAAGGGCGATCGTTCTGCGGCGATTCCCGCGAATTGGATCCGGACGCAGGTCGAAGGGCGCCAAGTGGCAGACTTCTTCCTCTGGACCGCGTGGTGCGCATCCGCGCGGCGCCCGGATGAGGCTGCGAGCTGGACGCAGAATTGGCCACAGGAGCCGCTCGTCGGCAATGCCATCACGCCCAAGAGCCATTTCTGGAGCATCCTCTCCATCGTGCTGCTGCTCGGCGGAGTCGGATTGCTCGTGTGGCGTCACGCGTCGCAGAAGGAAGAAGACCTTCCCGCTCCACAGGCCATTCCTGCGCAGCCAGGGACCCGAAGTCAGAAGTGGGCGGCGATTTACTTCGGCGTGGCCATGGCTCTCTTCTTGGTTCAGATTCTCATGGGCGTATTCACGGCCCATGACGCCGTGGAAGGCAATGCTATGTACGGATTGGATCTTTCTAAGATTCTTCCCTACGCCGCCTCACGCACATGGCACCTGCAGTTGGCGGTGTTCTGGATTGCAACCTGCTGGTTGGCTACCGGCCTGTACCTAGGCTCGCGCCTTTCGGGCAAAGAACCCAAAGGGCAGGGGGTGGGCGCTGCGGCCTTGCTGGGCGCGCTCGTCGTGGTCGTCGTCGGCGCCTTGGTGGGCAGCCATCAGGCCGTGATTGGTAAGCTTTCCGGCTCCTTCTGGCTGGGGCATCAAGGGTATGAGTATGTGGAGCTGGGTCGTCTCTGGCAGATCCTCCTCACCGTGGGGCTCGTGGGTTGGCTCGTGCTCGTCGTGCGCGCCCTGAAGCCCGCGCTCGCTGCGGAGAAAGGCCGAATGGGTCTCCTGAAGCTCTTCCTGCTCGCCGCCATCGCCATTCCCCTCTTTTACAGCGCGGGATTCATGTACACCCGCGAAACGCACTTGGCCGTCGCCGAGTACTGGCGCTGGTGGGTGGTTCACCTCTGGGTGGAAGGGTTCTTCGAAGTCTTCGCTACCGTGGCCATCGCCCTGCTGAGCACGCGCATGGGCCTGCTGCGGGAGGGTAGCGCGCTGCGCGCGGTGAACATGAGCATGATGCTCTTCCTTGGCAGCGGCATCATCGGCACCTTCCACCACCTCTACTTCACGGGCTCACCCGCCTTCATCAGCGCCCTTGGAAGCATGTTCAGCGCACTGGAGATCGTGCCTCTCAGTCTCGTCGGCTTCGAGATCGTGCAGAGCCTGCGGCATGGCAAGGTCTTGGGGAACGGCTACGAATGGCCCTTCAAGTTCTTCGCCGCGACCTGCTTCTGGAATTTCCTTGGCGCGGGCGTCTTCGGCCTGCTCATCAACCCACCCTCCGTGCTCTATTTCGGCCAAGGGCTCAATACGACCCCCATTCATAGCCACGCTGCGCTCTTTGGTGTGTATGGCTTCCTCGCGCTGGCGCTCATGCTCTTCGCCCTGCGAGGTATGACCCCCGACCGAGCTTGGGATGCGCGCTGGCTTCGCTTCGGGTTCTGGGGCTTGAACATTGGCTTAGGACTCATGCTGGTGCTCTCGCTCATTCCCAGCGGCCTCTATCAATTCATGGCCAGCCTTGAGCACGGCACCTGGTACGCCCGCAGCGCTGCAGTGGTGCAGAGCCCCTTCATGCGCACGGCCACCTGGCTGCGCGTGCCTGGCGATGTGGTCTTCAGCGCCGGTGCGCTATGCATGGTGATCTTCACCTTCCGCGCAGCCATGGGCGCTTGGATGTGGGCACGTGAACCCAAAGCACAGCCGGTGGAATTGCCCGACGCCGTGCCCGGCATGGCTCGCGAGCAGGCTTGAGTCACTGCAGCACGCGCCGGCTCCGGCCGGCGCGGCTTTCGATTAGGCTGAACCCATGCCGTATCCCCACCAGGGCCTGTGGTCCAAGGTCTCCCTCTTTCAGAGCCTGACGCCCACCCAACTTGAGCGGGTGGGCGCTCTGCTGGAGTTCCGCAAGTTGGATGCAGGCCAGATACTCTTCGTTGCCGGGGAGCCTTGCTCAGGTTTTTTTGTGGTGCTCGAAGGCGCCGTGCAGGTGCTGCGTCCCTTGCCTGAAGGGGGAGAAACACTGTTGAACCTCGTGCGTCCGGGACAAAGCTTTGCCGAGGCTGCGTTGTTCTCTGGCGAGGCCTTTCCGGCCACAGCCCGGGCCACGGAGGCGACCCTGCTGGCCAAGGTGCCCAGGGAGGCCTTTCTCAGCCTATTGCGTTCAGATGCAGAGCTTTGCATCTGTATGCTCCAAAGCCTGGCCCAGTGGCACCATCGGCTGACCTTCCAAGTACAGCAATTGCGAGCGGAGGACGGCGCGGGCCGCCTGCGCCGGTGGTTGAGCGATGAGGCCCGGAAGGCGCCAGGAGGGGCCATCCTGCTGCGCCAATCCAAGAAATTGCTGGCCGCCCAATTGGGCATGGCGCCCGAGACCTTTAGCCGCCACCTCTCCCAATTGAAGAAGGCAGGGCTGGTCGAGGTGGAGGGGGCGGTGATTCGGGTGAAAGGGAGCCTGAACGCCTCGTAAGGAACCCCTTCCAGCGGTATCCTGAAATACCTGACCGCTGGAGTCAGGAACTGGAGTGGACCTTGAAAGTCATCGTCGCCAAGACTGCGGGCTTTTGCTGGGGCGTGAAGCGCGCCATGGATGCGGTGTTGGAAGCCTCGGCCCGCAATGATGGCCAGACCGTCCAGACCCTTGGTCCCCTCATCCACAATCCTCAGGCGCTGGAACTCATCGGCAAGCGCGGTGTGGCTGTCGCTGAAGCTCCCGATAAGGTCGCCAGTGGCACGGTGGTGATCCGTGCCCACGGTATTCCCATTCAGGATCTGCGCGGCCTCAAAGAGCGCCAGGCCAAAGGGGAAGTGAAGATCATCAATGCCACCTGCCCTGAAGTGGCGAAGGTGCACAACAAGATCAAGAAATGGAGCCCCAAGGGCTACTTCACGGTGATCCTCGGAAGCCACGGGCATGCGGAGAGCGTGGCCCATCGCAGCTTCGCGGAACACGGCTCCATCATTGTGGCCAACATGGAAGAGGCGAAGGCCCTCACCGATGAGCAGCTGAAGCGCGTGCTCGTGGTGGCTCAGACCACCTTCACAGTGAAGGACTATCACGAGATCAGCAGCTACATCCGCGAGCGCTCCCAGGACTGCGTGCTCGAGAACACCATCTGCGAAGACACCTGGATGCGCCAGGATGAGGCCAAAGAGCTCGCCAAGACCGTGGATACGGTCATCGTCGTGGGCGGCAAGCACAGCTCCAATACCAAGCACCTGGCCGAGTTGGCCACGCACTACGGCAAGCCCGTGCAGTACGTGGAGACCGCGGCGGAATTGGACCTCACGAAGTTCAAAGGGGATGAGACCGTGGGCGTGCTCGCCGGCGCCTCGACACCGACTTGGCTCGTGGACGAGGTGGTGGATGTGCTCGAGCAGTTGGGTGACGGTCCCAGCCGGTTGAAGAGCTTCGCGCAAGCAGCCTTCGGCGCCAGCGTGCTGCTGGCGCTGGGCACCGCCCTCATGACTCTCGGTGTGCACGCCTGGCTCGGCATGAAGTTGGGGTGGACCTACCCCGTCATCACCGGCACCTACGTGTTGGCCATGTACATCCTCAGCCCCTTCATGGATCCCCACGGCTTGGGCGCCAAGGGCCCGGCCCGGGCGCGCTTCCTTGAGCGCAACCGCGTCAGCCTCATCGGAGTGGCGCTTACCTCCTTGCTGGTGGCCCTGGGCACAGCGGCCTCCCTCGGTTTGAAGGCCCTGGGCATTGTCGCTGCGGCCTCGGCATTGGGGCTCATCTACAAACTGAAATTCGGTACCTTCAGTCTCCGCCGCATCCCGGGCTCAAAGGACGTGCTGGTGGCCGCTGCGATTTCCACGGTGACCATCCTCATGCCCCTTTGGCAGGAGGGCCGGAACTGGGGACCCAAGGCCTTTGCGGCGCTCTTCCTCGTGGGCGTGCTGGCCTTCGCCCGTACGGTGATCTACGACATCCGCGATATGCAAAACGATCAGGTGCTCGGCAAGGAGACCCTGCCCATCGCCATCGGGAAGAGCGGCGCAAAGGCTGTGCTGGGCGCGTTGCTCGGCGCGTTGACCCTCGGCACACTGTGGCTCACCTTCCAGAATCGACATCTGGGGCACCCCTTCGCCGCTGCGCTCATTCTTTTGGCCTGCGCGGTCTATCCGCTGATCTACCTCTGGCTCTATCACGAGCGGTTCAACACGGGCCGCACCCGTTTCGAAGTGAGCGTGGAACTGAGCTTCTACCTCGTCGGCCTTCTGGCGCTGGTCTAGTTTCTTCTCGCAGATGCTGTCTCGCCTGATGTCCCGGCCTGCGCCCGCGCTGCTGGGCCTTGGCATCGCCTTGGTCGCTACGGGGCTTGGCCTCACGAGCTGGAAGGGTATTAAAGGACCCGCGGAACTGCACGTGGGTGAGACGGTGGATCGGCTCGCTTCCGGGGCCCCTTTGCCCTTTGGCTTGCGCCTTGAGGCGATGGCGGTGGATGGGCCTCCTGGTGCTTCGAAGGTGCTCATTTCTGCCGGGGGGAAGGAGCATGCGCTGGAACCCAAGGCGGGTGAGGTCTGGTCGGAAGGGCGAACCCACATCACGATTCAGCAGGTATTGCCTCAGGCCATGCCTGATTTCCGTTTTCAGGAAACGGAGAAGGGTCCTGACCAGCCGGTGCTCCATCTCATGCTGGGTCTTGGGACCCCCGTGCCGCTCGAAGGTTATCTGGTGGCACGAGACTCTGTCCGGCGTCGCTTCGATGAGCCCGCGGGTCGATTCTCCGCCCTGCTGGTGGAGCGGTGGGACGATGCACTGCTGAAAGAGCTCACTCCTCGCCCGGGGAAGCTGATCTTCAGAATCGCGGACCGCGAACTGGAGCATGCGGCGGTGCCCGGAACCTGGTCCTTCCCTTCCTTCGATCTGCGCATTCAGGACATCTTTCCCGATATGGGTATGGAAGAGGGTAAGGATGGACATCCCAAGGTATTCCATCGCACGCGGACGCCTCGCAATCCATGGGTGCTCCTGAGGCTGGAGCAGCATGGGGGCGAGTCGGCTGATCTCCTGGTTGCCGCTCATCCGCCCGACAATCCCGCCTATCGCGCGGCACTGACGGCCGCGCTGCCTCCAGGCGCGGATCTTCGCTATGACCGGCGGGGAGAGGAGTTGCAACGTCGCTTTGTCGTCTTCACGCCACAGGGTGAAGTTCGCCTTGTGGAGGATGGCCACGTGGTGAGGCAAGAGATGCTTGGGACTCAACAACCCTTCGTGATCGCCAAGGGGCTGAGTGTCACCGTGCTGGATCGCTACCTTCGAGCTCAGGCTCAAGAGAATTACCGCCCGGCTCCGGAAGGCGCGGGGCTTACTTCAGCAGTGCAGATTCAGGTGACGGGTTCCTCCACCGAATCCCATTGGCTCGGATGGGAACGGCCTGAAGCGACCCTCGGCGGGAAACTGCAGGCGAGGTTCGGCGCACCTACCCCCGCTCTCGAAGCTGTTCGTGCGCGCGTGATCGCGCGTGATGATGTTGAGGGGACGCTGCTTGCTCAGCGCACGCTGACGGGTGCAGAGACGCTGGAGATCGCAGGCCACGAAGTGCGCCTTGCTCGTGGGGCCTCTCAGGAAGGCAAGTGGGTGCGCGTTCAGGTGACGCGGGATCCCGGGCGTTTGCCGCTCATCCTGGGGCTTGGGCTTCTGGTCATCACTGCTGCTCTATTCATCCATCAAAGACTACGTCGAGAGATGCCGCACTGACCCGGCTTGGGCTACCCTGGGGCATCCCATCCCGGAGGTTTCCATGAAGCTGCGCACCCTCTCTCTCGTCACTGCCGCTGCCATTCTTGGCGGCATCGCTGGCTTTGCCGCCGCTGCGGTCACCTATCAAAAGACGGGCGTGGTGAAGGAAGCCGGCAAGGACACTTTCACCCTCGATTTGGGCAAAGAGGGTGAATGGCGCTTCTACACCGATGCCAACACCAAGGGCGCCGATGCTGTGAAGGCTGGCCAGAAGGTCACGGTCACCTACAAGCAGGTGGCGACGTCCATCGAATCCAAGGGCGACGCCAAGAAGAAGTAATCGCTGTTTTGTCCGCGTGGAAGGGCGCGCGAAGCGCCCTTCCTTGGAGGCATGATGCGTTTCCTCGTTGCGCTGCTCTGCATGCTGCCTGCCTTCTGCCAACCCTTGGCCTACAGTAAGGCAGGGAAGGGGCCAGGCCTTGTCTTGATCCACGGCTTCGCGGGGAACCGTGGCGTCTTTTCGGAATGGCAGAAGGCGTTTACCGATCGACGCACGGTGATCTCCGTGGATCTCCCAGGTTGCGGGCAGAGTCAGGCCCAAGAATCTGTGGATCTGGATGCCATCTCGGATCAGGTGGCCAAACTCATGTCCGCGGAGCATCTGGAGCGCAGCGTGCTGGTGGCCCACAGCATGGGCGGGCTCATCGCCCTTCGGGTAGCGGCAAAGTATGCGGATCAGGTTTCCGGTCTCGTACTCATCGATTCGCCCTTGCTTCCTTTAGGCAGAGACCAGGCGGAATCCTTGGCTCAGGGCTTTGAAAAGGATCCCGCAGGGACCTTTCGCACTAGGTACGGCGCATTCACCTCGGATGAGGAGCAGTTGGAGCGGGTGGTGCGCGATGCGGGACGTATTTCCGGCAAGGTGCTGGCGGAGTACACCCGCGCAAGGACTGCCTCTAACACTTCCTTTGTGAGCAAGGTGAAGTGCCCTGTCCTGCTGCTGGCCAGCCCGGTGCTGATCCCCGACGCCACCCAGCAGGAGCAGCGGTTGCGCGATGCCGGCTACGCGGCCTTTTCCCAGTTCCAAGCGGTGAGGTTGGGCAACGCGAAGCACTGGATCATGTGGGATGAAGTGGCCCTGAGTCAGCGGGCCGTGCGTGAGTTCATGTCGAACTTGGAGAAGTAATGGCGCCTGCGCGTTGGGCCTTGATCACAGGCTGTTCGACGGGAATCGGCCGTAACCTCATCGCTTCGCTCCGCTCCCGCGGGTGGGGTGTGGTGGCCACGGCGCGAAAGTTGGAGACCCTTCAGGGGATTCCACCGGGAGAGGGTCTGCGTTGCGTTGCCTTGGACGTGCTGGATGAATCCAGCATTCAAGCTGCGGTGAGCGTCTGCTCGGACCTTCCGCTCGTCGCGGTGGTGAACAATGCGGGCTATGGCCAGGTCGGCCCTTTGGAAATGTTGACGACGGATGAATTGCGCCGCCAATTCGACACCAACGTCTTCGGCCTTCACTCCGTCACCCGGGCCTTCCTGCCTTTGATCCGTGCCAAGGCGGCGCGAGGAGAAGGGCGCGTGGTGCAGGTGGCTTCCATGCTTGGGCGCCTCAGCATTCCCTTGGCAGGGCCCTATAACGCGAGCAAGCACGCTGTGATCGCCCTGGCGGAATCCCTGCGTTTGGAAATCGGCGATGAGATCCCTGTGATCGTGGTGGAGCCTGGCGCCATCCGCACGGAATTTCGCGAAACGCTGACGAAGGTGTGGGGTGATCTTCCGGAGCGGGCCAAGGGCAGCCGCTTTGAGCCGATCCTTCGCGACTACATGGAGAAGCGGAAGGAGATGAGCCAGAAGTGGGCCGGCGATCCCATCGCATGCGCAGAGAAGATTGCGCGGGCCATGAGCGCGTCTCGGCCGCCTCGCCGGGTGGTCATCGGACTGGATAGTTATTGGGCGGGGAAAGTGAAGGCGCTGCTACCCGCCTTCCTTTGGGAACGCATGCTCCGGCGGGCCTATGGGATTCGCTGAAGAGCTGGAAGTTGATGGCTATGCCCGTTGTCCGTTAGCCCTCACGCCACGGCAATTGGCAGATCTTGAAATCGAAATCCCAACTCTCGCCATGCCATCGCGAATTCCCATTCCGCTGGAACCTCTCGGTCGCTGGCTGGCAACGACGACGCTGCCCTTTTTGATGGCGAAGCTGATGGGCGATTCGGTTCGACCGGTGCGGGCGCTGCTGATGGCCAAAGGCGAAGGGCAGGCCTGGGGCATCGATTGGCACCGGGATACCACCTTTGCCGTGGCCGAGCCCCGGGAGGTGCCCGGCTTCGACGGCTGGGTCAACAAGGGCACCTTCTATCAGGTGCAGGCGCCCCATGAGTGGGTGGCGAAGGTGCGCACGCTCCGCATTCATCTCGATGATGCGGGTCGGGAGCAGGGCCCCTTGCTGGTGAGGCCGGGCAGCCATCGCGAGGAGGTGCATCCCACTCGCGAAATTACGGCCAAGCGAGGCGACGTGCTCGCCATGCACCCGCTGCTGTGGCACGCTTCCGAACCGCCGCGCAGTCTGTCCCCGCGGCGGGTGCTGCATGTGGAATGGGCGGCCTTTCCTTTGCCGGGGGGCCTGAAGTGGGCGTGGTTCTAGAGATGACGGATTCACGAAACACTTAGTCACGACATGGCAGAACGACCAGGCATGAGCGGGCCCAAACGCAAGGCAGTTGGGCCCGCTTCAACAACTGATTAGGCGGGTCGGACAACCAATGCCGTCAGTTTTCGAACCACCGGTAATACCAATAGCAGCACTGGAAATGCGATGACCCAAGAAAGGGCCCAGGCGCCAGGCCACACCCTAAAAAAGGTTCCGCCCCAACCAATACTCTTGAGTGTGCTGATCGTAGACACGATGCAGGTCATCAGTACGGATAGGAGGAAAGGCATGACGATGCCTGCGTAGCGAGGTGGCAGCTTGCGGGTGCCAGGAAGAGAGTGCGATGTCGAAGAGTTCATAGATGCTCCGTGAGCCAGTCAGGCAAGGCGCCTTCTCTGTGAGATTCAGAGAAACCAACCCCGGCAAGAGCCGGCGGAAGTGGCGCGTTGGTTGACGTAAACGCTTACGGCTTCCTTCGAACGAAGATCGCACATGGATGCTAACGAAGAATCAACTTGGATGCCAGTGCTTCTTCCCGCATCGAGGATCAATGCTGTGCAGATGCCTCGGCCGTAGCCCAACGTTGGAAGATGCGGCGACGCTTCTCCAGCCTGGGCTCGATGTTCGGCATTCCCAGCACCAGCTTCTCGAATTCCTGCAGGTAATCCGGCTCCTTGAAGATGCCGCGGAGTTCCTCAAGGTGTGGATGCAGTTTGGCGAAGACGGCGACGTGCTCTGAGTTGGCCGCGAGGAAGAGCGCGCGATCCAAGGCGCCATGATTGACGAGTGCCGCCGCCATCTCCCAATAGGTAGTCACCATGCGGAACTTGGCGCTAGAAGCGAAGCCGCTCACCATCAGCTCGGCGATCGACGCCGCGCTTTCAGGATGGAACTCTTTGACGAACCACGCGCGGGCCTCTCGGAGCGTCGCCTCCGTGCGCAGTTCATACAGCTTGAGGATGAGTTGGCCGTGGAGGGCGAGATCGGACATGGTGTCCCCTGAGGGTCAGACCGCGGAGGTGCGGCTTTGGCGGTCCATGAGAAGCGATTCCAAGGCGGCGGGCCCGCAGGCTGGTTGTCCACCGAGGAAGGTGGTGATGGTTTGGAGGACGCCAGGGTTTTTGATGATGCGTCGATGGCCGAGATGGGCGGTGGGATGAAGCAGCACGTGCGGACCTGCCGCTTCCAGATCTTGCGCCTCGCTAAAGGACACTTCGGCATCATCCAGGTCGTGAATGATCAAGGTTGGGCAGGGGTGTTCGGAGAGATGACGCGGAACTTCTGCGATGGACCAAGGCAGGCCGAGGTGGGCCTCGAAGGCGCGTTCATGATCGGCCCACGCGGATTCAGGGATGTGCAGCAGGCCCATGAGGGCGCGGTAAAAGCGCCGCGGATGGGCGGGCGCGGCCACGAGCACGGCCCGATGAGGCTGCAGACCCTTGGCCATGGCCAAGGCGATGGCAGCGCCGCCGAGGCTGTGCCCCACGACGGCATGCAAGGGGCCGCATTGGGCCTCTACTGCGCAGATGGCGCCGGCGAACTCCAGCAAGGAACTTTGCTTGCCCGCGGAGTCGCCGTGAGCGGGCGCATCGAACCAGATGGCTCGGAAACCGGCCTCCGCCAAATCCTCAGCCAAGAAGCGCCATTGGCCCCCGCGGCCTCCCCAGCCGTGCATCAGGAGTACGGTAGGGCCCGACCCATAGGACCAGGCAGCCAGCGATTGAGCACCGAAGGAGAGTTCAAAAGTCTTCGCTTTGGCGAGGAAGACCTTTTCACTCGACTTACGCGGATGCCGAGGTGGCGTCAGAAAGAGTCTCCGGAGCAGCCGGTCTGTTAGGCCGGGGGCCGATCGCTCGGTAAATGCTACGACTCGGCGAAGAAGCTGAAGGCGGAGGGGAACGGACATCAGAGTGCCGCCAGACGGAGACCCGAGGCTGCGACGGATTTCAGGCGTTCGCGCAGGGCGATGCGCGCGCGACGGAACGCAACGGGATTGCGGTGCAGCTGGAATCCCGCATTCGCGCCGGTCATGAGGGCCTGTAACTCGAAGGCGAGTTGTTTGATATCGGTGCCCTTCTTGAGGTGTCCCGACTCCATCGCTTCGCGAGCCATACGCTCCAAGGCTTCCACCCACTCGATCATGATGGCGGCGATCAGATCTCGCACTGGGCCTGGCCGGCCATCGAATTCGGATGCTGCTGAGGCAAAGAAACACCCGCCGCGGAAGACTTCCCGTTCGGCGTAGTCCAGCCAATGTCGGCAAAGCGCCACCAGTCGGGGGAGGCCCTCCGGGGTTTCGAGTACCGGGGACACGACCTGTTCGATGAAGATGCTGCGCGCGGCTTGTACGGTGGCCAACTGCAGATCCTCTTTGGAGCCAAAGTGAGCAAAGAGTCCAGCCTTACTCAGGCCAGTGGCCTCCGCCAACTGACCGATGCTCAGGCCCTCCAACCCTTGGACTGAGGCCAATTGAACGGCCTCACCCAAAATGCTGCGACGAGTGAGCTCTCCCTTGCTCATGCCGGGAGTTTCAAGAGGCACGACCGCTGGACCTCGGGGCATGAAGCCCTCCTTGACAAAAAGAATAAAACGAACGATCGTTCGTTTCAAGCCCCCAATTCCCGGGGGAAACCGGAGGCTCCCATGACGCCCTTCCTTATTCTCCCTGCCCTCGTAATGGTCGCTCCTGGCGCGGACGAAGGCACCTTCACCCTGACCCGGGCCCGCGTCCAGGCTGTCAACGCTGGGGATGTGGACGGGCTCATGACCTACTACGAAGGCAGTGCCGAGGCCCTGCTTCCCGATGGTCGTCGCATCAAGGGGGCCCAGGCCCTCCGTGCCGCGTGGAAGGAGACCTTCGCCAAGGGCACGCCTAAGGTGGAAGTGAAGGAGGTCACCTACCTCGCGTCTCCCGATGGCGTCTTCGCCTACGGCACGGTGGTGGTGAACCGCGAAGGCCAGGCTGCCGAGACCTATACCTGGTCCGAATACCGGGTGAAGCGCCAGGGCCGCTGGATGGTGCGTTTCGAAGGGCGGACGCCTCTGAAGGGGTAGCCGCCGACGCGTAGGGTAAAGGGGAAATACAACGGCACAACGTCATAGACGTCGTGCCGTTGCGGTGGTCTTTTCTCTTTTCGAGTCGTGGTGTTGAAGTGAGACACTGGGGCTATGCCCGAGCAGCGCCTCTATCTCCTCGACACCTTCGCGTTCATTTTTCGTTCCTACTTCGCCAACCCAAGGCTGAAGAATGGTGCGGCATATACCTTTGTGCGCATCGTGCTTCAGTTGCTGGAGAAGCATCAGCCTACGCACATCGCCTGCGTGTTCGATACGCCTGAGCCCACCTTCCGGCATGAGATCTATCCCGAGTACAAGGCCAATCGCGACGCCATGCCCGAAGATCTGCGTCCGCAGATCCCCCTGATCCGCCAGCTCATCGAGGCCTTGAATATCCCCATCGTGGAGCTGAGCGGCTTCGAGGCGGATGACGTGATGGGCACCCTCGCGAAGGAGGCTGCCGCCCTGGGCCTCGCTTCCGTCATCGTCAGCCCTGATAAGGATCTGCTTCAGCTCGTGGATGATGAGTTGAAAATCCAGATCCTCAACACCCGCGATGGCGAGATCTGGCACAACCGCGATGGCGTGAAGGAGCGGATGGGCGTGTGGCCCGAGCAGGTGGTGGACTTCCTCTCTTTGCTTGGTGACACCTCCGACAATGTGAAGGGAGTACCGGGCATCGGGGAGAAGGGCGCCGCTCAGCTGCTGGAGAAGTACGGCAGCTTGGATGGCGTGATCGCCGCCAAGGCGGAGTTGAAGCCCAAGCAGCGGGAAGGTCTCGAGACCGCGATGGATGCGGAGACGGGTTGGCTGGAGCTCACGCGCCGCCTTGTCACTGTCGTTACCGATCTGGAGCTGCCCCTCCATCCGAAGGACCTCGCCTACAAGGGCCTCGACGAGGCTAAAGCTCGGGAGACCTTCAAGGAGCTGGGTTTCCAGACGCTCACGAAGGAGTTCACCACGACGACGGCAGAGAGCCGCAGCGAGCGGCGCTACCGCGCGGCGGCCTCTCTGAAGGACGTGGAGGAGGCCATTGTCGCCATCCGCGCCGCGGGCCGCTGCGGTCTGGATACGGAGACGACGAACATCGAAGCCACCCGCGGTCACCTCGTGGGCATCTCACTCGCGTGGAAGGCGAACGAGGGGCTCTATATTCCGCTAGGCCACCTCAAGCCGCCCACGGCGGATACGGAGGGCGCATTGCCCGGCCTGCTGCCGGATTCCGGCCTCGCGGAATCGGATCTGGATCTTAAGGGCGAGCCTGACGCCTACTTCGCCGGACTCAAGAGCCATCTGGATCCGCGTAACGTCCCTTTCGCAGAAGTGCGACACGTCCTCGGGCTCCTGCTCGCCGACCCAGCCATCGCGAAGGTGGGCCAGAACCTCAAGTACGACCTCATAGTCCTTAGCCGCCACGGCCTGCCCGTCCACGGTCTGGCAGAAGACAGCATGGTGCAGAGCTTCCTTGTGGAGCCGGGCATGCGCCACAAC
>JACXTT010001221.1_pt1 | contig 43461 bp, 44 predicted proteins | sample 9270951 | NCBI WGS metagenome assembly JACXTT01 (sample SAMN15532306, study PRJNA645909) | rock metagenome | isolation source: weathered quartz diorite | place: Puerto Rico | collected 2017-06-21
TTGGGGCGGAAGATTTTTCGCTCCTGAAGACGCTCGTGGCGCTGATCCTCGGCGAGGAAGCCTCGACTCCGGTTGTCCTCGAAGTCGCGACTTGGATCGACATGATGGTAGGCCACTCAGAAGAAGTTCGCACCGCGGCGCGCGCGCTGTCGCCAGCGCATCGCCGGCTGGCAGTTGACTACTACGGGGAAGACACGGTGCGGGAGCTCGAATCGGAAGACCCGGAGACACTGTGCCGGGACGGCTTAGCGGGCCTCAAGCGAGCGGGCTTCGATGCCCTGCAGGGCACGGAACAAGTGGCGCATCTGACAAGCCTGGAGAACGCAAACGACCCATTCATTGCGTGGATGAAGCACCGCACTCTCGACGGCTTCTACACTTCCAGACAGGGGCTCCAGGAACTGGATTACAAGGGCAACGCCTTTTACGCCCAGTCACCCGGTTGCGAGCACGACAGCGGAAACAAGTGACCAGATCCGTTTCGATCAAAGACCTCGCGCGTCTCGTCGGAGTTTCTCATTCGACCGTTTCCCGCGCACTTCGCGCGAGCCCCGTCGTAAACGCGGAAACAGCGGGGCGCATTCGCGAGGTTGCAGAACAGCAGGGCTATCGCGCCAGCCTGATCGGGCGCAGCCTGGTGATGCGCCGGTCGATGGCGTTGGGCTGTGTGGCAACGGATATCGCCGATCCTTTTGTGGCAGGCGTGGTCTATGGCATCGAAGAAGTTGCCAACCAACAGGGCTACGCAGTTTTCCTGGCTAGTTCCCATGCCGATCCGCAGCGGGAGTTGGACGTGGTCCGTTCCTTTCATGAACGCCGCGTGGATGGTGTCATTGTTCCGGCATCACGTGTCGGCTCGCTCTACCTGCCGCATCTGGCGGAGTTGCAAATTCCGATCGTTCTAATCAACAACCAGCATCCAGGCTCATACACGTATTCGGTCAGCATCGACAATGTCAGCGCGGCACGGCAGATCACGCGCCACTTGTTGAAACTGGGGCATCGGCGAATTGCGTACATCGGGGACCGTTCCGGTAGCCAGTCCGATACCGACCGCCTCAGCGGATACCGAACAGAGCTTCGCAAGGCCAGAGTACCCGCGCACTCCGAACTGATCAAGCATGCGGACGCAACTCCGGAAGGAGGCCGCGCGGTTATGCAGCGCCTGCTCGCGCACTCTCGGCCGACGGCCGTCTTCTGTTACGACGATTTGACCGCGCTGGGCGCATTAGCCGCGGCGCGTTCCGCTGGTGTTTCCGTGCCCGGTGACTTGTCGGTAGTAGGCTTTGACGATCTTTTCGTAGCCTCTTACACCTCGCCTCCTCTCACCACCGTACGGCAGCCCATGAAGGAAATGGGCCGGCGAGCCGCGGAGATCCTGCTGGCACTGCTTCGGGGCGAGAAGGCGAGAAAAAGTGTGACGTTTCCCGGAGAGCTGGTTGTGCGTGAATCTACGGCCGCGCCCGGAAACTCGGGTCGCAGGCACTCGTGAAGAGTTCCATGCGCCAAGCCATCGCAGGCGTATTTATCACCGTTGGCATGGCCCTGAGCGCTCCACAGAACACCTCCATCGCAACCCGCGTCGCAGCAGGCGACTATCCGCTGAATCTGCTCGAAATAAACGGCCGATACCTGATCAACACCAACGATGGCTACGGAACGCAGTATTTACAATCCTATGACGTATTGCGCCGGAGAGTCACGGGAAAACTCGAATTGCCCAGCCTGTGGTTCGGGCTAGCGTACGAGCCCGACAATAAGCTGCTGATCGCCTCGGATGGCAAGAGTAGTGTATTCGTGGTGCCCTTCCTTGATGGCGCGTTCGGCAAGCCGCGATCGGTTGAAATCAGCGGATGTAAGATGACCGCGGGTCTGGTGGTTCAAGATCGCCACACGGCGGTTGTCGCGTGTAATCAGAATCATCAAATCATTCAATTCGACCTGGGCAGCGGCGCCGTTCGAGCTCGATTGCGAGTGGGCGAGTTCCCGTTCGGCCTGACCATGATCCCCGAAAAGCGCCTTGCGGTGTCAAGCTGGGGGCAGTCCTCGGTCACAGTCGTTGAGCTTTCAAATCTGACCAAAGTGGCCGAAATCCCGGTGGGCAGTCATCCGAACCAGATGCTCGTCCTGCCCGATGCTCGAAATCTGGCAGTGAGTTGCTCTGATTCGGATTCCGTTTCCCTCATCGACCTGGAGAGTCTACGCGAGACCCGGCGCATCGATCTGCGCCCGCCCGGGAGCAATCTCACCGGAGTTCAGCCGAATGCCCTGGCCTATGCCCACGGCAGGTTGTTCGTGGCCCTTGCCGCCATTAGTGGCGTGGCGGTATTCCAAGTGGAACAAGAGAAGGATCTCGATATTCGATTCGAGGGCGTGATTCCCGTCGGCTCCTTCCCCACGGCTTTGTCTTATTCCATCAAAGGCAAAGCACTCTTCATTGCTAATGGGCGCAATGATGTTACCGGCCCAAACGCGCCAGTCCGCTCGGGCGTCCGGCCGTTCCAATACATCGGCGACATCCTTGGAGGCGGTATTGAAGCCCTTACGGACCCCGAGTTCAACCGGTATCATCCCCGGCTGCAGAGTCTCGCAGCGCGCATTTACGGTGGCAGAAAAGAGTCTCACCCGGCTCAGGAATACCACCCGCCGATCAAGCATGTTTTCTACATAATCAAAGAGAACCGAACGTACGATCAGGTCCTTGGCGACATGCCGGAGGGGAACGGCAGTCCCGAGCTGGTGCTGTTCGGCGAAAAAGTCACGCCCAACCATCATGCGCTAGCGCGCGAGTACATCTTGTTCGACAACTTCTACGTCAATGGCGACGTAAGCGCTGATGGCCATCTTTGGTCGACGGCGGGCATCAGCACCGAGTACGTGAACAAAATCTGGCCCATGGAGTACTCAAAAAGGGCGCCTGGGGCCCTCGACGCACCCTATGATGGCGATGCTGGCCATGACCGTCCAGTTGCGGTTCCTCAATCAGGATTTCTTTGGGACCGCCTGCTCAAGGCCGGCATTAGTTTCCGGAATTACGGCGAGTGGTATTCGCACGAAGATGAGGATCAATCGAAGATCCACGTCTATCTGGCGGGCCTGAAAGATCACTCCGATATGAACTTTCGAGATGATATCGGCGACGTCACCGACCAGCAGCGCGCCGACGAGTGGGAGCGCGAGTTCGGCGAGTTCGAGGCCAACGGTCAATTGCCGCGCTTCTCCCTCATTTACCTGCCCGACGATCACACCGTCGGCACCAAGCCGGGGTATCACACGCCTACCGCCATGGTGGCGAACAATGATCTGGCACTCGGCCGCGTCGTCGAGAGGATCTCGAAAAGCCGTTACTGGACCGAAAGCGCCATCTTTGTGCTGGAGGATGATGCCCAGGACGGCCCTGATCACGTGGACGCACATCGCTCGCCGCTGCTGGTCATCTCGCCGTATACGCGGCGGCATGCCGTGTCACACAGGAGCTACTCAACGGTTTCCGTTCTAAAAACCATGACGCAATTGCTGGGGATCGAGAGCCTGACCTATTTCGACGACCGCGCTCCCAGCCTGCTGAGCGAATTTAGCAGCAAGCCGGCCTCGGAAGTTTATGCCTGTCGTCATCCTGGGGTTTCTCTTGAAGAGCGGAATGCGCCGAATGCGCCGGGCGCTAAAGACTCGGCGCGGTGGGACTTTCACGGTCCCGACCGGGCGCCAGCCCTGGAACTGAATCGCGTGATCTGGCAATCAGTCAAGGGCGCAGCGTCTGAACCGCCGGCTCCGGTGCTGCGCGTCGCCAATCCCTAAGCATTAAGTTCTCGTCATTTCCATGTTTACCGTTGACTCATATTTACAATTCGGACAGGAGCGCTGTCGGCGCGGAACGCATCTACCAAAGCGGAAGACGGAGGTGGAGCGATGGCCCCCCACGCTGAACTGGATGGAACGAAGACGACGCTGCACAAAGCATCGAGCCTGCCGAGGGTTCCGGAGCCCGCGGATGAGAATGATGTCATGCGTGAACAACTGGAATACTTGATTGGCCATGCGACTGAACGAGGCGCCTGCAGCTGCTCCGAGTGCCAGCGTTACATCCGCGTCCGATCGTTGTTGCTCGAAATCTTCAGCGAGCCAGAACCAGAGCCAGCGCAGCAGCTCACCGCATTGCCCATGGCTGCTTGAAGGCGAACTGAACAGCAGTCAAAGTCTGCCGCAGTCATATCGCTTAAGCCAGAGAGCCCCAACCCAAACGTACGTTCTCCACGCGCGATGGCCGAACATCCAGGTGGCAAGCGCGCACCGAGCGAATTATAGTGGCTTATTATCAGAATCGGACTTCCAATCTCGGGATTCGTTCGGGGGCGCGTTGTGTGGTTGGGGTAAAGCGATGGGATTTAGCAGACGATCGTTTTTGAAACATACCGGCGTTGGCTCTCTCGCGGCTTTGGGAGACGGAAGCCTGGCTGCCGCGACACGGGCCGCGATCGACAACACCGAACCAATGAAGATCACCCGGGTTGACGCGATTACGTTCCGCAAGGATCTCCATATCGGCGGTGGCTCTGGCGGGCGGGAAGATGGCGCTGAGTTCTGGTGGGTGCGCCTGCATACTGATAAAGGAATTATGGGGATGGGTGAAACCTATCCCTTTCCTCAGGCGGAAATCGGCGCTCTCAAAGAGCACGTAGGGTTGATCCTCGGCCGCGATCCTCGTGATATCGACGGGATCTGGCGCGCATTGCACTTCGAAGGTGCAATGAGGACGACCGGCGGCGCCGACATGCGCATGCTCAGCGCGGTGAACATGGCGCAACTCGATATTCTCGGTCAGGCTTCCGGGCTTCCGCTCTACCGGTTGCTCGGGGGGAAGACTCGCTCCCGAGTGCGCGTCTATAACACCACCACCGACTATTGGGCCATCAATGACATGAAGATGGGCCGGGACACCATGAAGATCGTGAGATTTCTCCTCGATCGCGGGATCACCGGGATGAAGATCTACCCGTTCGAGGCGCCAGATCATTATCTCTCGAACAAAACCATGGAAGAAGGCTTGCGCTGGATTCGTGAGATTCGCGACGGCGTCGGAAACGACATGGATATCTGCGTCGACTGCTGGGGCCGATTTGACTTCACGAGCGCGACCCGCATCGCCAAGGCGCTTGAGCCGTACAACATCATGTATCTCGAAGATGCGATGCTGAGCGGGAACGCCAAGGCCTATGCGCGACTTGCAGCTGAAACCAGCGTGCCCATCTGTATTAGCGAGACCCTGGCGAGCCGCTACGCGTACCGCGAGTTCCTTGAGCTGAAGGCGTGCGATGTGATCATGTATGACGTTACCTGGTGCGGCGGTCCGTCAGAAGCGAAACGAATCTCCGACATGGCGGAAACCTATATGATCCCCACTTCTCCCCATACGTGCGGAGGTCCGCTCCTCTATACATGTTCTGCACACCTCGCCACGGCACTCCCCGATCTCCTCATCATGGAGAGCAACTACTGGAAGTACGCTCACCAGTATCCTTACTTCGTGAACAACGTTCCAGTCCCGAAGGAAGGGCACGTAACGCCACCCGAGTTGCCAGGCATCGGAGCAGAAATCAAACCAGAACTCTTTCACAACGGCGACGCCACTATGGAAACCGTGGCCAAGATCTAGTATGCGGCCGAGAGTGCTGCGGGCATGCCTCCTCCTTGCGTTCCTTGATTCCGTCGCTCCGGCGTCCGAGCAGCCCCTGAATATCCTGCAGGAAGCGTTCGGAATCCGGACGCTCGACCAGAGCCCGTTGCTAAGTCCGCAATTTCCATCCCTGTCGCTGTTGCTGGTGAACCGCAAAGCCGAGGTTGACACGCGGCGCGGCGCCGATGATGTGGTCCTTCGTGCGCCTGGTTCAGAAGTCACGTTGCAGGCGCGGTTCACTCGCGAGGGCGGATTTGACGTTTGCCGGATTCGCCATGCCCCGGGAACCCCCACGCCCGCCGAAGAATTAAAGCTGATATGGGCGTTTCCCATGGAATTCAATGAATCGATGACGCTCGATGCGGGAGCCCTCGAGGGGCATCCGCTGTATCTTCCCGACGCGACCATCCCGCCCGCGCATTTCTTGAATTGGGGAACGCTGTTCTACGATCGTTCTGACAATCTGGCGATTGGGACCATGCTCGAGGGCGCTGCATCCGCCGCCACGCGCTGGGGCCGTCGCACCGGACCAACCGGCCCCACACAACTCCATTTCTGGACGCAGACGGGAAAGCCGGACCTGCAACTCACGATTTTCGCCTACCGGCCGCACGATCGGCGCCTCTGGTGGGCCGAATGGTATCAGGATCAGGAAAAGCGAACACCCGGAACTCATCCGGGGCTTTTTCCAATTCTCAGCACGCTTGAAACAAGCTGGGCGCCCGGCGAACAAGAAACAGTCCAGATCGTGCCGTCGCCCTCGGAAGCGGGAAAGGCGATGGAACTCGTGCTCATTGATGACGTGAGCGGGAGCGTCGCGGCCCGCCGCGGATTCGTCTACGAGCTTCCGGTCACCAACTTGAGATTCGAGGCAGGTGACTGGCCTACGGGTCTTTATCGATTGATCGTGGTGCCTGTCGGCGCTACGTTCGACCCCGCCGTGCGCCGCCTGGATGAAAAGAACCTCTCTCTGATCGTGCGCCCCCGGCAACCGCGCGGCACCGTTCTCTTCGTCGCGCCCACGGATATGTGGCGCGCATATGCCAGCAATGGCGGCCACGCCATGACGTCCTGGCGCGACGATTATCATTACACCAGCGTGGGTTATTCGCCCACTGTCCTGAACACCAGATACCGGCGCACGAATCATTATTACTACGGGCTGTACGAGCGCCACTCGGACATTCTTCACTATCAGTTTCTGCGCGAACCGGGCCGGCGTGAAGGCCTCCAGATTGACTACTGCACGCAGGACGATATCGCGCTGGACCGGGTTCGATTGCGCGATTACCGCCTCGTGCTGGTTGGGAGCCATGCCGAATTTACGACCGCCGAAACTTATTTTCGTTTTCGCGATTACATGGCGCGCGGAGGAGCGGTAATGATTCATGGCGGCGATTCGTTCGCGGTCATGGTGGAATATCTGCCCAGCCTGCGAGACCGCCGCTATATCTGGCAGCGAGACCACATCTGGTGTCACCTGACGGATCAACCCGATAGTTTCATGCCGCCACAGTTGCTTCCAGCCGACGCGCCAGTTACCGCGCCCATTACCGCCCCCATGGCTGGAGATGCCGTTGATTATCTGAATGTGTTCCATGTGACGGTGGGCTACTGGCCCGAGGGAAGCCGCGCCGTAGTTTCCAACGTCGCTCATCCCGTAATGCAAGCGCTGGGTTTGAAGATCGGCGATCCCGTTCCCGGAGTCTGGGCCGGGGAGGCAGATATCGCCTACGAGCCCCGTGCTTGGGACATTCTTGTGCGTTCAGAAAAGGCCGTCACCGAAGCCAACGAGAGTGGGCTCGATCGCGTCAACCAGCCCGCGTTTCATCACACCGGGCTTATGATCCATAAGAATCTGCGATTAGCCGTCATCTCCAGCGAGAGCTTTAGCAAGCGGCTGGCCGAGCCGTTGTTTCAGGAACTGTACGTACGCACTCTACATTACTTGCTGGATTCCCCGGTTGATCTGCGCGGCGGCGAAGTTGTCGAGCCACAACCAGGAAATAATAATGTCGAGTTCACCTTGAATTCGCACGTCACGCTTGGAGCCATCCAATACGAACTGCCCGATTTGATCGATTACAACGACCCGCTATGGTTCCGCAAACCAGCGCCTTACTCTCACTACCTCGTGGAAGGCTCAGTAGACGGCGTGAACTGGCTCGTTCTGGCCGATCGCGGGCACGGGCCATGGCGCGGCCTGCAGACCGACTTTCTTCCCGCGACGCAGCTTCGGAAGATCCGCTTGAGGGGCAATCTTTCCAACGGACAGTCTTTTGGGGCGAAAAACCTGAAAGTCTTCCCTGCGAAATGAGTTTTGCGGAAGAGAGCCGACATCGGCCAAGGATGTCGCGGTTACAAATCGCTGAGCTCGGCGATTCTGTTTTCAACCGCCGTGCTGAAGCTGTCCACCTCCTCCGGGGTGTAACCCGCGGAACGGAAGGCATCACGAATCTGGGCGGGTGAGAGCTGAGCCAGTAATTGTCCTATCCACCTCGCGTCGGAGCGCGGGATGTGTTTGCCAATCCACCGCAATCGGAACCGGCTGCAGAATTCCCGCGGATTCACCAGGTAATTGAGCGCCGGGCGGGCGGGCGTCTGGAAGTCCACATAGTCGGCCGTAATCTTGCGGAGGAATTTCGAATGGTTATACGAGTCGAGGTTTCCCTTGGCCTTTTCATGAGGCCGGGTAGCCCCCGCCGTTCCGAAACTCGCCCCCAGGTCGCTCACCATGTAGATCCGCTCAGTACCCGCGGGTCCATCACCGTGCTTTTCCTGGTAGACAACATTGTTAACGTCCTTCAGGTCCCAGTTATTGATGAGAGCCATCATCACCCTCAGCCCATTCAGTTCCCGCGTCCCTGTGAACGGATCACGACGCCAGTGCCAGGTTCCGATCTTTTCTTCGCCATCCAGATATCTCTTCAGCCGGACATCGTGCATGGAGCCGTCGCGCCCGACGAGTTTTTGACCCCGGTGCAGATGGGCCGGCATGCCACTGATCTGCAAGTCCTGGAGAAAGTAGTCCTCGCTCGCAAAATAACCAATGGCCCATACCAAGCGGGAAGCTACGGTTTCAGGACGCGCTTCCGCGCCCAGCTTGACTTTCCACTTCACGCCATCCTGATCGCGAACGACGTACTTCGGATTTGTCCCCTCGAGATCTTCCTTCAGAAAGATAAACGTGCTGTGAGGCTCGTGCTCCTTGCCGCTGGGCCCATAGAACAGGTTGCGAGTGGCAATATCGGCAGGAGCGCGCCACAGGACGGCAGGTACGTTTCTTGTACTCTCCCCGACAGATTCCGGCGCAGCGTTTCCTTTTTTCACAGCGCCGGCTGCAGAAGAGCTCAAAGCAATAAAAAATACGGATAGTGTAAATAACTTTGTATTCATGACGTTCCAACCCCCGGGAATTCACTTTAGCGCTGGCTGCCGGACATACGTTGAAGGAGCGGCGCTCGAATTCCTTCCGTTTTCGACCGGATAGATCAGGCTGGTCTGTGTCGGCAGCGCAAGGGTGGTGCCGGCAGCTTCGACTTCATCTAGAATCCGTAGCAGCAGCTCTTGTTGGATCTCCAGAAACTTGTCGCCATCTCTGGTCAAAACATAGGCGGATACCTCCAGGTCCAACGAATAAGTGCCTACGCCGATGAAGCGCACCGGCAGGGCCCCGGCCTCCACCTGGGTATGGTCGCCCAGTATCTTCGTGATGGCGTCGAGGAGCGTTCTGACCTGGTCCGGCGTGGTATCGCGTCGCAGGTTGAACGTGAAGTGAAACAGCATTTTGTCCCGCTTGTTGAAGTTCTCGAGAATCATGGAAGAAAACTGGGCATTAGGGACGCTGACGAGCGTGCGATCCGGAGTGCGAATGCGTGTGGATCGCAAGCCGATATCTTCCACCGTGCCGGAGCGATCCCCAAACCGGCAGAAATCGCCGACCGACACAGGCCGATCGCTGATGACCGCTACGCCGCCAAACAGATTCTCGATGGTCTTCTGAGCCGCGAGTGCGATGGCAAGCCCACACACGCCGAGCCCCGCCATGATGGTCGTCGTGTTGTATCCCCAGTTGGCCAGCACCGCCGTAATGGTGAGTAGCAGGACCGTTATCTTTAGCACCCGCGACACAAGTGGCAGCACGGAGTATGAAAAGCTCTGGTGCTTGGCTTCGAGCGCCGCTCGCAGCCTTAGAAGCGCCAGATCGATAAGCACGATGCTAAGCCAGGCGAACCCCAAAAAGAGCAGGAGCGTCAGCCCGCGGCTCAGGGCGAGGCGCAATAGCGCTGACGGACCGATCCACTCCATTCCCGCCCGAAACACGGCGACTGACAGCAGCAGCCGAAGTGGACCGGCAAATCCTTCGAGCACGCTCCGGTTCAGCCGGGGAGCGACGCGCGTCAGCGCCGGCTCTGCCAGCATCAGCGCCCATTGTGTCAGCCACCTGGAAAGCACCACTAGCGCCAGTCCCAACACTGCCAGAGCAATCCATCGCCAGATGGGCATGTCCATCAGTTGCCAGGTTACAAGCGGCGTCGGCAGGTGTTTCTCGATCGGAGAATCGCTCGTGATCCGCGAGAGTTGCGGAATCTGCTCCACGGAGTCCGAAGCAAAGAGCCAGACTGAATAGCCGGAGCGAAGAGTCACGTGCTCCATCTGCAGCGACAGTGTCTGGCTGTTCGACCGGAACGAATCGATAGCCTCGCGATTCGGGGCAAGGCCGCCGTCGGGATCCCCGGCCGGCTTGGGACTCAGTGATGCCAAGTCAAATTGAGTGTCACGATCCAGAATCTCGGCTAGTTGCCGGGCCAGTCCCGGACCTTCCTTCAGACGCTGATCGGCTGGAAGCTTCCGCAGGTCCAAGTATCGCCATGCCAGCGTGTAGTTGCGGGCGTGGCACGCTTCCAGAAACGCCACGACGGAGCTCTGCGGCGAATCGCGATGCAAAGGATCCCCGGATTTTAACGGCCCGCCCGAGCCGTTGGAAGGAGCTTCTGCATGCATGCTCCCGCAGATTCCCAACACGCAGACGAGGGCACTGATGACCCTCCTCCATCGTCGAGTGAAGAGAAAAATATTACTGGCCATACAGAAAGAACCTTGCAGTTGCCCTTCCAGAAAGCCCCACATCGCCAATCGGTTTGTGACAAAAACCGCCGCACAGTGTAAATTTTCCGCTGTGATTTTAAAGAACCGGTGAGCCACTTCCCACGCGATGGACAACAAAATCCTTACTTTCCAAAGGTTAGCTTTATTGGCCGCGAAGGTGCATTAGCGATGCTGGAGGTGAAGCCATGATTCGTGCGGAACAGGACACCCTTCTTCCGTTGCCGCCGCGCCACAGCCTCGGCGCAGGCGCGCGGTACACCGGATATTTGCCGGCCCAGCCGTTGCAAATATGTTGCGAGATGGTTCACAGACAGAACGCTCGCGCTTGCTGGATTCTGCACGTGGTGGGTAGCGTTGACTCCAGGACTTCGGAGGAATTACTCGAGAAGATCGAGCAGCTGCTGGGAGCCGGTCACCAATCGCGCCTCATTGTGGATCTCGACGGCGTGGTGCACATGGATAGTTCCGGTGTCGGGGCATTGTTGGCGGGTTTGCGTGATTCGCAAGACCGGCAAGCGCGGTTCACGCTGTGTGGTTTGCGCAAGCCGCTCCACGACATACTGGAACGCACCCGGCTGGCGGGGTTGTTCGAGATTCGCCCGACGGTCGAACAGGCTCTCTGCTGTTAACAAACCTCAAAAAATTAGCTAGGAAAGGAACCAATATGCTTTGGACGATTGCTGTGATTCTCGTAGTTTTGTGGCTGCTGGGAATGGTTACGTCATATACGCTCGGTGGACTGTTGCACCTCCTGTTGGTGCTCGCCGTGATCGCCGTGCTAATCCGAATCATTCAGGGCCGCAATCCCATTTGAGATGAGCCGACGATTCGATCGACCGTGGCGGGGCGCGCCAAATGCCCCCGCCACGCTGGCCCTGCCGGAGTGTAGCCCCCAGTCCTGGAATAGCGTAGAATTTACGTTGGTCATATCGCAGCGAGCCCCCGACCAAAAAACAAAATGGATGAGACCCAACGCCCCAACTGCGCGGAGCGTCAGCGCCTTCTTGACGAACTAGAGGAAAAAATCAAAGACACCATCAGAGCAAAAGGTAAGCCGGAATCGAAAGCCGCTTATGCCAAATGGCAGGCTGCCAGAAAGGCCCTCATGCGCCACATCGAGGAGCATGGCTGCTGAGAAAGCGTCGAGCGTCACCCGCACGCTCTCCCGTTACGATGGCGTTCCCGTAGCCGCCGGCGATACCGGAACCTGCTTGGCCGCCAGGGGCCCGACGATGGGCAGTTGAAACCATTCACCGTTGTACGCCTTGTACATGCAGAACAGCCAGAGCACGAAGCCGGCCAGCCAGATGATCATGCGGAGCGGCAGGAAAATGATCCACATATGCATCGCCAGACCCGCAATCGCGAACACAACGCCGAGAGCGATCGACAGGAGGATCCATCCCACGCTGAAAAAGACGGACTGGAAAGCATGGAAGCGAACGAACGGCCGCTTGCTATAAGGCTCCAGGATGAGGAATAGCACGCCGGTAATGAAGCCCACCAGATAGCACAACGCTCCGGCCACATTGTCGGTCATGCCGGCCGCTGTAGGAGCGCCCGGCGGTGGAACGTATGCCGGCGCCTGACCCCCGGCTCCAGGTGCGGCTCCCATCGGCGTACCACATTTGGCGCAGAATCGCCCCTCAACTGATGCTCCACAGTTGGCACAAAACGGCATTCCCCTCACCTCCGGATGCCTAATCTATCTGAAATCCCCGACTTGCGCAATAGGGCGAAGCGCGTCCCAAGCCCGGTGCAGTACCGGCTCCCGTCACAACTCCGCCCAACCATTCTTTATCGCAAATCTCACGAGCAAGGCAACGGAATGGCACTGTGTCTTGAGTTTGATCCTCTGTGAATAGCAATCCACAGTTTTGGAAGAAAGGCCAAGGATGTGCGCAATCGCTTTGTAAGTCTTGCCATCCGCCACCAGCTTGAGAACATCGATCTCGCGAGTGCTAAGTTCAGGCATCATAGAATTTCCGGCACGAGTTAAATTGCAATCTGATTGCCACGAGACAAATGTATAGGCTTCCTTCCCGAATTCGCTGCCTAATTACTTCCATTTGCCCGAGATAAACCCCAAAACGACGCAACGAGATTGCGCGTACCAATTCGGCGGATACGTTCCATGGCTATCCATTCGGATAGTTACCCCTATCCGGACGGATTGCCTTTGCCTCGCGACCACTGAGCCGCGATACCCCGTGCCTGCAATAACTTGACAAATACTGTCGGCTGGGAGATGATGGTGCTGAGCCGGGCACAATTACTCTTTCTGCAGGTCTTCTGAGCTAAGTCAGGTTATCTGAAAACGATATCTAAGCGGGAAAGGCAGGCGTGACGTGGAAACTAATTTGCCTGTCACGGTCGACGCCCAGCTTAAGCCGGACCCGCACAAGCTTCCCGCCGCCCTGCGCTACGCCGGTTTCGATCAAAGCGGAAACGTCAGGTCCTACCTTTTTCAAAGGGTCATAGTCGGCGAAAAAAACCGTTTGATCGTTGTCACCGCGGAGATCCCGTTGCTCGTCAAGCATCATGTGCGCATACAGGACGGACCCGCTCTGTGCCTGCACGTGTTGCTCCTGGAAATGCAAAGTATCGAGTTGTCCCAGCCACCTGTCTCACGCCGCGTTCTTACCGACACCGACATACTCACATACCTGGCCGGCAGACCACAGCCCGCCCCATCAACAAAGGGCAAGCGGGAGAAGCCGCCGTCGCTCTAAGTGGCCGGCATCCTGCATGCGACATCACAATAAGATCTTGATATTCACGTCGCTTCTGATCTTTGGCTGCGTCCTCGTCTACTGCCTCAAATACTGAGCTAGCTTAAACCCCGCAGGCTTCAATCGCGTTAAGCTACGGGAATGCATTACGATCATATCGCGATTGCGGACTCATCCGTTCCTGCCGCGTCCGCACGCGAGTTCCAGCACCTGCTTGAGACATACGCCAGCGAAACCAACAAAGTGGCTGCAGTGTGGCGCGCCTTCTCCCCATCTGACTTAGATTACCGCCCGCACCCCCGCGCCAGCTCCGTGGCTGACATTCTGAAACACCAGTTGCTCTCCGAACGGCGCTTCTTTGGCGAATTCCTGGGAACGCCCGAACCACCGGCGGGCGAGATTTTACCGGCGGAGATCGCTCCGGAGGCTTGTGCCGCCAGGCTGGTCGAGCTGGCGCGTCCGCGCTTGGAGTTCCTCGCCGTGCAGCCGGCATCCTGGTGGTACGCGCGCGTGCCCTTCTTCGATGTGGAGCGTGAACGCATCTGGATCTTCTGGCGTCGCATCCTGCATACCGCGCATCATCGCACGCAACTTACTGTGTACTTACGCTTACTGGACCGAACGGTACCCTCGACTTATGGCCCGACAGCGGATGTTACTTGGCAAGGTGTCGATCCAACCCACAGCGCTGAGGCCGCCGGCCGTAAATGACAAATACCGATTGTAGGGGCCGGACACGTCCGGCCCGGCACTTACTAATGCAGCACTAATACTTATTACTTCAAGCGTGCGGTTCTCTCATTTCATCCATCCATGCACCTTCATCCATGCCTCCAGACGCCGGGGCCAGGAAGAAAGAACAGGATCGAATGGCGCGAGGCCCACGCCATGCTCGCCGCGCTCGTAGATGTGGATTTCCGCGGGCACGCCCGCCTTGCGCAGCGCCAGATAGAACAGCACGCTGTTTTCGGCCGGAACGCCCGAGTCGCTGTTGGTGTGAAACAGAAATGTCGGTGGAGTTTGGGGCGTTACCTGCGTTTCGTTCGAGAGGCTGGCAGCGAGTTGTGGATCGGGATTGTCGCCTAACAAGTTCCGCATCGAGCCTCGGTGCGCGTACGGTGTAATGAACGAAATCACGGATAACAGAGAACCATGAAGTCCGGCCGCGAGCTGGTGCGGTCGATCGCCTCGGACGCGCCGGGCAGCCCGGAGTCAAAATGCGTTCCGGCCGTCGACGCCAGGTGGCCCCCCGCCGAGAATCCCCAGATCCCGATCCTGTCCGCGGCGATGCCGTATTCCGCGGCCCTGTAGCGTACCAACCGCAGCGCCCGCTGCGCGTCGCCCAGTTCCACCGGGTGGTGATAGCGTGGCCCCAGGCGGTAGCGCAGAACGAATGCCGCCACCCCGCGCGCATTTAGCCATTCCGCAATTTGCTTGCCCTCGTGGTCTACCGCCAGCATGCCGTAACCGCCACCGGGGCACACAACCACTCCGCTTTTGCACGCCGTTCAACTGCGGCAGATATACCGTCAGATTGGGGCGGTCGCTCTCGTCATTGCCCAAAGCGCCTGGAGCGCCGTTCGGCCAAAGCAACGCGATCTTCGGCGCGGGCCCGTGCTGCGCATGGGCAAGGGCTGCCGCCACTATCGTCGGAAGTATTAGCTTTCGCATGAACTACCGGCCGAAAATGAACCGCGCCCGCCGGGGATCGGCGCCGCCATCGAGCACGCCGTTCGACATCTTGATCACGGTGGGCGCCGACGAGTTGCTCCAGTCGCCCGTGACGCTGACCTGATGTCCGAGCGCGGTCAATCTTTCGGCGGTGGCTTTCGGAATCCGGCTCTCGAGATTGAGTTTTCCGGGCGAAAACTCGTGGTTGCCGAATGAGCTGAAGAAATGTTCGGTCTGGAACCGCGGCGCCTCAACGGCCTCCTGCGGCGACATGCCGAATTCGATGATGTTCAACAGCACCTGTAGCAGCGCCTGGTCCTGATTGTCGCCGCCAGGCGTTGAGAGCGCGAGGAACGGCTTCCCGTCCTTCAGCACGATGGTGGGGCTCAGAGTAACCCGTGGCCGTTTACCCGGCGCGACCTGGTTGGGGTGTCCCGGCGTCAGCACGAACGACTGCATGCGCGTGCTAAACGGAATGCCCGTATCGCCCGCGATCACCGAAGGCAGCCACGCGCCCGATGGTGTCGCCGAGAACACGTTGCCGTGACGGTCAACCACGTTCACGCACGTAGTGTCGTGCGCCGGAATCCGCGACGCCGTCGAAGCCTTTTCCATCTGGAGCGGAATCCCGAAGCTGCCGGGGCGATGCTCAATGGATGCGTGAGCGGGATCGATCAGCTTGCGGCGCTCAGCGGCGTAATCCTTCGAAAGCAGAATTTCTTCGGGGATGCGGGAGAATTTCGGATCGCCATAGTAGCGGTCGCGATCGGCGAATGCCAGCTTCACGGCTTCCACCACCGTGTGCAGGTATTCAGGCGAATTGTGGCCCATGGAGTGGAGATCGTAGCCTTCCAGAAGATTGAGAGCCTCGATCATCACCGGTCCCTGTGTCCAGAAACCCGGCTTTACCACTTCGTAACCGCGGTAGGTGCCGCTGCGCGGCCGGTCGGTTTCGGCATGGAAGCTCGCCAGATCCCGATAAGCGATTAGGCCGCCGTTGTGTTCCGAAAAGGCCGCTATCCGGTGGGCCAGAGCGCCTTTGTAAAAGTAATCGCGCACAGCGCGCAGTTTCGCGGCGCGATCTCCACCGGCTTTTTTCTCCACCGCCACCAGCGCGCGCAGCGTGCGGGCCAGCGTGGGCTCGCGGAAGATTTCACCGCGGTCCGGCGCCGTGCCTCCGGGGAAGAAAAATTCCTTCGATGCCGGCCACAAATCGAGAAACCGCTCGTTGCCTCGGATAAATGATGCGAACTCTTCGGCGATGGGGAAGCCGCCGGTGCATTCGATGGCCGGTGCGGCCACCTGTGCGAACGACATCGTTCCGTAACGCGAGAGTGCCAGGATCAGCCCGTCAAAGACGCCCGGAACGGGGGCTGCGAGAATGCCGACCACCGGAATCGGCGGAATGTGATCTTCCTCTTCCCATAACTCGGGTTTGCGGTTTTTGTAGAACTCGACGGTGGCTTTCGCCGGCGCCGTGCCGATCCCGCTGATGGCAACCACGGGTTTGCCGGTCAGCTTGACGAGCAGCGGCATTTCGCCGCCCAACCCGAATCGTGACTGCTCGGTGACCGCGGCCGCCAGAACCGTCGCCACCCCGGCATCGACGGCATTGCCGCCCTCGGTCAGGATGCGAAACCCGGCTTCGACTTCCAGATTGTTCGCCGCCCCCACCATCTCGCGCGTGCCGCGCACCGGCGGAAACATGGTGTGGCGAACTTGCGCGGTGAGGGGTAAGGCGAGCGCAAACAGGCTCACAGCAGCGGCGCAGAGGCCGCGGGCATTGTCAGCCCTCATACCGGTAGAGCGCTTGCGCGATGGGGACTCCCACGACTTCTATGCGTTTCAGATCGGTAGTGCCGACGCCGTGGCGCTCCGCCAGCAGCAGCGTGTTATCGCAAGTCTGAAATGGCACCGTGCCGCGCTCGGCGCGCGGATTGTAGCCCATCACCGCCGTCGCGACCGAGTCCGTCGTCACCGGGTTCTTCCCCGCAATTAAAACCCCCGGCTGCACCAGCCGCAAAGGCTTCGAGCGGATCCACGGGCCTTCGCCGCCCGCGATCGATTCGACGCCGTCGATGATCGCGAGATCGATCGGCCTGGCCACAGCCAGATCGGCCACGATGTGCGGCACGCGATAGCCGGGATCGTTGTTGACGCCGAAATGCAATTCCTGGGGCGCGGAGCGCGATGGCTGGCGCTTGCCGACATGGCCCACCGCGCTACGTCCAGTAGTGGGTTTCTCGTTGGGCTCGTCGGTGCCCGAATCGTCGCCGTAGATCGAAGCCGGAAGAGTCCCGAAGCAATTCTTCAGCGAAAGCGTGACGCCGCAGGTCTCATGATTCTTGAGCTTGGCCATGCTGACGAAGACGTCCGTATCTTCGTAGGCGTGGTTGAGATCGTAGGCCGGGTACATGTACGCGTCCGCGGGCACTTTGAAGCGCGCGTAGCGCTTGCCTTTGCCCAGATTGTTGGTGTTCTCGAACTCGACATTTGGTGCGGCGCCGGCGATCGACCGCACATTCCATCCGGAATCGAGCATGTATTCCTCGAGCGGTCCGCTCAGCGCCCATCCGCTCTCCACGAAGCGGATGCGTTTGGCTCCCGCGCGACCCATCAGGTACGCCGTCGCGCCGACCAGCTTCGGATGCGTATAGTGGGTGACGCCGAGAGGCCGGCCTTTCAGCCGCAGCCCCGGGCTGCCGGTGAGGTTCAGCTTGATGGTGACCGTCTTTCCCTTGACGATGCGCTCCAGCCCGCCAATTTGATCGAACATGGTGGCCAACGTTGCGGTGACATCGCCGTCATAGGAAGCGCACTTGGCAATCGCGACTGGCGCCGTGGGAGCATCGGGCGCGGCCTTTGCAACCTTGAGCAAAGGCAGAGGCGCTGCGCCCATGAGGGCCAGCAATTCGCGTCGGGTCATACTAATTAGTCTACTCCAGCCGGATGGTGGCGCTGACGTTCACCACCTCGATATCGACCCCCGTGCCTTCATCCACTTTGTAGACTTCCAGTTTCTTTTCAGGAGCTTCCGGAGCATAGAGGTAAGCCTTGTGAAATTCGCCGAGCGCGTGAACGGTCACCGATTCGACGGGATAGTTCGAATAATTCACCAAATGGACCAGTTCCTGCTTGCCATCGGGCGCCACCAGCAGGTTCGATAGCATCGAGGAAACATTGAATAACCGCACTCCGAGATTGCCGCGGCCGATCATGGCGTTGATGTCGTGCCAGATATCGTCGAGGCGCTTGGTTTCCTCGTCACCGAGCGTGATCTGGCCGGGTTTGGTGGCCGCGCCCTCCTTCCAGTCGGCGGGACCGGTGAGCAGCGTGCCGCCGGAGCGCGTGAACGCTTTGAGCACTTCGCGCTGCTCGGGAGTGAGCGCGGCGGCATCCACGTCTACCGCCATCGACGTTCCGGCCAGCGTTTCGGGCCGCAGACTCTCGGGAGGGACGGCGCGCACCGGCGTGTGACGAGCGCCGATCATGTCGAGAATGCCGCCGGAGAGCAGCGCACCGCCCTCGACGCCCTGGATCACGGCTAATTTGCCGTACGGGCGAAAGGCGCGCCAGTCGCGGTGTCCTTCGTAGAACTGGAGCTGGCGCGTGATGCGGCCCCAAACTTGAAGCCCCGCCTTATCGCCTTCGTGCACGCGCCGCGCCAGGTCATCATCCAGGGCGATCACCCAGCGCGCGCCCACCATGGCGGCGTCACCGATCACCTGCTCGTAGTTGTCGGCGGTGATGACGTTTTTCGGCGGCGGCAGGTTGGCGATCCAGATGGTGCTCGGGCCGAAAGCGCGCGCGGCCCGCAGAAAGCCTGCATTGGTATTGATCCACGGCGAGCCTGACGGTCCAGCCTTCGCGGCGCCGTCTTCCATCACAGGGATTCCCGGCCAGACTCCCTGGTAAGTGCCGATGACCGGTTCCTTGCTGGCGAGCGGCATGCGGCTGCGCAGGGTCAGCTCGATGAGCGGGGCCGGCGCGACGGCGGCCTTGACGCGTTCCGTGACATCTTTTGAAAAATCGCCTTCGAGGACCACGCCGGTGAACTTGGCGCGGATGGCGTCGCGGGCCGGCTCGGCTGGGTCGCCGCCGGGACGAATCACGGCGAGCGTGGAGACGCCCCGCGCCATGGCAGCCCCGGCGAACGCGGCCGCCTCCGTTTTCTGCTGCGCGTTCCAGTCAATCAAGAGACAGTTAACGGGCGTGCCGGAGAGCAGGTCGAGCGTCTTGGTCTCGAGCCATCGCCACCGCGCCGGCACCCAATCGGTAGGGGCGGCCAGGGTGAGGAGGAGAGCGAAGAACATAATAACCAATTTACGATAACCTTACGGGATGGCGGCCGCGGGAGAATTCGAAAATGTCCGGCGTAAGCGGGCGGCTGGCAAAACGACCCGAGACAAGCGGCCCGACTTCCTGGCGCGTCTCAAGCATATCTACGGCGGCACGCGCCTGAAGGTAAGTGGTGCGGAGCTTCTTGCAAAGGAACGCGAACGCTCTTGAAAGCATTCTGTGAGGCTACTTTGAAATACTGGCGCCGCTATCCGTTCGACAACGTCACGTATCCGCGCCGCTTTAACCTGCAACCCTCGTTTTGTTGATCGGCTAAGCAGGAACTTAAGGTTCCCCTCACGACAATTGACGCGCTCATGACGGAGTTGAAACTGGACCGCGCGGATTTCATCAAGATGGACATCGAAGGGGCCGAAAAGCAAGCATTGCGCGGCGCGAGGAACACCATCACCAGGTTCCACCCCAGAACGGCCATCGCGATGGAGCATCTCGCGGACGATCCCGTGCGCATCCCGGAAGTGGTCTTTGCCGAATCGCCCACCTACCGGATTGCCTGCGGCGACTGCATCGACGAGATCACCAAAGCCCGGCCGGACGTACTGTTCTGCCGGTAAATCAAGCCGCTTTAACTTCCGTCCAGATGCGGTCGCGCAGCCGCTGGGCGGCCGCGGGCAATGTCCCCGGCCACTCGCCGCGCTGCATCACATCGAGCCATACCATCCGAGTCTCTGTACTCATCCGCTACCGCACTTAAATACTTGGCCGCCAATTCGGACTCAGCATTGGAGGGCAGAGCGGTCGGCCTTCGCAAGATGCGTTGTCGAAGACCTGGATGGTGTCGTCTGGGAGGAACGTTCCACCTTCAGCAATCCAGTCTTTCGCTGCGACGTCGATTGCAAGGTCTGTGGATTCGGCCTCGACCATACTAACCTTGTGCTCCGACCCCCCGGCAGTCCGTTGATTGTTTCTGTTCGACAGCGTCCAGCGAACGTAATACGTGTTTTTCGTCATAGCCGGGGTCTGCCCAGCAACGTTCATTATTTGGCCTCAAAACAATGTTAGCACTGAATGTTTGGACCCGGCTGTGGATCGTCGTAGGCCTCAGTCCGGCCGGACGTACTGTTCTGCCGGTAAATCAAGCCGCTTTAACTTCCGTCCAGATGCGGTCGCGCAACCGCTGGGCGGCCGCGGGCAGGGTTCCCGGCCACTCGCCGCGCTGCATCACATCCGACGCAGGATAAAGCGCGGGGCTGGTGCGGAGCTTGTCGGGCAACAGCATCCGGCCCGGGGCGTTCGCTGTCGCGGTCAGGGTAGATTGCGCGATGGCGGCGGAAACTTGAGGCCGCAACAGGTAATCCAGAAACTCGTGGGCCAGTTCGACGCGGCGGCTCTCGCGCAGGATCACGGCGCTATCGCAATATAGCGGAAAGCCTTCAGCCGGGAATACGAAATCGAGCGACGGCGCGGCATCGAGCGCCTGGGCCGCGGTGGTGGACCACAACTGCGCGGCGAGCACATCGCCGGACACGAGCTGGTCGCGGACTTCGGCGTTCAAGTAGGCGCGGACCAGGCGCTTCTGCTCGATGAGCGCGCCCTCGGCGCGGCGAAGTTCCTCCGGGTTCGTGGAGCCGAACGGCAGATCGAGCTTTCTCAGGCAGGCGCCGATCACGTCTTCGGGATCGTCTAGCATGGTGAGCCGTCCTTTGAGGCGCGGACTCCAGAGGTCGGCCCAGGCGCGCGGCGGAGGAACGACGGAGCGGTTGAACGCGATGCCCGTTCCGAACCACATGTAGGGCATGCTCCACCGCAGGCCGGGGTCCCACGCGGGCGATTGAAACTGCGCTTCCAGGTTGCCGAGATTTTTCAGCCGACGATGATCCAGCGGCGCGAGCAGGCCCATCGACGCCATCGGCGGAACGCGATTGTGCGTGGGGAAGACGACGTCCCAGCCGGAATTGCCGGTAATCACCTGGGCCAGCATCTCCTCATTGCTTTCGTAGGTGACGTAGCGGACGCGCACCCCGAATTCCTTCTCGAAATTCGGAATAGTGTCGGGCGCCACGTAGGCCGACCAGTTGTAGACGTTGAGGCGAGGCCGGCGGTCGCGGCGGCAGGCGGCGGTTGCGAGGGCGCCCAACAAAAAGCCGCGACGCTTCACGCTTCCCTCAACCGCTCGGAGATCAGAATGATTGCGCCGAAGATGACCACGATCAGGGCCGAGATGGCGTTGATCGACGGATTCGCGCCGCGCCGCGCCAGCGCGTAGATGACCATGGGTAGAGTCGTGGAGTCGACGCCCGCCACCAGGCTGGTGATGACGTAATCGTCGAAGGAAATGGTGAGCGCCAGCAGGCCCGCGGCGACGATCCCCGGCGTCAGCGCCGGCAGCGTCACGCGCCAGAACGCCCGCCCTTCCGTAGCGCCCAGGTCCATGGCGGCCTCTTCGAGCGCAGGATCGAACGTTTGCAGCCGCGCCGCGACGACGATCGCGACATAGGCGATAGAGAACGACACATGTGCCAGAACCACGGTGTACAGCCCCAGATGCCAGCCGAGCCAGCGGAAAGCCCACTGGAAAAACGCGAGCAGCGAAATGCCGGTCACGATCTCCGGCGTCACGAGCGATAGATAGAGCGATCCCGAGATCAGGCGCGAGCCGCGCTTCCACAGCGCGTAGGCGGTTAGCGTGCCGGCGACGGTCGAGATCACGGTCGAGACGATTGCAATAATCACGCTGTTCCAGGCGGCGTCGGCCATGTCGGCATCCGTGAATACGGCTTGATACCAGCGCAGCGAAAATCCTTCCCACAGCGTGAAGCGCGATGCGTTGAAACTGAAGATCACGAGCGTGGCCAGCGGCAGGTGGAGAAACACGTAGGCCAGAGCCGCGTAGATCGCCAGGCCACGCCTCACAGCAGCTCCTTCGGTCCCCGGCGGTAAAGGGCGCCTAGCGCGGCCAACGTCAGCAGCATCAGGGTCAGCGAAACCGCCGAGCCGAACGGCCAATCGCGCGCGTTGGTGAACTGGTTCTGGACGAGATTGCCGATCATCACCGATTTGCCGCCGCCCAAGAGATCCGGCGTGAGATAAGCGCCCAGGCAGGGGATGAACACCAGCGCCACCCCGGCCCAGATGCCGGGTTTGGCCAGCGGAACGATCACGCGGAAGAACACCGCCCAGGGCCGCGCGCCGAGATCGGCCGCGGCTTCGAGAAGCGCCGGGTCCATGCGCTCGAGCGTGGCGTAAAGCGGCAGCACCATGAACGGGAGAAAGCCGTAAACCAGCCCGAGCAGCACCGCGCCATCGTTATAAAGCAGCGGCAGCGGCTGGCGCAGGAATCCCAGGCCGATCAGCGCGGTGTTGACCAGGCCGGTATCGCGCAGCAGAAACATCCAGGCGTAGGTGCGGACCAGGAAACTGGTCCAGAAGGGCAGAATCACCAGGTGCAGATAGAGGCTCTTGCGCCGCGTCGCGCGGGAGATGAACAGCGCCAGCGGAAAGGCGAGCACCACGCAGATGGCGGTGGCCAGAGCCGATAGCAGGATGGAGCGCAGCAGGATCGCGCCGTAGAGCGGGTCGATCATGCGCCGGTAGTTTTCGAAGGTCCAGGGCCGCTCGACGCCGCCATAAACGCCGCGCGTAAGCAGGCTGTAAGCGCAAATGATGGCCAGGGGCGCGAAGAACAGAACGATAAACCACAGGCGGGCGGGAAGGAGGCACCAGAAGCGGAGGCGGTTCATGGGTGAGGGCCAGGAGTTGAATATATGACGCCTTGGCCGCGTCGGCAACAACCCTCTTGACGGGCAGCCCGCCCTGGCTGCAATATGTCGTATAGCGACATGTCGCTGCAAAGACATATGAAAACCCCGACACCGATGAGCGAGCCTGTTCTGCTGATCCTGCTCAGTCTGGCGGAGCAACCGCGCCACGGCTACGCCATTCTCAAGGATGTTGAGGAGATGAGCGGCGGGCGGGTGGTCCTGAGCACCGGCACGCTGTATGGCGCGCTCGGCCGCCTGCTCGACAACCGGTGGATCGAGCGCTTTGCCGAGGATGAAGCCTCCCGCGACCGTCAGGCCTACCGGCTTACTTCGAAAGGCCGTGCGAACCTGCACGCCGAGGCGGCACGGGTGAAACAACTGGCGCGACTGGCCGGCGTGCGCCTGTCCGCAAAGGAGGCCTGAGCCATGCTTGTCCGGTTTTATCGCCTGCTTCTCCGTCTTTATCCGGCGCGATACCGCGACACGTTCGGGCGGGAGATGACCGCTGTTTTCGAGCAAGCGCGGGCCGATGCCTGGAGCCGGGGCGCGCTCCGCGGAGCCGTTTTCTGCATTTACGAATTCACCGGACTGGCCCTGGCGGCGCTGCGGGAACGCGTCCGGCACGTGGGAGACCCGGGACAGCCCGCCTCTGTCGAGCCGGCGTTCGCTGACGTCCCGACTTTCTACACCTGCGCGGATTATTCTCCGCGCCGCGGCGCGCTGCTTCAGGGCGTGATACTGTCGCTCGCCACGTTCGGCGGGGTGTGTTTGGCGATCAATTACGGCGGGTGGCATCCGGTGTTGATGGTCGGCTCATATGGGCGCAACCATTCTGGTCTCCTCGAAGCCCGAGGTCCGGCAGTTGCCCAGACTGATCTGACAACCGAGGTCAAGGTTAAAGCGGAACGGGTGAGCGATCCCAGCGATCCCTGGGGTGATTACGCTGCCGTCTACTTTCGGGTGATCCGCGTGCTACGCGCCCTCGACGTCGATCACGACCATGTGATCTCCGCCTCGGAGTTCGCCAATGCTCCCGCTGCGCTTCTAGCTCTCGATCGGAATCATGACGGCAAGCTCACCCCGGATGAATGCGGCCAAAGTTTCGCTGATGACCCCAAGGAGAATGCTGCGATAGAAGCAACTTTCGATGCCCAGCTTCTCCAACGCTTCCGCCTCGCATTCATGCGATTACATCCAGTCCTCGCAGCCCTTGATGCCGACCACGACGGCGAAATCTCAACCAAAGAGATGCAAAATGCCCCGGCGGCCTTGAAGTCTCTCGACAGGAATGGCGACGGCAGACTGACCCCTGATGAACTGCTCCCGGACCCGATCGCCAATGCAATAGCTCATTTCATGCCCCTGGGGAGCTATGGCAAAATTTCAAAGCACGAATGGTCAAGCCGGTTTGCGAAGCGATACCAAGGGTTTTTTGAGGCCGCGGACCAGAATCACGATGGCGTAGTAACCGAGGAAGAGGTCAGGAAAGAGATCCTGCGACGGGCGGATCAGAATCGGGATGGTATTTTGACGCAGGAGGAATTGCGGGACGCGTTTCGTTCAGGCGCGTTCGAAGACCGCTGATAACGCTTATCGGGTGCGAGCCCCGCCCGCAAGCTCAAAACCGCATTTCGTCTTCGTGCTTCCACCAGATGTGGATGGGCTCGCCGACGCGATAGGCGCCGTTGTTGAGCAGGGCTTCCTCGCGCGAGACCTCGGCTACGGCTTCCTCGCCGCCCTCCAGGCGGGCCGCAATGTGGATGCAGTTGCCGAGGAAGGTGGTGCGGGTGATGGTGGCCTGGCGCACGGGATAGCCGTTCACGGGGCCGCTCCGCGCCAGCCGGGTGGTCTCGGGGCGCACGCCCACGCCGTCGATCCAGTTCACGGCGCCGAGAAATCCGGCCACGAAGCGCGTCGCGGGGCTCAGGTAGACCTCCTCCGGGGTGCCCACCTGCTCCACGCGGCCGGCGTTCATGACGGCGATCGAATCCGACATGGACATGGCCTCTTCCTGGTCGTGGGTGACGAAAAGGAAGGTGATGCCGACGCGCCGCTGGAGCTCCTTCAGCTCCACGCGCATCTCGTGCCGCAGCTTGGGGTCGAGCGCGGCGAGCGGCTCATCGAGCAGCAGCACCTCGGGCTCGAGCACCAGCGACCGTGCCAGCGCCACCCGCTGGCGTTCGCCGCCCGAAAGCTGCGACGGGTAGCGCGATTCCTTGCCCCCGAGCCGCACCATGTCGAGGGCCGCCTGGACGCGTGCCGCCCGGTCCGTGACGCCCCGCTCGCGCAGCCCGAATTCGATGTTCTCCCGCGCGGTGAGATGCGGAAACAGGGCGTAATTCTGGAAAACCGTGCTGACGTTACGTTCGTAGGGCCTGCGGCCGTTGACCAGCGCGCCGTTCAGCCAGACCTCGCCGGCGGTTGGCTCCTCGAAGCCGGCGACCATCCGCAGCGTCGTGGTTTTGCCGCAGCCCGAAGGCCCCAGCAGCGAAAAAAATCCGCCTTTCGAGATCCGGAGGGAGACTCCGTCGACCGCCAGATGCCCTGGATACTGCTTCGCCAGGTTCTGGAGTTCCAGACTACAGTGCACTGAAAAAAATATAGCGCAAACTGAAGGAAATGCGGCAAGAAAAATGACGACAGCGATCGGGATTGGCGGTCAGCTGCGTCCGGAAGAGTGCGAAAGTGGGTTTGCCGGAACTGTGCCGGCCTCGGCTCCGGGCAAAGACCCGCTGGCTCCCGGCGTCCGGCCCTTGTATACTACTCGCTTTGGCAAGGAGACGCCCTATGAGTGCTCCGGCAATCTTAAATATCCCTAAAAAGGTGGACCCTGATCGCGAACTGGCCCTCGAATTCCTGCGCTACATGACCATGATGCGTGAGATCGAAGGCCGCATCGAGCGCAAGCTGTACCGGCAAGGCAAGATCGTGGGCGGAGTCTACGTCGGGCGGGGCCAGGAAGCCATTCCGGTGGGCGTGGGCCTGACTGCCGACCCGGAGGACGTCCTGCTGCCCTCGCACCGGGACCTGGCGCTGTTCCTGATCCGCGGCGTCCTTCCGCGCCAGATTTTCGCGCAGTACATGGGGCGCGTCGGCGGGCTCACGCGTGGCAAGGACGGCAACATGCACATGGGCGACATGAGCCGGCGGATCGTCGCGATCATCAGTGCTATGGCTGCCTCGGTCCCAGTGGCGGCGGGCGCGGCGCTGGCGCTCAAATACCGCGGCACGCGCAACATTGCCTATTGCTTCTTTGGCGACGGCGCCACCAGCCGCGGCGACTGGCATGAAGGGCTGAACTTCGCGGCCGTCCAGAAACTGCCGGTGGTGTACGTCTGCAACAACAACCAGTACGCCTACTCGACGCCGCTGTCGAAGCAGATGGTCTGCGCCAATGTGGCCGACCGCGCGCCGGGCTACGGCATTCCGGCCGAGATCGTCGATGGCAATGACGTTTTCGCGGTCTACAACGCCGCCGAACGCGCCGCCGAGCACGCCCGCGCCGGCAATGGGCCCTACCTGATCGAGTGCAAGACCTTCCGCATGACCGGTCACTCGGCCCACGATCCCGCCGATTACGTGCCGGCGGGCCTGTTTGAAGAGTGGACCCAGCGAGATCCCATCGCACTGTTGGAAAGGAAGATAGTCGCCGCGGACTGGGCCGCGGAGGATGAAATCAACCGTCTGCACGACCAGATCCGGCAAGAGGTCGATGCGGCGGTCGAATGGGCGGAAAATAGCCCGTACCCGGACGCCTCCGAGCTGTTGGATAACGTCTTCGAGGGGAGCTGACCCATGCAGATGACTTATCTCGAAGCCATCCGGCAGGGTATCCGGGAAGAGATGGAGCGCGATCCTGATGTCTTTCTCCTGGGCGAGGACATCGGCGTTTACGGCGGCGCGTTCAAAGTCACGGCCGGCATGCTGGATCAGTTCGGCGAGCGGCGGGTGATCGATACCCCTATTTCCGAATCCGCTATCGTGGGCGCGGCCATCGGGGCCAGTCTGATGGGATTGCGGCCGGTGGCCGAGATGCAGTTCGCCGACTTCATTACCTGCGGCTACGACCAGATCGTGAACTTTGCGGCCAAGTGCCGCTACCGGTGGGGAGCCGCGGTGCCCATGGTGATCCGCGCGCCATCCGGCGGGGGCATTCACGGCGGGCCGTTTCACTCACAGAACCCGGAGGCCTGGTTTGTCCACACACCGGGGCTGAAGGTGGTGGCGCCCTCGACGGCCAGTGACGCCAAGGGCCTGATCAAGTCCGCCATTCGCGATAACGATCCCGTGATCTACTTCGAGCACAAAGCGCTCTACCGCCGCGTCAAGGAGGACGTGCCGGAGGCTGATTTCACGGTCCCGATCGGCAAAGCGGCTATCGTGCGCGATGGTCGCGATCTTTCGATCATCACCTACGGCGCCATGGTGCACGTGGCGCGTGAAGCCGCCGAAACGCTCCAGGGTGAGGGAATTTCGATCGAGATCGTGGACTTGCGAACGCTGGCCCCGCTCGACGAAGACACCGTACTGGCCAGTGTGCGAAAGACTTCCAAAGCCCTGCTGCTGCATGAGGCCACGCTTACTGGTGGCATAGCAGGCGAACTGGCGGCGCGGATAACAGAGAAGGCGTTCGAGTACCTGGACGGCCCGATCTTGCGTGTAACGGCGCCGGACACTCCGGTGCCTTACAGCCCGCCACTCGAAGAGGCATTTCTGCCCAGCGCCGCGAAGGTGGCCGAACGGGCGCGCTGGCTGGCGCGTTATTGAGCAACTTTCCCGGCTACGCTGCGGCACCTATTCAGCAGGTTCCTCCAGTCCAGCAGGTGCCTGGGGCGAAACCGCCCGGGCGACCATTTCACTTCAGGTGCAAAGTGGATGCCCGTCCAATGGCCGATGTCGTTGAAAAAGCAGTAACAGACTGAGCCGTCCAGCCGCACGTTACGATATTCCATCACCAGGCTGGTGCCGAGCGGCAGGGGGCTGTCGAGCTGGAGGCATGCGCCGGAGGGCGAGATGTCCTCGAGAAGCGCCGTGCAATGTTGCTCCTGGCCCGATTCATCTTTCCATCGGAGACCCACCAAATCCGCGCACATCAGCCGAGTTTCGACGCGCCGATCCTCCATATGCCTACTAGATCGGCGGGGGAGGGATGGGAGTTTAGGAAGGCCGGGCATATGCCCGGCCACTACACTCCCCGGCGGTTTCCCCATAGCTCGATATGCAGGCGGGGGCTGAAGCGGAAACCTTCCCGGCGGGCGATCTCCGCCAGCCACAAGCCGCGCTCGCGCAGCGCGGACGCGTCGATCCCCTCGGGCATCAGGATGACCTTCGAGCGGTCTCCCCGGATCTGATCCAGCATGCGGCCGATTTCATCCAGATCGCCCGGCCCCGCGACGACGAACTTGAGCTGATGCTCATAGGTTTCCATCAGCCGCCGCAAGACCTCCGGCTGGAAGCGCAGCCGCTCGTGCCGACCGGCCCAAGGGCCTTCGGGCGTTGAGTTGGCCAGCTTGGGGCTGATGCTCATCAGGTCGCAGGCCACTGGGGCAAACACCGTTCCGGCGGTCTCGATGGTGATGTGCAGCCCGCGGGCGTGCAGGCGCTCGGTGAGTGGAACAATTTCGGGCGCGATCATCGGCTCGCCGCCGGTGACTACCACGTACCGCGCCGGGTAAGCCTCGACTTGGCCGAGAATCTTGTCGAGCGACTGGTCGGAGCCTTCCGGATGCCATGAAGTGTAGGGCGTGTCACACCAGGAGCAGCGTAAATTGCAGCCGCTGGTGCGCACGAAGACCGATGGCACGCCGATGAGCGAGCCCTCGCCCTGCAGAGAATAGAAGATTTCGGCGATCTTCATCGTAATTCAGGTGCCACGCTTTCGTCGTCACAACAGACGAGACTGCCGGCTGAAGCCGGCAGCGGCACGCTGAAGCGTGCGCCACAAGCAGTTATCCCAACGGATCAACCATCCCTGCCTCTTCGAAACCCTTGCGCCGCAGCACGCAGGAATCGCACTGGCCGCAGGGGCGCCCGGCTTGGTCGGGGTCATAGCAACTGTGGGTCAGGCCGAAATCGAGGCCCAGATCCCTCCCCAGCTTCACGATCTCAGCTTTTGACAGCCGGATCAATGGCGTATGAATCCTGATGCGGGTGCGGCCCTCGACGCCGGCTTTGGTCGCGAGATTGGCCATGCGCTCGTAGGCTTCGATGTATTCGGGACGGCAGTCGGGATAGCCGGAATAATCGAGCGCGTTGACGCCAATGAAGATGTCGGACGCGCCCAGCACTTCGCCCCAAGCCAGCGCAAATGAAAGGAACACGGTATTGCGGGCGGGCACATAGGTGACAGGGATTTCGCCGGCCATCTCCGCGGGGGCGCGACCCTTGGGAACGGCAATGTCGCTGGTGAGCGCGGAGCCGCCGAAGACGCGCAGGTCGATGCGGGCCACCAGGTGCCCGGCCGCGCCCAAACTCCGGGCCACGCGCGCCGCGGCATCCAGCTCGACCCGGTGCCGCTGGCCGTAATCAAACGAGAGCGCGTAGCACTCGAATCCCTCCCGCCGGGCGAGGGCCAGGCAGGTGGAGGAATCCAGACCGCCGCTGAGCAGACAGACGGCCTTCATGCTTGTTTCGGAATGGCTTGAGTGATTGCTCATTATAGCGTTCCCTGGCTAAGCTATCGTCCCGATCCGGTTCTGAGGCGTTTCTCCGATTTCCAGTTGCACGGCAGTCATAGATCCTTGAAGTAGGCATGGCACAAACGGCCGCCGAAGGTGTCACCGCAGGGGAGGAATATGAAACAGAGGATTACACGCACTGGCCGGCGCCCGGACGAGCGGGGGTTCGCGCTGATCGCGACCGCTCTGGGTTTACTGGCCGTTCTGGGAATGGCGGGCGTCTCGGTAGACCTGGGCCGCATGTATATCGCGAAAAGCGAGTTGATGGCGTACACGGATACGGCCGCCATGTCGGCCGCGCTGCAACTGGATGCAACTGCTGCGGGAATCACGAGGGCGCAGAGCGCCGCCGCCGGCATGGGCGCGGGCGCCAATGCCATGGGCTGGGATTTCGCCGCCAAGCCGATCACCGGCGCCAGTCTGCAGTTCGCCAAGGGATTGTCCGCTTCGCCGAACACGCCTGATCCGACCACATGGGACCCCAACCCGGCTAACCCGGTGGACTACCGCTTTGTGCAGGTGACGGCCTCGAAAAATGTTCCCGTCATCTTCATGCAGGCATTTCGGGCGCTGCAGGGCGGAAGCCTCACGGGCACCGTGACCACCAACGCCTCCAGCATCGCGGCGCAAGCTCAGGTCACCGCCTTTCCAGCCGGGCTGCTGCCGTTTTCCCCCATTGGGCCCAGCAGCCTGCCGGATAATTTCGGGTTCGGCCAGGGGGCGCAATACACCATTCGTTATCCATCCGGGGGCGGGCTCAAGAAGACCGACGTATGCGGGGGCGATCAGGCCAACACCTACTGGCAAACCCTTCCCTCCTCGGACCGCGGTTACTGGGGAAGCACCAGCGCGGCCTCCCTGCGTGGAGAAGTCGTGGATGACACGCAAACGTCTACCATTAATATCGGCGATCCGGTTCCCATGGTAGGCGGGAACAAGAACACGGAAGGCACGGCGCTGGATACCAGGGTTCTGGAGGACTCGGATCCCTCTTCCGCAACGTACTCCGCCTACATGGCCCAGGGCACCGGCAACGGCCGGCGGGTGGTTGCGGTGCCCATCAATGCCGGGGCGCCCGACTTCACGGCCATCGGGATTGGTGCGTTCTTTCTGTTAGCGACGCCGATTTATCAGGGCGTCACCGGAACATCGCCGATATGCGCCGAGTACATCGGCCCATACGTTCAGGGCAGCATGCGCGCCGGCGCGGGCGTCACGGCGACAACGGGCAATACCGGCGGCTATCTGGTGAGGCTAATTCAATGAGATGGGCACGACCGGGATCGCGGGAACGTGGCGAGGCGCTGATCGAGTTCGCGCTATCGTTCTTCTTGATTTTTACGGCCGTCAGCGGCATCTTCCGCTTCGCCTACAGCTTTTACTGCTATAACGCGCTGGTCGCCGCCGTCCGGGAAGGGGCGCGCTACGCCTCGCTCAAGCCGTATGACTCCAACACGACCACGCCTTCGGCCAGTTTTCTGACGGCGGTTCAGAACATGGTTGTGTACGCGGACGCCAATCCGCCGGGTGGAACCAAACCAGTCGTGCCCGGCATCCAACCGGGCAACGTGGCCTTGACTGTAACCGGTGGAGGGACGGGAACTCTGACGGTGCCCACGCAGATGACCGTTGCGATCAGCGGCTTCACCATAGACGCCGTCTTCGGCATCTGGAATTTAAACGGCAAGCCTAATTGCACCTTCTCGTATACGGGCATTTTGACACCCCCGTAGAGGCTGCTATGCGCACATTCAAACGAAATCGGCAACGCGGCGGCACGCTATTGGAATCCGTGCTGACGCTGGTAGTGTTTCTGGCGATGGTGATCGGCGTGTTCGATATCGGGAGATGTTCTTCGTTCACCAAACCCTTACGGATCGGGCGCGGAATGCGGCCCGGTGGGGCGCGGTCAACGCGTTCGACCCCACTTCGATCCAGAACCTGGTGCTGTACGGCGCCACCACGCCCGCTACGGGGCAGGCGGCCTCATTCGGCTTGGCCGGTTCCAATGTGACGGTCACGCGGCCTGTCACTGGCATCGGCACGCCGGAGGACCGGGTTGTCGTCACCATCATCTACCCGGTAACCCTGATCTCGGTCTTCATTGGCCAGTCCACCAACTGGTCGGTAGCCTCCGTCCCTACCTGGAATCTACAGATTCAAGTTAGTACGCCCTACGAAGTCCCCGGCTAGTACTCTCGGTTGACATCTCCCCGGCTGCAAACGGTACTCTGAAAGGCCGGTGAAGATTCCCAAACTCCGCTGGGTCATCGCGGCCCTGTTGTTTCTTTCCACGATGATCAACTATGCCGACCGGCTGGCCCTGTCGATCGTGTCGCGCGATCTGCGCAACGAATTCCACCTGAGCGAGCAGGACTACTCATACATCATCACCGCATTTTTTGTGGCGTACGCCATCATGTACGCGGGGTCGGGGTATCTGGTGGACCGGCTGGGCACGCGGCGCGGCTTCGCGGTATTCATCTCGACGTGGTCGATCGCCGCCATGCTGCACGCGCTGGTGCGCGGGTTCTGGTCGCTGACCGGGGTCCGTTTCCTGCTCGGCCTGAGCGAGCCGGGCAACTGGCCGGCGGCGGCCAAGGCGGTGGCCGAGTGGTTTCCGCCGGAGCAGCGCGCGCTGGGCGTCGGCATCTTCAACGCGGGCTCGTCGCTTGGATCGGCGATCGCGCCGCCTATGGTGGCGTACCTCACGCTGCGATATGGCTGGCGCTTCGCCTTCCTGTTCACGGGATCATTGGGGGTGGCATGGCTCGCGGCGTGGCTGTTGCTGTATCAACCGCCGCATCGCAACCGCTGGTTGGGCGCTGAAGAGTACGCGGCCATCAAAAGCCAGGTGGCGGCGCCCGAGGAGGCTTCGGCGGCGGCGCGCATCAACTGGCGAAAAGTGATCGTCATGCGCGAGTGCTACACGCTGATTCTGGCGCGCTTCTTCACCGATCCCGTGATTTATTTCGTGATCTTCTGGCTGCCGGAATATCTGCGCAAGGAGCGCGGTTTCAATCTCAAGATGGTGGGCGACTATGCCTGGTTACCTTTTTTCGTGGGCGGAGGTGGCTACTTGCTCGGGGGCTGGCTCTCGGGCCGGCTGATGCGCGCCGGGTGGAAACTGCCCGATGCGCGCAAGTTCGTCATGCTGCTGGGCGCGCTGGTGATGCCGGCGGCCATTTTCGCCCCGCTCGTGCCGGCGGCGTGGATGGCGATCGCGGCAACCTGTTTCATCACCTTTGGCCATGCGTTCTTCGTGGCCAACGTGCAGACTCTTCCTACGGATTTATTTCGCGGCCCGGAGATCGGGACGGCTTCGGGTTTCTCGGGAATGGGAGGCGCTGTAGGCGGGATTCTCGCCAATCTTGGGACCGGATACGTGGTTCAGCACTTCTCTTACGCGCCCATATTTTTCCTCGCTGGCCTGATGCACCCGCTGTCGGTTGGGCTGGTCTACGGGCTGCTGCCTAACCGTTATTTCCGGGACTAAAGCTGGTTTGAACCAGACGTGAGATGCCGGTCAGAGATTACGTAAACAGCTTCCCGAAGCGCGACTCGCGCCGGACAATGGTCTGATTTCGCTCAGGACCAGTCGAGATGCACCCAACCTCCACTCCGGTACGGTTTTCCAGATACGCCAGATAATCGCGCGCTTGTAGCGGCAACTCCTCGTAGCGCGAAACGCCCTGGGTCGAGGTGCGCCAGCCGGGAAGGCATTCGTAAACCGGCTCCAGGGCTTCGAGTCCGGCCGCGGTCGCCGGCATGTCGGTTACCTCGTGGCGCCCTGAGCGGTAAGTGGTGCAGACCGGGATTTTCTCTAGCTGATCCAGGACATCGAGCTTGGTGATCACGAGCGAGTCGAGGCCGTTCAGCATGGCGGCATAGCGCACTTGTGGGATATCGAACCAACCGCAGCGGCGAGGGCGCCCGGTGACGGAGCCGAATTCGTGACCACGCTGGCGGATCTGGTCCCCCATGGCATCCAGGGCCTCGGTGGGAAACGGACCGCCGCCCACGCGCGTGGTGTAGGCCTTGGCAACGCCGACGATGGCATGGATGCGGGTGGGGGCGACTCCGGTGCCGGTGCAAGCGCCGCCGGCCGAGGCGCTCGAGGAGGTGACGAACGGAAACGTTCCGTGATCCAGGTCGAGCATGGTGCCCTGCGCTCCCTCGAACATCACGCTCTTGCCCGCGCGGATAGCTTCGTTGAGCAGGCGCGCGGTGTCGCACACCATGGGCCGGATCTGTTCCGCAAAGCCTTCATACTCGGCCCGGATGCGCTCCAAATCCAGTTCGTCGGCGACGCCGAATGCGCGGGCCACGATTCCTTTATCGGCCGCCAAGGCATCGAACTGCGCGCCGAAACGCTCGCGGTCGAGCAGGTCGGCCATGCGGATCCCGCGCCGGCCGGCCTTGTCTTCATAGCACGGACCGATGCCGCGCGACGTGGTGCCGATGGCGTCCAACATGTGCTCCATGGTGCGGTGGAACGGGAACAGGACGTGCGCGCGGTTGCTGATGGAAAGCTGCGCCGCTACGTTCACGCCAACGGCTGTGAGCGATTGCATTTCGTTCAATAGCGCGGCGGGATCGACCACCAGGCCATTGCCGATGACCGCCCTCTTTCCGGGGTGGAGAATGCCGGAGGGGATCAGCTTCAAGATGAATTTCTTGTCGCCGATCTGCACCGTATGGCCGGCGTTGTGGCCGCCCTGGTAACGCGCGACGAACTCGAAGCGCCCGCAAAACAGGTCGACGATCTTGCCCTTACCCTCGTCTCCCCACTGCGCACCAAGTATGATGACGTTGCTCATGGCCAAACCCACTTATTGTATCGCGGCCGCGCGAGTCCACGCGCATAGCCGCCGGTAATCTATTCGTAACTGAGAATATGCAAGGGCGGCTACTGCTGCTCGTCCTTGTACATGTACTTGATATTGGGTTTGTAGAGCAGAAGGTTGGGCGCGCCGTCGCGGTTGACCTTGAGACACGACTTGTCATACCACTCGATGACGCCGTGCAACGTTTCGCCATCGCGCAGCACGAACACCATGGGCGTCTTGGTCTGCATCTGCTTCACGTAATAGAAATTCTCGGCGTTTGTCTGGTCCGGGGGAACCGGTTTTTTCTGGACGCGGCGCGGCGGATTGAGCTGCTCCTTGATCTCGTTGAAAGACGGACGGATGAGTTTTCGATTAGCAGACTCCACAGCTTACCTTCCTTGGTGCAAAGTGTGATCGGTGTTCGTTGAACCCAATCCGAGAGCCGAGCGTTTGTGGATTGAGGTGTCCGACTTGAATTACTCATATCACACCAAAGAGGCTAGCCGCAACGGGCGCGCCGCCAGGTCTTCGGGCAACACCGGGTGATCCCCTAATTGACGGCGGCGGACCCGATCCCGTACACTTACTTGCGCCAGGCAACAGCATGGTTTTGCAGCACAGCACGGCTCACGGACGGGTATTGCGGCCTCGCCAGGTACGCGGCGCCAATCGCGCCGTGGTGCTGGAGCTTCTACGCCAGAATGAACGTCTTTCCCGCGTGGAACTGGCGCGCCGCAGCGGCCTCTCGGAGGGCACCGTATCGCGCATCATCGCCGAGCTGATGCGGCGACACCTGGTGGCGGAGGATGGCGCGGAAAACTCCACCGGCGGGCGGCCGGCGACCCGTCTGCAGCTGGAGCAGAGCCGCGTCGCGGTGGGCGTGGATATTCAGAACTGGGAGACGCGCTTTTCGATCGGCAATATGAAGGGCAGTATCCTCGAGACGGAGAGCCTGCGCACTCCGGCGACTCCGGCGGAAACCATGGACCTGATCGCGCAGCAGTTCAACGCGTATCGCAAGCGTTTTGGCAAAGATTGGGTGGAAGGCCTGGGGATCAGCACGCGCGGCATCGTCAACAGCGATACCGGCCTGGTGGAGTTGGGCAACAATCCGAGCTGGGTGCGGGTTCCGGTGAAGGATCACCTGCAATCCGTGCTGCAAGCGCCGGTGTTCGTGGAGAACAATGTGCGCGCGGCGGCGCTGGCCGAGTACACGTTTGGCGACCCGGAGATCCGCCGCAGCCATTGCCTGCTGTTTGTCGCGGTGGATGATGGCGCGGGCATCGGCATCGTGCTGGATGGCAAGGTGTACCACGGGCCGCGCATGGCCGCCGGAGAATTCGGACAGATGGTGATCGCGGCGACGGACAGTCCGGAGCGCTCGGACCGGCCGGGGTGCCTGGAGAGACTGGTGGCGAACCCCGCGGTATGCGAACGCTACAACGCGCTGGAACAGTCCGAGCCGTCCGACCCCGCCGGTGAAACGGTGTCACAGGTGCGGCGCATTTGCCAGCTGGCTATGGCCGGAGATAGCGCCGCCATGAAAGCGATCCGCGAGACGTGCTGCTATCTGGGAATAGGGATCGCGAATGTGGTCTGGGGACTGGATGCCGACGCGGTGATTTTCGACGGCACGCTGGCGGAAGCCTGGCCGCTGGTGGGTCGCTGGATCGCCGAGCAATTTCCGAATCCGGAACTGCTCAATTTTCAGGATCTGATGCTGCGGCCTTCCGGGTTACGGGGCGAGGCGGCGATGATCGGCGCGGCGATGCTGCCGTTTCTGCGGCTATTCTCCGTTGGAGAACGGGCCAGCGTCGGCGGGGCCGTCGTGCGACATCCGGCCCGCACAGCCGCGGTCACCACTCAGATCTAAGTTTCATCGACGCCACACCAGCGGCACACAAAGCGGAGCAGCGTCTTGGCGGCCGCGATGGCCGAGTCGATTTCCAGATACTCGTCGGCGGCGTGCGTATTGCCGCCTTTCGCGCCCCACAGCACCGCGGGGATGCCGAATGCCTGGTGGAAGACGTACATATCGCAGGGCCCTTCGATCCCCACGATGGGCGGCTCATGGGCCAGCACGCTCGTGGCGCATTCGGCGAGTTCGTGCACCAGCGGTTCGGACCGCAAGATAGACGAGCCCGGCAGCCAGCGTATGGGGAATTCAACCTCCGGCCGAGTGGGAAACAGATCGGGGGCCGCAGCCACCATAGCATCGAACCATGTGAAAAATTCGCGCTCGATGTCTTCCTGGGCCTCGCCGGGCATGGCCTGCCAGTACATCTCGATTTTGCAGTTCTCGGGAATGGTGATGGGCTCGCGGGTGCCCCAGGGACTGGTGAACACCTTGGTGATCGAGACGGGCACCGGGTCGGTGTGATGTGCGTACATCTCGTGGACTTTGGCTTTGGAGCGCCGCTGGCCGCCGAAACTCCTAACGCACGCCAGAAGATGCGTGAGCTGGTCTATGACGCCCGCCGGGAATTTCGTTTCGGTGAGAACTCCGCCGGAGGCGTGCAGTGTTATGTGCGCCGTACGCCCGCCGCGCTGCGCGGGGCATATGCGCAGGAATGAAGGCTCGGAAATGATGGCGGCATCGGCGTTGAATCCCATAAGCCGGCCGGCCAGCGTTCCGTTGACGCCACCGAACTCCTCGTCCACCACGGTCTCAAAAACCAGATCGCCCTGGAGCTTGAGGCCGAGCCGCTCGACAGCTTCGGCGATGAACAGGTTGGTGCCCACACCGCCCTTCATATCGTTCGAGCCGCGCCCGTAGAGGCGGTCACCTTCGATCTCCGCGTCAAACGCGCCTCGCGTCCAAGGCTGCGTGCCGCGCGGAACTGTGTCCATATGGCCCGAAAGCAACAGCGACCTTCCACGGCCGGCACCTTTCCGGCGCGCCCCCACATTGGGGCGATTAACGTATTCGCGGCCTTTCCAGAACAGCGGATGCTGCGCGAGCCCGGGCACCTGGTCGAACCCATAAACACTCGGTTCCCATCCACAGCGCCTTAAGAAGCCGGCGACATGTTCCTGGCAGCGGAGTTCGGCGCCCGTCGGGGGCGTATTTTCGGACGGGATGCGGACCAGATCCTGGATGATCCCGGTCAGACGGTCGCGATTCTGGTCCACATACTGATCGAGCTTGTCTTCGAGCGTAATAATCGCCTCCTTAGGAGAATTCAAGTTTCTTTGGTGGCACGCGGAAACCGCGCGTGAGCACCGCCAGATAAAGCACGCCGACGAGCAGCCATGCGAAGCCGACCACTTTGGTTTTCGCGGTGAGGCTGATCCATACGTAGCCGCACGTCAGAGCGCCGGCAAGCGGAAAGAGCAGATTCGTAAGCAGGTGCATGCCACGGCGCTCGCCGAGCCGGATATAGTAGTGCCGGATCACGCTGAGATTCACGAGAATGAATCCGACAAACGCGCCGAAATTGAGAAGCTCAGCCACCGACTGAAATTTAGCCTGGAGCGCAGCGACGAGCGAAATGCCGCCCATCAGATAGATGCTGCGCGTGGGCGTGGAATAGCGTGGATGGACGTATGCAAAAATTCGGCGCGAGATTACGCCGTCGCGCCCCATGCCGTAGAGCAGCCGCGAAGCGCCGGCCTGTCCGGTAAGGGCACTGGCGAGACCGGCGACCAGCAGCACGAAAGTTAAACCACCGAACATCCAAGAGCCGCCGATACGCTGGCCGATATCGAGAATGGCGGTCTCGATGTCGGGGAAGCTGTGGTAATCCGGCCAGGCAATGGCAGCAAGGTAGACTGTCACCACGCAGAAAACGGCCTGCAGCACACAGACGATGACGGTGGCGAAGGCGATATCGCGCTCGGGATGCAGGGTATCTTCGGCGAGCGTCGAAATGGCGTCGAATCCGATATAGGACAACGTCGCAATGGCTGCGCCGAGCATCAGCGGCCGCACGGCGAAAGTCTCCGGGCGATAAAACCCCGCAGTGGAGATGAGGCCGCCCCACCCTGCTGCGTTCACCACCCACCGTGCGGCAAGCCAGACAAACAGCACGGCGCAGGCAGACATGATGACCATCATGACGCTGCTGGCGCGCGTGGTAACGCGAATGCCGCGCACATTGATCACAGTGATGGCTGCGGTAAACAGGATTACCCAGAGGAAATAGGGAACCTGCGGCGCGAGGCGCGCGGCCGTGAGGGCGGCGTATATCACACTGAGCAGCGGGATCAGAAAGTAATCGAGCATCATGGCCCATCCGGCGAGAAAGCCGACATGCTCGTTGAGCGCCCGTTGCGCGTACGTGTAGGTAGATCCGGCCGACGGAAACGCGCCCGACATTTTGCCGTAGCTGGCGGCGGTGAACAGCATGGCCACCATGGCAACCAGATAGCTCAGCGCCGCGTGCCCGTGAGAAACCTGCTGCACGATGCCGTAAACCGGATAGGGAGCCGTGGGCGTGAGGATCACGAGGCCGTAGAGGATGAGATCGCCGCGCGAGAGTACGCGTTTGAAGCGTGCAGGGCCGCCCGACTGGGTCAGAGGGGAACTCGGAACCGCGTCAGGCATGCGGAGGTATGGTTTTCCCTTTCAAAAGCATGTATGCTTCGAGATTCACTTGCTTGCCGATGACAAGTAAGTTACGCCGCCTCACATGAGACTGTCAACTATAGCTCGCCTGTCTGCGTTGGCCTGCGGGATTGGGGTAGCGATTCCAGCGGCCGGACAGAACCCCGTGGTACAGCTTGAGGCCGCGCCCGAATATTTGCGGCCCGATCCGTTCGGCGGGATCGTCGCGCCCGATAGAACGAGCGGCGCTGGTTTTGTGCGAGCTCTGTCGCTCGAAGGCGCACGCGGTGGATACGTGTCCTTCCATCTGGCGGTGAAGAGGAACACGCCCGGGGTTTATACGCTTACGTTGCGGTTCGAGGGTGACGCGGGAAGGCTGAAGGTGGATCTATTCCGCGAGTGGTTTCACTTCACTGACTCGGACAAGCAATATTATCCGGACGCTTTGATTCCTGTGGAGCAACCGTATCGCTCGCGCCTGCCCGAGCCGGATAACCGCGTTCCCCGGCAGACGGCGCAGGCGTTCTGGGTGGATCTGTGGATTCCGGCCGATGCGGTCCCTGCCACGTATCACGCGCGCGCCGTTGCGGAAGCAGACGGGACCACCAGTGCGCTGCCCATCCAGCTGAAAGTGTTGCCGGCGGTGATCCCCGGTGAGGACGTGATGCTGATGGATCACAACTCGTACGGGACTTCGTGGCTGGCGGAGGACTATCCCGCGATCAGCGGCAAGCTGGGCGATAAATTTTTCCAGAGCGATGAGTTTTTCCGCCTGATCCACGCCTATCACCGGATTTTTTACGAACACCGCGGCATTTTCCATCAGCTTGGTTACGGGCATGCCGGCAAGGTGGGGCCCGAGTTTGCTCCGGTGCTCGAAGGCTCTGGAAGGCGACGACACATCGCGGACTGGAGCCTCTATGATCGGCACTATGGCCCGCTGTTCGACGGCTCGGCATTCGCCGGCACGCGGCGCGGCGCTCACTCTATTCCGTTCGTCTACCTGCCGGTGAATCCCGAATGGCCGGCCTCGTTCGTCAACTGGGGCGAGCCGGGTTATGAGGCCGAGTTCGTGAACGTCGTATCTGAAATGGAGCGCCACTTCCGGGAGAAAGGCTGGACGGGGACGCACTTCGAGCTGTTCTTCAATCACAAGAAGCGTTACATGGGATTCTCCTGGGACGGTGACGAGGTACGTTTCCCGGTGGACAACCGCTACTTTCTCGAGTACGGGCGCCTGCTGAAAAAAGCTCTGCCGCCGGATACACCCGTGAAATTCGTTTTCCGCGCGGATGCGAGTTGGGATATGGAGCACCAGTTCAAAGAGCTCGCCGGAGTGGTGAATATGTGGATCTGCGCACGCGATGTTCTGAGCTGGCTGCCACGAGCGCCCGCCATGCTGCGCGGCCGCGGCGATGTCGTGTGGTTTTACTCCGGGCCGCCAGTGGTTACGCAACCCGTTTCCACGATCACGCAGTTTCCACTGGAAGGCTGGATGTGGGGCGTGGGCGGGTTTGTCGACTGGCTGGTTACCGGCGCGGGCTCCGATCCCTGGTTTCACTTCGATGGGGGCGGCACGGCGCTGGTTTACCCGGGCGACCGGTTCGGCATCGCAGGGCCGATTCCGAGTGTGCGGCTGAAGATCCAGCGGAACGCTACCGAGGAACTGACCCTGCTGGCGGAATTCGCGAAGCGCAAACCGCTGGATGAACTGAAGGCGGAAGCGGCGCGCCTCTACAATCACACGACGCCCGCGGAGTGGTGGAATCCGCGCCCGGCGCTGGCCGATCGGCCCCCGTATGAATGGAGCGGCACCGAGCTTGAGGAGGTTACCAAGCCGGCCATGAAGCCTTTGGAACACATCGAGCCAGACGCCTGGGCGCGCGTCCGGCAATACGTGATGCAGATTGCCGCGGAGGGAAAATGAAGACGCTTTTGTTAGCCGCCGTATTACTCGTTCCGCTCTCAGGCGCGGAGCGCGATATGGCTCGCGAGTTGAATGATGTCGCCCGTGTCGCGAGCGTGATGGTGGAAGGCGACGTGTGCCAGCGCATCGTGACGCCGCGAGCGCTAGATTATATGTTCAAGGTAGACCCGCACGATCGCTGGGCCGCCGGCGACAACTACGAAGTTAATGATGAGGCCTTCAACACAATGAAGAAAACACTGATCCGGCTTTCGCGCCTGGCGCCTTTTCCCTGCGACGTCAACTTGTGGATGCCCATCGCCGGCCATCCCGACAAGGTGCGCGTGGTGATTCGCAATGCCAACGAGTTGAGCCAGTTCTGGCCATGGGCGGCCCTCTATCAGGATATGATTCCACAGATGAAGCAGGTGCTTGAGACGGGACGGCGCATCACCGTCGCGGAAAAGCGAGGATGGGTCTCGGTGCTGGCGCCGGTCTACAACAGCCTGGGCGATATCGTGGCGCTGGTGGAAGCGGTCAGCCAGGAGCGGCTCGATCCGCAGGCGAACGTAAAATGATCAGGCCAAGCGCGACACTGCTACTTCTCCTGCCGGCCGTGGCCGGCGCGCAGGTGAACGTCGAAACGGTTTTGGATCAGGTACGTTCCGGGGTGAAGCCCGCGGAGGCGATGGCGTACATGCGCCAGACGTATTCGACGGATCGCTGGTACACCTTCCCAAAATTCCAGGAAACCGCCGAATATCTGAAACAGGCCATGACCGCTGCCGGCCTACAGAATGTCGAGATCTTGAGCGCGCCCGCCGACGGTGTGACGCAAGTGGGGTTCTGGACCGAGCCGCTGGCATGGGATGTCAAACAAGCGCGGCTCGAATTGATCGGGGATGTGCCCGCCGAGTTTCGCGTCCTGGCGGATTTCGAAAAAGTTCCCACGTCGCTCGGCATGTGGAGTGGTTCGACGCCGGCTGGCGGTGTGATGGTGGAAATCGTCGAGTGGAATGAGCAAGGCGATATGCGCGGCAAGCTGGTGCTCACAAAGCAGAATCCGGCGAACATCAAGTCGCGGCTGGTGAAGAAGGGCGTGCTCGGCGCGATCAACACGTTCACCGAGAATCCGGGTCTGAAGGACGGACGCCAGTGGGTCAACGCCTGGGGCGATAACGGTTGGGCCTTCACCAAAGCGAGCACGCCGCTCCCCTGTTTCTCGATTACGCCGCGGCAGTCCGAGTTTGTTCGCAAGCTCCTGGCTGAAGGACGGACGGTGCGCGCACACGCGCTGGTGGACGCGCATTACTACTCGGGCAAGTACCCGTATGTGACCGGTGTGATTCCGGGTTCAGGCTCGGACGAAGAGGTGTTGACACTCGGGCACTCTTCCGAGCAGGGCGCACAGGATAACGCAACGGGTGTCGCGGCACAGCTCGAGTCATTGGCAACGCTCAACAGGCTTATCGCTGCCGGCAAGCTCGAGCGGCCGAAACGAACTATCCGCATTCTTCTTATGGGCGAGATGTACGGCTCGATGCACTACATCTCCACGCACGCGGAGCGCATGCGGCGTACGGTGGCGGCCATGACCGTCGATACCCCGGCGGCCCCGTACGATCTGGCCGGTACCGAGTACACCTTCTACATGAACCCCTACATCGCGAAGTCGTATGCGGATGCGTTCGTGCTGCACGTGGCCGAGCTATATTTCCCGAAGGTAAGCCGGCCATGGCACTGGCACGAGTACATGACCGGCACCGACACTTATCTGGGCGAGCCGATGATCGGGGTTCCAACCGTGTGGCCCTACAGCGGAACCGGAGTCGTGTCGCACCACAACAGCGAAGACACGCCGGATAAGGTTGATTCCCGCTCGTTACGCGATCTGGCGATTGTCAATGCGACATATCTGTACACGCTGGCGAGCGCCGGGGAGCGCGATCTCTTGTGGCTCGCGGAACTGGCTGCAAACCGCGGGAACGAGCAAATCCTGAACGCGGCGGCGCTGTTTATCGATCAAGCCCTCCGCGCAAAGAGTGGACAGGAATTGTCGCGCCTGCTCGCGAATGGGATCGAAAAGATCAGCTATTCGGTCGATGGGGAGAAGCAGTCTGTGCTTTCGGTGTAGCGTTTGGACCCGTCAAATGGGGCCGCTAAGCCCGGTCTGATGTCGCTTGCGGTGGGACTGCCAGCTTCAGGCACCTACCAGCCAGCGCGACTTCAGTGCGCCTCGGACCAGAGGCGGGCCAAG
>JACXTT010001222.1_pt1 | contig 43446 bp, 39 predicted proteins | sample 9270951 | NCBI WGS metagenome assembly JACXTT01 (sample SAMN15532306, study PRJNA645909) | rock metagenome | isolation source: weathered quartz diorite | place: Puerto Rico | collected 2017-06-21
TCTTCGGAGAAATGCTTCTGGTCGTACGCCGGCTTGTACCCGTCCTTATCCGGGAACATCCAGATCTGATACAGGTGCACCGGCTCCGTCTGCGAGGCGTTGAACTCGCTGTGCGCCACGCCCGTTCCTGCGCTCATGTATTGCACGTCGCCGGGCTTGATCATGGATCCGTTGCCCATGCTGTCCTTGTGCGTCAACGCACCTTCCAGCACATACGTCACAATTTCCATGTCCCGGTGCGGATGCGTCGGGAAACCACCTCCGCCTGCCACGCGGTCATCGTTCATCACGCGCAGCGTTCGAAACTGCACGTGTTCGGGATCAAAATACTCCGCGAAAGAAAAGGTAAACCGCGTATCTAGCCAGCCATGATCGGCGTGCCCGCGTTCATTGCTCTTACGAATGGTAATCATGTTCTGCCTCCCGGCCTCACTTCCCATCTCACCCAGGCATTATACTTGTTATAACAACTATTGTCAAGAGGATTGTTTCGCGCCCCTAACCCCTTTCCCCTCCTGCTTTTACACCCCTTCCCGTTTTCCTCACTCCTTCCACCGCACCCTTCGCGCTCCCCTCCGCTTTGGTGTAAAGTGAAAGATGGACTGAGGCCGACCTAAAATGGATTCCGTCACATCCACTGCTGAATCGAAGAAGGTCGCGGACGCCGTCACCCGTCGCGAAACCATTTCCATCACCGACAACCGCACCGGCAAGTCCTACGAAATCCCAATCACCCACGGCACCATCCGCGCCATGGACCTCCGCCAAGTCAAAGTTGATGCAAACGATTTCGGGCTGATGAGTTATGACCCCGCCTTCAACAACACCGCTTCCTGCATCAGCCGGGTTTCTTACATCGAGGGAGACAAAGGCATCCTGCGTTACCGCGGTTATCCCATCGAAGAACTCGCCGAGAAAAGCACTTACATCGAGACCGCCTACCTTCTCCTGCATGGCGAGCTCCCCACCGAAGCGCAGCTCAAGGATTGGACCTACCACGTCACCCATCACACCTTCATTCACGAAAGCATCAAAAAATTCCTTGACGGCTTTCATTACGACGCTCATCCCATGGGCATGATGATCTCCACAATCGCCGCTCTTTCGACCTTCTATCACGACGCAAAAGAGATCCTGAATCCCGAATCGCGCCAGAAACAAACCTTCCGCCTTATCGGCAAAATGCCGACCATTGCTGCCTTCGCCTATCGCCACACGCTCGGCATGCCGTTCGTCTATCCCGACAACGATCTCAGATATCCGGGCAATTTCCTTAATATGCTTTTCCGCACCACCGAAGCGCGCTACCGCCCGAACCCCACTCTCGAGCGTGCCCTCGACGTTCTCTTCATCCTCCATGCCGATCATGAACAAAATTGTTCAGCCAACGTCATCCGCGGCGTCGGCAGTTCGCACGTGGACCCCTACTCCGCAACGGCCGCCGCTATTGCCGCTCTATATGGCCCGTTGCATGGCGGCGCCAATGAAGAAGTTGTGCGCATGCTGCACGAAATCGGCTCCGTCCAAAAAGTTCCGGAGTTCATCAAGCGCGTCAAAGCCGGCGAAGTAAAACTCATGGGCTTCGGGCACCGCATCTACAAGAATTACGATCCGCGCGCGCGCATCATCAAGCGTGTTGCCTATGAAGTCTTCGACCTCATGGGCAAGAATCCTCTGCTCGAAATCGCGCTGGAGTGCGAACGCATCGCCCTCGAAGACGAATACTTCGTGAAGCGCAAGCTCTATCCCAACGTGGACTTTTACACCGGCCTCATCTACCAATCCATGGGCTTCCCCATGACCATGTTTCCCGTGCTCTTCGCTATTCCGCGCACGTCCGGCTGGCTTGCCCAGTGGCAGGAAATGCTGCTCGATCCCGAGCAGAAGATCGCGCGCCCGCGCCAGATTTATCTCGGTTACGACACGCGCAGCTACGTGCCGATGGAAAAGCGCAGTTAGGGCTAAATCGTTTCACTGAAGACCGCTGAACTTTTTGTGAACCGCCTCCCCGGTTCGCCGACTAAAACGCGGTTACTCAAGGTAAGATTGCCGTTAGCGAGGAAGCATGGCTCAGGCCCCCAACACTCCCGTACATCCCGGTCCAAAGCGGCGCAGCCAGCGCGTGCTAATGCAAGTACCCGTCCGGCTGCGCGGCGCTGACGCGCAGGGCAGGTCGTTTGACGAAGAGACCGAAACGCTGGCCATCAGTGCGCACGGCGCTCTGGTGCTTCTCCAGACGCGGTTGACGAGCGGCAGCAAAATTCAGCTCCAACACAAAAAAACTTCCGAAGAGCAGGATTGCCACGTTGTTTTCCTCGGCCCCGTTCGCGGCAACAAGGCCGAAATCGGCCTAGAATTCTCCGCTCCGCGGCCCCAATTTTGGCGCGTAGCCTTTCCTCCCGAGGATTGGTCCCCGAAAAATCCCGAATCCCGTACCGCCGCCAGTTCCCGACCCACCAACAAATAACTTCTCTGTTCTTTCCGCGCTGCGACGCAGGCGAGTCCGCGGGCTCTTGCGGCTCGCGTTGAGGAAAATATCAATACAGCTGAAAGAATCCGTCGTGCTTGTGCAAGCGCACAGGCACATTGAATAGCGCTTGCAAATTGCCCTCAGTGAGAACGGCTTCCTTCGCGCCGTCTGCCATCACCTGCCCCGACCGCAACAGGATCACCCGCTCAATCTCTGGAATGATCTCGCTCACATGATGCGTCACAAGCAGAATCGCCAGCCCGGACTGCGCCAGCTCCCGCATCGCGTCGCGCAACTGAAACTGCGCTGCAATGTCCAGCGCATTGCTCGGCTCATCGAACAGCAAAGTTCCTGGATTGTGCACCAGCGCCCTTGCAATCAGCGTGCGCTTTGCTTCCCCGCTCGACATCTGGGCCACGCTTCGGCCCGCCAAATGCCCGATGCCCAGTCGCGCCAGCACCGCCTCTGTCCGTTCCAAATGCTCAGGGTCGGGGCGATGGTGTGGAAAAATTCTTGTGCTGCTGAAAAATCCGCTCAAAACTACATCCCGTCCCGTTGCATCGGTGGTGCACGCGGCCAGCAAATCCGGCGACACAATGCCCAGCAGATTCCTCAGCTCAAACACGTCCCAGCGCTCTCGTCCCAGGATCGCCATCGAGGAATTTTCCCGCGCGAGCGGATAACATTCGCGCGTAATGGTCTTGATCAGTGTGGACTTGCCGCAGCCGTTTGGCCCCAGGATGCAAACATGATCCCCTGAGTCTATTCGCAGGGTGACGTCCTCAAGTGCCGCACGATCGCCCCTCATCACGGTCACGCGGTTCATTTCCAGCAAGGGTGCACTCATGAAATCAGACGAATCCTCCCGCCTATAACGCCGGCATATCTTAGCGGAGTTGCTTCGCAACGAAAACGAGGACACGCTTTGTGGTGAGTCAGTTTGAACTTCTTTTTTCTCCGAGCGCTTTTCGCGAGGAGAGTTCATGGCTCGTGACACAGTGGGTCAAAATCCAACTAACGTACTACTAAACGCTCAGCGCGGATTTTGGAGGTCAGGATGGAGGCGAAAACCAGGAGATTCTCGCCTCCCGGGGTGGGGTGTTACAGGACGGTACCCTCAGCGGCCGCGCCTCCCTGCTCTGCCAAGCAGGGACGCCGCGTTACTCGCGTGTTGCTGACCGCATCGCGGTAAGAGACTTACCACCAAAGGGCACGTCTTTGCTGCTATTTAGCACTTGGGAACGTAAGTGTCAACGCTAATCTGGGAATTGGCTGCCTGGCCCTGCTGGTCCAGTACGTTCCTTACCAATTTCCCCAATGTCGTCGGGCTGTACGGTTTCTGAAGGTAGGTGGTTAGGCGCATTTTGGCCGGAAGTCCCGTCGCGTCTCGAGCATAGCCGCTGGTAAAAATGATGGGCAGATTCGGGAAACGCTCCACCAGTTGGGAGGCCGTTGCGGGGCCTCCGAGCTTTGGCATGACGACGTCCAAGACCGCGAGCGCCGGCTCTTCTTGCCTTACTAATTGCATGGCCTCTTCTCCGTCCGCCGCCGAGAGCACTCGGTAGCCAAGACACATTAAAGTGTGTCGCGCCATTTCGCGAATCGATTCATGATCCTCCGCGATCAGAATAACTTCTGTTCCCTTAAATTCCTGGGCCCCGTTCCCCGGCGTGAGCGATGGAGCAGTCGGCGCTTCCGCGTCCGCGGTCGCGGGCAAGTAAATCCGAAACAGGGTCCCTTGGCCCGGTTCGCTGTAGACATGAGTAAAGCCCCCATGTTGCTTCACGATTCCGTAAACCGTCGCCAGTCCCATACCGGTACCCTTGCCAGGCTCCTTCGTCGTGAAGAAGGGTTCGAAGATGCGCTCTTTGGTTTCCGCGTCCATCCCCATTCCTGTATCCGATACCGAAAGCACCGCGTACTCTCCGGGAACAACCTGTGGATAAAAACGGCAATAGGCCTCGTCCAGCTCCGCCAGCTCCGTTTCGATTACGAGTCGCCCGCCCGTCGGCATGGCGTCGCGCGCGTTGATGCACAAATTCATGATTACTTGTTCGATTTGTGTCGGATCGGCTTTGATGGGAGGCAGGTGTGCCGTCACAATCTTTAGCTCAATGTCCTTGCCGATCACCCGGTCCAGAAAATTCGCGAGACCGGTGGCGGTGCTGCTCAGGTCGATCAAGCGTGGTTGAAGGACCTGTCGCCTCGCGAAAGCGAGCAATTCCTTGGTCAGCGCCGCGGCGCGCTCGCCTTGCTCGCGGATTTTTGCAAAGCGATCCGCGATTTGCGGATTTGCTATGCTTTGCTCGAGGCCAATTTCCGCCCACCCAAGAATCGCTCCCACCACGTTATTGAAATCGTGTGCGATTCCTCCGGCGAGTTGCCCGATCGCCTCGAACTTTTGCCCTTGCAGCAGCTGCCGCCCCATCGCCCTCAGTTCCGTGATGTCCTCTCCAATCACTTCAAATTCCGCCTTCCCATTCTTCCTTTTCAGCAAACGCACATGCAACCGCATGCTCACAAATCCGCCGTCCAGGCGGCGCCATTCGACTTCGGAGTCGCGAACCCATCCTGTTTCCCGGCAGGAATGAAATAGCTTTACATGCTGTTCCGGGAAACGGAAAACATCGCGGAATAGATGCAGCGTGCGTATTTTCGAAATCGAGTCACAACCTAGAACTCGCAATAGCGCCGGATTCGCGTCGAGAAATTCTCCTTCGGCGCTTACGCGGCAGATTCCATAAACGGAGTTCTGCACCAGGTCCCGATTTCGTTCCTCGGAATCGCGCAACGCGCTCTCAGCAATCGCGGCGTCTTCGCGAAGCCGCTTCTCCGTCAGCGATCTCTTTAGCGCGAGCGGCAGGCGTGCGAGATTGTCCTTCAATACGTACTCGCTGACGCCCTGCTTGATGCATTCCACGGCGGCTTCTTCGCCGAGCGTGCCGGTGACCAACACAAAGGGAATATCTTTGCCCGCATTCCTCACCGCGGTAAATGCTTCCAGTCCCGTCCAGTCCGGCAACCGGTAGTCGGACAGAATCACATCGAATGTGCCCTCGGCCAACGCCGCGAGAAATTCATCGCGATTGCTCGCAATCTTCGCATTTATGGCGAATCCCTTGTTTTTCAGCTCGTACAGAATCAGCTCAACGTCGTCCCGCGCATCCTCTAGGATCAGCGCGCGCAATGGCGCACCTGTTTCCGGCGTCGGAGATGGTTGAACGGGCCGGATACTCATCGTTTCACCTGGTCACTTCCCCTGAAAAGCGGCTTCCGGAGGCGCATGATTCACCTGCAGCCAATACTTTCCCATCTGCCTTACAGCGTCTTGAAATTTCGACAGGTCCAAGGGCTTTTGAATGTAACTGTTCACGCCGCGCCGGTAGCACTCCAGAAGGTCCTGCTCATGATTCGACGACGTCATCACAATCACCGGAATACAACGCGTCCGGTCGTCGCCTTTGATCGCTTTTAGCACGTCGTGTCCGCTAACACGCGGTAATTTCAAGTCCAGCAAAACCACGCGCGGCATCTCGCTTATGTTCCTTCCGGCGAAGGCTTTCCTGCAAAACAGGTAATCGAGTGCTTCCGCTCCATCGCGGGCGATGACGATGCTGCTTGCCTGCTCTTCCTTCTGCAGCGACCTCGTTGTCAATTCCGCGTCCGCGGGATCATCCTCCACCAGTAATATGTCCTGAGTTATTTGTTTCATGCGTGGACTCCAATCATCTCCCTCGTTGATTTTTCGCTCTGCCCTGTTCTTGCAAGCGTGAAATAGAACGTTGCGCCTTGGTCCGGTTTCGATTCCGCCCACACTCGGCCCCCGTGCTTGTGAATGATGCGCGCCACGATCGCCAGGCCAATCCCGCTGCCTTCGAATTCATCCTGCCGGTGCAATCTCTGGAACACGCCGAACAGCTTGTCCGCGAACCGCGGGTCGAATCCCGCCCCGTTGTCCTTTACAAAAACGGTTACTTCGTTTCCTCTTCCGCTCCAGCCGATTTCGATCACCGCAGGATTCCTTTTCCTCGTGAATTTCACGGCGTTCGAAATCAGGTTCGCAAATACTTGCCGCACCAGTCCTTCATCGGCTTCCACCCTCGGCAGGTCGGCTATCTCCCAGGCGATCTCCCGGTTGCCTTCGTCCTGGGTGCACGCGGCGATCGTCTCTTCGACAATCTTCCCAAGCTGGACGCTCTGCGACTTCACTGCCTGTCGGCCGAAGCGCGCGAGTTGTAGCAAGTCCTCCACCAGATTCGACATTTGCTTTGCAGCCAGTCTGATCCGTTGCAAATAATGGCGCCCACTCGGCGAAAGCTCTTCCGCAAATTCTTCTTCGAGAATCCTCGAAAAACCGTCCACGTGTCGCAGCGGCGCCCGTAAATCGTGTGAAACCGAGTAGTTGAATGCTTCCAGCTCCCGGTTCATTTCTTGCAGCTCCTTCGTCCGAATCGCTACCCGGCTCTCCAGCTCCAGATTCAACTGCCTCATCTCTTCCTCTGCTTCGTTCCGAGCAACAATCTGGGCGTGAAGATCCTCCACCGCGTGGCCCAGTTCGGACCGCTGTTGATCCAGCTGTGTTCCCATTAACTCCCGCGCCCGGCGCAGCCCGGTTTCGATCTTTGCGCGCGTCAGGATTTCCCGCTGAATGTAGTAGCCGGCCAAGAGCAAAGAACCGCTGCCGAGAATTCCTGTGGCAATCAACAAATCGAATGTCCATTGCGCACTTTTTTGCACGCTCCCGGATCGCTCGCCAAATAAGCGATGTTCGGCGGCTTCAAACTCGTCCATCAACCTTGGCAATTCGTCGTTTGGAGAAATTGCCGGTATGAATTCCTGGGGTTTGCCGGATTGAAATGCGGACTGAGCTTTGTCCATGGCGTTATCCAAAAGAGTCGTCTGTTGCTCAAGTAGCGCGACGACTCGATAAATCAGAGTTTGCTGGTGTGAATTGTCCTGCGTGAACTCCCGCAACCGGCCCGCGCTAGCCAATAGATTTCGCCTGTCCGTCTGATATCGGGCCAGGAGGTCCGCCTTGCCCGTCGCCCGGTAAAACCACAAATCATTTTGCATGCGTGCCCGCTGGAGCCGCACAGATGCCGCCTCCGTGAGCACTTCTTGCGTGTGCGAAACCCATTGATTCATCCTGCGCGTTTCATAGGTGCTCCGAATCCCTATCCAAAACCCCAGTAATAGAATCGAGACCAAAAGAATCCCGCCTTCCATCAACCGCCGCCGGAATTTGATGGCCCGCTCCATCCCTCTCCTTTTAGAGTGTTTCGCTGCTTCGCTCCGCCGACGCGGCTGACGAGTTCTTGATTGCCAGCCCCGTCAGCAGAGGATCTGACACCGTTGAGAATGGACGTCCCTGAGTGGCCGACCAAAATGCGACGTCAAGCTTCAGTTTGATCTCGCCCCATGGCTCGCGCTGCCGGTTAAGAGCCATGCGGCGCGTTTCGATCCGCTGCCGAAGAATGGCCGCGCTCGGTTCCGCGGCATCCGCCGCAAGAACTACAAAATCTCCGCCGTCAAGTCTTGCCACCAGATCCGTGCGCCGGAAACTGCCCTTGAGAAGATCCGCCGTCTCCTTGATTGCGCTGTCGGCGTTCGAAGGTCCAAATTCCTTCTGCAACTGGTCGAGATTCTGTATGTGGATCGCCAGAAGCATCAGCCGCCCGGCGGTCCTTTCCGCTTCTTGCACGTACTTCGCAGTAAGCGCGCGGAATCCGTCGCCGTTGTAGAGGCCCGTGGCTTGATCGCGAAGCAGATCGGCGAGGCCGGAAACTGTGTTTCGCTCGAGCGCGTTCCGCAGTACGCGCTCCACTGCTTTCTCCTCGGCGACGTTCTTTAGCAAGAAATCGAGAGCGCCTTCACGAAGGCTTTGCTCTGCCAGTTCTTTGCGCTCCGCTTCGGCGATTGTAACGAGCGGCAGATTCGGTGCGGCGCGATGGATCGCGCGCACCGTTGCCAACGCGTCCGCACCGCAGAGCGAAAGATCCAGAAAGACAATTTCCGGTCCCACCAACTGGATCGTCGGTAAAATTATGGATGTTGTCGAAACTAGAGTAATCTGCAGCGAATCCTCTTCGTCGGGGAATAGAGAGCGTAGCAGCTTCGCAATCCGCGCTGGCTCCGCTTCCGCCATCAACACGCGAAGTTTTTGTCCGCGCGCGGCCCGGCCGTTCGAAACAAAAGGCTGTGTCGCAATCATGTTTTCCCGCGGATCGCTCCTGCGGTTTTGCTTGGAAACGAGACTGAAGAGGACAGTCCTCTGGACTGATATGGAAGGGTTATTTTATTTTCGCGCGATGCAGGCAGGAGTCAAGGATTCGTTCCCTGTTCGTTACCTGAAGTGGACGGGGTAGCGGTATTTCGAAGGAGAAGAGCGATTCCGCCGGAAACAAGGCCGCCCGCGATGATGACACCCTCCCAGACCAGGCCTGCCGCTAGGACAAGCGCGCCCGGCGCGCCGAATGGTGCTAGCAATGCGACAAGTGCAGCTTCGCGCACTCCCATTCCGCCTTGGGTGAGTGGGAGAATCGCAGCGAGTTTTGCGAGCGGCCACGCAAAAAGCCAAACACGCAACGAAAGTGTCAACCCGCAGGAAATTGCGAGCAGGGCAGTGAGTACGAGAAACGTGAACTGTATCAATGTTCCAGCGAGCCATCCCGCGACGAGAACAATCGGACGTCGTTTTACGGAGCGGAGTGCGTGCCGCAGCCGCACGAGTCGGCGGCGCAACTTCCAGGAGCCGCGAGCAACGGTTCGGTAGATGAAATAGGACGCGATTCCTAGGACAAAAACTCCGGCGCTGAGCAACAACAGATATTGGAGTGCTTTCGTCAGAAAAATGGGGCCGATTGAAATAGGAAGCAGAAGCAATCCACACAAAACCAATCCTGCTTGCGCGGCAACGTCGAGGAAGCGGTCGGCGAGATTGCCGGCGAGAACCGCAGCGGGGCGCGGGCTCTTGCGGAGACCGACGGCGAGACGAACAACATCTCCGCCGACGATGGACGGAAGGAACAGCGTGCCGAAGAGGCCGCCGAAGTAGCACTGTGCGGAAGTCCGGAGATCGAGCGCGGCGCCGGCGGCGTTGACGACCATGCGCCACTTGAGAACGCCGATGCCGTGCGCGCAAAGATAGAGAACGAGAACGATGAGGAAGCGCGCGGGAGGAACTTTGCCGATTGCGGAACGAAGCGTATCTACGGAAAAAAAATGAATCAACAAAGCGAGAACGGCCAAAGAAAGAATCCACCGCGCGGAAGTGATGAGCCAGCTGGGGAAGTTACCGGCGGGCTGGTGGGCGCCCTTCATGAGCCGGATTTTTGTTGACGAGCGAGCAAACCGGAGAACACCTCTTCCACTTTCTCCGCGAGAACGAAATCGAGATCGCTGATGCCTTTGACGCTGTGCGTGACGAGATCGATCACGACTTTGTTCCAGACGTTGAACCATTCGGGATGATGGTTCATGGATTCGGCGATGAGAGCGACGCGCGTCATATCGCCGAAAGCGGTGACGAAATCCTTGCACTCGTATTCGCGATGGAGTTTGCCGTTTTGAATTTGCCAGCCTGGGAGCCTGGTCATCAGTTTTCTGATTTCGTCGTCGGACAATTTGCGCGCGTGCATGGTATACCCTCGATTCTCTGGGCTGCCCTCATTATGGTACGCGCTTCGGGCCTGCTGCAATGACTGCACTGACCAGCGGAGACATCGGCGTTGCCTGCATTGCTCGAATCCTTTATCGTATAGGTTTCCTTTACGACAAAAATGCGCGGTGTGAGCCTGCGCCGCAAACGTGGAGAGTCCAAGTGAAAAAGAAAATACGCGCCATCCAGTACGGGATTGGCCCGATCGGCGCATCGATCGCGAAGCTGCTGCGCGAAAAGCAGTCCGTGGAAATTATCGGAGCGATTGATACGGATCCGGCAAAAGTGGGGCGCGACCTCGGCGAAGTGATCGGCGCGAGCGACGCGCCGTGGGGAGTGAAGGTTTCGGCCGACGCTAAGGAAGTGCTGGGGCAGGCAGCAGACGTGGTGATGCACACGACTTCTTCTTTTCTGCCGAAGGTGATGGACCAGTTGCTGGCGTGTCTGGAAGCGGAGTCGTGCATAGTCTCGACGTGCGAGGAGCTTTCGTATCCGTACCGCACGTATCCGGAGCTCACGGCGAAATTGGATACGGCGGCGAAAGAGTGGGGCGTGGCGCTGGTCGGCACTGGAGTGAATCCAGGATTCGTGATGGACAAGCTGGTGATTACGCTTGGCGCAGTGGCGCAGCGGATCGAACATGCAAAAGCGGTGCGGATTGTGGATGCGTCGAAGCGGCGTTTGCCTTTGCAGAGAAAAATTGGCGCGGGATTGAGCGTGGACGAATTTCGCGCGCGCGTGAAGGAAGGAACGATCAAGCACGTGGGTTTGCCGGAGTCGGTTGCGATGGTGGCGGACAGTTTGGGGCTGGCGGTGGATGAAATCATGGAAACGATCGAGCCGAAAGTAGCGACGGAGCGAGTGCAGACCGAATTTCTGGCGGTCGAGCAGGGGCAAGCGGCGGGCGTACATCAGATTGCGCGCGGCCTTGGCGGCGGCAAGGAATTGATTTACATGGAACTGCAAATGTACGTCGGCGCGAAGGATCCGGCGGACACGGTGACGCTGACCGGGCATCCGAATATTTCGCTGACGATTCCCGGCGGGTCGCACGGAGACATCGCAACGGCGAGCGTTGCCGTGAATTCGATACCCGTGATTCTGAATGCGCCGGCGGGATTGCGGACGGCGCGCGATCTGCCGATTGGTTTTTTTGCGCCGACGGCGAAGCCATAAAAAGACGAAAAGGCGTGGATTTTGTTGGGGCGGAGATTTAGCAAGGCCTGGGAAACGCCACGCGCCGATTGATAGGTCGGCGTGTGGGTCAGTTGTGTTTTACGAATTGGCCGGGGTGGTTGGTGAGGGAGTTATAGAGAGTTTCGATGAAGATGTCCTGGCTGACGAAATCGCTGGACCATTTGGCCCAGGGTGCGAGGATTTTCTCCTGTTTCATCTGATCGAGCGTTTTGTGGGCGTCGAGGGCTTTCTGAACCACCGCTGAAGTTTCCTTGAGCATTTTGATGTACTCGCGGACGTCGTCGAGATTAGACAGAACACCGTGGCCGGGGATCACCTTCACGTCGGCGGGAAGCTGCGCTGCAGCTTTTTCGACGCCGTCAATCATGCCCTGCACGCTGCCGCCGCTTGCGACGTCAATAAAAGGAAAACCGTAACGGACGAAATCGTCGCCCATGTGAACGACGTTGTTTTTGGGAAAGAAGATTATGGCGTCGCCGTCGGTGTGGCCGGAAGGAAAGTGCAGGGCGCGGATGTCTTCGCCGTTGAGATGGACGGTAACGTCATGCTCGAAGGTGATGATGGGAAGTGCGGCTTTTTCCGCGGGCTTGACTTCGATTTTCATGGACCCGCCGTTGCCGGCAGTGCCGCCGGACGCGAGGCGTTTGCGGACGTTGTCCTGCGCGATGAGGGTCGAGCCGGAATTGGCGAAGGGAGCATTTCCGCCGGCGTGGTCGCCATGATAGTGGGTGTTGATGACGAAGCGGACGGGCTTGTCCGTGATGCCGAGGTTTTTGAGCGCAGTCTGGATTTTTTCGGCGAGAGGCGCGAATTCGTCATCCACGATGACGATGCCGTCTTCACCGACGGAAGCGGCGATGTTGCCGCCCTGGCCTTCGAGCATGTAGATGTTGCCGGCGACTTTGGTGACCTTGATTTGGACCTTGGACCAGTCGGGTGTTTTTTCCTGTGCCGTGGCGAGCGTACAGAGAAGAGCTGCGGCCAAAGCGAGTGTGGCTGAGATGCGGATGGTGCGGTTCATGAGTGACCTCCGAAGTGGGAGGAAGAGTCTAGCAGAGAAGGCTCACAGCGAAGAAAAAGCAGATCCCTCACTCCGTTCGGGATGACAATATTGGAGCGATTTCCAGGAAGTGGCAAGACGGCAATGGGGTGATGGTCGCGGAATGAATACAGCGGAAGAGTTGCGATTCGGGGTGGAGGGCGCCGGAGAAGTGTCGGCGTTGTTGGTGCGGCCGCCCCTCGCGAATGCTCGGGGTAAAGAGAAGGCAAAGTGGCTGCTGGTGCTGGGGCATGGTGCAGGGGCGGGGATGCATCACCCGTTCATGAGCAAGCTGGCGGGCGAATTGGCCGGCGCGGGCGTGGCCACACTACGATACCAATTTCCTTACATGGAGGAGCGGCGGAAAGTTCCGGATGCGCCTGCAGTGCTGACGGCGACGGTTGCGGCTGCAGTGCGAGCGGCGACGAAAGCCGCTCCAGATTTGCCGCTGCTGGCGGGAGGGAAATCCATGGGAGGGCGAATGACTTCGCAGGCGGCGGCCGAAGGAAAGCTGCCGGGAGTGCGAGGACTCATCTTCTTTGGCTTTCCGTTGCATCCGCCGAACCGGCCGGGAACGAAGCGGGCGAAGCACCTTGCGAAAGTGACGATGCCGATGCTGTTCCTGCAAGGGACGCGGGATACGCTCGCGGATCTAAAATTCTTGAAGCCGATTTGCGCGAAGCTGGGGGAGCGGGCGACCCTGCACGTGATCGAGACGGCGGATCATTCGTTTCATGTACTGAAGAAGTCCGGGCGCAGCGATGAGGAAGTGTTGCGCGAACTCGCGGAAACGACGGTGGAGTGGGCGAAGGGGAAAGAGTGAGGCGAAATGCTAGACGTGATTTTGAAGAGGTTTGAGAAGCCGGACGAGGTGCGGACCTTTGAAAAAGGGAAATTCGAGTTGGTGAGTTTAGGAGGCATGACGATTGGTCGGGCGACGTATGAGCCCGGATGGAAGTGGTCGGTGTATGTGGGGGCACTAACGGGGGCGAAGTCATGCCAGGTGGAGCATGTGGGAATGGTGGTTTCGGGTTGTGCGACGGCGGCGATGGATGATGGTCGGGTGATTGAGATGAAGGCGGGAGACGTGTTTTATATTCCGCCCGGGCACGACAGTTGGGTTGTTGGCAATGAGCGGTACGTGTCACTGCATTTCATGGGCGCGGGAGAATATGCGAAGGGGAAGGGGTGAGGTTAATGGAGTAAATCGGAGTGAGAGGCCTGCCTGGGGCAGGCAGGCTAATCGGTGGCGCGCATTCGGTGCTCGGGAGACGAGGATGAAGAGACAAGCTGGGATTGCGCTGATGGCGATGGTAGTCGGTGCGGCGGGCGTGTGGGCGCAGGAGGGGACGGAGAAGCATTGGAGCGCGCAGTGGATTACCGCCGCGAACGCGGCGGAGCGGGATGAGGCAGTGCTGCATTTCCGGAAGACGATTGAATTGAAAGACGCGCCGGCGAAGTTTGTCGTGAATGTGAGTGCAGACAATCAATTTATTTTGTATGTGAATGGGCAAGAGGCGGGGCGTGGGCCGAGCAGGGGGGATTTGGCGCACTGGCGATTTGAAACGTACGACATTGCGCCGTCGCTGCACGCTGGGAAGAACACGCTGGCGGCCCTGGTGTGGCACTTCGGGACGCATGCGGCGATTGCGCAGATGAGCGAGCGGACAGGATTTTTGTTACGCGGCGCGGGGGGAGAGGCGGAACGCGCGGCGGATACGAACGAGACATGGGAGGGGGAAGAGGAGCGAGGGATTACGACATTGCGACCGAAGGTAAATGGATATTACGCAGCGGAGCCCGGGCTGCGCATTGATGGGGCGAAGTTCGATTGGGATGCGAATGGCGAGGTTGCAAGTAAAAGAGAGTGGACGAAGGCAGTGACGCTCGGGCGCGGGGCGCTGCGGGAAGAGCGGGATGCGCCGAATAACTGGCAACTTGTAAGCGATCCGCTGCCGACGATGCAGAAGACAGAGGTTCCAGCGGGGAAAGTTGTGCGCGCAAGCGGGATTGGGTCAACGACTGGATTTCCGCGCGTGGGATTTACGGTTGCGGCGCACAGCAAGGCGAGCGTTTTGATTGATAACGGGCAACTGACGACGGGATATCCGGTCCTGAGGATGAGCGAAGGGCACGGCGCGACGATTCGATTGACATACGCCGAAGCGCTCTACGATGCAAAAGGACAAAAAGGAAATCGCAACGAGATTGAGGGGAAGCATATCGAAGGGGCTGTGGATGAGTTTTTGCCGGGCGGCGAGGAAACGACGCGGGAGTATGCGCCGCTGAGCTGGCGGACGTGGCGTTATTTGCAGATGGATGTGGAAACGGCGGACGCGCCGGTGAGGGTCGAAAGGCTGAAGACTTGGTTCAGCGCGTATCCGTTTGCGGAGAAAGCGTACTTTCGTTCGAACGACGGTTCGCTAGGACCAATCTGGACAATCGGGTGGCGCACGGCGCGGCTGGATGCGCATGACACCTACATGGACACGCCGTATTGGGAACGGCTGCAGTACATCGGGGATACGCGGATTCAAGCGCTGATTTCGTATACGGTGGCGGGCGACGACCGGCTGGGGCGGCAGGCGATTGAGGCGTTCAACGATTCGCGCACGACGGACGGACTGACGCAGAGCCGGTATCCATCGTCGCTGCGGCAGATGATTCCGACGTTTTCATTGCTATGGGTGGGGATGGTGCACGATTTCTGGATGTACCGAGGCGACGCGGAGTTTGTGCGCGGACAAGTTGCGGGGACGCGGACGGCACTGGATTGGTTTTTGCAACGCCAACGCGCGGATGGAATGCTGGGAAAAATTCCGTGGTGGCCGTTTGTGGATTGGGGCGCAGATTTTGTGGATGGCGTGCCGCCGCAGGAGGAAGACGGCGGTTCGGCGGCTATGACGCTGCAATTTGTGGAGGCGCTGCGGTATGGGGCGCTCCTGGAGCGCGCATTCGGCGAGGCTCCAGTTGCAGAGAAATATGAGCGCGCGGCGGCGCGGGCCGCGACGGCGGTTCTAAAACTTTGCTGGAATGAAAAATACGGATTGCTGGCGGATACGCCGGCGCAGAAACATTTCAGCCAGCACGCGAATATTTTGGGCGTGTGGCTGGACGTGATTCCAGGAGCGCGGCAGAAGGAAGTACTGCAAAAGATTTTGGCGAAGAGCGACGCAGGATTTGCTACTGCGGGAGAAGTTCCGGTGATGACGGCGGCGACGTACTACTTTCGATTTTATCTGGCCCGGGCGGCGGAGCACGCGGGAGTCGGCGATGAATATCTGAAATTGCTGGGGCCATGGCGCGAGATGGTCGCGTTGGGATTGACGACGTGGGCGGAATCGCCGGAGCCAACGCGATCGGATTCGCATGCATGGAGCGCACATCCTAATTTTGATTTGCTACGCATTGTGGCAGGGATACGGCCGAAGAGCGCGGGATTTGAAACCATTGTGATCGAGCCACATTTGGGTGAGTCAAAAGAAGTGAAGGCGGGAATGCCGATCCCGCGCGGGATGGTGGAGGTGGAATACAAGCGAACGGCGAAGGGAGTGGAAACGAAAGTGAAATTGCCGGCGGGGGTGAAGGGCGCGCTGGTGTGGAAGGGGAAAGAGTTTGCGGTGGGCGAAGGCGAACAGACGGTGACGTTGCCGCAGTGATTGATGCCGATTTTGAGATCGACGAAAAAGCAGATCCTCCCGCGGAGTCGGGGCAGGTCACATTTGTTCGGGATGGCGGAGCTACATAAGAACGGTTATTTTTTCCAGAAGCGCATGACGCCGGCGTAGTCGAGGTCTTCTGAAGTGGAGCTTTTGACGTAATTGTAGGTTTCGCGGGCCGCAGCGGTGGCGGGCAACGCGACACCGAGTTGATTGGCGAGATCAAGCGCGAGGCCGAGGTCCTTGTGCATGAGGCGCAGAGGAAAGCTGGGCTTGAAATCACCGCTGAGCATGAAGGGGGCTTTGATATCGAGAATGCCCGCGCGAGCCGCGGAGGATTGCATCACTTCGACGAGTTTTTCTCCGGCAATGCCGGCGCGCTGCACGAGCGCGAGAGCTTCGGCGAATGCCTGAACTTCCAAGGCCAGCAAAGAGTTCATAGCAAGTTTGATGGTTTGTCCGGCGCCGTTGGGCCCGAGATGAAAAAGCTTTTTGCCCATGGCACTGAGAACGGGACGCGCGGCTTCGAGCGTGGCAGCTTCGCCACCGATCATGAAAACGAGTTCACCTTTTTCTGCGCCCCAAGTGCCGCCGGTTACGGGCGCGTCGAGGAAGCGAATGCCGGCTGCGGTAGAAGCGGTGGAGATTTTTCGCGCGAGAGCGGGGGAGACGGTGCTCGAATCAATGTAGATGCAGCCCTTTTTGAGAGCAGGAAATGCGGATTTTTCGCCGCTGCCCCAGAGAACTTCTTCGAGCGCGGGCGGATCGCTGACGATGGTGAGGAGTATGTCAGAAGGTGCGGCAACTTCACGAGGCGAGGCGGCGAGTTTTGCGCCAGCCGCGACGAGAGAATCGGTACGCGAGGCGGTGCGGTTCCAAACGACCAGAGGAAAGCCAGCTTTGAGAAGATTGTGCCCCATGGGAAGTCCCATGAGGCCGAGACCGATGAGTCCGACAGTGGGTTGCGACACGAAAGAGCCTCCAGAGTAAAGAGAAGAATTGTAAAGGAATTTGGACGAAAGGCGCCAAACCATGGGTACAGCTTCAGATAGAGAAAAGGCTTATGCCATTTTGGTTTGGTGCGTGAAGGGAAGCGCGGAAGATGCGCCACCGGCACCCGCAGCTGCGGCGCTAGCTTTCGGTTCGGCGGATTCGGACGCTGCGTCTTCGACGGATTCTGATCCGGAAGTCACGAGAACGGGAGAAGCTGCGCCGACAGGTTCCGAGGGATGCGCCTCGATGCGAATGATGTGGGAATAAGGAACTTCCCAGCGAAAAGTTTTTTGCGTGCCGCGTTGATCAAAACGTTGTTCGAGGAAAATGGAGCGACCGGAATCCGCGATGAAAGTGCCTGAAGCCGGAAGACAAACATCGCCGGCGCGATAATGCACCTCTACTTTGCACCCGAGAAAGGCTGAGTAGCGGGCCATGGCGCCAGTTTCCGGAGCAAAAGTACTGTGGTCAATAGTACGGAGGGTTATAGGGAAGAATAGGTGTGGAAAAGCTGTGAGCGCGCGAACGCTTAGCAAGAAATACTTGCGCGCCGATAGCGTTGAGCGCGAAAAGTCACCGTCTCAGCGATGAGGAGCCGAAAACCCAGTGGGGCCGGAGACGTGCACGATGGCATAAGCCACCGCAATGCTCAGCAAGACGACGATGATGATATTGCTGATGCGGCGCACGGCACGGCGACGGCGGACGTAATCGCGCGGAAGCGAAGGAAAAATACCTCGAGAATGTGAAGAACGGATCATCTCTCCTCGATGATGCCTATGAGTCGTTTTGGACGTTGGGTCAAACCCAAGGGTTTGGAAAAGGTTGCGCAACGAATTGCGACGGGATTCGAAAAAATTGTGGTGAGAGGAGGAACCTGTAGAGACACGCAGACTTGCGGGCATGACAACCACCTCAAACTTTGGCTATGGAACTTGGCCGGGCGGCGCAAGCAGTTCAGCGAAGGGTGGGAGGGTTCGCCGGAGAGAACAACCGCTCGTTTAGATGTTCCGGAAGAAAGTTACCAAGAACGGGCTGGGAATGCCAGTACTCTGACGGGAATTAATGAAACTTGAGTAAAGTCTGCGGTTTCACGGCGTTCGAGGAAGCTTGACATTTTCGCGGGTCAGAATATTGTGGGCGATTCGGTTGTGTGCAAAGAAGGGACTGAGGTGAGGGAATGAGAAGAGTCAGAGCGATGGCGGCGGTTTGTTGCCTGTTGATGTTCGCGATGGCGGGGCGAGCACAGCAAATGGAAGCCAAGAGTTACGTGTTGAAAGCGGCGCGGATGTTCGACGGAAAGAGCAACACCGTGACGTCGCCGGGCGTGGTGGTGGTCACAGGTGGGAAAATCACGGGAGCTGGCGCGAGCGCGACGATTCCAGCGGGCGCGGAGGTGATTGACCTGGGCGACGCGACGCTCCTGCCGGGATTCATTGACGCGCACACGCATCTGACGGGGATGTATCGTGAGGACTACACCAAGGCGGCACTCGAGGGATTGCAAAAGCCGATTCCACAGATGGCGCTGGAAGCGAGTGTCAATGCCCGTGTGACGCTGATGGCGGGATTCACGACGGTGCGTGATGTCGGTTCGCACGACTATCTCGACGCGGGCTTGCGCAACGCGATCAACAACGGAACTGTGCCCGGGCCGAGGATGCTCGTTGCGGTGCACGCGATCGGCGCTACCGGCGGGCATTGCGATGAAACGGGTTACCGCGAGGGCGCTCTCGGAGCTGAGACGGGTCCGGAAGTTGGCGTGGTTAATGGCGCGGACGAAGCGCGACGCGCGGTACGCTTAGCTCACAAGTACGGCGCGACGGTCATTAAGACGTGTGCGACGGGCGGCGTGCTTTCTTTGGCCGACGCTGTGGATACGCCGCAACTGACGCAGACCGAACTCGACGCGCTGGTGGACGAAGCGCACGCGCTGCGGCTAAAGACCGCGGCGCACGCTCATGGCAATGAAGGGGCGAAGCGCGCCGTGATTGCAGGAATCGATTCGATCGAGCATGGATCATTTCTGCAGGATGACACTCTGCAATTGATGAAATCGAAGGGAACGTATTACGTCCCGACCTTGATGGCGGTGCAGGGGCTCACCGAGCAAATCGCGAAAGGCGTAGCCATTCCGCCCGCGATTCGCGTGAAAGCGGATGCCGCGATTGCGTCGGTGCACAAGACGTTTTCGAAAGCCGTGGCGATGGGCGTGAAAATCGGATTGGGAACGGACGCGGCGGTTTATCCGCACGGGCGGAATGCGGAAGAATTTCACCAGATGGTGGACCTGGGGATGAAACCGATTGACGCACTGAAAGCCGGTACGTCCAACGACGCGGATCTGCTCGGGCTTGCCGACAAAATTGGAACGCTGGAAAGCGGAAGGCTGGCTGACGTTGTGGCGGTGCCGGGCGATCCGTCGCAGAACATACGGCAGACGGAGCACGTGTTCTTTGTGATGAAGGAAGGAAAGATTTACAAGAATGAACCGAACAAATAGGGCGGAGCAAAAAGCATGGCGGATTTAGCGCAGACGATTGCAGAGGACCTGGCCGCGTACTACGAAATGGTGCGAGAGCATGTGCACAAATGGGCTGACTCGCTGACCACGGAACAGCTTTGGCGCAAACCGTATTCCTATGGAAACAGCGTCGGACACCTGATCCTGCATTTAACAGGAAATTTGAATTACTACATTGGAGCGCGCGTGGCGGAGACGGGCTATGTACGCGACCGCGATCGAGAATTCACAGAGCCTAAGCCGATTCCGAAGGAAGAAGTGTTTGCTGCGTTTGACCGAACGATTGCGATGGTTGTCGGGACGATTCGCAAACAAAGACCGGAAGACTGGCTGAAAGAGTATTCCGCAGAGCGCGAGCCGGAAGCGAAAGAGCGGTTCAATATTTTTCTTCGCTCGGCAGGGCATGCCTACCATCACGTCGGCCAAATTATTTATTTGGCGAACGAACTGAAAAAGTGAAAATCAAAGGATGACGGAGAGCTCATCCACACCTGAGGGAAAGAGCGGCGCAGAACGCTTGGGCGCGTGGCTCGGAGCGGGCGGCGTATCGCTTGTCGTTGCTCTGGCAATTCTTGCGCCGTTCATTTGGCTTGGAACGGCGTCCGGGCACGATATTCAATTTCATATCCAGTCCTGGATTGACGCGGCGGGGCAGTGGAAGGAAGGGATTCTCTTTCCGCGCTGGACTGAGTGGGCGAATTACGGATTCGGCGAGCCGCGATTCGTTTTTTATCCGCCTCTTTCGTGGATGCTGGGAGCAGCATTGGGTAGCTTGCTGCCGTGGACATGGATCCCCGCGATTTTTGTTTTGGTTGTACAGACATTTGCAGGAATCTCCGCGTTCGCGCTGGTGAGGCGCTTTGTCTCCAGTTATGCGAGCGCGTTGCCGGGTGTCGCAGCGTATGCAGCGAATCCTTACGCGCTGCTCGTGATTTACGCGCGGAGCGATTACGCGGAACTTCTGGCGATGTCTTTTTATCCCCTATTGCTGCTCGTTGCGTTGCGCCTTTGCGGTTTTCTGGAGAACAACGCGCGTCCGCGAAAGAGTCTTGTTCAATTTGCTCTGTTGTTTGCAGCAGTATGGCTTTCGAACGCGCCGGCCGGAGTGCTCGCGAGCTATAGCCTCGCTTTGCTTTTCTTCTGGGCAGCAGCGACAGGGCGGACAATTCGGCCCGCGTTGCTTGGAGCCAGTGGACTCGCGCTTGGACTTGGACTTGCCGCTTTTTATCTCGTTCCCGCAGCTTACGAGCAGCGCTGGGTGAATATTGCCGGGGCACTCGCCGAGGGGCTTACTCCCGCAGACAATTTTCTCTTTGCCGTGACCTCGGATTCTGAGCATGATGCGTTCAATCGAATTGCGTCGTATGTCGCGGTGCTGACGATAGCGAGCACCTTCGCGGCGGCTGCTTTTTTGTGGCGAAGGGAGCGAGCGAATCGAGGAAAGCAGTTTTCGACTTTGCGTGCACTACTCGTGGTCGCGGCCACGGTCAGCTTGATGATGGTGCGCGTTACATCCCTGCTGTGGAACTATCTGCCGAAATTGCGGTTCGTACAGTTTCCGTGGCGCTGGATGGCAATTCTGGCCGTGGTGTTTGCGCTCTTCGTTGCATGGTCTGTGGGGCGGCGTTTTCTCGTGGTTTCGTGGATCATGCTCGCGCTGGCGCTTTCCCTTACGGGCGCGTTTCTAGTGCGACACACGTGGTGGGATTCGGAGGACGCAAACAGCGTCCAAGAAGCGGTAGACAGCCACGCGGGGTTCGAAGGCACCGACGAATACGATCCCCTCGGCGACGATCACACGGATATCCCCAAGGACCAGCCAGAGGCGAAGCTGATTTCCGAAATGGAGATCGATCCGTCTCCGAAACCGGAGTTGCGCGTGATTCGCTGGTCGCCAGAGGATCGTGTGGTAGTCGTCAAAACCAAGCAGCCGGCTATAGTTCGTTTGCGCTTGCTGCATTATCCGGCATGGATCGTCACCGTAAACGGCAATCCGGTGAAGACACGGCGCACGGTTTCTTACAATGCGATTCTGATCCCCATTTCCCCAGGAGAATCGCGCATCGAAGCGCATTTCACCCGAACGCCGGATCGCACAATTGGCGGTTGGATTACGATTGCGAGTGCCCTTGGCGCAGTTCTGGTGGCGTGGCCGTTCCGGCAGCGTCAATCGAACATCTAACGGCGGTCCACGGTGGGGTGACGAACGTCCTCGCCTTGGACAAGGTAGATGACATCCTCGGCGATGTTGGTGGCGTGGTCGCCGATGCGCTCGAGGTTCTTGGCAACGAGGATGAGTTCGAACGCGGGAAAGACCACGCTCGAATCGCCTATCATATAAGTAAGCAATTCGCGGAAAATCTGATCGCGGTAGTGATCCACCTTGTCATCGCTCGCGAGCACTTTGCGAGCAAGTTCCACGTCGCGGCGAACGACTGCATTCAGCGCGTCGCGCACCATTTCTTCCGCCACTTCGCTCATACGCGGCAGATCCACGTAGGGCTTCACGCGGGGATGGCGGAGAATGCGCTGCGAGCCTTGCGCGATATTCACTGCCTGGTCGCCGATGCGCTCGAGGTCGTTGTTGATGCGCGAAACGGCAAGGACGAAGCGCAGGTCCATGGCCATGAGTTGATGCAGGGCGAGGAGCTGCACGACGCGGTCGTCAATTTCAATCTGCAGTTCGTTGATGGCGTCTTCTTCGTCGAGAACGCGCTTGGCGAGCTGCTCATCCGAGTCCAGCACGGAATGAACGGCCTGGTGCACGGCGCGTTCGGCAAGGCTGCCCATCCAGAGCAGGCGCTCCTTTAGTTCGTTCAAATCACGTTCGAAGTGGCGTTCCATTTACGACCTCGTCCTGAGCAATCGATCTTGGGAAAATTCGGCGCCCGAAAACCTCATCCAAAGCGCCCGGTGATGTAGGCTTCCGTGCGCGGATCGCTGGGCGTGGTGAACATCTGCGGCGTCGGGCTGAATTCCACGAGCTGGCCCATGAGCAAAAACGCCGTGTAATCGCTGACGCGCGCGGCTTGCTGCATGTTGTGCGTGACGATGGCGATGGTGCAGAGATCTTTCAACTGAACGAGCAATTCCTCGATTTTCGCAGTGCTAATAGGGTCGAGCGCGGAGCACGGTTCGTCGAGAAGAAGAACTTCAGGTTCAACGGCAAGACCGCGAGCGATACAGAGCCGCTGTTGCTGGCCGCCGGAAAGTTCATAAGCGGACTTGTGGAGATGATCCTTTACTTCGTCCCAAAGCGCGGCATGGCGCAAGCTCTTCTCGACGGCATCCGCAATCGGCAATTTCGAGCCATTGACGCGCAATCCGTAAGCGACATTATCGAAAATGGATTTTGGAAAGGGGTTTGGCCTCTGAAAAACCATTCCGACACGACGGCGAAGCTGGGTTACGTCCTGCGCGAGAATGTTCTTTCCGTCAAGAAGAATTTCGCCTTCGAGGCGCGCCCCCCGAACAGTCTCATGCATGCGGTTGAAAGTGCGAAGTAGTGTGGACTTGCCGCAGCCGGAAGGGCCGATGAGCGCGGTGACCTTGCTGGCCGCAATGCCCATGCTTATGTCAAAGAGGGTCCGCTTCTGGCTGTAGAAAAAATTGACCTTATTGACGTTCATCCGCATCGTTGCGGGCGCCGCGGCCTCGCGCGCTTGCGTTAGGGTGGTTTGATTCATGTTTACGGACACAGCCTGCCTCACGGATGCGTGCATGTCTACGACCTCGGAATCCCAGAGCCACGGGCAAGTATAGCCCGGGCAAAGATGTTGACTATCAGAATCAGCGCCAGAAGGACAAGTCCGGCAGCCCATGCCTGACGATGCCAATCCTCGTACGGCGAAAGGGCGTAGGAATAAATCATCGCGGGTAGTGATGCCGTCGGCTGGTTGAAACCCGGGCTCCAATAACGGTTGCCAAGCGCCGTGAAGAGAAGTGGAGCGGTTTCTCCCGCCACACGGGCCAGCGCCAGGAGTATCGCGGTCATGATGCCTCGATATGCGGCAGGGACGACCACAGAGGCAATCGTTCGCCACTTGCTTGCGCCGAGAGCCATGGATGCCTCGCGCAGGGCGCGGGGAACTCCATGCAAGAACTCTTCCGTGCTGCGAAGAGTGATGGGGATCATCATTAAGCCGAGAGCGAATGAGCCGGCCCACGTTGAGAAATGTTTGAAGGGCAGCACAGCGAGCGCATAGGCAAAGATGCCGATAACGATGGAAGGCACGCCGTTGAGCAAGTCCGCCGCGTAGCGCACCACAAAGGCGACCGACGAATTACTGAACTCAGCCAAATAAATGCCGCCCAAAAAGCCGATCGGTACTCCAAAGAGGGAGGCCAGGAGCAGGAGTTTTGCGCTGCCAACAATTGCGTTGGCCATACCGCCGCCAACTTCGCCGACCGGAACAGGCAACCTTGTGAAGAAATCCCAGTTGATGGAGGTTCCGCCGTTGTACACGAGGTAGCCCAGGATAAAGAAAAGAACCGAAACGGCAACGGCGGCGCAAACACCCGTGAGCGTCAGCATAAATCCGCTGACCAATTTGCGCCAACGCAGACGGGCGTTCATACGTGCCCCATTCCGCTGCCCTTTTGCGTGGTGAGCACCATCAAGAGACGGGCCAGCCCATTCAAGACGAAGGTAAGCAGGAACAGCACGAGGCCGAGTTCTACCAAGGACTGAAGATAGATTTCGCCAGTCGCTTCCGTGAGTTCATTGGCGATGACGGCCGCAATGGAATAACCGGGAGACAAGAGCGACGGACTGATCACCGGCGTGTTCCCGATGACCATGGTAACAGCCATTGTTTCGCCAAGAGCGCGTGCCATTGCGAGAAAAATTGAGCCCATGATTCCCGTGCGCGCAAATGGCACAACGACTTTCCATGTCGACTCCCAACGCGTAGCGCCAAGAGCGAGCGCCGCTTCTCGCTGATCGCGCGGCACGGAAAGCAGGACTTCGCGCGAAACGGAAATGATATAGGGAATGACCATGATCGCCAGGACGATCCCCGCCGTTAGAAAGCCGATACCATATGCCGGTCCCTGGAAGAGCGGCAAGAAGCCTAGCGAATGCTTCAGAGCAGGCTGAATGTATTGCCGCATGATGGGAACGACAATGAATATGCCGAGGACCCCGTAGATGACGCTGGGGACGGCAGCCAGAAGGTCAATAAAGAACTGAAGAGTGTCTGAAATTTTCTGCGGTGCCAGCTCAGCCAGAAAAATTGCAGCACCAATCCCGAGCGGCACGGCGATCAAGAGAGCGACCGCGGCGGTCACCACTGTTCCGTAAATGAAGGGCAAGGCGCCAAATTCTTCGGCGATGGGATCCCAAACGCGCGTAGCAAAAAACTGAAATCCGAACTTGTGGCGCGGGAGGCTCGAGTCGTGCCAAAGCTGAATGACCAGCAAAACCGTGATCAGCACCACCGTGGAAGCAAAAAGAAGAGTGATAATACGGGCGATTTCGTCTCCGCTGCGCAAGCGGGAAATAAAAGAGCGCGAGCCCGCTGAGGGGCTCGCGCCAGGTACCATTGCTGTAGAAGTAGCCACAGTTCTCACTTACTGAATCAAGTCGATGGCCTTCATTTCTTTGGCCACAACTTCCTTGGGCAACTTCGCATAGGACAATTCTTCCGCGTCTTTCTGTCCGTCCGTGAGCGCCCACTTCAGGAAGTGTTTCATCGCATCTCGCTTTGCCGCATCCGAAAACTTCGCTGGAATCAGCAGCCACGTGAAGCTGGAAATTGGATAAGCCTTTTTGCCGGGTGCGTTCGTGATGGAAACGCGGAAATCGTCCGGCATAGCCTTTGCCGCGCCCGCGGCCGCTTCACTGACGCCCGTGAGGTCTGCTTTCAAGAAAGCACCCGAAGCATTCTTCACTGCACCGTAGGCGATGTTGTTCTTCGCGGCGTAAATCAACTCCACGTAGCCGATGGCATTCGGAGTCTGCTTGACGAGTCCAGTCACGCCTTCGTTGCCCTTGGCGCCGAGTCCCACCGGCCAGTTGACGGAAGTACCTTTACTGACTTTGTTTTTCCAGTCTTCGCTAACTTTCGAAAGATAATCGGTGAAAACATAAGTCGTGCCGCTGCCATCCGAGCGGTGCACCACGACAATATCTTCGGCCGGGAGCTTGACATCCTTGTTTGGACCGGCGATCGCGGGGTCATTCCATTTGGTGATGCGTCCCAGGAAGATTCCGGCTAGGGCTTCTGGAGTGAAGTTGAGGCTAGCGTTGACTTCGGGGATGTTATAGGTCGGAACCACTGCGCCAAGCACCGTTGGGAAGTGAAGAAGGTTGCTGCCGTGTTTGTCGCTATAGGCTTTGAGCTGTTCGTCCGTCATCGGTCCGTCCGAGGCACCAAAATCCACTGTGCCATCCGTCGCTTGCTTGATACCGGCGCCTGAGCCAACCGACTGATAATTGATTTGAATGTTGCTATTGACCTTGTGAAATTCGTCAAACCACTTGGAATAGATTGGGTTCGGGAAAGAAGCGCCCGCCCCGTTAATCAGGAGTGCGTTCTGCGCCAGGACGATACCGCCCAGAGCGAGAACAACCAGGAGCAATCCTGCTACTCGTTTCATTTGGGTTCTCCATACGAATTGAGATAGGTGACCGTGACTAAGTGTGGGTTGCGGTTGTTACAGACGTGTTACAACTCATTCATAGTTGAATAAATCCGGCGGGCCTGTTTCAGCAAAGCAATTCCAGTTACGTATTCCCTTTCAAAGAGTTACAGGAGCGTAGGGGGAGGAGATGGGGATCGCTGCCAGGGGTGCGGCGATCCCCATGGTGGGTCTTAACACTGAAGCTCAAGCGGGGCTAGAGTCGCTAATCACATTCACGCCAGAATGAAGCTCGTGTGAATTCTCCGTAACCGGCTGGGCCTGCTGAAATTCCTCGGTCGGCGCCTCGGGATTTACGACCAACCCGCGCCCATGGCGAACGTCCAGTCCGCGCACCCAGAAAATAATGTCCTCGGCGATATTGGTGGCATGATCCGCAATTCGCTCCAGATGCCGGGTAGCTAAGACAAATTGCAAACCGGAGCTAACCAGCGATGCCTGCTGCGTCATGTTCTCCATCAATTTTTCGAAGATCGTGTCGCGGTACTTGTCCACGACGTCGTCGCTTTCAAGGACGAGCGCGGCCATATCCGCGTTGCGAAAAATCAGCGCGCCGAGACTCCTACTCACCATCGCACGAACGGCCGAAGCCATCGGCCCAAGCTCGTCGGGCAATTGAGCGCCCGGCATCTCACGAAGGGTGACCGCACGCTGCGCGAGGTTCACGGCAAGGTCCCCGATTCGCTCCAAATCATTTGTAATTTTCAAAGCGGAAACAATCAAACGCAACTCATCGTCCGTATACGAACCGCGACGCAGCAAACGCACAGCGTGTTCGTCAATCACGATTTCCATTTCGTTGATGCGCGGCTCGAGCAGAAACACTTCGCTCGGCAGCGCTGCTGTGCGTGGACTGTCCAGACTGACGATGGAATCGAGCGCACGGTTCATTGCACTTTCCACCGTGCGCGCCATGGAAATCAGGTAATTGACCAGCGTGTCGTAGAGAACAGCCTCGGTAAGCGAAGCGGGAGCGGCCATTCGTTTCTCCTGTTAAATGCCGGAAGCTACCTACCTTTCCGGATACCTGCAAGCATGCAACGCATTCGTTAAAAAGGATTTAAGCCAAGATGAATAAGGGGAAATATTTTCAGCTGGGATTGCCGCGGCCATTGGCGCCGCGTGCGCGTGGAGCGGATCGCTCTGTGTCGAACAGGGGAACCGAAAAATGGAATTGCGAACCGCTGCCGACTTCGCTTTCCACCCAAAGCCTTCCGCCGTGTGCCTCCATCAGGTGCTTCGCGATGGAAAGACCCAAGCCAGTGCCGCCAACTTCACGTGAACGTGCCACGTCCACTCGATAAAAACGCTCAAAAATGCGCGATTGATCCACTTGAGGGATGCCAATGCCCGTGTCTGAAACTGTGATGACGACTTCGGCGTCCTTTGCTTCGGCGCTCACCATGATTTGTCCGCCCCCAGGCGTGTATTGAATCGCGTTATCGAGCAGGTTTTGCAGAACTTCGGTCAAGCGCCGACGGTCGCCCGCGATGTCAGGCAAGTTTTTTCCAAGATTTACGGATAACCGCAAATCTTTTTCTGTGGCACGAGGCTGTGCTGTTTCCACACAGCCCGCTACGAGCTGCTCGACGGGCAAACGCCGAATCTCCAGCTCCAGCCGATCGGCATCCATCTTCGAAAGCATGAGCAGGTCATCGGTCAGGCGCGCGAGGCGGCGCGCGTGTTCCAGAATAATGCCAAGGAAGCGCTCCCTGTGTTGCGAATCGTTCATCGCCCCGCCCAGCAGCGTTTCGGAAAAACCTTGAATGGCCGTGAGCGGCGTCCGAAATTCATGGGAAACGTTTGCGACGAAGTCCCGCCGTACGCGCTCCAGTTTTCGCAGATCCGTAATGTCATGCAGTACGACGACCGCGCCATTTGCTTGCGTCGTATGCACCGCCGCTACAGTTGCCGCGAAAAAGTGCTGCCGCAGCGTCCCGGTAACAATTTCCGATTCAACGCGCGGCTCTCCTGCGAGCACTTTTCGAACCGCTTCAATCAGCTCTGTTTGCCGCATCACCTCTACAAGCCCGCTGCCCGGCTGCGGCGGCGAGCCTAAACCAAGGATCGAAGCGAAACTGGGGTTGGAAAAGAGAACGCGCTCGGCTGCGTTCACCACGGCCACGCCTTCCACCATGCTTCCCAAAATCGCGGCGGAGAGATTTCGTTCTTCGGTCAGTGTTCGAATGGATTGATTCAGCCGTGCGGCCGTCTGATTCAACGATGCACCGAGGGCATCCAATGCATCGCCGGAATACCCCGTCGGCTCCGCATGAAAATCACCATCGGCAACGCGCCGCGAAAATGCGGTGAGGCGGTCGACGCGATTTGTGAAGCTGCGGGAGACGAGCAACGTCACAGCGCCGAGAATCGTCAGAATTAGAAGCGACGCAAGCCATAGGCTCTTGCGGAATTGCACGATCACGGAAGTAACAGTTTCCACCGGCAATGCGAAACGTAGAAGAACGGGACGCCCTGCGGCGGTTGGCCGGCGCACCGCGTAATAAACGAGATCGCGATTGATCGTCACACTGTGCCGGATGGAATGGCCGATTCCCTCGTGCAACGCTTCCTGCACCTCGGGGCGGCCCGCGTGGTTTTCCATTGTTTGCGGATCCGACTGCGAATCCGCGAGCACGAGCCCTTGTTCGGTGATCACGGTTACGCGCGCGCCGCTTGCCGCCATCTCACTTACCCAAGCTTGCAGTCCGGTGATCTCTTCAGGTTTTGCCGGAGGAAGTGTGGAGAGAATCGGTGCGCGGGCCTGCGCAACTCCCGCGATTGCTTTCAACTGCTCCAAGCCCGTGCGCTCATAGTCGCGGCGCAACGCGCGTTCTGCGGAAAAATCCACCGCAAGCAGCCCCACGAAGAGCAGCGCAAGAAATGTCAGCGAAAGTTTCCAGAATAGATTAAGCCGCACGGGTTTCGAACAAGTACCCCGCGCCGCGAACGGTCTTCAGGTGGACGGGATTTTCCGGGTCGGATTCGATCTTCTCGCGCAACCGGCGGACGTAAACATCCACACTGCGCGGAGTCACGAAGCGGTCAGTGCCCCAGACGGCATCCAGAAGCTGGTCACGCGTGAAAACTCGGTTCGGACGCGAAGCTAGGTAATAGAGCAGCCGGAATTCAAGCGTGCTGAGCGGCACCGGCTTGCCCGAATGGCTCACGCGATAAGACGCCGGATCGATCGCCAGCCTGCCCACTTCAATCGTTCTCGGCGAATCCACAGGCGGTTCGGCGCGACGCAGCAGCGCTTTAACGCGAGCAATCAATTCGCGCGGGCTGAACGGTTTGGTGACGTAATCGTCCGCACCCATTTCGAGGCCAACGACGCGGTCTGCTTCTTCGCCGCGTGCAGTCAGCATCAGAATAGGCAAACGATTCAACGACTCATCCTTGCGAACCTCCCGGCAAATATCGAGGCCGGAAAGTCTCGGCAGCATGAGATCGAGCAGGAGCAAATCGGGAGGCGTTTTTTTAAGGGTGCTCAAGCCGGTCGCCCCATCGTGCGCGGAGCTGACTTGAAACCCTTCATTCGCGAGGTTATAGCGGACAAGCTCGACGATATCGCGGTCGTCTTCAATAATAAGGATTCTTTTCATTTGAACCGCTTTACGGTCACCCGGAATGGAAACGGGTCGGACCGCCTGCCGGCTTGGCGCCAGTGTATCGCAGGGATTTGAGTTCCGGTAGGCAGTCGGCGTTCCGGTCGTGCCATGAACATTTCGTAACACGGCAGGAGTATTGCAAACCTTCGATAACAAGCGATTTACACGAATGTGAATGGATGATGAACAAAAGTACGGGACTTGCGGGAGCGAATATTAACGCCACCTATGCCGTTGTCGTCGTAAACGCCAAAGATAGAAGGGTTTTCTGCTCGAGTTCGTGAGCTTTCGCGGACCCGGTCGCGGGGCTGGCGCTTGCAGAGCGCTTTACGGAACGCAGGCTAAGCCCGCGGGCGTGTGCAATCTGCGTGAGCCTCGGCATGACGTAAAAGAAAGGTCCCATATTGCGCGGCTCCTCCTGAACCCACACTATTTCGCGGGCGTTCGGATGTGCATCGAGGGCAGCGTTGATTTCGGGTCGCGGAAATGGATACAACTGGTCGAGAAAGAGAATCGCCGTGTTCGTGTCCTTGCGGCGGCGGCGTTCGGCGCGCAGCTCGTGGCCGACTTTTCCACTCGCAATCAAGATGCGCTTTGCGTCGCTCACTTCGCGGTCAGGAACCACGGGCAAAAACTTTGGCTGCGTGAATTCTTCAATCGAAGAGCTCGCGTCCGGATGACGCAACATGCTCTTCGGCGTGAATACCACGAGCGGTTTGCGCCACGGCCGCCGCGCCTGGCGCCGCAACATATGAAAATACTGTGCCGCCGTTGAGGGCTGGCACACCTGCATGTTTTCTTCGGCCGCCAACTGTAAATAACGCTCAAGACGCGCGCTTGAATGTTCCGGTCCCTGTCCTTCATAACCGTGCGGAAGCAACAACACAATACCCGCAGGCAAATCCCACTTGTCTTCACCAGCGCTGATAAATTGATCGATAATCACCTGCGCGCCGTTTGCAAAATCCCCGAATTGCGCTTCCCACAAAACCAGCGCCTCCGGAAAATCGCGGCTGAAGCCGTATTCGAAACCCAGGCAGCCCGCTTCCGAAAGCGAAGAGTTGTGGATTTCGCAGAAGGGTCGTTTAGGCGATTTTTTCGCCAGCGCAGCAAGAGGAACGTGTTCCCACTCATTGACCGTGTCAATCAGGACGCCGTGTCGCTGATTGAACGTGCCCCGCTGCGAATCCTGTCCCGTCAGCCGCAACGGCGTCCCTTCCTGCAAAAGCGCACCAAACGCGAGTGCCTCGGCAAATCCATAGTCCACAGCGCGCTTGCCATGTCCCATTTCCGCGCGCTGTTCGAGCAGCTTCACGATTTTCGGATGCGTGTGAAAACCTTCAGGGACTCGCACAAGTTCGTTCGTGATTTCCGCAAGTTTTTCCAGCGAAAGACCCGTTTCCACTTCATATTCCGGCTTGAACGCACCGCGATGAAACGCGGACCAATACTTGGGCAGCTGCCGCAGATGCGGAGTCTTTTTTAGTTGCCCTGCCTTCGTTTGCTCTGTTTCGTATTCCGCTTTCACCGCCTCCATCGTCGCGCTGGCAGCAATTCCCGTGCGCTCGGCGTAAATCTTCCAAAGTTGCGGATGGTTCTTGATGCGCTCGTAAAGCAGCGGCTGCGTAATCGTTGGATCGTCCACTTCGCTGTGCCCGTGCCGCCGGTAACCGATCAAGTCCACGACAACGTCGCTGCCGAACGTCGCGCGATATTCCGCGGCCATGCGGCCAACGCGCACGACCGCATCCGGATCTTCCGCGTTCACGTGGAAAATCGGAATGTTCTGCCGCTTCGCCAGGTCTGCGGCGAAACGCGAAGAGTGTTCTTGAATCGGTCGCGTCGTGAACCCAATCAGATTGTTCACAATGATATGAATGCTGCCGCCGACCGTGTACGCATCGAGGTCGGCCAGGTTCATCGTCTCCGCCCAAATTCCTTGTCCGGCAAACGCAGCATCGCCGTGCATGATGATGGGCACAACCTTGTTCGTCACGTCGCGGTCGAAACCGCCTTCGAAGCGCGTCAGCTTGGCGCGCACGCGTCCCAGTGCTACGGGATCCACGGCTTCCAGGTGGCTCGGATTCGAAACAAGATGAATCTCAATCTCTTTGCCCGCAGTGGTCTTGTATATCCCCGTCGCGCCGATGTGATACTTCACATCACCGGCACCCAGAACGCTGCGCGGATCCACGTCTTCGAATCCCGCCACGACTTCATGGGGCGTCTTGCACGCCGTGTGCACCATCACGTTCAAGCGTCCGCGATGGCTCATCGCCATGATGCATTCCACCGCGCCGTGCTCGCCGGCCATGTCCAGCATCGCGTCGAGCATCGGGATCAGCGACGTATTTCCTTCGAGCGAAAAACGCTTTGTGCCCAAATAGCGCGCCTGGAGCACCTGCTCGAACAAATCCGCTCGCACAAGACGCTCTAGAATCCTCTGCTGATCCACGGCGGCGGGCTCTGCTTCCATTCGCTCCGCGATCCAGTTGCGGCGCTCGGGCTGAGCAAGGTGCATAAAGTCCACGCCGATCGTCCCGCAGTAATGGCGGCGCGCTTCCTCTGCAATCTCACCGGTGAATTCGAGGTCGGGCGAGGCGAGTGGCTTCAAGAATCCAAGTGGATCCAGATCCGCCTGCAAATAACCCCAGCGGCGAAATGCGTCAAAAATCTTTTCGTGCTCCGCGCCGTTAATGGACTTCTTTTGTGCTCTTGCGGGTTTCGCGGCGCGCTCCGCTTCCAGAGCTGTACGGTGTGCCATTAGGTCAGCCTTCCAAACCTCAATTTTGCCATAGAACGGACGACGCCGCAGGTGAAGCGGCGTTGGTGCTCTCGAGGCAGGCAGAAACAAGCAACTCGACTTGATGTGCCGGAATCGGACAAGATAAGAAAACTGTCCGCGGAGGGGTTATGCCGGGCTCGCGTCTTTCGCGTCATTCTTCTTTCGTTCAAGCTATTTCCTGCGCTCTGGCCGCGATTCTCTGTTGGAGTTGTAACGGGGGGAGCTACTCCCCACCGCCTCCACCACCCCCCACCGCGACGTTCGATTTAGTTCAGGTCGCAACTGGTTTTTCCTCCCCGCTCGACATCCAGCAACCGGATGACAACAGCGGTCGGCTCTTCGTCGTCGAACAAGGCGGCCACATTCAAATTATCCAAAGCAACGGAGCGCGCGCAGCCTCTCCCTTCCTGGACGTGACCGGAAGAACCGGATTCACTTCCGGTGGAGAGACTGGTTTGCTCGGGCTTGCCTTTCACCCGAACTATGCGAGCAACCGCCGCTTCTACGTGAATTACACGCGAAACAGCGGAACCCAGCTGCAAACGGTCATCGCCGAATTCACGGCCTCTGTATCCAACGCAAATTTCGCGGATCCGGCAACAGAAAACATTCTCTTTACGGTCGACCAGCCATTTCCCAATCACAACGGCGGCGGTCTCGCTTTTGGCAAAGACGGCTTTCTTTATATCGGCCTCGGAGACGGCGGCAGTGGCGGCGACCCACAAGGCAACGGGCAAAACACAAATACACTCCTCGGAAAAATGCTGCGCATTGATGTGGACTCCGCGCACTCGCCGGGATTGAACTACGCAATTCCGCCGGGCAATCCGTTCGTAGGCATCGGAGGCCGCGCAGAAATCTGGGTCTATGGTCTGCGCAATCCTTTCCGATTTTCCTTTGATTCCGTGACGGGTGACTTGTGGATCGGCGACGTCGGCCAGGACAAATTCGAAGAGGTTGACCATCTCACATCCGCGCAGGCTGGCGCAAATCTCGGATGGAACATCATGGAAGGAACCCACTGTTTTATGCCGTCAACAGGCTGCTCGATGGCGGGTCTCACTTTGCCGGTTTTCGACTACGATCACACTCAAGGCGATGAAACCGTGATCGGGGGCTACGTTTATCGCGGATCAAAAATGCCCTCGCTCGTTGGTGCCTATGTGTTCGGTGATTTCATCAGTGGCCGGATGTGGACGCTCACGCAAAGCGGATCCACGTTTACCCGCACTTTCTTGTTTAACGTAGCGGCGAATGACATTTCCTCATTCGGAAGCGATCAGCTCGGCGAATTGTACGTGGCACGCTATTCAAGCGCTGTGGTTTCGCGCATTCATCAGGTCGGCCAGCCTTAGCTTTTTTCTTAAAATCTGGCCAATTTGGAGCTTTCCCGGATTTTCTGCAGGCGCAAACTGTGCGCATGCAGGCTAAAGCGACAACGGAATATTTCGTTCGAAGAGCAAGTCTGCAGGAACTCGATGCTGCATTTCGCATCGTCCATGAGTATTACGACGCCGCAAACGTCGTCGCGCGTGATACAAAAGAAGAATTTCAAGAATACTATTTTGGAGAACGCAGCGGCGTCTGGCTCGCCATCCTAGAAAATAAGGTAGTCGGGTGCATCGCCCTGCGCGAACTTCCTGAACTCCGTCGTGGAGGAGAAATCAAGCGCATGTACGTCCAACCCGCTTACCGCTCACACGGCATTGCGAAGGCGTTGCTGGCTGCGCTGGAACAATTTGCAGCCAATGTCGGCTATGACTTGCTCTATCTCGATTCCGCGCCCGGCATGGACACTGCTGTCCGTTTTTATCAACACAATGGCTACGAGCCCTGCCCCCGCTACAACAACAATCCACAAGCCAACATCTATCTGCGTAAGAAAATTCGCTAGGGAAGATTTAAAGCCCCGCTACAATCTGCTGCAAACGCCGCGCAATCTCTTCGGGCGTCGCGTCAGCGGCGAACGAAACGGGCTTGCCGATGTGAACGGTAATTTCGCCACGATGCGCCAAACGCCGCCGCTCGCGCTTCATTCCCCAAACTCCATCAAGCCGCATCGGAATAATCGGCAATTGCAGATTCTGCGCGAGAATTCCAATTCCCCTCTGAAATGGCGCCATCTTTCCGTCTTCGGAATTGTTCACTTCTCCTTCGGGAAAAATCAGCAAGCTATATCCACGATCCACGGATTCTCCGGCGAATCGAAAGCTTTCGCGAAATCCCGACAGCTGCGGCAGCGGAAAAACATTGAACAGCGCCGTCACCAGAAAATAGCCAACCTGGTATGCCCAGCGCTTCGCAAAAAACCATTCGCGTGGCGGCTTCCGCATACGCATCAGCGTTTCACCGCCCATCGCCGCCGCCAGCAGGTGCCGAAAACGCGCCGGCAACGCCATCAAAATCAGTCCAATGTCTGCGCGGCGCGTAATGTGATTCGAAATCACAATTACAGGTCCATTTACATTCTTCAGATTCTCGCGCCCGATCACGCGCGGGTGCCCCAAAATCTTCGTCGCTGACCAAACCAGCGCGTAATAAATCAACAGCCGGAACCAGCGCACAGGCTCGCTCTGCGCCCACTTCGGATACGCATAATCCGTTCGTCGCGCCGCGGGCTGCTGAAGAATGCGCTGCACGTCCGCCAACGTCTTTGCTTCCGAAAAGGAAGTTTCATTCAGCTCGACGTTGTAGCGCTGCTCGATCGCAGATAACATCTCCACGCGATCGAGCGACGAAAGCGACTCGAGCGAACCATTTGCAGGCATCGCAAAAGGCAGTCCCGCCAGAAAATCCTTTGCAGTCGATTCCTCCTTTCCTGGGGCCAGCAACTCGGGAATCCGCGCGGCAATTGCAGGAAGCCTCGGCTTGCCCGTGGAGGTGCGCGGGAAGTCCGCCTCCGGCCAAACTACCCAGTGGTGGATCCTCTGGTAGTCCGCAAGGAACTTGTTCCCATGTGCAACCGCGTACGCGCAATCTTCCTCAATCTGAGCCACCGCGCGCGGCGAATTGTCATCCAGCATCCTCGGCAAGAGTACGGCGCACGGTTCCATATCGCTTCCGCGCTTGACTGGGAGCACCACGCAATCGCGAATTTGCTTGTAACGCCGCAGATTCGCTTCCAAATCTTCCGGATGAATATTCAATCCCGCCGGCGTCACAATTACATTCTTTTTTCGCCCGCGAAATCGCAAATTCCCTTCCGAGTCCAGCTCTCCCACGTCGCCGGTATGCAACCATTCGCCCTCGCCGGCCCTACGCACTTCGCCCGATTCCCAGTAGCCAGCGGAAACATTTTCTCCACGCACCAGAATCTCGCCGTCTTCGGCCACCTTGAATTCGCGCCCCGGCAGAATTTTCCCCACGCTCCCTTCCGTCGCTCGAAACGGATGATTCAAGCTGATCAGTGATGCGGTTTCGGTCATGCCGTACCCTTGAACAACCGCGAAGCCGAGCTTCTTAAGAAACATTTCAGTCTCCGAAGAAAGCGCGGCGCCTCCGCAAATGAACGCCCAGAATTTCCAGCCAAATAGTCCGTGAATCCGCCGGAATCGCCAGGCGCGCTTCAAAAACGGCTGTCCTTCCGCCGCCTTGCTTGCCTTTTCGAACCATTCCCCCCAGCCGCGCGACTCGATCTCGCGCTGCAGCGCTCCGCGCAACGCATCAAGCATTCGCGGCACCACGATCACCGCTGTCGCGCGTTCTTTTTTGATCGTGCGCAGAATCTCCATTGGATTCGTAGAGGTTTCGAACACAACCGTCGCCCCCAGCAGCGGCGGGACAAATAGGGTCATGAATTGCCCAAAGACGTGGCTCAGCGGCACGAGCGAAACAAATCGCAACGGATGCATCCACCGCTCGTACTTTCGGTACTTTTCTACTTCCCGTTCAATCGGCTCCAGATTCGCAAGAAAATTTCCATGCGTCAGCACCACACCGCGCGGCTCCGCCGTCGTCCCTGACGTGTAAAGAATCTCCGCGATCGTGTTCTTTTGGGACGGTTCAACAGGCAAACATGCAGCCGAGTGTTTTGTTGAAGGAAGCGCTGCGAAATCCTCAAGCGCAAATGACGGAATGCCGCCTCCCGCTTCCGGCAACAGCCGGTCGCGCAAAATCAACTTTACTCCCGCATCGCGCACGGTCTTTCGCACGAATTCAAGACTCGCGCCCGCATCCATCGGCACGGCAATTGCCCCACGCAGTTGAATCGCCCAAAAGCAGGCAATCCACTCAGCGGAATTCACACCCCACAAAAGCACGCGATCCCCCGGCCCAATTCCCATTCCGCGCAGGTGGTGGCTCCAAGCCCGCGCACACTCACGCATCTCCGCGTACGTCCGCTTTTCCCGCCGATACCCATGTCTTTGCACGACAGCCCGGTCGCTGCCAAATTTCGCGAATTGTTCCAGTAGGCTGACTAGATTCACTCTAGACATAGGGGAATCACGCTGATGGTACGCCAAAGAGGTTTCGTCTGGCGCGAAAGGAATCCGAACCGCTCTTTGCATTGCCCCTGACAACAGCAAGCCCCATGCCACGATGGAACTTTTCCGCGCATCCAAGCAAAAGCTCTTAAATGGATTGGCGCCGTTCTCGGTTACAATAGAATGGCTGGGGGAGCCGCAGTATTCCCCTATTCAATCCAAGCTTCTGGGGTAAAGATGCCAGTACCTGTTTCTCAGGCGTGGACAGTCGCTACTTACGTCCTCAAGCAAAAGCTCGCAGGGCGCAAACGCTACCCGTTTGTCCTGATGCTCGAGCCGCTGTTCCGCTGCAATCTCGCTTGTGCCGGTTGCGGCAAAATCCAATATCCCGCTCATATCCTCAAGCAGGAGTTGACCCCCGAAGAGTGTTTCAAAGCCGTGGACGAGTGCGGCACACCCATGGTCTCCATTCCGGGCGGCGAACCGCTAATGCACTCGCAAATAGATAAAATCGTCGAAGGCCTCGTGTTGCGCAAGAAGTACATCTACCTCTGCACCAACGCGCTTTTACTCAAGGAAAAGCTCGACCTCTTTAAACCCAGCAAGTATCTGACATTTTCCGTCCATGTAGATGGCCAGCGCGAGCATCACGACTTCTCCGTCTGCCGCGAAGGCGGTTATGACCAAGCGATTGAAGGGGTTCGTGAAGCCGTGAAACGCGGTTTCCGCGTCACCACAAATACAACCCTCTTCGATGGTGCCGATCCCAAAAGCGTCCGCGCCTTCTTCGACGAAATGATGGACCTCGGCGTCGAAGGCATGATGCTTTCTCCCGGCTATTCCTACGAAAAGGCGCCGGACCAAAAGCACTTCCTCGGCAAGGCCCGTACGCGCCGCTTGTTCCGCGCGATTCTTGCCAATCGCAAGAAGTCCTGGCGTTTCAATCAATCTCCGCTCTTTTTGGAAATGCTCATGGGCAAGCGCAATTACGCCTGCACGCCCTGGGGCATGCCCACGTACAACGTTTTTGGCTGGCAAAAGCCCTGCTATCTTCTGCAAGACGGCTACGCGGATACGTTCCAAGAACTGCTCGATGAGACCGAGTGGCAGAACTATGGCACTGAGTCTGGGAATTCCAAATGCGCCAATTGCATGGTTCACAGCGGCTACGAAGCTTCCGCAGTGGATCATACGTTCAGCGGCCTTGGCGGTCTGTGGCAGACCATAAAGGCTACGTTCAATGGAACTTACGCCGATCCCGATGCCATCGCGATGTTGAATGAGCCAGTACGCCCAGTCCACGCGTTCAATCCACTCGTGCAGATCGAATCCTCCAAAGCGCAAATGGAAGAGACTCGCGCATGAGCATCCCGCAGCACATGAATCCGCACGTCGAGCCGGGCGCTGGCAAATTCGATCCCGATCAACTTGAAGTTGCTCCGGGCCGCGAACGCGAAAGCGTCGAGGGCTGGATTCCCGAACTTGCAAGCGAGCACGAATTGCGCGAAGCTCTCGAAAAAGCGTTCGACTATCGCGGCGACGTAACCCTTACCAAGAAGGACGGCTCGAAACTCGAGGGCTATATCTTCGATCGTGTCTCCGGTTCCACGTTGGAATCTTCGTTTGTTCGCGTTCTGCCCAAGGATTCCGGCGGTCGGCAAAGAATTGCATATTCTGAAATTGCAGCACTGGTTTTCTCTGGCCGCGACCCTGCCGCTGGCAAAAGTTGGGAAGCTTGGGTAAAGAAGTACTGGGAAAAAAAGGCCACAGATGGGGCTGGTGCCAGCCTGCACCCGGAAGCCTTGGAGTGAACCTCAATACCCCTACATTCCAAGTAAATCTATTATTTTCAATAGATTAGCAAGATAACACCGTTCCGTTCCTGATAGACTTTTGCCTTCTCTTGTGTTACTATAAGTCTCAGCATTTGTTAGTCTTGTACTGCCTTTTGATTCGTTTCAGAGGCTGCAAAACCTGGGTTTGCAGCTTTTTGTCGGCAAGAGGATGTCACGGCGCCTTCCCCGTAAGCTGACTGCCAGTTGACGGAACCCGGAGCACGGACCAAGACAGCAAAGCAATTCTAGGTTGGCCCGGCTCGACCGGCGTCACGTACGAGAGGAACGCCAAGTGAAGGAACAAGGCACAGTGAAGTGGTTCAATGCTTCTAAGGGCTATGGTTTCATCCAACGCCAAACCGGTGAAGACGTTTTCGTTCACTTCTCGGCGATCACGATGGACGGTTACAAGTCCCTCAACGAAGGCCAGGCGGTGGAATTCGAAGTGAAGAAAGGCCCCAAAGGTCTTCAGGCGGAGAACGTTACAAGCCTCTAGTCTGTGCTGAGGCGGCTCGATTGAGCCGCGAGTTTTTCGCGAGTTTCGAAAGCAAGTAAAGTTTAGTGAGTGGCCAAGGAGGATACGGTGCAAGTAATGCAGGAAGGCCAGACCATCAAGCACGAAGTCTATGGACTTGGAATTGTCACCTCTTCCGATCAGGAGCGCACCTCGGTCGATTTCGATGACCACGGCCCAAAGCTCTTCGTCACCAGCATCATGACTGCGGAGCTTATCGGCGAAGCGCCTGCCGTGCCGCCCAAGACCAAGCGCCGCCGCAAGGCCTCCACCGCTGCGAAAGCCGCGAAGAAGGCCGCTGCTGCCGCTGCCCGCTCGTAAGTTTCGTCCCTTTCGAAATGCCCCTGTGCCGCTCAAAGCGCAGGGGCGTTTCTATTTTCAAACACTCCCGTTTCTAGTCTCACCTGTGATAGGGTTTCAGCTCATGAAGCGATTCATTTTGGTCCTGGGTATCCTCCTGATGCTGGCGGGTGCTGTCGGGCTAATTCATCCTCATTTCACCTACAACAAAACTGAGGAAGTCGCAAAGCTTGGTCCAGTTCAGGCAAATGTGACTCAGGAAAAAACTGTGGAGATTCCTATTGCCCTCTCCATTCTTCTGCTAGCCGCGGGGATCGGCCTCACCATTTTCGGCGCCAAGAGCAAACCGTAAGCACTTCTGTTGGATTTGATTTTTTCGTGCAGGTCTACGTCTACTTGACCGCGGATTCCGCCTGGTCGAAGGCGTGATACGAGGAACGAACGAGCGGGCCGGATTCGACGTGCTTGAATCCCATGCGCTCGCCGGCGATTTTGTATTCGCGAAATTCGTCGGGATGCACGTAACGCACGATCGGCAAGTGTTCCCGCGTCGGCTGCAAATATTGGCCGAGCGTCAAAATGTCCGTGCCCTGTTCAGCAAGCTCGTGCATGGTGCTCAGCACTTCGCTTTTTTCTTCGCCTAAGCCGAGCATCATGCCTGTTTTCGTCGGAACGCCCGGATGCGTTTGCTTGGCGCGCTTCAATAATTCGAGTGAGCGCTCGTACACCGCGCCTTTTCTCACTTGCCGGTAGAGCCGCGGCACCGTCTCGGTATTGTGATTCAACACGTCTGGTTTGACAGCGAGAACCGCGTTCAGCGCGTCCCAGTTTCCGCGAAAATCGGGAATCAAAACTTCGACTTTGCACCCGGGAACGCGCTTGCGAATTTCTGTAATGGTCCGCGCGAAGATTGCGGAGCCGCCGTCGGGCTGATCGTCGCGGTTTACGCTCGTCACGACGGCATATCGCAAACCCATTCGCGCCACGGCTTCGGCGACGCGAAGCGGCTCGTCTTCATCGGGCGGGCCGACCGGTTTGCCGGAGGGCACGGCGCAGAAGCCGCAGGCGCGCGTGCAAATGTCGCCGAGAATCATGAATGTTGCGGTGCCATGTTCCCAGCATTCGCCCATGTTCGGGCAACGTGCGCTTTCGCAAACTGTGTGCAGGTCCAGCGTGCGCATGGTGCGCTTCAATTCCTGATAGCGCTCGCCGCCAAAAAACTTCACGCGCAGCCAGTCCGGCCGCGGATGCGCTTCCGGCGAAGACACCATCGACTGGTGCGAGTTGAGGGGCGGTTGCGAATCGGAGATGATGTTAAAAGGAGAGGCCACGAGGTTTCTCTGAATCCTTAAGTTTACGCTGCGCGAAGCGCGGATACAAATGGGCTGAGGGATTTGCGGTAGAGCGCTGGGTGCGGCAAAGGGGGTACACCTCGGGTGTTTTCTACAAAGAGTGCGCAAGTGGTTGAAAAGACGAAACATGAGTTGACGCTCTTTGACACCCCTCGTAAAGATCGCTCGGGGCAAGAGAGAGCGAAAGAAAGAGTAAAGAGGAAGCCATACCACGCCCATTGTTTTTGCAAGTGTGCGCAACGAACTGAAAATGCGCGGGATGCGGCGTTTTCTGTGAGATTGGTTTGTGAGAAGTCTGCGCAAATGATTGAGGGAAAAGAAGTTATGCTTCGCTCCCGTAAACCGCTGGCCCGAGGGATGCAAAAGCTTTGGTTAGAAGTACCAAAGCGATCAAAAGAAAGGGGTTGCCCCTCGAGGCTCGGGGCAAACGGGAGGAGGCGTTTGCAAGAGTGACAAAAAGAAGGGGATAGAGAAGCGGGGTGAGGCGACGCTTCGCAGAACGCGTTCGGGGTAAAGAATCGTTCGAATTGGGCCAGCTTACACTCGTCAGAGTAGCATGGAGCAGGTATAAAGTCAATAAATAATTTGTGGGTTAATTCCTGCCTGCGGCAGGCGAATGGAGTGTGGAAAGACTTCAAACGCGAAGAAAGGAAGAATCCGCACCCTTAACCCCGAAGGGTGCGGCACCCAAAACCTCTAAGCCCACAACGTCGCGGCCACCGGCCCGAATGGAGGAACGGATCGCGGACGAAAACAAGAAAGAGACAAAACCCGCGCACCCTTATAATTCAAGGGGTGCGGCGCCCAATTTTACTTTTGTGCTCCGATTCTAATTCTGATTGTCACGTTTCTTCTCTTCGCCACCCGCCTAAATTGTCAAGTTCGATCGAGTGCACCACCAGCCAAGTCTACTCGGAGCTAGGAGCCGACGACCTCATCTAATCAGCCCGCCCCTCACTGAATGGGGTCAGTTTTTGAATCGCAGGCCAACTGCTGTCGGGCTTTTCGAATGAGCGCTTTGGTCTCTTCATTCGAGACCTCCAGCAAATAAGACTTGGCGAGATCAGAGCAAGCCTCGCGAAGTCCCAAGAGAGAGGCCGTTTGGATTGCAAAGCGGGACGGGTGGAGCGATCCGAGGCCGTAGACCTTGCGCAGTTGCAAAGCTGTTGTGTCTCGGTTGGAAACCAAAATGTCTGCAACTTCTGCGATTGTTTCCGATTCCACTTGTTCGAGTGTATCGCCGGAACGTGAACCTTGCTGGGTCGGTAGTTCATCAGATGATTGCCCGGGCCAACTGCGTTCTAGGAAATGCAAAAGGTTTTGTGCGCAAGCTGGTTCACACCTGTGACCATGAAGAGCCATTCCCACTTCGTGTCGCAGATTGGGAGCGTTATGCGGCTGCATCAATTCGGACAGTGCAAGTTCGGCTTCGGGAGAATTTCGTTTTGATAGCAGTTGCACGATAAGAATGCGAACATCAGGACGGGTCCCGGGAGCGGAAAGTATGCCTAACAATTCGTGCAGCGTTTCCGGGTCGTCTTTGCTTTCAAGCAGTTGAATCGCTCGCCGCTGTTCGTCTGTTCCCTTAGCCCAATCTTTAAGCGTCGCGATCGCGGCATTCGTTTGAGTTCTTCCTCTCAGAGCGTACACGGCAAGGGCCGCCACGGCGGCACCAAATAGTACTGTGACAAGGATCTTCTTCATGCTTCCTTTGACCTCAGTTTATCAAGGCGCAATCGGGGAGTCTGTAAAAAGAGCCCTCAACGTTTGGAGACAGCTGCTTCCTCATTTAGTTTTTTCTGCTAGATGTCTGCGACCTTCCTCAACCTGCGCTAAATATGCCAATTCATCGTAACCCTCGCGGGTGGCGCATCCTTTCGCGATTCTGTTGTGTTGGGCATATTCACTGGGAGGATACCAGAGTATGATATGCCGCACACGTTAACGAACACCGCGGTGAGTGGCCTACCCTCGCGGTGTTGGCGAGGGTGGGACTCTCTTTCTTATGCCCCACGAGCTCAAGCGCATCACTGGCCGCCAGGATCTCCATTTCATTACGTTCACTTGCTACCAGCGGCGCAAATTCCTCGCTTCGGTCAAAAACAAAAATGTTGCTGTACGTATTCTCGGCGAGGTGCGCGCACGCTTCCAGTTGCGGGTTATCGGTTACGTTTTCATGCCGGATCATGTCCATCTGCTGATCAGCGAACCGCCTGGATTGACTCCTGCCAAGGCCATCCAAGTGTTTAAGCAGCGGGTCTCGCGCATCTTGCGCGGCAAAAAGCGGCGCGACAGAAGACAGCTCAGCCTGGCATTCTCCGCAGGGCCGCCAAGGCGCTTCTGGCAGCGCCGCTATTTCGACATGAATGTTTATTCGAAATATATGCTGCGCCAAAAGCTCGATTACATCCATGCAAATCCTGTGAAGGAAAAGCTCGTAACTC
>JACXTT010001223.1_pt1 | contig 43386 bp, 27 predicted proteins | sample 9270951 | NCBI WGS metagenome assembly JACXTT01 (sample SAMN15532306, study PRJNA645909) | rock metagenome | isolation source: weathered quartz diorite | place: Puerto Rico | collected 2017-06-21
AGGGCGGTCTGCTGATCTGCGACACCGGCAACCACCGAGTGCGGCGCGTGAACCTGTCCACGCTGGAGATCAACGCCTTCGCCGGAGACGGATACAACGACTCCAACTTCGACGGGTTCGACGCCGTGGACGCCAGCCTGGAGTCACCGCATGCCTTGCTGGTGGACGGCGATGGTTACACCTACATCGCGGATTCGGCGGCGCAGGAGATCCGCTTCGTCGACCTGAAGGGCATTATTCACACGCTGTCGGGCGGCGGAGATAGGGGATTTGCCGGCGACGGCACGCCCGCCGTGCTGGCGCGATTCGACGAGCCGCTTGGACTGGCCGGCTACGGGAACGACGTCTACGTCTGCGATTCGGAGAACTACCGCGTACGCCGCATGTTCGTGCGCAGCGTCCCGAACCCGCTGCGCGTCGATCCGGGCCAGATAAGTTTTCGCGCCACTCAAGGCGGCGACGATCCTTCGCCCCAATTGATCGTGATCAACAGCTCTGTGCTGGGCTTGAACCTGTCGTACACGCTGGGAGGCTCCACAGATTCGGGAGGAGCCTGGCTCACGGCGCTGGAGCTGGAAGGCGGCACTCCCGACGTCAACATCATCTATGCGGCCTCGGCAGGCCTGGAGCCGGCCACGTACACCGCCACGATCATCGCCTCCGCGCCCGGCTCTCCCGACGTGCGGATTCCGGTCACCTTCACGGTGGACCCGCCGGACGTGGTTTCGAGCGTGCGCTTGTCGAGCGACCTGCTGCAATTCACCGTGCCGCAAAGCTCGGCCGACACAAAGACCATCCAGCTATTGAGCCCCGGCACGACTTTGAACTGGCGCATTCGCCTTGTGACGCCCGCGCCTTGGCTGACCTTAAGCCCGAGTTCGGGCGCAACGCCGTCAAATGTCGGTGTCACCGCAGATGCCAGCAGCCTGGCTCCCGGTACCTATACGGCGGTTGGCTACTTCGTCGTCGACGGAGGCGGCTCCACGCTGTTCGTCGTAACGCTGAACGTGACGGATCCGCGGCCAGTGCTGACGCTGGACCGCGAAACGATCGTGGTGGAAGCCGTCGAGGGTACCACGAGAATTCCGACCCAGACCGTGGGGATCTACAATGCCGGTTCGGCGCCCATGAGCTGGGAGTTGGCGATCCCAGCCGACGCCGCCTGGCTGCGCGCGTCGACGGCCAAGGGCGCTCTTGCGCCCGGACGCTCCGCGTCCACTGGCATCTCCATCGACCCGTCGGGCCTGCGCGCGGGACTCTACCAGGCTCAGATCACGTTGCGCGCCGACGGCGCCATCGCTTCGCCCCGCACCGTCGGCGTGCGGTTGCAGGTGCTGCCGGCGTCGACCCAGGCGCATCCGGTGATCAGCCGGTCGGCCCTCGTCTTTACCGGTGCGCCGGGCGCGAAGATTCCGGAGCAGCAGGTTGAGATTTCGTCCACCGGCGGCGCGCTTTCATTCTCCGCGTCGGCGCGCGGCGTCACCTGGCTTTCCGTCACGCCGGCCAGCGGCTCGGTTCTCTCCTCCGCCGACCGCTTCGTGGAAGCCTTCCTGGTAACCACCGAGAAGCTCAAAGAGGGCGAATACAGGGGTGCGGTGACTTATACGTTCTCCGACGGAAGCGTCCAGGAGGTGGACGTTCTTCTAATCCTCAAGGGCGGAGCCACCACGTCGACCGGGCGTCCGAACAGGAAGCCCATGCGAGGCGCCGCGGCGCCCGGTTATCCCTCGGCGGATTGCGGAGCGACCAAGCAGTTCATTCTTTCGCCCGCGGTTTCCAACAATTTCTCTTACTCAGTGGGATGGCCCGTAGCCCTTCGCGCCCAGGTTGTGGACGACTGCGGAGCGCCCTCCACCACCAGCTCGGTTACCGTGAACTTCAACAGCGGCGACCCCACCCTCACGCTCACCAACCTGCGAGACGGCTTCTATTCCGGCACCTGGACTCCCGGATCGTCGGCGACGACGGTCAACCTCACGTTCCGGGCCCTGCATCCGACTTTGGGCTCGGTGGAGAGCAAGCTGAGCGGCAAAGTCGGTCGCGGCGCAGCGCCTCCGCCGGTGCTCTACTCGGGCGGCGTGCAGAATCATGCCAGCCGCCGCAACGCCTCGCTGGTGGCGCCGGGTGAGTTGCTGGCGCTGCGTGGCGTGAACCTGCCCGACAGCGCTGCCGCGGCTACTGTCGTTGTCGGCGGTCAGCCCGCCCAGGTCCTGTCGAGCACGCCCGAAGAAATGATGGTGCTGGCTCCCGCGCCAATGGATACGCAGGTCAAAACCAGCGTGGTTGTGACGGCCCGCGGATTCTCTACTGCCCCTGAAGCGGTTTCTGTGGTTGCCGCCGACCCCGGTCTCTATCCCCTGGCCGATGGCGTCGCCGGCGCGGCCGGCCAGCCTCTGACGGTGCGCGCCACCGGCCTCGGCATGATCGATGCGGGCGGAACCCCCGCAATGCCCATCACCGCTAAACTCGGCGACCTCGATGTGATCGTAACTCCAAGTGTCAAGACAACCGACCGCCCCGGCGTTTACGAGCTCACCATCACGATTCCCGATGGAGCGTCTGGAGCGATGCAGTTGACCATAACTCAGAATGGCACTGCCAGCAATTCGGTCGCAGTGCCGGTCCAATAGCCTCCGGCGCGGTACGGGCTCAGTGAGTTGCGGCCGGGCCAAGCAGCGAATCGTAGGCCGCCTCGAGATTCTCGATCTCTCGGGCGATGTCATGGAATCGCGCAACGTATTCACGCCCCGCGTCTCCCATGGACCGCCGCCGGTCCGGATCCGGAATCAGCTCTTCCAGCGCCGCGGCCAGGGACTGGCTGTCCCTCTCCGGCACCAGTAACGCGCTCCCACCAGGAATGGTCACGTTGGGAATGTCGGCGTGAGTAGTGGCTACCACCGGAACTCCGAGCGCTTGCGCATCCAGAATCGTGGTCGGCGCCCCACCTTCGGTATCCCCATTGGCCGCCGTCACGCTGGGCGATAAGAACAGATCGGCACGGGACAATTCCGAGAGATATTCGGCGTAACTACGCATTCCAAGGAAGTCGATCGAATCGCCCAGTTGTTCTCGCGCAACCAGATCGCGGGCCGCGGCGGCTTCAGGCCCGTCGCCGATCACCCGGAACCGGACACGGCATCCGTGACGCCGGGCCTGCACCACTGCCTCCAGCGCATAAAGCAGCCCCTTCTTCTCCACAAAGCGGCCGGCAAACAGGATCACCGGTTCGCTCCCGTTCCTGGTAGGGGCGCGCGCCGGCAACTCGCTCAGACGCAACGCGATGCGCTGGATGCGAACCTTCCCCGGCGCGCAGCCGAGTTCGATCAGCCGCCGGCGCATATGCTCGCCCTCAACGAGAAACAGGTCTCCTTCCTCGAACAACTGGCGCCTCAGGGGAGGCCACTCTAAATCTTCCGGTGTAGTCGAAGTATCGGAGCCGTAGAAGTTCGTCACCAGCGGAATTCCCGTTGCTCGCCGTACCGGCAGAAGCGTCGCGCTGACATGCCCGAAGTGTCCGTGCAGGACGCGGCATGCTCGCCGCCGGACAACCCGCTCACAACGCCGCAGCGCCGCCTCTTCCATCGCCTTTGTGGACAGAACCCGGCTCATGAGCGCGTCTCGCATCCAGCGCCAGGACGGACGGGTCCCATAGAGCGAAGTCAGAGTGCCGGGAGGCAACGGGAAGTGCTCCAGATTCTCCGGGATACCCGCGCTGACGACGTGCGGCTGGTACCGCCGGTGGCTGGTGATGGTGGCGTACATGAAGGTCTGAGTCAGCGGCAGGTATCGGTGGCAGTAATGCGCGACAACGGGCCGCCCAACCCCGGTATCCCTCATGATTTAAAGGACATTATAGCATATTCGGCGATATGCTAACCTAGGTGAGGATGAAACCCTCAGGAGAACTGGAATCGGAGGCCCGTCATCCGACTCGCCCGGATTTCCTGATCTTTGGAGCCCCCGCCATCGGAGAGGCGGAAATCCAGGAAGTCGTTGACACACTGCGGTCGGGATGGCTCGGAACCGGACCCAAAGTGCGGCGCTTCGAGGAGGATTTTAAGGCGTACACAGGGGCATCCCATGCCATCGCGCTGAATTCCTGCACCGCCGGCCTGGAGTTGTCGCTGGATGTCGCCGGGATCGGCGCCGGCGACGAAGTCATCACTACCCCGATGACCTTTGCCGCAACCGCCAATGTGGTGGTGCACCGGGGAGCACGGCCCGTATTCGTGGATGTAGACCGGGGCACTCTGAACATCGACCCCGGCCGGATCGAAGCAGCGATTACACCCCGCACCCGCGCCATTCTGCCGGTACACCTGGCGGGGCGGCCTTGCGACATGACCCCGATCATGGAAATCGCGCGGCGGCGCGGGTTGGTGGTCGTGGAGGATGCAGCCCACGCGATCGAGGCCCGCTACCAGGGTCGTCCCGTCGGCTCTTTTGGCGATTTCGCTGCGTACAGTTTCTACGTCACGAAGAATGTCTGCACGGGCGAGGGTGGCATGGTGGTCACCAACCGCGACGACTGGGCGGAATTGTTGCGTGTGCGGAGCCTGCATGGCATCAGCAAAGACGCCTGGAAACGATTCTCGGCTGAGGGGTTCCAGCCCTACGAAACCCTCTATCCCGGTTACAAGTACAACATGATGGACATCCAGGCCTCGCTGGGCATCCATCAGTTGGCCAGGGTGGAAGAGAATTTGGCCATCCGCGAGCGGCACTGGCGCCGGTACGATCAGGCTTTTGGACAAATGCAGGAGATCGAGTTGCCGGAAGCCAACCTCCCCGCCGGGACCCGCCACGCGCGGCACCTATACGTCATCCTGCTCCGGACGGAGCGGTTGTCGATCGGCCGGAACCAGTTTATCGATGCCATGAAGGCCGAAAATGTCGGCACCGGCATCCACTACACCGCCCTGCACTTGCACAAGTTCTACTGTGAGACTTACGGCTACCGCAAAGGCGACTTCCCGAACGCCGAGTACATCGGCGAGCGGACCGTTTCGTTGCCTCTCACCCCACGCCTGACCGACGCCGACGTGGACAGCGTGGTGGAGGCCGTCCGCACGGTGTGCCGGCGCTACGCGAGACGATGAACGATCAGCCTTTCAGCGGCGAGCGCGACGCGTACATCATTCTCAAACTGCCTTTGGACCGTTACCGCGGCACCGAGCGCCCGCTTCCCGACGGCTACCGCATCGGTCCGCCGCAACTCGACGCGAAGCAGCGCCAGCAGGAACGCGCCCTGCTCAGAGAGAACTTTCGTAACTGGGAAGGACCGTTTTCCCGTCAAACGCCGGGCTGGCGGACGGACACTCCGGTGTACGTTCTGCACGGAGAAGACCTGGCCGGAGGCCTCTACTTGTGCGCGGAGCACGAGTTTGAAGAGGGCGGCGAATGGGGACAACTGCACTACTTCTTTGTAGCCCGCGGCCACAAAGGCAAGGGACTTCACAGCCGCATGGTCGGGGAGGCAATCCGTCGCGCCGGCCAGTGGGGAATGCGAGGCGTTTATATCAACACCGACCGCTTCGGCTTGCCCGAGGTCTGGCAGCGGTGGGGCGCCGAGCATTGGAAAACTATCCCGAAGGCCAGTGGCCCCGGACAGAACCTGAATCAAAAGCCGTGGAACCGCCTGGTTTTTGCGATTCATGATGCGGCGCTCTGGCAGGCCGTCCGGCGCTATGCCCGGGGGGTTCTGGTGGACATCGGATGCGGCCGAAAGCCATACGCGGCCATGACCGAAGGGATGGTCACACGGCATATCGGCGTCGATCACCCGGATACGCTCCATGCGCAGGACCAGATCGACGTGTTTGCGACCGCCTACCAGACGACGCTGCCCGGCGAGTCGGCCGACACGGTGCTCTGTACTACTGTTCTCGAGCACCTCGAAGATCCCAGCGCGGCTTTCAGGGAGATGTATCGCATCCTCAAACCCGGCGGGTTCCTGATTCTGACCGCCCCGCTATTCTGGCATCTGCACGAGGAGCCACGCGATTTCTTCCGCTACACCGAATTCGGCCTCCGGCACCTGCTGACCGAAAGCGGGCTGACCGCCGTCAGGATTCAGCCGCTGTCCGGGTTCATCGTCACCTTTGCCCAGGAAGCCTGCTACTACCTCGGAGAGCTGGAGCACCGGCTGCCCGTTTGGATCGTACGCGGCCTGCAGCGCGTGCTGCAAGCGGCGGCCTATCGCATCCATGCTCGCGGCTGGGACCGGGTGCATCGCTTCACCTGGTGCTATCTCGCCGTCGCGCGCAAAGAAAGCACGAGCGCATAGAGTCGTCTGTCGCCGTTCAACTCCCGTATTTGCTGGCAAGTCTCCGAAGCGCGCCGACGCGGGTGTGGGCCAGCATTTGCGCGAGGTCGGCAAGCACTGGGGGCCGGAACTTCAACAACAGCGCGACATACACCAGGATTCCCACCAGGACTGTTGTGATCAGGACCAGCCGGGGCCGCTGCTCTCCCCACGCCTCGAGGCCCATGCGCCAGCCCAGCGCTCCCGCCGCCATGGCGGCGGCGATGGCGGCCCCCGGCGCCAGTGCGGCCAAAAGCGCGCTCAACCGGAGGCTGACCAGCCGGAACGGTACTGCGAAATTGGGGTAAGCCAGAACAAGATTGGCCACCGCGTATCCGATGGCAACTCCCTGCAGCCCCCACGGCGATCCCGCCAGATATCCAGCGATTTGCACCGGGCCGAAAAACAGCGCCAGCCGCAGCATCAGGTCCGTTCTCCCTTTGGCCAGGAAGATCTGCCCCACGGGAGAGGCCACCGACTGGAACAACCCCACCGGAGCGAGAAACAGAAGCAGCGGTGCTACCGGAGCCCACTTCGCACCCAGCACCACAGTCACCAGCGGAGTGGCGGTGACCATGATTCCAAGCATCATCGGAAACGTGATCGCGGCGATCACGGCGCTGGCCCGCAAATAGCCCGCGCGGAAGCGTTCGTGATCGTTCTGGATCTGCGCCAGGGCCGAGAACAGAACGCGTCCCAGAACGCTGGTGACATTCTGCACCGGGTATAGCATGGTCGTGTAGGCCATCTGGTAGTAGCCCAGCGCAACTGAGCCTAGCAGCCGCCCCACGACGAGGTGTCCGGCGTTGCGGGCGAAGTAGTTCACCACGACAAAGCCGGTCAGATTGAGGCTGAAAGACGCGATCGACGCGATCTCGCTCCAATCGGCCGCCAGACGCGGCCACCAACCGGAGAGCAGCCACGACAGCAGCGTGGAAGTCGTGGTCAGGGTGAGCGACGAGGCGACCAGGCTCCAAACCCCTGCGCCATTCCAGGCAAGCACGATCCCTACCAGCGCGCTGAGCGCCGCGGATCCGATCTCTACCACCGCGAGCTTACGAAACTCCATCGCCCGGACCAGCAGGGCCTGCTGGACAATGCCTGCGCCGGCGATCGGAAACGACAGCGCCAGAACACTCAGCACCCGCGCCAGCTCCGGTTCGCGATAGATTTTAACTGCCCAGGGAGAGATGATCCACACGATAACAGCCGCCACAGAGCCGGCTGCCACATTCAGCCAAAAAACGCTGGAGAGAAACCGCTCCTCCAGCCGGTCCCGCTGAATTACGGCAGACCCCGTGCCGAGGTCGCCGATTTGCTGCAGCAAATTGGTGAAGAAACTCGCCATGGCCATCAGCCCGTAGACGCTGGGCCCCAGCAGCCGGGCCAGGATCATCGTGGAGAGCAGTTGCACTCCCTGCTGAACGGCGCGCGAAACACCGGACCAGGCGGCGCCGCTTACCGTCTTTTGGGTTAGACTCGCCGGCTGCACGGTCTCGGACATAGGGTATGCGGCGCGGGATTCGAAAGGCGGGACACTTGGTTCATTGTACCCGGCGGTTCAACAGCGCCGCCAGCGTCAGCGAAGCTGGAGTGTTCCCCAGGCGCGTATGCGATAATCCTTGCTTCGCCTTCCCATGCCGTGGGTGCTCCTCTTTGCGTACGCGGGCCTCGTCACCTGGATCGTTCTTCATTCCGCACACCCCCACGTCGCAATTCTCGCCTCTCAGGTACTCCTGCTGCTGCCGGCTTATTTCCTCATCGGCCGGAAGGAGAGCCCGTGGAACCCCAAAATTCTCCTCGATTCCAGGCTCTATTTCCTCCTCTACGGCGTGGCCGCGCTGACAATCGGCTGGTATCGGGGAGAAGGTTTGGGAATAGCATCGGATGAATCCGCCTGGTCGTTTCAGGCCCGCATCTTCGCCTCCGGGCATCTCACGGCGCGCCCGCTTCCCGAGACTTCCACCGACCCGGTGATCGCCTGCTCCCAAACGTACTTCGAGTATCACCTGGTGCATAACGGCAAATGGTTCACACAATATCCTTTCGGATGGCCGGCGGTGCTCGCCCTGGGCTTACGCCTCAAGGCAGGCTGGCTGGTGAATCCGCTGCTCGGCCTTCTCCTGCTTTGGCTGATCGTGCAACTTGCGCGCGCACTGGATCCGGAGCATGCGGAATCCAGCCCCCTGGCCCTGCTTCTTGCGGTGCTGTCGCCGTACTACGTGCTGAATTGCGCGGGGTTTCTCTCCCACACGCTGTGCGCGGTTTTCGTCGCAGGCGCCGCGATCTGCTTTCTCGCCGCGCGCCGCGGTTTTTCCGTGCGCGCCTGCGCGGGCATGTTCGCCTGCGTCGCCGGCGCGGTGATGGTTCGGCCGGCCACCGGCTTCGCCGCCGGGATCGTCCTAGCCCTGGCTTTGGCCGCCGGGCTACGGCGGCAGACCAAGGCGCTGCTCTGGCTGCTTGGCTTGGCGTCCGGATTCGGCGTTTTGACCGTGGTCCTGATCGGAGGATACAACCTGCAAACGACCGGTGACTTCTTCACGCTTCAGTACCAGCTATTCGAGCGGAAATACTGTTACCACCAGATTTTCAGCTCATTCGGCTCCTTCCTCCGCGACGGACTGCTGACATTGACCCGATGGGGAGTGCAGTCTACCACCGTTTTCAGCGTGCCGTTTCTGGTCGTGCCTGCCCTCTACGGCGTATGGAAAGACCGCCGGCCGGAAGTTCTGGCCCTCTCCGCTCTGGCGGCGGCCACCTGTGCGGCGGCGTTGGGTATCAATACCACTTCCGCTTCCCGCTGGGGAGAGCGCTATTATTTTGAAGCCTTCCCGATCGTGTGCGTTCTCGCTGCCCGCGGAATCAACCTCTGGGCTCCGCCCGCTTCGAGGTTAGCAGCAGCCGCCGCGCTGACGGTTGCAGTGCAGATTTTCCACTTCGTGGTGCTGGTGCCGCCCGTGATTTCCGGGTTGAAGCCGGCCGGCGCCATCCGCCGGGCAGCCGAGGCGATCCCAGCCGACCGCCTCCTGGTGTACCTGGACAGGCCGACGCTGACAGCGAAACATGTGAACCTCAACGACCCGCAATGGTGGGCCGCCCGCCGCCTCTACCTGCCGGATCCCGGAGCAGGCAGAAGATCCTCAGTGGCGGAGGCGGTCGGCCATACCCGCTACGTGGTCGTGTCGCTCTCCGAGGGAAGCAATCGCATTTCCATGAGTCCCGTGACGACATCGGGAACGCCTGAGCCGCCAGCCGGTGACCCATGGACCGAGCCTGGCTGCCAGTGCGTGATTCCGAATCGGGAAGGAGGCCCGGTGGCGCAGGTGGCGCCGCCGCAATAGTTGCGTTAACGTCCTCACGGCACGACCGCTACCCGCGTTTCCTCCGTAGCCAGCAACTGGCCGCCCGCATCCCGATAGCGGACCCGGTAATAGACCACCCGGCCGCTGATTCCCGGGATCGCCACCGTACACCCGCTGGCGCAGGAGAGTTCCGTAAAGGTCTCACTGGCCCAGAAAAACGGCGTGAAATTCGCCACTTTTGGCTGCGTGGCGATGCATGATTCCTGCCGCGTTGTGCAGGGCGGGAAACTCAGGCCAGAAGCGTTCAGCTCGGCATAACCAAACTCGACCGAGGCCGTGCTGGTCCCCGCCGGTACCGACCCGATCTGGACCTCGACCGGAACGAAAGCCGCCCGGTTCACGTCGTCCAGAGTCCACGACCGCGGAAGCCGGACCAGGTAAGGTCCATACCAGCCCCAGTTGAGCGACAGCATCTTAACGTTGGAGGTATTCGGATTTCCCTTCCCCTGGAAAAGACCCACTTCCTGGACCAGGGCCATCCACTCGCGCCCTTTGAAAAGGGCTTTGTTTTCGTCCTGGTTGTCGAGGCCAGCCAGAATGTACATCCCCGCCGACTGCCCCTGTCCAGGCGTGTCTTCCACGCAGAGGTCGTCCGGAACGGTGGAAGTATCCGAGCACATCTTCGACTTGCTGCCGAAGCCCGGATGGTTCACATAGATCTCTCCGGCAACCGAGCCGGGGCGGCATTCGTTCGCCGCCAGAACTACGCAGAAGTCGTAGGCATACGCGCTGGTTCCGTCAATCGAGGACGACGCTCCGGAAATGTCCCGGCCAGTCAACCCAAAGCCCATCGAGACCATGGTCACAAAATGCTTCCTATTGAGCGGAAACCCGTTAGGGTTGGTCATTTTGAACAGATCGCCGGTCACCCAGGTCACGGTGTACGTGGTGTAGCCGCACACGAACGGGTGCATATCCGTCACCCGCTGCGGGCCTCCGCCGGCTTCCGGATAGAATCCCGGGTGCCCCTCATGGCAAGACCCGAAGATGGGGGCAGTCTTGCCGGCGAATGCAGGCTCCGAGCGCTGCAAGACCTGCGTCGCGTTCGTGCTGTCATACGGAAAACATGTCGGGTTGGTCTCTATGTCGCAGGCAATCCAGCCCACTTCCGGCGTGCCGACGCCGTAGTAGCGTGTGGTCACCTGATGGCCCCCGCCAGGCAGATTGAATCTGTGGAGGGAAGCGTCTTCGCCGTGCGGGCCGCGGAGGAAGTCCCAAAAGATGCCGGCCACATCGCACCGCTTATTCGCGTGGAGTTGGGTCCCTACCGATATGGTCTGGAAGGAGTCGCCCTCGGTGGCCAGGCAGGCCCTGCGGTTCACCGTCAGGTCCAGCCCGGCGGCGTCCTGGCCATTGATCGCGGTGATCTCGTAATGCTCCTCGCCGTTGTGGAACCACAGGTAGTTCCCGACCGCGAGTTTCTGCAGCCAGTGCGGACTCTGGGTGCTTGACACCGGATCGCCCGATTGAAAGCTCGCCGGCGCGGCGCCCCACGCGGGGTTCCATGACGAAGTCAAACGGATTCTAACCGAAGAGTTGTTCGGCATTGTCGTGGCGCTCCAGGCTGAACCGGTCCACCACGCGTCAAACGATACCCAGAACTTCTGGTTCCCGGCCGTGTCTTCCTTGGCGATGGTTTGGCCCGGGGCGACGAACGAAGTGTCCAGCGTGACGCCAAAATTGTGCTGAGTGGTCCATGCTGTCTTCGTCGCGGAGGAAAAAGTCGCGTATGCGGCCACGATATGGCCATCGCCTCCGGAACCGAGCGGTAATTTATTGCCAGTGTCATAAACCCAGGCCCACGCGTAGGTATCCTGATTGCCGATACGGCAACCTCCCGCGAGGTAGCGGCCGATGTTGTAAGTGTCCAGACTGCAGGACACGAAAAGCGTCTTGTCAAACGCCGGGTCGAATGCCTGAATGAGGTCGCCAATCTTGTTCGAGCCGAACATGTTGACCACCGTTGCGTCATACCATGCTTCGTCGCCGCCGTCGACCGAGACGTACGCCGAGGCGTCGTCGTTCTGCGCCGCAAGCGCCAGGGTCGCCTTGAAAATGGAGAGTCCTCCCCCCGGCACGGAGGCGAGCGCCCACCAGGTATTGGCATCCTCCCAAAGCACCGGTGCCGTACCCAACGGAGACCGTCCTACGCCTGCAAGATTGGCCACTGGCGTTCCGATGTACCGGACTTCTCCGGTCACCGGATGCAGAGCGTACGTTTTCCCCACCAGGTCCATGCAGTGCATGAAACCGGCCGCCGATAACTTGGATTCTCCGGAGCACACCGGGTATTCTCCGGTCGAGGAGCCCACCGCCAGACCGCCGGCGCCAATACCGTATTTGGCGTTGGCGATATGCAGAGTGTTGTTCGCGGTAGTGCTCTTCTTTCGCACCAGAAAACTGAACGCGGTATTGCGCACCAGTCCGTACGGATGGAAGAACGGCCATCCCAGCGAAGGTCCCGGGTTGGGCGGCGTGAGATCCACCGGGTTGCTGACGGTGGCTGTTGGCGGCGTCGCCGAGCAGTTCAAAGACTCGACTCCCTTCGCGGACGTGCCGCCTCCTGTATTCACGAAGAGCGTCATGCCGGGCTTGAGCCGGTTGCAATCGTTCGCGTCTGTGAAGTTGACTGTCGTGGAGGACCCGGCGTTATATACCTTGCCCGTGCTCCAGCGGGAAACCGAGGCGGCCGGCATTGGGGCGCCCCATAAGTCCCCTTCCGTACAGGTAGCCGTGCCCGTTCCGTTGCAAATCACCACCGACGATTGCGTCGTACCCGCCGTGATCGTGATCGGCGGGGAAGTGCAGCCCATGTCGTCCCGGCCCCAGCAGATCTCCACTTCCCGGTCTGCCGGCGCCAGGTCCATCCCGGTGAACCAGATATCGGCGCGAAACCTCATCCAGCGCGGGATCATCGGGTTGGTTCCCCACCGGTCTGTTAGAAAATCGTTTCTCCAGCCTCCCGATCCGTCCGCCGAGATGGATTCAATCCCCAGCGACAGAAAGTCCTGCGTGTTCTCCGAATACGTCGCGCCGGTGCCGTTCAGCGCCCCGCAGGGCGACCCCAATGTCCAGCTTGCGCCCTGCCAGCAGTTGGCCAGCGCGTGATCTCCGTTGGGAAAGAACTGGGCCTTGACGTCGGTAGGAAGCCCGAACGGCCGCAGCGCGATTCCGGTGAACGGATCGATCACCTCCGCATTTCGGTCCGTTAACGGCTGCGTGGGCCACAGCACCTTTCCTTTGTTCGCCGGGTCCATCGGCCAGGCATCATGAGGTGGAGATCCCAGAATTGGGTCTCTGGTGCTCTGCGTGACCGTCTCCTGCGACGCGTCCGGCCACGTGACGCGGAAGTAGTGAGTAGTGGCCGCGCGCAGAGCCCGTGAGTACGCCTTGCCGTCGGCCGCCATCTCCACCGTGCGCTTGCCGATCACGCACGTCACGCTGGACCCGGTAGCGATGCATCCGGGACGCTCCGTATCCTGGTTCGCGCCCGGGAACAGGGTCGCATCCACATCGCGAACCATGGAGGCAAAGGCGGGCGATTCGCTGACCTCGATGGTCACGGTCCCGCCCTGCGGTTTCTCAAACGCCACGATGGCTTGGGTCTGAGTGGCGCCGAGCACTCGCAGGTTGCCGGCGGCCGGAAGCGACGGCGCGGACGCGGCAGCAGCAGCCCAAATCAGGAAAGTAAAATGACGTTTCATCGTCTGCCTCTCTATAGGTTACAAGCTGAGCCCGGCCGACTTGGCCAGCCACTTGACCCCGTCATAGACGAATGTCTGGACACTACAGGTTGACGCCGTAACGCCCACCGTCATCCCGCCCGATACATTGGAGGGCCACTGGAAAGTATGCCCGCCCGTCGCATCCTGGCAGATCTTGAAGACGATGGATTGCGCGATTACCGGATTGAGAATCGTCGAGCTTGTCACATTTCCGGTCAGCGTCATCGCCTGCAGGTTGCCGCTGGAAAAATTGAACACCGGCGTGCTCGAGAACGCTACCGTCACCGCCCCGGACACAGGCACCGCGACTGTATTCACCGAAAAAACATTTCCTGTCCTGGTAAGTCCCGCGCCGGCCCGGAACGCATCCCTGCCGTACACGGCGCGGAGGTCCGCGCATCCCGTGACGTCGAAGATGCTTGACGTCGCCGAACAGGTCCCCAAGCGGACGACGTCGGCCGGAAAGCCCGACGCCCCACTGACGCAGCGCCACCCGGCGCAGGTAAGCGACGAGAGGTTGTGCCAGGCTGTGCGAACCCCGTCCACGTCCACGCCAACCCACACATTGCCGGATCCGGACGGGCTGGATACTACTTTGGAATCCGCGTACAGATAGAGAAAGTCCGAGAGTTCCACGCTGCACAACGCCCCTGGATTGCAAGACGCTCCCAGCGTCAGCGTAGTCGGGCTGGTTCGGACCAGATTGAGGTCGGTGATCTGGCTGGCCGAGATCTGGCCCGCCGCGCCCGCGCCCTGCGGTATCCACGTGTTGGCCGCGGTGCAGCCGTAGAGATTCGATCCTGCCGTTGCATCCGTCCGGAAATACAGTTCGCCGACGGAGCAAGTCGCCGGTAATCCCGTGCCCGTGCGCGCCGGAATCGTGAAGGTTGCTCCGCCGAAATTCACCTGTCTGCTCTGCGAGGACAAGTCCACTTTCGTCTGCGCGAGTGCTCCTGAGATCCCCAGAACCGCCGCCAGCCATGCCGCCGCCCGGGCCGCCCTCCGGAGGCAGCTTGATTTCTCGTTTTTCATAGATTATTCCTCTTGACGCGCGTGAAAAAAAGCGCCGCCCCAGCGATAGAGCGGCGCTGCATTCCATTTACTCGGCTTCAGTATAGATCGGAGGGCTTCACCGACTGGTCTTCCGGTACTGATAGCTAGAAAAGATAAAGCAATAAAAGACGCGGAATGAATCTTTTCGCAGCCAGTAAAAAAATTTTGCCCGGCTGTGATCGAAGGTGGGGCAGACTTTAGTCTGCCCGCATCACCACCTAATGCACTCTTACGACACGCGCCTCGTTGACCGCCTTCTCCGCTCCGTACATCGTAATCAACGGATGCTTTACCACCGCGCGGTACTCGTAATCCTGCTGGCGGGCGACACCCGGCAGGCGGCCGCTGAACGCACCGGGCCTGGACTGCTTGACCGGCGCCAGATCCCGCCATGGCTCCGTCTTCTCGTAGAGGTCAGTGAGCCCTCGGCGCGGGCGATATTGAAAGCCCACCTCCACGGCAGGCGCGTCGCCCAGGCTCTTCAATTCACCGCCCAGTACCCACCCGCCTTCCCAACGCGCCGACGTCGTCAACACCTGGGGAGGCGCCAGGGCGGGCTCGGCGTAAGTGATTCGAAGCGCCACGGGAAAGGGCCAGCGCCGGTCATTGAACAGACGCTGGGCCTGGGTGAACGTGATGCGGAGACCCTGCGCCGTCTGCTGCCACTCCGTGGTTGGCGTGATGTCCGGCCGGTACTCCAGAATCCGGCTGCTCTGTCCCAACACCTCGATGGAGCTTTGCGGTGTGGTGCGCACCGACTTGAGCGTGATGGTCCGGCGGTCGCCCAGTTTCCATGCCTCGCCAGTGACGAATGCGTATACCGTGGGCTCGCTCTTCTTCCGGGTGAACCAGATGTTCTGTTCGTTGGTGATCACCCAAGGCCGCACGCCGTCGATGGATTCGCCAAAAGCGAAGTTCCACAGGGCGAAGTCGCGGAGGCGGGCTTCCTGCTCGGTGACCAGCGCGCCGTCGGGGCGCGGGCCAATATTGAGCAGGTAGTTGCCGCCCTTGGCGCGGGTCTCGATCAGGGTTTCGATGAGCTGCTTCGAAGACTTGAACTCGTCATTCGCTTTGTATTGCCACTGCGTGCCCATCGTCATGTTGCCTTCCCATGCCTGGTCCAGCGGGATGCCTGGGACGTATTGCTCCGGCGTCTCAATCGCGCCGCGCGTCACCACGATATCCGGCTGCGTCTCCCATGCCTGCTCGCGAAGGCCGTCGGCGGGTCCGTCGATGAAGAAGACGTCCACTTTCCCGTACTGGGTGAGCAACTCCCTCACCTGCGCCTTGCCGAATTCCATGAGCGCGGGAATCTCTTTAGTGGTGGTATTCGGCGCGGGCGGACGCGCGATGGGATAGCCGTTGCGCCGGAACCAGTGGAAATCGTCTGGAGAGATATAGAGGCCGATCGCAATGCCCTCCTTGCGGAAAGCATCGACGATTTCGGCGGTGATATCGCGGCCGAAGGGCGAGTTCATCACGCCGAAATCCGTGGTCCGGGTGCGGAACATGCAGAAGCCGGAGTGGTGCTTGGCGGTGAAGACCACGTACTTCATGCCGGCGAGCCGGGCCAGGGCGGCCCATTCGGACGGCTCGAACTTCTTGGGATTGAAGTAGCGCGGAAGGATGGAGTAATAGCGGTCCACATAATCGGGCGAAGCGCCCACCAGTGAGTGGCTGATCACCGACCCGATCGACACGTCGACTCCCCAGTGGATGAACATCCCGAAGCCCTGGTCGCGGAACCACTCCAGCCGTTCGGGCTTGTTGGCTGCGGCGGCGAGGCCGGCGCCGAGTATCAGGACGGCGATCTTTCGCATGGTCGGTTCTCCTTAACGTGGCTCAGACATTCCTGTCTGCGGCGTGGAGCCTGCCCAGCGCAGGCGCGGACACAGGCGAGAACCCCAGGCGAGAACGCCTGTGTCATGTAGCGCTCGGGCCGCTCAGCTCCACCACCGCTTCGGTAATCTGCCCGAGATACTTGCCGTCCCGCACGACATCCGCGGCGATAGCGAAACGCGGAGAATTCGGCGTGAAACTCCGCGGGACCGTCACCTGGAAGGCGCCGGAGAGGTGCCCGCGCGCCGGCACCTCCAGCTTCAGCACATCGGGCTCGACGGTCCATTCGGACGGGGCGATCAGTGCCACCTCCACTTTCATCGAGGTGGGCTTGTAGTTGTGCACATGGAGTTGCAGCGCCTGGCGGCGGCCGGGCTCAAGAACCGGCTGATAGGGGTAAAGCCGCACCCAGCTCGGGTCCAGCCCGAAGTCGGTCTCGTTCTCAGGCAGCAGGTCGAAGAAAAACTGCCGCTGCTTGCGAAGCGCCTGCTCGGTGGCCAGCAGCAGATCCTGGCTCACCGGATAGGGTTTGCCGTGGCCGGGGCAGAGCATCGTCGGCTCGTGGTCGATCAGGTTGCGGATCGACTTCAGGTGGCTGTCGTTCTCCACGTGGTTGCGGAAGATCAGGTTGTGGCGCAGCACGTTCGTCCGGTTGGGATACGGGAACAACGCGTCGCCGGTGAACGCGATGCGCTGGTTGTCGATCGTGACATACATGGCCATCTGGTATTCGGTGTGTCCGGGCGAGTGCGTGATCTCGAAGTCGAATTCCTCCCACTTGAAGCGCTCGCCGGGCTTGAAGCTACGCGCCACTTTGAACGGCTCGCCGAGAATGCAGCCGAGATTGTAGCCGCGCGGATTCTCGAACACGTCGACCATGTTCTCCAGGCACCAGACCTTGGCGCCGTGGCGGCGCTGCAAGTGCGGGAAGCCGTTCATGTGGTCGTCGTGCATGTGGCTGGGCATGGCGACGTCCACCGCCTTCACGCCGAAATCGCGCTTCAGGTCCTTGATGCTGTGCTCAACGAAGCGGATACGGCCGGTCGGCGGCGTGGCGCGCTCGAAGTTGCCGAAGTGCAATCCCGACGCCGAGCCGTAATCGATGAACATCGCCTTGCCGCTGTTGGAGACGATGGCGTAGAACGAGCTGGTGGTCTGGAAATTGGCCACCAGGTGCGGGCTCACCGCGTACGGCCGGTTCTCGATGTTGGGGGGATTGCCGGACTGGAAGCGGAAGTATTCAGCCAGGCGGGACGTGGTTTCGCGGATGCCGTCGGCGGGGTTGGGCAGGGGCTCGCCGTGGGAGGGGCAAAGCAGCTCCGGCTTCTGGTCGGCCAGGGCGTCCAGCGCATAAGCCCCCAGGTCGATGCCTTCCACGCCGCCGTAGTTTACCTGCGTGTCGTACAGGTTCTGGATTTTGCCCGGGGCCCACATCAGGTCGCCCGAGAACGCGGTCTTCTTTCCGTCCACCGTGGCCAGCAGCGTGATCGACCCAAGTGTGTGGCCGGGCGTGGGAAGCACGAAGAACTCCGTCTTGTTCCAGCGGAAGGTAGAGTAATCGTCCAGGGATCGGGCCACCGGAATGTTTTCGGTAATGGTGTTGAAATCGTTGCGGACGTAGTAGAGATGGAACACGCGCCGGTTGCGCCAGAAGTTTTCGGCGTCCTCGAACAGGTGACGCTCGTGAGCGGGCACGGCGATAGGGATGTTGCGGTCGGCCGCCTTCCGGTCGCCCTGGCACTGGTCGCGGTGGTGATGCGTGTGGAGCACCCAGTCGACTTTGGAGACGCCGAGGTCGCGGAGATGGTCCAGCACTTTTCCGGAGCCGAAATCGACCAGGACGCAACTGGAGCCGTCGCGGACGATGTAGACGTTGCAGGTGTCTTCGAAGACCCACAGGTTGTCGGAGAGCTTGCGGGGCGCGCCGCTGGGCGAGAACCGGGAAGCGCGGATCTTCTTGGCCTTGGATTGCGCGGGCGCCGGTGCGGCGGCCAGCGCGGTGGACTTCAGGAAGTGGCGGCGCGTATCGCTCATAGGCCGCATGATACACCGGGACGATTTGCGATAGAATCCCCTTTCAACCTTTGATGAGGAGATTTCTCATGCGACGTTTGGCTGTTGTGTTCGCGATAAGCGCGCTGGCATTGTCCGCGCAAACGAAGAAGGTCCTGGTTCCCGCCGGAGAAATTGCCAAGGAACTTGCCGGGGCGTCGCCCAATGCCCGGCTCGTGCCGGTTACCAAGGACACGGTGATGCAGGAACTGGCCGACGCAGACGCCTTCGTCGGCGAGATCACGCCGGCCCAGGTCAAAGCGGGCAAGAACCTGAAATGGGTCCAGACCATGAGCGCCGGCGTGGAGCGCGTCCTGCACCTGTCAGGTGGGAACGATTTGCGCGACTCGGGCATTATCCTGACGAACAACCAAATCGTCCAGGGACCGGAGATCGCCGACCACGCGCTGGCCATGCTGCTCTACTTCACGCGCCGGCTCGACCAATATTCGGTAGATCGCGTGAGCGAGACCTGGCGTCGCGGCGAGCGCTTCAACGGAATCGAATTGCGCGGCAAGAACGCCGTCGTGATCGGCGTCGGCGGCATCGGCTCGCAGATCGCGCTGCGCGCCTGGGCCTTCGGTATGAACGTCACCGGCGTGGATCCCGAGGACATGCCCTATTCTCCGTTTCTCACCAAAGTTGTGAAGCCGGACCAGCTGAACCAGGTGATCCCGTCGGCCGACGTGGTCTTCATCTCCGCTCCGTGGACGCCGATGAGCTACCGCATGATGGGGCCGCAGCAGTTCGAGCTGATGAAGCAGGGATCGTATTTCATCTGCGTCAGCCGCGGCGGGCTTTACGATCTGAATTCGCTGGTGAAGGCTCTGGACTCCAAGCGTCTGGCCGGCGCCGGCGTCGACGTCACCGACCCGGAGCCGCTGCCCAAGGGCCATCCGCTCTGGAAGTTCGAGAACGCGATCATCACCCCGCACATCGCCGGGCGCTCCGACGTGGACCACAGCCGCATGGTCGGGACCATCCGCGAGAACATCCGCCGCTTCGCCGACGGCCAGCCGCTGATCAACGTCGTGGACAAGCAGAAGGGTTACTGAGCCTCCGGGCTGAAGGCTCCGCTCCACACGGGACACCCGGGAATACGATACTGTGGTTCCGGGGAGGCCTACCATGAACCGCAGAAACTTCCTGGCGGCAGCCGCGCTGGCCGGAGCCGCCGATACCAAGGCCGCGCCAAAGCTTGCCATCGAAGGTGGAGCGCCGGTCCGGGATAAAATTCTTCGACCGGGCTTCTGGGGCTCGGAATTCTACGATCACGCCGAGCGCGAGGAACTTCTCGATGTGCTCGAAGCGCGCTCGCCTTTTCGCTGGTACGGCCCGGGGGCTGCGCCGCCGAAGGTCCTGGCATTCGAGAAAGCATTCGCCGCCCGGATGCAAACCAAGTATGTGCTGGGCGTGACGTCCGGCACCGCCGCGCTGCAAACCGCCGTGGCGGCTCTGGAGATCGGTCCCGGCGACGAAGTGATCCTGCCCGCCTGGACCTGGCATTCCTGCTACTCTGCGATCGTTCTGGCCGGCGCGTTGCCGGTCTTCGCCGAGATTGACGAGTCCTTCAATCTCGATCCCGCCGATCTCGAATCGAAGATCACCCCGCAGACCAAGGCGATCATCGCCGTCCATCTGCAGGGCAACCCGTGCGACATGGACCGCGTGCTGGCCGTGGCCCGGCCACGCCGGATCAAGGTGATCGAGGATTGTGCGCAGAGCGTCGGCGCCAGTTACAAGGGACGGCCAGTGGGCTCGCTTGGCGACATCGGAATCTACAGCCTTCAGATCAACAAGACGATCACGGCCGGCGAAGGCGGCGCCGTGGCCACCAACGATCCAGTGCTGTTCGAGCGAGCGTCGCGCTTCCACGACCTCGGCTCGTTGCGTGCGCCCCACCAGCAGGTGGCGGGAACGGCGCGGCTCGACGTGTTTGCCGGAACAAACTTCCGCATGAGCGAGTTCACGGGCGGCGTGCTGCTGGCTCAGTTGCGCAAGCTGGACCGGATCGTTGGCGCAGTGCGCGCCAACGCACAGCAGGTCTATGAGGGCATCGGCGGCCTGGAAAGTGCGCGCTTACGCCGCCGTTATGATCCGGCGGGCGAGTTGGGCTCGGGAGTGTTCCTGGACTTCGGAAACAAAGAGCGCCGCGACCGCTACATCGCCGCCATGAAGGCCGAGGGTGTGCCTGCTGGACCGCCCTCAGGCTCGGCGATCCTGCCGTTGCAGCCCTATATCATGGCGAAGAAGACGGTGCACCCGGCTTGGCCTAGTTTCAACACCCCGCGCGGAAAGGCGATCCGCTACGGTCCGGAAGCTTGTCCGCGGACCATCGACATCCTCAACCGCTTTGCCGGAGTGCTGATGCATCCTAAGTACTCCCGGCGCGACGTCGACGATGTGATCGCGGCTATCCGGAAAGTCTATCCGACCGTCGGGTAGGGGTTGGGAGGTGGCGGAAACCGTTCTCTGACGGCGAAGCCGCGCTGGAGTCCCAGCGCGGCTTCGCCCCAGGAAAAATCGAGCAATCGCTCGGCCGTGCCGGGCCCCGTCATTGATCCCTGCTACCAGGGCGGGTGTCCTCCGGGCGCCTTTAGGCTTCTCCATCCAGCGTTTCCGCCAGGGAGCTTGCACACCAGCGCATTTAATCCGAGCCGGACCCCAATGACTTTGACTGTTGGATCAAAATTGGAGACCGGTCACCTGCTTTGCAGAAGCTCTCTCGCAATGATACACGAAATCGGCAGAATTCAGAATACTTAATTGCCGGACGGGTCGCGCAGGGGCAGTGAGGACATGGCGGCGAGGGTTTCCTCGTAGGAGCCGAGGCCGGCGACCGCGCCCGGTTTCCGGATGCTAAGGGCGCCGGCGGCGTTAGCGAGCCGTGCGGCTTCCCGCAGGCCGCCGCCGCGGGCCAGGGCGCACAGGAAGCCGCCGTTGAAGCAGTCGCCCGCGCCGGTGGTGTCGACGACGGGGACGTCATAGGCCGGCTCGTGGAAGTCGATGCCGTCGCCCACGACGGCGCAGCCGCAGGGACCCAGTTTGACGACGACCGTGCCGGCTCCGGCGGCGCGAAGGGCTGAGGCCGCCGCCCGCGGGTCTTCGGTTCCAACCAGCATGCGGGCCTCGTCCTGATTTAGGAACAGAACGTCGACGAAGGGCAAAGCCGGGGCGAGAGTCTTCATCCACTCTCCTCGCGAATCCCATTGCGCATCCAGCGAGGTGGCGAGCCCGGCGGCGCGGGCGCGGCGCAGAGTCTCGGCAAGATAGGGGCGCTGGGCGGGCAGCGCGAACGGGCTACCAAGATGGTAATAAGACGCGCCTTCAGTAACAGAGGAGGAGAAATCCAGCGGTTCGGGGAAGGCTTCCAGACTGGCGCCGGGTTGGTGCAGGAAGCAGCGCGCGCCGTCGGACCGGACCAGGACAATGCTGGCAGAGGTCGGCAAGGAGGAACGGGTCACCAAGGCCGTATCGACGCCGGCGTCCGACAGACCAGCGAGCGCGTAGTTGCCCGGCTCATCGCCGCCGGCCACGCCAAGCAGGCGGACGCGGACGCCGAGCTTGCCCAGCGTATAAGAAGTGCTGGCGCCATTGCCGCCCAGGCTGCGGTTCAGGTGGACCCAGCAGGAGGCGCCCCAGACGATCTCGTCCACGGGATGCACCAGTTGATCGAGAACAATGTTGCCGGAGCAGACTACGCCGCGCATGTCAGGACTTGCCGGTGAGGGATTCCAGGAAAGCCCGCTGTATTGGCCAGCGTCCAACGACACGCTTGCCTTCCAGACGGAACACGCCGCCGGTGAGGACTCCGGCAAGATCGGCCGCGGAAGGCTTGGCGCCTTCCTTCTCCAGCAGCGTGGTCAGCACCTTGGTGATTTTGCGTAAGGTGTCGGAGAGCGCAGCGGCCTCCTGCTCATTGCGGCAGTCGGCAAGGAGGTTTGCTTCGTAGCCCTGCTGGGCGGCGGTGAGGGTGAACTGCACCTCTTCGGCGGCTCCCAGCGCCTCGGCGAAAAGCTTGGTCCCCTCCGGGAAGGTGTCGGGCTTGTGGAGGCGCGCCGGCGGGATGGAAACCCAGATGGGGTTGTCACCGGGGTCGACATGGCGGTCGCTTTTCGCGTCGGCCATCCGCGTGGCGGCGGATTCGTCTGTGCTGACGGCGAGCGCCAGCAGATCGCTGCGGACAGCGAACCAGGAGATCTTACGTTCCGGGACAGAGCCGGGCATGCGGCAGAGGCCGTTGACGCAGGAGCCGTGCTGCTCGCGGGCGTAATCGGAGAGCTTCTGCCAGTCGAACTTGCCGGAGGCCAGGAAAAACGTGCCGTCGGGGTGGAAGGAAATGTAGGCGGCGTTCAAGTCGCGGGCGTAATCAAAGCCGGTCTTGGCGACAAAAGTCTGGTATTCGGGCTCCTTTGCCACGGAGCCGCCGGAAAGCAGATCGAGAATACCCGCACGGCGCAGCGCCTGAAAATCCACCCGCACGAGAATCGCGTTTTCGGCGGGCAGCAGCCTCAGAGTGTGCTTCGCCGTACGGAAATAGAGTGAGAGTCCCACGCCGAGCGCCAGCAGCAGGGCGGCGACTCCCAGAAACAGCAGGGAGCGCCGCGTGGAACGCGCGTATTGTTCCGGGTCCGGGATGGAATCCGCGCTGCTCACCCTGTCAAGCCACGGCGAGCGACTCGTGCGCTCGCGCTTCTTTCCAGATGGCGATATATCCGCTCAGTTCCTTCATGGTCTTGTCGAATTGCTGGAGCGTGAGGGACTGTGCGCCGTCGCTGACGGCCTTCTCGGGACACGGGTGCACTTCGATGATGAGCCCGTCGGCGCCGACGGCGACGCCGGCGCGGCAGATGGCCGGGACCAGGCTGCGCTTACCGGTGGCGTGGCTGGGGTCAAGGACGACGGGCAGGTGGCTCAATTCGTTCAGCACTGGCACGGCGGAGATGTCGCAGGTGTTGCGGGTAGCGGTCTCGAAGGTGCGGATGCCGCGCTCGCAGAGGATGACGTCTGAGTTGCCGTGGGCTACCAGGTACTCGGCCGACATCAATAGCTCCTTGATGGTGGAGCTCAGCCCGCGCTTCAGAAGCACAGGACGCCCGCAGCGGCCGAGCGATTTGAGGAGGGCGAAGTTCTGCATGTTGCGGGCGCCCACCTGCATGATGTCGGCGTACTCGGCGATCATGGTGACATCGCGGTCGCTCATCACTTCGGTGACGATGGCCAGGCCGGTGGCTTCCTTGGCCTTGCGCAGAAGCTTCAAGCCTTCCTCCTCCATGCCTTGGAAGTCGTAGGGGGAAGTGCGTGGCTTGAAAGCGCCGCCGCGCAGGATGCGTGCGCCGGAGCGGGCCACGCCCTCGGCGGTTTCCAGAATCTGGCGCTCGCTTTCCACCGAGCAGGGGCCGGCCATGACAATGAAATCGTCGCCGCCGATCTCCAGGCCGTTGACGCGGATACGGGACCGCTCCCGGCGGAATTCCTTGCTGACGAACTTGTACGGGGCGGAGATGCGGACGGCGCTCTCCACGCCGGGCGTGGCCTCCAGGGATTCCAGGCAGTTAGTGACGTCGCCGACTCCGACCACGCCGATGACGACGCGCTGCTCGCCCTGGATGGAGTGCACTTTGTAGCCGAACTCGCGAATCCGTTCGCAGACGTGATCGATTTCTTCCTTGGTGGCGTGGGGCCGCATCGAGATGATCATGGTTGTTTCCTCAAACAAAAAACCCACTCCCTCGGGAGTGGGTTGGCTGCTTCTTTTACTTCCGCCGCTAGACCAGCGCCACTCCTTCAGATTCTGGGGAAGCCCCAAAATCGAAAGCTAAACGAATTGGCGTAGGCCCGGTACATCGAAAAAAGAGTATATCCAGTTCCGGGGCGCTGTGCAAGAGGATATTGGGTCGTGGATATTGGGTCGTGAGGATATTGGTCGTGGGCGTGGAGAGAAGCACGGAACAGGGCGTGGCGTATATAATCACTTCGTTCCGACAAGGCAACTTACTATGCACACCCGACGATCCTTCACCGAACTCGCCCTGTCCGCAGCAGCCGGGGCGGGACTTTCGCAGAATGCGTCCGCCGCCCGGAAGCCGCTTCCGGACCTGGGCCCGGGCATCAAGATCTCCCTCCAGATTCCGACCGAAGCGCCGGACGAAGATTTACAACTGGCCAAACAGATCGGCGTCGATTACGTCAACATAGGCACGGGCGGCGATAAAGCCACCGCCGAGAACTTCATCCGTTTGAAAGCGCGGGTGGAGGCAGCCGGCCTGAAAGTCTGGAATATCGGCAACTCCAACGTGCACAACATGCCGGAGGTAACGCTGAATCTTCCGGGCCGGGACCAGAAGATTGAAGAATATAAGCAGTACCTGCGCAACCTGGGCAAGGCCGGGATCACCTACACGACCTATGCCCACATGGGCAACGGGATCTGGAGTTCGGAGCGGGAGTCCACCCGCGGCAACGCGCCGGCGCGATCCTTTCACCAGGCGACCGCCAAGGGCTACTGGGCGAGCAAGGTGTTCGAAGGGCCGCTGACCCACGGGCGGGAGTATTCAAAGGAAGAGATCTGGGAGAACTACACATACTTCATCAAGCAGGTTGTGCCGGTGGCGGAGGAGCAGGGAATCCGCATAGGAATCCACCCGGACGATCCGCCGGTGCCGGTGCTGGGCGGAGTGCCGCGCTGCATCTTCGGCAACTACGATGGCTATATGAAGGCGCTGGAAATCGCCAACAGCCCGAACGTCGGCGTGTGCCTGTGTTGCGGCACCTGGATGGAGGGCGGGAAGTATACGGGCAAAGACGTGTTCGGCGCGATCCGCGGATTCGCCAAGATCGGCAAGTTGTGGAAGATTCACTTCCGCAACGTCACGTCACCGATTCCGGATTTCGTCGAGACGTTCGTAGACAACGGCTACACCAACATGCGCAAGGTGATGGAGACGCTGGTGGAGGTGGATTATCGGGGCAACCTGATCGCTGACCACGTTCCGCAGATGGTGGGGCACCGGCTGGTGGGTTGGGCGTACTCGATCGGGTACATCCGGGCGCTGTACGCGGGCGCGCAGGCCAAGTACGGCAAGGCTTGACGCTACCCAGGCGGGAACGCCTGCGTCACATGAGTCTTACCCCTAAGGGCTCGAAAAAGAAGTGCCGATGATTGGGGGCATGGATCATCCGCCGGAATTCGTTGACGGGTTTCCCGCGTCCCCGCGGGCACCGGATTATGCAGTGCACGCGGAGATCGACCGCGAGCTGCGTAACTGCCACGGACTACAGGGGACGTACGCTACCAAGGGACAGCTTTTCCCAGGCTATTTCGCCTCCGGTGCCGAGCAGAAGAGCGCCTGGCTGGATGCCGCGCTGGCGCGCGCTGAGTGGCACGCCGGGCGCGAGCCGTGGACTGGGTATCTGGCTTCTCTGATCGACCTGCTTCTCAGCGATGTTAAAACGATTGCGGACCAATCGCTGTTCCGGCTGGTGCGCCTGGGCCCGGAGCTTTACCGGCAGGATCCGGCGCGGGTTTGCTTTCGTCTGGGCGAAAGCGTGGCGGGCGCGTTGGCGAAAAGTGAGCGGCGGCTGGCGCCCGAGCAAGTGGAGAGCTTGCGAAAGCTGGTCTACCACATGACTTCGATTCATCCGCACTCCGAGCCTGCCTATGCGATTGCCTGGCACCTTTTCCGCGCCGAAAAGAACACCGTTGACGGAGACCCCTGCTTCAGCGCCAGCGTGCGGCGGGACCTGCGCGGCATGGACCCCTCGGAGAGCAAGAGATGGGACCGCCTCTGGGCGCTGATCCGGCATCGATGGTCAATGGAGACGGACCGGAAGCATTTGGAGCGCATCAAGGCGGCGGTGGACGGCATTGGGACCGAGCGCTTCACGGCCTGCCTGACAGCCTGGATCGGACAGATCGAATCGGACCAGCCGGCCTACGTTTCGCCCGCGGGAAAAACGCTGCTCCGCCACTTGATCCTGACCTGCCAGGCCTTACCCGAAGTGCCGGTCGATGACGCGCTGTTCAGGTTATGCGGCCTGCGGTGGGCGGGCGCGGGAAGCGCGGGTCCGACGCTGGAATGGCTGGGTACACTGCTGGCAACGCTGGGCACACGCCCACCCGATAAGGCCTTCGCGTGCGCCGAGCGCCTGGCCAATTATCCCGATACGAGCCGCTTCCCGGAGGTGCAAAGGTTCTATTCGCTGAGGCTGGGCGAAGCAATTGGAGACGCCGTGCCGTCGCGCGCGGAAAAAGGAGTCGACGGCTTCCCGTTCGCCCTCGATCCCCAGCACCGCCGGCAGCAGGATCGCTTGGACGGCTTTCTGAAGGAAAAGCGCGTGCCCACCGCGGAAGACTTTGCGGCGGGAGCGCAGCAGACTTTCGGAGGCAAGGGCATGGTCAAAGAATCCCTCCTCCGGCAGTCAACGGGCGAGCTTCCGGAGACGGTGCGGGCGGCGATGACCCGAATCCGGTGGCTTTCGGAGAACCGTCCGGCGGACGAGCACCAGGACCTGTTCTGGCGGTGCGGGATCGGGGAGCTGTTGTGCGATCTGCTGCGCTCGAAACCGGAGCTGAACCGCGCCGACCTGATCGGATTACTTGAGATCGACGGTCTCGGCTACCTCGGCGTGGCGCCGTCCTCCCTGCTTCTGGAGCTTGCCGAAGAACGTGTGGCGAAACACGGGTATGAGCCGGAGCTGATGGCGGCGCTGGAACCGTGGCAGAAGACTCTCCACGGAAGTATCGCGGCTCAGGATCTGCGGCACAAGGCAAGCTGGCTGCTCTGGTTTGATCCGGTATCGTTTGATCCGGCAGCGGCGATTTCGGAGAAGGATTGCTGGAGCCACCGCATCCGCGCGGATCTGCGCGGAATGGACGCGGGATCCAGGCGGGCCTGGGAGACGCTGCTGAAGAACATCAGCTTCAGCTCGGGCGACAAGCCTCCGGGCAAGTGGAAGAAGCCAGCGGCCAAGGCGCTACAGGCCGTGGGTGCGGCCGCATTCCGTGAGCGCGTTCGCGCGTGGTTCAGCCCCTTCCGTGCGGGAGAGGTTTTGAGGATCACGGTGATCGGCCGGGACGTGCTTCGCAATCTGATGTGGTACGCGCTGCCGGCGGCGGACGCGCAAGTGGATCAAGCGATCTCCTGGTTTGCAGCGTCGCAGTGGAAGACGAAGGACGACAAAGGGCGCATCGCGAAGCTTCTGCCGTCGTTCGCTCACGTGCTGATCGAGCGGTCGCCGGAGCTGGCTTTTAAGACGTTGGAGAACTACAGCCGCGCGGGAGCCGTGCCGCTGGCCGGCAAGACGCTGAGCATGTACCGGCAGTTGCGCGAGCGGTTGGGAAAGGCGGCCCCGGCGGCGCCACTTGCGGCAGAGGTGACGCTCCCGAAGCCGGACGATATTGTGCGGGCGTTCCTAAAGAAGAATCTCGCCGGGGCGGCGACGGTGGAAGGCGACGACCTGGTAGTGAAGGGGACGCTGGATTCGTATCGCATCAACATGAAGGACTCGCGGATGGTGCGGCTCTCCGACGGCAAGGCGATTCGCGTGGAGATCGACGTGACGGAGCCACCCTACGGCCCGTTCCGGGCGATGCTGGACGGCCCCGACATCCAGAATCCATTTGCTCCGAATTATTTCCGGCTTTTGGTGTGCGCGCAGATCCTGGCGCGGGACGCGGAGGAGCGGGACCGCATAGTGGGGTATGAGGGTTGAGGTACTGTCAGCCCTGGAATCCGCCTTCGGGCTCGATGTGAACCAGCACCTTCGCGATGCGGGGATAGGCTTGGCGCACGGTATCCTGAACTTCGTGGGCGATTCGGTGGCCCTCGCGCACGCTGAGATCGCCGTCCACCATCACGTGCAGATCGACGTAGTAATCGAAGCCCATTTTTCTTACATAGCAGCGGTCGAGCGAGGTCACGCCCGAAACCGTGGCGGCGACGCGCCGGACCTGCGCTTCGATTTCCGCGGCGGGCGCGGCATCACTCAGCTCATAGATCGCCGGACGAAGCAGTCGAATCGCGTTGAAGATGATGATGCCGGCGGCCGCCAGCGCGGCCCAGTCGTCGGCCGGCTCGAATCCCGGCCCGCCGATAAGGGCAATTGAAATGCCCACGAAAGCCAGGGCGGAGGTGATCGCGTCGGAGCGATGATGCCACGCGTCGGTCTTCACCGCCATGCTCTCCACCTCCTGGCCGACCCTGAACACATAGCGGAACAGGATCTCCTTGGTGGCGACCACGCCCGCCAGCACCCACAGCGTAAAGGGAGCCGGCGCGTGGTGCGGCGTGATGATTTCGCGGATGCTCTCGACGGTGATCAGCAGCGCAGCGGCAAACAGAGCGATCGAGACCGCCGTGGCCGCCATCGGCTCGGCCTTGCCGTGTCCGTAGGGATGATTCTCGTCGGGCGGCTTCATGGCAATGCGCAGGCCGACATAGACCACCATCGAAGAGAACACGTCCGACAAGGATTCGATGGCGTCGGCGATCAAGGCGTAAGAATTGCCGGCGTAGCCCGCGATGCCCTTTACCAGGGCCAGGATCAGGTTCAGGGCGATCCCTAACAGCGTCGAACGCGCCCCGCGTACAGCCGGATGCACGGCAAGTTCGGAGGTGGAGTCCGGCGGCGGCATCGCTGGGGCTTTTCCCAGGATACCGTCTCGGAGGCGGATCCAACCTGCCTCGGGAAAAGGTGGTGGGCTACCTTGAATTTTGGGGGCTATCGGCAAAGCTGAACAAGCTTGGCTGCGACTCCAACAGCGTGGAGCGCTGCTCTTGCAGCGGCGCAGTTTCCTGCGCGACAAATTCACTTGGCGGGAACGGCGATCCGCCTTTCGGTCCTGGCAGGTTCAGTAGCTTTCCGATCATCGATTGATAGAGATCTAACCCTACCCGCTGTTCGGGCAGAAGGTATCCACGACGAACCGGATCCGCCAGCTTTTTGAATTGCCCAATGAGCTGATCCTGGGGCACGTTGCGTCTGCCGGCGTCGGACAGGATTTCAAGCGTCGTCTCCACGGCCAGCAGCATGTTGCTTCGTCGCAGCATCAGACGGGTCAGCAAACCGGCATCTCCAGTAGTTGCGCCGTCGGCAAAAACTCCGGCAGTCGTTAATGTGTACCTGGAAAGATCGATCGCCGCAAGGTGCACTCTTGCATTGCCGGACTGATCCAGCGCCGCTGGCCCGCCCCTGCGGAAGCGGACCCGCGGCTTAAGGGTGTACTCCTGATTCGGCGGCAGCGGCCGCATCGCCGGATCAATCGCCGTGTCAACGTAAACAACGTCCGGCTCGAGATACACGACGAGTTGATCGTCATCCTTCGCGCTGTGGCTCACCTTGATCGCAAATGCCGTTGCAGTGCCGGCTGAATGGTTCCGCACCACGATCTCGATCGAACTGTCTGCTAATCGATTCAGAGTAGCAGTGATTTGGGCTGCCAATGATGAGGTGCACGCGAGGAGAGAGGCTATAACGGTTTTCATTCCGATCGCCCCGATTGACGCCCTTATTTTACCCCACCGTCAAGGCGCTCCTTCCAGATCCGGTCGGTCGCGCCGGCAGCCATGCAAGCCAAGCGTCGCATAAAAGCGTGCGGTGGGGGCTTCCCATCCCACGGACAAGAGCATATAATCCCGGAATGCGTTGGCTGCTTGTATGGGTGATGGCAGCGGCGGGGACGGCGGGCGCGCAGGAGGTCCAGGAGCCGGAGGGGCTGCTGGGACGGATTCAGGCGCGCATGAAGGAGACTCTCGAGCGGCTTCCCGACTATGTGTGCGTGCAAACCGTGGAACGCTATACCCGCGCCAAACCAGGAAAACCGCTGGAGAAAGCCGACACGCTGCGCTTGGAAGTAGGTTTGATCGGCGACCGCGAGCTGTTTTCGTGGAAGGACGCCGGGCGCTTCCAGGAGAAGGACCTTTCCGAGATGGTCGGAAAAGGAACTGTGGGAACCGGAAACTTCGCGCTGCACGCCAAGCACGTCTTTCTGGCGCGCGCCGCAGAGTTCACTTACAAGGGGTCGGTGGAGCTGGACGGCCGCAAGGCGTATCACTACGAATACCTGGTTCCCACCAGGCTGAGCGCGTACCGCGTTCGCGTGGGTCCGAATGAGGCCCGGGTTGGTTTTCAGGGTTCCTTCTGGGTGGACGCGGCGAGTCTGGATCTGCTGAAACTCGGCGTAGTCGCCGACGAAATCCCTGATGCCCTGGGCCTTGACCGGGTTACCGACGTGATGGAGTACGCGCGCGTGCCGATCGGGCAGAAGGAGTTCCTGCTGCCGAAAGCGTCGGAGCTGGCGATGGTGGCGCTGGACGGCAACGAGAGCGTAAACCGCACACGCCTGACGGCCTGCCGGCAGTTCCAGGGTGAATCCAAGGTGCGCTTCGACGACAAGCCCAACACGCCGGAACTCTCCTTCACCGGCGGCCCGGAAGACGACCGCCTGGTGCTGCCGCCGCGGACGATGCTGGAACTGGCGCTGGAGTCCGAAATCGATCCGGAGTCGGCCGCCCTTGGAGACGCCGTGGCGGCAAGTCTGGCCAAACCGGCGCGGGCCGGAGACCGCGTGCTGGCGCCGCAGGGCGCGATGCTTACGGGCCGCCTGGTGCGGATCGAGAAGAAGGCGCTTCCCTTCCCGCACTACGAAGTGGCGCTGGAGTTCGACACGCTGGAAGCGGCGGGCCAACGCGTCGCCATGTCGGCGACGATGATCGACGCCGGTCCACACGCCGGGCTGATCAAGCAGGCTAAATCGCTGAACCCGACCTTCGACCGCAAGCGCTCGGCGCGCATGGATATTCTGGTGCGCGAGCAGCAGGCCGGCCAGGGCATCCTCACCTGGGAAGCGAAGAAGCAGCGCATTCCGCGCGGCCTTCGTATGAAGTGGGTAGTGGAGCCCGAGAACTCGGCGCGCCTGCGCCAGTGACTGCCTGGAGACGGCGGCGCGTACCTCCTTCCGCAACACCGGGGGGTTTGACACCGAACCCTTCATTCTGGTACCAACGAACGAAAGACCCCGAGAGGACTCCGTCGTAACCCGGGGCGAGAGGGGTTCCCAATGAAGATTGAATGCGCCGCGCGTTGCGCGGCGATGTGTTTTTATTCCCGCCTGAAAGCATGGAATCCAGGTTGCGGAGCTACCGTTGGAGGTTCCGGGGAAGGCGGGCCAGAAGGCTTGCGCCGCCTGCCGAGCGCATTGGCCCTCTTCGTCTGCCTGTGCCTGCTGTCGATACCGGCGCTGCTCCACGGCCAGGCTTTCACCTCGCTGAACGGTACCGTTCTCGACCCAAGCGGCGCGGCCGTGCCCGGGACGTCGCTGACGCTCGAAAACGTCGACACCGGCGCGAAGCGGACTGGGCTGTCGGACGCTTCCGGCAACTACGCGTTTCCCCAACTCACGCCGGGTCCGTACAAGCTGACTGGCAAGCACGCCGGCTTCGCCGACGTATTGGTGAACAATCTGCGACTGCTGGTGAACCAGCCGGCTACGGTAACGGTGCAGTTTGAGACCGTGGGCTCGGTGACCGAAGTGGTGTCGGTCAGCGCCGAGGCGATCCAGATCAATACCACGGACGCGTCGCTCGGCAACGCCATCGGCACCAAGGCGATCATGGATTTGCCGTTCTACGTCCGAAACGTGGCGCAGTTGCTGGCCTTCCAGCCGGGCGTCACCAACATCAACAGTTCCACCGCCGATACGGATTACGTCGGCGCCAACCCGTCCACGTTCGGCCAGGGCATCATCGACGACCGCAACGGCGCGGTGAACGGCGGCAAGTCGGATCAGTCGAACATTACTCTCGACGGCGTCGACGTCAACGACCAGCAGTCGCGGCGTGCGTTCAAGGGAGTGCTACGGTCCACACTCGATTCGGTGCAGGAGTTCCGCACCACGACGCTCAGCGCCAATTCCGACCAGGGGCGGTCCTCGGGGGCGCAGGTGGCGCTGGTGACCAAGAGCGGCAGCAACGTGTTGCACGGCTCGCTGTACGAGTATCACCGTAACACCGTGACGGCGGCCAACAGCTTCTTCAACAACCAGGCCGGCGTCAAGAAGCCGGCGCTGCTGGTGGACGTCTTCGGCGGCTCGGTGGGCGGGCCTATCAGGAAGAACCGCGCGTTCTTTTTTCTGAATTACGAAGGGCGCCGGGACCGCAGCGCCACCAACATCCTGCGCAACGTTCCATCGGACAAAATGCGGCAGGGCATCGTGCAGTACCAGCGGACCGACAATTCGATCGCCGATCTGTCCCCGGCCGACATCAAGGCCCGGGTTGATCCGGCGGGCATCGGGGTGAGCCCGGCGTCGCTGGCGCTGCTCAGCAGCTATCCGCACCCGAACGATTTCACCGTCGGCGACGGATTGAACATCGTGGGCTACCGCTTCACCGCCGGCCAGCACACCAAGTTCGATACCTACATCGGGCGGTTCGATTATTACCTCGACAGCGCCAGCAAACACCAGTTGTTCTGGCGGGGAAATCTGCAGAACGACCATGCCAGCGGCGTGCCGCAATTCCCCGGCGATCCTCCGCGCTCGGTCGGGCTGGACAACAGCAAAGGTTTCGCCCTGGGCTATACCGGCGTGTGGAGACCGAACCTGATCAGCAGCACTCGCTTCGGCCTGACCCGCCAGGGAGCGGAGAGCACCGGCATCCAGAATTCCTCGGCCACTACGTTCCGGAACCTGGATACGCGCTACGCGCTGACCAAGGGCGTCACTCGCATTATCCCGGTCAACAACGTCACCCAGGATTTCGACTACACGCACGGCGCGCACAGCATCCGGGTAGGCGGCGTGATGCGCTGGACGGAAAATCGGTCCTCGAATTTCACCAACTCGTTCAACGGCGCCATCGCGAACCTCTCCTGGCTGCGCGGCACCGGCTCCGATTTGCAGGCCGGCGTCCCGGACCTCAACTCGCGCTTCCGCGTGGCTTATGGGGACGCCATGATGGCGGTGTTGGGCATCATCACACAGGGCAATGGCGCCTACAATTACGACATTCAGGGCAACGTGCTGCCCACCGGCGCGCCGGTGAAGCGGCGCTTCCGCAGCGAGGAGTACGAGATGTACGCCCAGGACACATGGCGCGTTTCCCGCGCGCTGACTGTGACCTACGGCCTGCGCTACTCGCTGATGCCGCCGGTGTATGAGGCCGACGGAGTGCAGATCTCCTCGAATATTTCGCTGGGCGACTGGTTCAACAAACGCGGCGAGCTGATGCAGCAGGGCCGGTCCCAGAAGGAGGCCGGACTGATTACCTACGTGCTGGCCAATAGTCCGGAGGGACGTCCCCTGTACGACTATCACAAGAAAAATTTGGCGCCGCGGATTTCGCTCGCCTACTCGCCGCAGGGCTCGGACGGGCTCTCCAAGTTTCTGTTCGGCGGGCCCGGACGGACGTCGATTCGAGCCGGTTGGGGCATGTATTACGATCTGTTCGGCCAGGGCATCATGCGCGCGTTCGATTCCACCGCCTTCGGCCTGTCCACCAGCTTGACCAATTCTTCCGGCCAGATCACTTCGCTGACCGCGCCGCGCTTCACCGGTTTCTACGACGTGCCGGCTCAACTGGTGCGCGCCGCGCCCAGCCTGAAGTTCCCCGTGCAGCAACCGGTGAGCGGCGCGGGCAGCTTCGCCATCACCAACAGCGTCGACGACAGAATCAAGCCGCCTTACAATATGAACCTGAATTTCAGCATCGGGCGCGAGTTCAAGGGCGGCCTTTTCATCCAGGGCGCGTACGTGGGCCGGCTGTCGCGGCGGTCGCTGGTGTCGCGCGACCTGGCCATGCCCACCGACCTGAAGGACCCCGGCTCAGGCGTCACCTACTTCCAGGCGGCAACGCAGATGGCGCAACTGGTAAAAGCCAAGACGCCCACCGCCGGCGTGGGAAAAATTCCGTACTGGGAAAACCTGTTCCCGGGCCTCGCCACTGCCAGCCAGACCGCCACGCAAGTGATCCTCGACGAGTTCAAGAACAACACGAACGACTGGACCTCAGCCCTGGCCGACCTGGACCAGTTCAACGATCCGGGCTGCAGCCGGCTGGGCTGCAACGCGCTTTTCAGCAGCCAGTTCTCCGCGCTGGGAGCGCTCAGCTCGATCGGCGGCGGCAACTATCACGGAATGCAGTGGACGGTGCGCAAGCGGTTCTCTAGCGGTTTGCTGTTCGACTTCAACTACACCTGGTCGAAGTCCATCGACATCAGCTCCAATTCCGAGAACGCCAACGGTCCCAACGGACCGAGCACCATCGGCTATGCGGGATTTCTGGTCAATCCGTGGAATCCCCGCCAGCGCCGCGCCGTGTCGGATTACGACTTGGCGCACATCTACAACGGCTACATGATCTGGGAACTGCCGTTCGGCCGCGGAAAGCATTTTGGCAACAGCTCCGGCCGCGGTCTGAACGCCCTGATCGGCGGCTGGATGATCGCGCCGACCATCAGCGCCGGCTCCGGCCTGCCGATCAGCGTCGGCAACGGCCGCAACTGGCCCACCAATTGGAACGTCACGGGCAATGCCACTCAGATCGGGCCGATCGGCACCGGCATGGGAGCGACGAAGAACGCGCCCGCGGTAGCCGGACAGGGAGGGCCGAACATCTTCGCCAACCCCAGCACCGCTCTGGCGGCGTACGATTTCACGCTGCCCGGCCAGAGCGGCCAGCGCAACGGCGTCCGCGGCGACGGCCCGTTCGCCATCGGCCTCGGCGTTTCCAAGCGTTTTGTGATGCCCTACAACGAGGCTCACTCGCTGCAATTCCGCTGGGAGACGTTTAACCTGACCAACACGGTGCGCTTCAATGTGTCGTCGCTGACGTTGGACCTGGGCAATACCGGCTCTTTCGGGAAGTATTCCGGAGCGCTCGGCCCGCCGCGGCAAATGCAGTTCGCGCTACGCTACGAATTCTGATTCTGATTGCACAGCTGGGCAGACTTCAGCATGCCCCAGGGTTTCCACATTTCTGGTCAGGGTGCAGCCAAACTGCCATGGGGCCCTTACTTCTTCACCGCGACAGTCACCCCGTCGCGGATCGGTAGCTGGGTCACGAAGAAATCGGCGGAGGCGAAGAGGCAGCGGTTGAATTCCAGGACGCCGAAATCGGTTTCTTCCTTAGGGTCCAGGATGCGGGCGTGCCATAGGGTGTTGTCGGTGACAAAGAGGCCGCCGGATTTCAGGCGCGCCGGTGCGGCATCCAGGACTGCCGGATAGCCCTCTTTGTCCACGTCGTTGAAGATCAGATCGAATTCTCCGGGAGCGGCGGCCAGTGCGGTGAGCGCGTCGCCCACATGGACATGAATGCGATTCGCGACGCCGGCGCGGGCGAAGTAGCCGCGGGCGCGCTCGGCGTTCCCAGGGTCGCCGTCCGAATAGTGGACCTCGGCGTCCGGTCCTGCCGCGCGAGCCAGCCAAATCGTCGAGTAGCCAATTGCCGAACCGAGCTCGAAGATCCGCTTCGCGCCGGAGATCATCACCAGGCTGGCCAGGAAGCGCGCCACGGCCGGCCCGACGATCGGGACCCTGTTTTCGGCCGCGTAGGCTTCCATTTCGGCCAGCACTTCATCGCGCGCCGGCAGCAGCGAGTGCATGTAGCGTTCGATTTCAGGATTGACGATCATGTCGGAAACACCCGGGCGAAGATCTTGTCCACGTTGCGAAGCTGCCGCTCCAGCGAAAACGTCTGGTCAAGCTGTTGCGGCGTGAGCGCCTGCCGGATTTCGGGGTCGGCTTCCACCGCCGCGCGGAAGTCGCCTTCCTCCTCCCAGGCTTTCATGGCGTGAGTCTGCACCAGCCGGTACGCGGTCTCCCGCAGCATGCCGGCGGCGGCCAGATCCAGCAGCAGCTGCCCGGAGAAAACCAGGCCCTTGGTCAGATTGAGATTGCGCAGCATGCGCTCCGGGTAGATCACCAGCTTGTCGGCGAGCTGCGCCGTCTTGGCCAGCAGGTAGTCGGCGAGGATGGCCGAATCGGCCAGGATCACGCGCTCGACCGAGGAGTGCGAGATATCGCGCTCATGCCACAGGGCGATATTTTCAAAGGCCGCCTGGGCGTTGGCCCGGACCACGCGGGCCAGGCCGCAGATCTGCTCGCTGGTGACCGGATTGCGTTTGTGGGGCATGGCCGAGCTGCCCTTCTGTCCCTTGGAGAAGTACTCTTCGACCTCGCGGACTTCGGTTCGCTGCAGGTGCCGCACTTCAAGCGCAATTTTTTCGCAGAGCGCGGCGATCAGGGCCAGCGTCGACACCCAGTGAGCGTGGCGGTCGCGCTGGATAACCTGGGTGGCGACGGGAGCGGGCTTCAGGCCGAGCCGCTCGCAGATGGCTTCCTCAGCTTCCGGGCCGATGTGGGCGAAGGTGCCGACGGCGCCGGAGATCTTGCCGACGCGGAGGCCTTCGGCGGCGTCCTCCAGGCGGTGCAGGTTGCGCTTGGCTTCCTCGTACCACAGCGCTAGTTTGAGTCCGAAAGTCACCGGCTCGGCGTGGACGCCGTGCGTGCGGCCGATCTGGACGACATGCTTGCACTCGAACGCGCGGCGGCCGAGGACGTCGCGCAGGGACTTGAGGCCGTCCAGCAGAATCTTCGACGACTGCTGAAGCTGTAGCGCCTGCGCCGTGTCGACGACGTCGTTCGAGGTGAGGCCGTAGTGGAACCAGCGGGAGGCCTCGGCGTGTCCGGCGGCGGCCATGCTCTCGGCGACCGAAGTGGTGAAGGCGATGACGTCATGCTTCACCTCTGCCTCAATGGCGAAAATGCGGGCGACGTCGAAGCCGGCGTGGACGCGCAGCAGGCGGGCCGCTTCGGCCGGCACAACTCCCAGGGCGGCAAGCGCCTCGGACGCCGCCAGCTCCACTTCCAGCCAGGCGGCGAACCTGTTTTGGTCACTCCAGATGCGCCCCATCTCGGGGCGCGTGTACCTTGCGATCATTCTTCCCTCAAAACAAGAAGTTAAAACAGAAATGCTTCCGTGGGTTGTTTTTGCTCGGCGATGACCAGTCGCGGCGAGATGCCGCGGCGCTCGAGCGACTGTGTCGCCATCATCCTGACGATTGCGGGGTGATTGTTTTGCTCGCTTAGGTGGCCCAGGACGAGGCAGCCGGTGGACGGATCGATATCGTTTTCGATGAAATCGCAGGCATGATGATTGGACAGATGTCCGACGCGGCTCATCACCCGCTGCTTGACGGACCATGGGTACGGTCCGACTTTCAACATGTCTAGGTCGTGGTTGGCCTCGAGCAGAACCAGGTTCGAGCCGCGCAGGTGAAATCGGATCGATTCGGTGACGTACCCGAGATCCGTGGCGACGGAGAATTTGATGCCCTGGGCGCGGAAGCAGAAACCGACCGGATCGATCGCGTCGTGCGGGATGGTGAAGCTGGAGACGTCGATATCGCCCACCGTGAAACTGGCGCCGGCCTGGAAGGTTTCAAGCCGCGGCGCGACCTCTTCCCAGTCGATGGCCGGCGCGGTAAGGTGGGTCATGTAGATCGGCTTCTTGTGGCGTCGGGCGAGACGGACCAGCCCCGCGACATGATCGGAATGCTCGTGCGTAATGAGCACGGCATCCAGGCTTTCAAGCGTTTCCCCGACCGTTTCCAGACGCCGCGCAGTGTCCTTCATGCTGAGCCCGGCATCCACAAGAAGGCGCGTACGCCCAGTGGAGACGAGCGCGGAATTGCCGGAGCTGCCGCTGGCCAGAACGCAAATTTTGACGATGACGAATCTCCAGAAGACGGGCTGCTCTTACTTTTGTATCAGATGGCGGAGGTGGCGACAAGCCCTCGATCACTCCGCCGGCGCGGGCGGAATCCGCAATGCAAGCTCGCCCAATGCAAAGCCATAGGTAGACCGCCTCTGGCATAGCACGGTCAAGTTGCGGATCTATACTGTCGCAGATCCATTCCGGAAGAGCACGCCGATCCAATTCACACCCGCAGGAACCAGCCGCGGCGGTACAGTCCGTAAGCGATCAGGAACATCAGCAGCGTATACGCGATCGCGTACAGCAGCGACGCATTAATCGGAGCGGCCAGCGGCGCGAACAGCGTCTGGTAGAGCCACACCCGCAGCGTGACCGGGCCGGCGTGGATGGATTCCAGCGTGACGTCCAACAGCTCCGAAGCCATGTAGACCGCGATCGCGTTCATGCCCAGAATGACAAACGGCTTGACGAAGCGCTTGTGGCCGAGCCCGTCGACGATCCACAGAAAAATCGCGGACATCACGAAATCGAGCCCGGCCATGAACAAGGAAAACGAGCTGGTCCAGAGCTTCTTATTGATGGGCAGCCACTGATCGCAAATCTGCCCGAGAGCCAGAAGCAGGTTTCCGGCCACGAATAGCCACGTAGTGCGCTCCGCCAGGTCGCGTTTCAGACGGAGCACATGGCCGGCGAGAATGCCGAACAGCGCGGTGGCGATGGCGGGCAGAGTGCTGACAAAGCCTTCCGGGTCCCAGGTCTTGGTCTGCCGGTAGTTGTGTGCGCCGAGCACGACTCGGTCGACATAGTGAGCGAAATTACGCTCCACGTCCAGGTTCCCGGCGCCGTAGCCCGGCACCGGCGCGAGAGCCATAAGCAGCCAGTAGCCGGCGAGCAGCGAGACGATCCAGGCGATCTGCCCGCGTACGCCGGTGGTCAGGTAGATCGCCGACGCGGCCAGAAAGCAGATGGCGATCCGCTGCAAGACGCCGAGGATGCGCAAGGTCGAGAGATCGAAGCGTGGGAAGCCGTACAGGAACAGACCCAGCGCATAGATGATGACGGCGCGGCGGAAGACCCTGGCGAACAGCTCGCGGCGCGAAACGCCCTCGGCCATGCGCTTCGAGAGGGAGAAAGTGAGAGCCACTCCGACGATCCACACGAACGAGGGAAAGACGACGTCGGTAGGGGTCCAGCCGTTCCACTCGGCGTGTTGCAGTGGGCCGTAGACGGCTTGGCCGGTGCCGGGCGTGTTGACCAGCACCATCAGCGCCATGATCGCGCCGCGGAAGGCGTCGAGTGAGACCATGCGCGCGGAGGCAGTCGGCGTTTCCATGGCGGAGATTTTAACTGTAGCGCATTGCTTTGCGACAGCGTTCGGGTCCTGAATCATTTTCTCTCCAGAAACGATTCAGTCGCCTGCGGAGCGTTCATTCATTGGACACCAAACGGGCGCTCAAGTTCTTGCTGGATGTGTGGAAGAATGGCTACGCATGCGATGGCTTCAACTGGAAGAGCGAGGCAGCCTCCGGATCGTCCGCCTGGCCCGGGGAAAGGGCAACGCGCTGAATCCGGAGCTGGTGGAAGAACTGCACGATGCGTTTCAACAGGCGGGCGCGAACACCGGTGTCAGGGGTGTTGTGCTGGCCAGCGCGGCGCCGTCCATCTTCTGTGGCGGCTTCGACGCGAAGGAGGTGTTTCTCTTTGGGGAAAGCGAAATCCGGCAGTTCTTCGGCCGCTTTGTCGAGCTGTGCCGCCGGATCGTCGAATTGCCTAAACCCGTCGTGGCGGCGGTAAACGGTCACGCCATGGCCGGCGGGGCAGTGCTGGCGCTGGCTTGCGACGAGCGCGTCATGGCGGAGGGCGAGTACGGCTTCGGCCTGAACGAAATCAATCTCGGCATGGCTGTGACGCCGGGCATCGTGGAGATGACCGTGCGGGCGGCGGGGGCAGCCGCGGCGCGGGAGCTGGCGGAGACGGCACACCGCCTTGGTATCGCGTCGGAGCTGACACCCGCCGCCGGGCTGCTGGACCGCTCGTGCGGGCGCTGCGCGCGGTATGCGGACAAACCGCAGGCGGCGTTTGCGGCGGTGAAGCGGTCGCTGTGGCGCGGGGTCAAGGATGTGATCGACCAGGACGCGGAAGGAATCGACGTCTTCGTCCGCCAGTGGACGGCCGCGGATTCGGTGGAACGGAGACGGGCGGTGACCGAACGTCTGCGGCGCTGAAGCGGCCCCCGGAAAAAAACCGCTCCGGCGGCCGCCTACCGTGTACGCCGGTAAGCGGCGCCGCGAAGCTGAAGCGGCTTGGCCATGGGATGATGTCAGACAGATATGGCTCGACCGAACCTTCTGCTCACTTTTGCCGTAATCGTACTGCCGCTGACCGCCGAGGACTGGCCGCAGTGGCGCGGCCCGTGGCGCGACGGGAAGTCGGCGGAAACCGGTCTGCTGACGGCCTGGCCGCCAGGCGGACCGAAGCTGATCTGGAAAACGCAGGGCCTGGGCGAAGGCTACTCGGCATTCGCGGTCGTGAAGGACCGGCTCTATACCCAGGGCCAGCGCGGCGACCAGGAGTACGTCATGGCGTTCGACGTGGTCACCGGGAAGAAGCTCTGGGAAACGCCGGCCGGAAAACCGTTCCGGGAGCGGCGCGGACACGGGCCGCGCGGCACGCCGACGGTGGAGGGAGACCGGCTCTGGGCGGAGTCGGCCGACGGAACGCTCTCCTGCCTGCTGGCTGCGAGCGGAAAGCCGGTGTGGCAGATGAATCTCGTCGATAAGTTCGGCAGCTCGGTGAATCATTGGGGTATGAGCGAGTCGCCGCTCATCGACGGCGATAAAATCGTCGTCACGCCGGGCGCCAGCGGAGCGTCGGTGGTGGCGCTCGAGAAGAACACCGGCAAGCTGATCTGGAAATCGCAGAGCGATTCGGCCGGGTACTCCTCCCCGATTGTTTTCGATCACAACGGCCGCCGCCAGTACGCGGTGTTCACCGGCGACGGCGCGATGGGGCTGGACGCGCGCAACGGCGAGCTGCTGTGGCGTTACGACAAAGTGTCGAACCGCACGGCGAATATCGCCACGCCCATTTTCCACGACGGCCATGTCTTTCTGTCGTCCGATTACGGAACCGGTTCGGCGCTGCTGAAGCTCGGCGGGCCGGGAGCGAGCGAGGTGTACTTCAGCCGCGAGATGAAGAATCACTACAGCACGTCGGTGCTGGTCGGTGACTACCTGTATGGATTCTCCAGTCAGATCCTCACGGCGATGAAGTTCCGCACCGGCGAAGTGGCCTGGCGCGACCGCAGCGTGGGGAAGGGTTCGGTAACGTACGCCGACGGACGGCTGTACACGTTGAGCGAGAACGGCGTGATGGGCCTGGTGGAGGCGACGCCATCGGCGTACAAGGAGATCTCGCGTTTCGAAATTCCGCGCGGAGAATTTCCTACCTGGACGCCGCCCGTCATCGCCAACGGCCGGATGTATCTGCGTGAGCAGGATAATCTGTACAGCTACGACGTGAAGGCGAAGTGACGCCAGGACGCTGCCTCGCAGCGTTGACGGCGACGACGTTCCGGTCACGGTCACCATCTCTGGCCAGCGACACGCGGACGATTTTTCGATCCACTCCAGGTAAAGTGGGACACCGTCCGCGCGCGCTGAGCCACAATAAACGCATGCCTTCAAAAGTCCTCGCCGGAATCCTGCTGGCCGCCGCCTTCGCTGCCGCGCAGACCGCCCGCGTCAAGTCGTTGCGCGTCGACGTTCTTTCCACCATGCTGGCCGATCAAGGCATCGGCGAATGGGGCTTCGCCGCGCTTGTGGAAGCCGACGGGCGGCGCATCCTCTTCGATACCGGCGCGCGCCCCGGGACCGTCCTCCAGAACGCCCGCGAGATGAAGATCGATTTCAGCGGCGTGACAGACGTGATCCTCAGCCACAATCATTCCGACCACACCGGCGGCCTGGTCACGCTGCGCCGCGACGCCGCCTTAAACAACCCGGCCGCGCTCGGTCGCGCTCACGTCGCCCGAGGCATCTTTTTCGAGCGGCCGGACGCCTGGATGGCCGGCGTCCGCAAGGATTACGAAGCCGCCGGTGGCAAGTTCGTCGAATACGACGCACCCGCCCGGTTGGCGCCCGGCGTCTGGCTGACCGGTCCGGTCGAGCGCATCCATCCGGAGCGCAACTGGGGCGGCTTCGGCGGCCCCGGCATGGTGCGGACGCCGCACGGCGATCGCGAAGACAATGTGCCCGAGGACCAATCGCTGGTAATCGATACGGACCGCGGCCTGGTGGTGATCTCCGGCTGCGCCCACGCCGGAATCGTCAACACGCTGGAATACGCCCGTAAGAAGATCCGCCGCGCCCCCGTGCACGCCGTTCTCGGCGGCTTGCACCTCTTCACCGCCAACGAAGCCACGCTGGAGTGGACCGCCTCGAAGATGAAGGAATTCGGCGTGGAGAATTTTCTTGGCGCCCACTGCACTGGGATCGAAGCCGTCTACCGCATCCGAGCCCTGGCTGGATTGACCCGCCGCACCGCCGCCGTGGGAGCCGTCGGCTCGCGCTTCGAGCTGGGCATGGGTCTTGCGCCCGGCCGTCTGGCGCAGTGACGCAGGCGTTCTCCCCTGCGTGCCTGCGGGAAATATAGGAACTTAAGGCAAAGCTGAATGCCTGGATCACTGCCACCACTACTTTGGCGGGAGTTGCGCCGGCTGGCTCGGCGTGTTCGCCGGCACCACAAAGCTGATCAGTTCGGAGGTGGTCTGCGACCTTTCGTCCTGAAGCCGTAGCGTGACGTCGACTCGGGTGTTGTGCCGCTGATAGAATATGCTGCCCCTGCGGAGCACCTCGCGGTCCAGCATGATCGGTGTGAGACTCTCGCCGTCGCGAATCTCCAGCATCGCGGTACTGGCTTCCAGAACCTGCTTGGCCGTGCGGTTCCACTCCACGTGGACCTGGCCTTCATGCTCGGTGGCCGCGAGCATAATCCGGTCGCCCCGCAGGAAGTGCTCGCCGTAAGTCAGGCTACCCGCCACTCCGACCGCCGCCCCGGCCGCCAGTGCGACAAATACCGCGGCCGCCACCGCTCCCGCCGACCACCCGGCTGCCCGGACGGGCGTCGCCACCGCCTGCTCGCGGATTGGACCCAGCATCACCGGTATCTGATCCGGCTCTTCCTGTTGTGGCGTGGGGGCGCGCGGCGCTTGCATCGCGGGCGGCGGAGGCGCGGCCGAAGCGGCCGGCGTGGGCGCAACCACCTCCCTCGGTGCGGCCGGACGCAGATTGCCTCCGTTCCCGATAGAGAACTCCACCGAGCCTACTACCTGCGAA
>JACXTT010001224.1_pt1 | contig 43371 bp, 63 predicted proteins | sample 9270951 | NCBI WGS metagenome assembly JACXTT01 (sample SAMN15532306, study PRJNA645909) | rock metagenome | isolation source: weathered quartz diorite | place: Puerto Rico | collected 2017-06-21
GGCTTCCCACGGGCGACGGCACGCGCCGGAGCGCGCTGACAATCTTCCATGGGCCAACCGGACGCTTCAGCCAGGTCGCTGCATTCGTCAGTGCCGTACTCGCTGCGCATCACCTCCAGGGCTTCCTCACGGGAGCGCGCGGCTACCACGTCGGTCCCGTCGACCCAGTACAAGCGCAACGGTTCGGCGGCCAGCTGCTGGTCGAGCTGGGCCTTGCGCAGCAGGTTGGCCAGGCCTGCGCCTTCACTCAATTGGCCTTTCCGGGTTCGGGTCATTGCAATATCTCTCGGGTCGGGATGACGCCCGCCGCGCGCCGGAACAGGCGCGGGCCAGCGCTAGGGGGTTATTGAAATTCGTCTTCGGTCAGCACCCGCGGATCAGCGGAGCGGGCCAGGCGCGCGCATTCGCGGGCAAACTCGGCGGGGCTGTAGTGGCTCAGAATCGACTGCAGGCGCTGCAGCCTGACCTTGAACAGCGGCACGTTAAAGCCCTGGGCATTCAGCGCCCCGGGCGGCCGCTCGACCTGGCCAAACCGGTAGGCCACGTTAGCGGCGGCACGCCGAATGCGCAGGTCCCAGGTCTCACCGGCAATCGCACTGTAACCATTGCGCAGGCCGTTGCGCAGGGTGAACCGCGCGTAATAGACCTGATTCTCTAAGGTCTCATCACACACCGCCTCGCCGATTTCAGCGACTAGGCGTGCCAGGCGCGCCTCGAAACGCTCCACGTCGACCGGCTCGACCTGGGCGACCTTCTTGGCCCGACTCATCCCAGGCGCCGCTTGGCGCTATGCAGGGCGCTAGCGGCATCGCGCAGGTAGTTCACTGCAGGCCCGGGCGCTCCAATCTCAAGGCAGCGGCCGATCAGGCCGAGCAGCTCGGCGGCAAACTCATGCATCGATGCCACGTCCAGGGCGCCCTGTAACAGGTCAAGTTTCTCCAGCATCGTCGCATTCATGCCTTCAGCCTCGGACTGCAGCGCCGGGCAAAAGCGCGCTTCGGCCATGGCCAGCGTGCGCCGGGGATGGTCCGGGATATCCCGCTCATCATCGTCGCCCGGGCGCGTGACGCCTTTCAGCTCGCGCCAACTGGTCAGCATGACCTTCTTGGCCCCGACCATTTCAGCCGCCAAGGCCTGTACCGCCACAATGTCGCTGTCGTATTCAATCGGATGCTCCAGCTCGAGCACCCGGGTATGTTCCGTGCTTTGTGGGTAGTGGTCGCGGGCGGCCCCGAAGTGGAGGTGATAACGCGGCATGGGCGGGTGGCCTTTTCAAGTGAGGGGCGGACTGCGCCGAAATACATACATGCCATGAATGCTACTACAGACACCCATAGTATGTAATGCAGGGACAGAAAAAAAGGCCCCCCACACCTGGGCGAGGTGTGGGGGCCGATTGAACATAAGTGGCGTTATTCGAACCCGACGGGTTACGGATCAGTCGTCTACGTCAAAAAAAACCTTGCGCTCGGCAATCTCCCCGGTGATGTACAGCGCGCAAGGTTGGCCGTGCTCGTCGACCCCTTGGCGGATGGCCAACAGCACGGTACGGCCTTCTTTGATGCCAATGCTGGCCGCCTCCGCCGTGGTGAATTCAAACACCTCGGTAATAACTTCGAAACTGCTGACTTCGTCGCTCTTGCTGCTCACTGGCTAACTCCTTGTGTGGGTGACGGCCTATTGTAACCACGCCGCTAGCAACGGCGGGGCTCCTTTGTCTTCGTGACTGGTCACGCGAGGTCAGTCGCCCACCCCCCTCGGGGGAGTCTTGCTTTTCGCGGGCTTGTCAGAAGGCTGGCCAACACGAGATAGCAATTGTGCATTGCTTTCCTTCAGGCTCGCCAACTCGCCTTCGAAACGCGCAGCCCTAATGGAGGCGTCCTGCGCCAGGCTGCGCGCCTCATCACGCTCACCCTGCACCTTGGTAAAGCGCTCAGCCTGGGCCAACGCCTCAGTAGCCGATTGCTTGCGCTGGTCCTGCGCCACCTCAACAGCCGCCTTCAGGCGGAACAGTTCCTGACTCGAATCATCCAGCCGTTGCTGCAGCTCGCCGACACGGCCGGCCAGGTCTTCAATCTGCGCTTCTGAGCGCCCCTTTGCCTCGGACAGCTCAGCCTTAGCTTTGTCGATTGTTTGGTCGGCCTGCGCCCTAATCTGGACCAGCTCCCCCTGATGAGACTGCCTTATAGCGGACAACTCATCGCGCATAGCTGCCACCTCATCATGTGCGCGCTGCAGCTCGACCTTGAGGTCATCAGCCCGATGGCTGATTTCCTCGGCACGGGCCTCGGCCGTTTTCGCGCGCAGCGTTTCGCGCACCAGATCGTCACGCAAGCCGACTAATGCCTGATCCTGCTCAGCCAATCGGCTCCGCATGCTCTCACTGCCCTGACGCAACCGCTCAAGCTCGCCTTGCTGCTCTTCATACAGCTGGGAAAGCTCCACCCGGGTGCCTTCCATATCCTCGCGTTCCTGGGACCACTCGGCCTCGGCCTTACGCAAATTGGCGTTGGCCAGCTCCAGGGCCTCGGTCCATAGACCAGCACCAAGGCTCAGCGCGGCCTGATGAAGCGGCGCAGGCAGCTCAACCTGTACTAACTCGGGCTTGGCGGTCTGCTGCCGCCGCCACTCCTTCATGATCCGCGTTGCAGTGTTCATATCAGCCCTGGCGGCCAGTCGAACATCAGCAACCGGCGGGAAACGCTCTCGACCGGCTTCCTCATAGAGCCGATCGGCCTCCCGAAAAATCCGAGCCCGAACCTCTGCATCACTGTTTTGCTGCTCGCCCATCGCGCTATCCCCGGTCGCCACAATAATAATAAGAAGAATAATATTATGATTATTCTTATTATGGTAGCGAAATCCAACGCCGTGTCCGACCATTCGTCGGTGCCGAGCAGACACAAAAAAACCGGCCATATGACCGGTTTCATGCACCGTGATAACGGGCTACTTCACGCGCGCTAGCAGTCTCGGCGCCGAAGGCGACGCAAGAATTGATACTCTATAGCCTCGCCGATCGCATACGGCGCAGGCATTCGCTGATCTAGAAGATAGGCATCCGCCTGGGCATTGAACGCACGGTATGGGTCGTCAGGGTCGCCCGGCTCCAGCGGCAAGCCCTCGGGGTGCAGCACGCTACCGTAACACCCAGGGCAATACCGCCCGAACGGCACAGCGGCTGCGCCGCAATGCTGGCAGATCCCGTCCGGGTCGCGGGGCTCGATACGCGGAACTTTCGGGATTACCCGCATGGCTCCGGTTCGTGACGGGTAACGGGCGGACATATCAGGCCGCATGCAGCCTTGAAATAGCCGGCATTTCCTTGTGCTGTGCCTGCCACAGATCGTATGCAGACTGACGGCCCAGCCACATATGCGCCTTGCCGATCCCAGCCAGCTCAAGGCGAACAGCCAGGTCCGCAGAAATGGCGGACCTGCCATGCAGGACCCTGGACAACTGAACCCGCGAGTACCCCAGGTGACGCGCCAGGGCTGCCACGGTCATCTTGATGTCGGGCAGCACGTCTTCGCGCAGCGCCTCCCCCGGGTGGGGGGGATTATGCATAGTCATTTTTCTATCTCCTGTCAGTGGTAATCAAGGTAATCAACCAGCTCAACGTCGGTACCGACGAACCGGAAAATCACCCGCCAGTTGCCCGACACGCTTACCGACCAGAACCCGGCCAATTCGCCCTTGAGAGGATGAAGCCGAAGCCCCGGCTCATCCATGTCATCAGGCACCGCTGCAATGTCCAGGGCAGCCAGTACGCGGCGCAAGCGGGCAACATGATCCGCGCGAACGCCCTTGGCATTGCCGGTCTGATATAGGGCCTTGAGGCCTTTATGTCGAAATGTCTTGATCATGGGACGAAGTGTAAACCCATGATTTACACATCTCAAGGAGACGGGAGAAAATAAATACCAAAAAGGCATTTATAAAATACCTAATCAATACACATTTAATATCTTTTAGCTAACTACTCCCCGACCTGCCGCCGGTAATCTGTCGACAGGCCGACCCGCCTAAGCCGATCGGTCAGCACGGCAACTGCATCAAATGCCCGGCCACGCTCGGCTACTACAGCTGCATTCTCCCGCTCAAGCCCATCAATACGCTGTCTTAGCTCTCGTTGGCTGACCGGGTCACGCTCCATCTTCATAGGGGGGCCACTCAACGACTCGGCCAGTTCCTGCAGCTCAGCCATACAGCCCATCAGCCGCTCATTCTCACGAATAAACCCATCGCGCTGCGCTTGATAGTGTTCAGCCTGCGCCTGCAGCTCGGCCGATCGGCTTTTCTCCCGGGAATGCTCCTTTGAGCGCTTCAACTCGCCAGGATCGCGGCCAAGCTGATTCAACAGTTTCTTATTGAAGCCGGGCATGCTTCCAAAAATGCGACCCAGCGAATCCCACACAAGCGGGGAGTCACGCCAGCGATCGCCCTGGGCGGTTGTGTGGCTGCTGACAGCAGCAAACAACAACCCGAAGTCGAAACGCGAAAGCTTCACCGGAAACTCTGGCAGCTCATCATCACATTGGGCGTCGTAGCCATCAGTCCCCAGCGGGCTCAGGCAGTTCTTCCAGGACTTTTCAGCAAACTGCTGATAGCTGCTCGTCCAGGTTGCGCCGGGCGACAGCTTCTGTAGCAGTTGCAGGCGAAATTCTGGAGTCGTATCCGTATCACCAGCGGCGTGCCATAGCTCCAGGGCGTCGACCAGAATGTCACGCTCAACGCCCAGCAGCGACACCTCACGCAAGCCCGCGGACTCCCTGAGTAGCCTCTTTCTGTCTCGACTGGCTTTCTGCCGCTCCGCATCAGTTTTCGGCAAGGGCTTCGCCGGCGGCAGGCTCGCCAGCAATTCGGGGAACATTTCTACCGTATTTTCGTCACGCTCTGGCTGAACTTTCGGAGTGCTCGCAAGCTGTTTCTTCATCGCAAGGCTGTCGGCGCGCGGCCGTCCTGGGTAGTAAGATTCTGGCAATGGTACCGCTTAAAGACCATCAAAACAATACATATTTAATACTCTTTTAGCATTGTTTTAATGACTTATCGCGGCGTCATCTGGCGAATGATGGCCTCGGCGCGAGCGTCATCCCGGTCGAAATAGGCATCATCAATGCCGGTGGCCAGATCCTCGGTAGAAACCCCAGCCTCAAGCGCCGCGCGCAATAACCGAGGATTGAGACGGTCATACCGCCAGTACAGGGCGTGTGCTGGATTGTCCAGGGCATTGTTTGCAAGGAAGAACCCATAGGCAAAACCCTCCGGCGTTTCGCTGCGGGCATTTTTTGTCGCCTCGCTGCGGCCGCCATACTTCGTGTGCATCTTCGAACCCTCCACGGGCTCGACCGGAGCGACCGGAAGATTCGCATTGAATCGCCCCCACAGCAGGGTCTTTTTCGTATAGGGGTCGCCGAGGTGGAAGGGGTGGAACGATAGGCGCCAAGGCATCAGCCCTGCAAGTTTCTCGATCCGGCTGACAGGGTTCTCAATAGCCCACACTACCGGGCGGTAATACTCGACGACTCGCAGCGTCTGGTGAACCAGCTCGATCGCGGCATCTGTTCGGCCATCAGCATCCTTGGCCGAAAAGTGCCGCGATCCACTGGTGGCCAGCTCGGTACACGGACAGGCGGCGAGGACTGCATAAATCTCCAAGCCGTCGAAGTCCCCGAAGTATTCAGAAAAGAACTCAACGCAGAAGGCATTCACGTCGCCAATTTCGGGGTTGTCCTGGATATCGAAGCGATACACCACATAGCCGGCTTCTTCCCAGGGCTTGGACCAGTTGCCCGTGTGGTCAAAAAGGGACAACACAACCTTGCGAGCATTCGGGTTGCCGCCGAGGGCGGCCTGGGCCAGCGCCTGATCCTTCCACTGCTCGACACGGGCCTGTGCCGCCGCTGGAGCCATCCAGCCCGATCGACTCACCTGCCGCTTGGCCGTATCGGCCAGCCGCACAACCTCATGTGCGGCTGGCGTATCGAACAAGTGATGTTCCGCCGGCTCGCCGGCAGTAGGTGACAGCTCGCATCTATCTGCAACAGAGAACAGGTCGAGCTGGCTGTGGGTGGAAACTGGAAGGGACAAAGGCTTTTCGTTCATCTGGCTGTCGGCTCAGGGCCGTCCTGGAGTGTGAAATTTCGGCCATGCTACCTACAAACCAATACGCAAACAATACTCTTTGAGTATTGTTTTAATGCTCTAAAAATGCCTTTCCTGTAAATCGCTAAAACCCCCGGCCGCGACGTAAACACATCAGCCGGCCACCGGCCACCGGCCACGCGCACCAGGGCGCCGGCGCATTGAGAGCGCCACCCTCATCGACGCGCCGCGACCGACCAGCAGCTAGGTGCGCGGCGAGGCTAGATCCTGACCGCAGGGGGAGGGATACCCCCCTCACTGTCTACCCGGAGCGCTTGCGCGACCTACCAGCCGCAGGCGGCGCGTGAAGGAGCGAAGAGGCGTAACCCGATGCTCGGGTCAGACTTGGACTGAAAACGCCTCGCAGCGACTGGAGGGCGCCTTGCTGACGGAACGGCGGCGGGTGTTACACCGTGTCGACCCGCCGTGCCGTAGGCACGAAGTGCGGGCGGCCACATCTGCCTGGGCTTGCCCAGGCGTTAATAGACCGTTCTCGGCAGCGCCGAGGCGTTATTGGACAGCCGTAGGCTGGCCAGAGCTTTACCGGTTGTGTAGCGGGAAAGACCGGCACGGACTTAATCCAGCTCTAGGGGGACTTAAAATTTGGGGGGTGTGAGTTAAATTTTAACGCGCGGCGCCTGCGCCGGCCGGGGAGGGGAGTTTTCAGTGCGGGAAGGGGAGTTTGTGGCGCGCCAGTGCCGCCCAGGGCGGCTTTCGGGCAAAAGGGAGGGGATGGGGGTGCGCTTATGCGCAAAACGCCAGAAAGCGCCCATAGCGGGGCCTCCTGGCGTTCAGGGGAGGGAGGATGGTGGGGGAGGGGTGGCGGCTCTAGTGGTCGCCGCTGATTCGTCGGCGTACGAACGTGTCGTAGTTGATCCAGCCGTGCTGCGCCTGCATTTTCAGCTGCTCCAGGCCACGCGGCGGCCGCCCAAGGGCCTCAGTGATACTCATCAACACCCGCGCTTCAAGCTCGGCGTATTCCTGCTGCAGGCCAGCCTCGATCGACTTGCGAGCACCTTCCACGGCCGGCGATCGGTTCTTGGCCGAGGTCTCGCCGTATAGCTCGCGCTTGACGTTGGCCGCCTGAATTTCCTTGACCAGGTGCTTGCGCTGGTTGACGTTCTCGACGCCGGCGTCGATCGCGCCGAGCAAGAATTTGCCGACGCGGCCAGACGCCCGCTGGCGGGCTTTCTCGACGCGCTTGGCGGTCCAGCCGACAATCAGTCGGAGGAACTTCTCATTGATCGTCTTGATCGCCGCCAAGGCCCGCTTGCCGGCGTCCTTTTCTTCATACTGCTCGAATACGCTCAGCGCGCCGGCTTTCTTCAGGTCGCGGATCGCCCGCCAGAATCGGGAGGTTGGCACCTCCTTTTTCTCGCCGTCGTTCTCCGGGTCCTTGATAAAGCAGGTCATCGAGCAGCGCCTGGCCACGTCGAGGAATGAAATGCTGACGAACGCGCCGGTACTCGTGTAGTAGCCGACCCGGAGCGACTTGAGGTCGAGGTAGGTGAAGATCACCGACAGGATCAGCGCGTGGCCTTCACGCGCTTCGCTGCGATTCTGGCGCGGCATGCCGTCTCGGTTGCGCTTTTTCGAGAGATGGGCCAGTGGCGGCAGGGCGTCGGGGTCGTTGAAGTAGGCTTGAATGCGGTTAATCCCGGCCTGAATCAGACGCGGCCACGTCCCCCCGCTCGGGGCATGCAAATCCAGCCGCTCGACGGCCAGGCGCTGCGGATCATGCCCGCATCGGTTTCCTGTTCCCAGGTAAAGCCCCGGGAAAGCGTACTCGCGTGCGCCCCACATACGTGGAAGCACAACGCAAGCTTCTTCAAAGCCCTGCATTTACTGCCCCTGTGCGCTTGCATCAGAGGGCAGGGCGGCATAAACTCAAAGCTCATATAGGTGCTTTGCAGTTGGTTTATGCTTGGCCCCACCCAAAGAACCTCGGTGCGCTAACACCGGGGTTTTTTCTTTTCTGTGCCGCTAAATTCCTAATATTTAAAGCTTTTTTCTAAATCTCTGGCCTCTACGGGCATCCTCTGCGCTACAGCTTAGCGCATGACCTCTACGCAACGAAATACAAAAATACAAAAATATTGAATTACCCTCCATTGAGCGCCTGGATGGCACCTCGAAGGCTTGAACTACCCGGCATCGCGCCGGGTGATTCGACCGATGCTAATCCCGAAAGCGAATACGGGCAATAACTTATGCAGCCAGACACGATTCTGCTGGGATTGTGAGGGGTCATGCCAGATCAAGCAGGGGCTACCGGCCAGTCAATCAGCGCAGGGAAACCCGCCTGGCCTGACACACGATTGACCGCCACTCGGTACTCTTTCCAGAGCCTCAGGCTTGCCACGTCGTCAGCGGTTGCTGCATCAAGGTCTACAGCATCTTGCAAGGGTGCGATCCTTAGGCCGGCGGACACCAGCAACGCATCACGCTGCGCATTGGCAGCGGCAAGGACCTGCTCAGGCGTGGGCGCATTGGCCGCTGCCTGGGCCGCCCGAGCGGCAGCCAAACCCGCGTCATCCAGAAGTTCCAAGTCAGGAGCAATAAATGAGTCTTGTGAACCGTCAGACTCATATGCAAATACTTCACCAGTTTCACGGTTAATATAATACTTCATAAAACCTCAAAAATATCAATTTATCGAAGTTCCAGCCAAACAGAAGGGGTCGCATTGCAAGAATACGTCCCACCGGGAGGGATAACAGCCGATACTGAACCAGAAGTCGCAGTTGCAGAACCAGAATTATTTACAGGTATTGATATTCCATTTACAGTGAACGTTAAAAACGTATTGATTTGCGCCGTCATTCCAACAATTACAGAAATTGGCCGACCACTAGTATTAGTGTAAGTTGTCCCACCGATCCTACTTGCACTTATGTTCTGCCAGGTTTGCCCATATCCTGCCCCCGATTGATCAATCGCATACCAGGCTCCGCCCCCGTTTGAAGCGAGGGTAATCCATGTTCCGATCGCAACTACAAAACTCGCTACGCCGACAGGTGCAATAGTGTCGGCTCCCGCGCAAACAATCGTCAGCGCGCCAGCGGCATTGTTAAAAAACTTGATGACCGTCTTGGCCGGCATGGTCGAAGCCGCGGGCAATGTGAGGCTTATTGCCGAAGCACTATTCCCAACAATCAGTGCTCCAGCATGCGCGGCAGCGGTAAGCGTGGTGCTCGCGGACAATACTGCGACACTACTGAACTGCATGCCAACCCCCGCAATAAAGGCGGTGTTTGCAAAACTCGTTGAACTATCGAACTGCGCCGGGGTAGCGCAGACCGAGCCGGGTAGCTGATCCAGCAGCACAAAATCCGTACCGTCGTACACAACATCAGAGGTCTGCCCTGAGGCAATAATGGCCGCGACCTTGCTACCGGCCGTGCTGTATTGCTTTATATTTTTCGCCCCGACGCCGGAAACGTTCAACGTCGGCGAGACGCCGCCAGCGGCGTTAAATACCACCTGGAAGCGCTGATTAAGCACGTATGCGGTGATGGCCGGCGTAGGACTCAGGGTAAACGCCGGGGCGGCGCCTGCTGTTGCGAATGCCGTAACCACCTGCCCCTGGAGCGCGACCGCTAATTTTTTCGGGGTGACACTTGTACTGTCGTCAACGCCAGCATTCGTCATTGCCTGCGTGGCAATTTTCAGCCATCCAAGCGCCGATTCGGTGGCTTGAGTAATATAACTCCCAAGCTTTTGCGAAAGTTTCAGCGGAGTTACAGCGGTAGTGTCATCAGTACCCGCAATAACCTGGGCATTGGTCGACAACTTCAAGATGCCCGCTACCGACTCGGCGGCCTGGGTCAAAAACCCGGCAAGCTTCTGAGCCAGTTTTAATGGGGTTACCGCCGTGGCGTCATCCGTGCCCGCAATAACCTGGGCATTCGTCGACAGCTTCAAGACGCCCGCCACCGCCTCACTCGCTGAACTCGGCGCGTTACTTTTGGCGATGTTGCTAATCGCCTGGGCGAGCTGATTGTATTGCGCTTTTGCCGGAGCAATCCCCCCCGCCGCCAATACGTTTAAATTTTCCAGCATCAGCATATTCATAAACTCGGCCGGCAATACCGTCGCCGCCTGCCCAGTCGCAGGATTACCATCGGTAAAGAAACCGGCGGTTCCCGCAACCGTGCTCACCGGCTGCACTTGCGCGGCCGTGCTGTTATCGATCTGATACATGACTTACCTAATCAATAGTAATGAAATTGCAGAATCGTGTGCGCGGGCGCTATAGCGTTGAGTTCACACTCAAGCACCGAGTTGCCCCAACTTGAAAGGGCTTCGCCAACCGTGGCGCGGCCAACTGAGAAATTAGTGACCGTGTTTTTTTCAACCACGACCGCCCAGGTATAAAACCAGTCCAAACCACCCAGAGAATCGCCGCAGGCGTTCTGCCCCATTCGGAACGGCGCGAATTGTTTGACCGCGATGCTATAACCAAGGCCCGCCGCATAAGCCTCAAAGTCACGGACAGACTGCCCGCCTCCCACCGAAAACCGGGCGACAACCTGCGCCCGCCGGCCCTGAAGGGTCGGCGATACACCCGCACAGGGGTCCGGCAGACCCAGGGTCGCCTCCCACTCCGGGAGTAAGTTCACCGCGCTGGCCGGAAAACTGTCCGTCAGCAGCTCGACCGCGCTGTCGCTGCTTCGCCGGAACGTTTTCGCGTAACAGCCCAGGGCCTGCATCTGGACGCTATCCGGGTCCCGACTCCAGGCCCGCCCGGGCGGTAATAGATTGGCCAGGGCGCGCGTATAGTCCGCGTCCGTAAACTCAGGGTTAGGCATAGTTCACCACGCCCAGCGTCGGCAGATAACCCCGTTGGTTCGCAATGTTCCCGGTCGGGCTGGCGATCACAAACCCAGACGTCCCCGAAATAGCCGCCAGCGCGGATTCGATGGAAGAAAGGGCAACAAAGGAGCCCTCGATCGGCGAACCCTCATCGAGCAATACCTGGGTAATCGCGGCCGCAATGGCGGCGCGCGTTGCCGCCGTGGCGGTGGACAGGCCGGTAAGGGTAAAGGCGATCGGCGCGGCGATCGGTGCGCAGACATACACCAACGGCGTCACGGGCTGGCCGTCAAACAAACCGTTGGCAACCGATAACTGATTACCCTGAGCAACGCTGGCGGCAGTCGCTCGATTGTCCAGGGCCGACAACCCATCGCGGCCGACCGGAAACCCGTTACTGCTGGCATTGGCGACATCGAGCATCACATAGACGACGACAGTCCCCGGTCCGGCCCCCATCGGCTTGACCCAAGCCCGGGTCACGCCGGTGGCCGACAATGCCCACTGCAGATAGTCATCGACAGCCCCACCCCGCGCCCGTGCCTGGTAGGCCGACAACATCCGGGTGCGCAACGAGTCGTCCGTTTCCAGCTCGGTACCGGGGACGACCTGCGCGGTGACGGCGCCCGTGGATTGGACACCCTGGACAACGCTGGCCAGCGTTACGGCAGTGCCATTACTGGCGTTTGACGAAACACCCGAATCAACCGCCAGGACCTCGACCACGACGGTCCCAGCCACCCCGACGGCCGCGCTACCGGTCACGACGTACACGACCCCATCACTGCGCACGACCTGTGTACCCACGGGAAGCACAGCCTCTACGGCGCCGAGAAAGGTCGCCTGCAGGCGGGCAAAGGTGGCCGCCTCCCGATACACCTCCTTGAGCGCCGCCCAAGCCTCCAGGTACTCGCCAGAGGCGGTATAGGGGTTCGATTGCTTCGCAATCCAGGCCAGGTAGCCATAATGCTGATGGGAAAGGCCGGCAACACTGGTGCCGAGGATCCCCAGATTCGAAAACCGGAGCAGGCCGTCGACCGTCTTGAGCCCCGAGGTCAGATCAGAGGCAACCTGCGCGCGCAGGTCGGACAACGCCGGGCGCGGGTATGGCATAGAAAAACTCCAGACGAAAAAAAACCGCCGGGCGGCGGTTATGAGGCAGGGAGGGCAGGGCGCGGCAGGCGGTCAGTCGACCTGACTCCAGGCCCAGCCGTAATGGAAGGACTGGGCGCCAGTTTTGCGCGTGACGGTCACGGATAGCAGCAAGCTCTTCACCCCGTCGTTACTGCTCGTGACCGTCACGGATTCAGCTACGCGATCGTCAATCAGCCACTGCAGCGCCTCCTTGGCGTAGATCACGGCCATTTTCTCGACGTCATCGTTGAGCCTCGATCGGGACAATAACCAGAGCTTGGAGCCCAGCGGCACCTCCTGATCGAGATCCCCCCACCAGCCACGGCGGTCAGTGCTACCGTCCGGCAAGGTGTCGTCGTCGCTGGCCTGGCGATCGGAAAACAGGCTCAGTAGTACCGCCGTGTCCAAATCGTCAGCGCTGGCCAGGGCGCCGTCAGCAATCAGCCAGTCGCCTCGGCCGGTGGTCGAAACCCAGACAGTCCTGATATCACTCATTGCGGTTGCCCCGGCACAGGACCGCCGCCATGGTTGTGGCCGTTGTAAATCGCGCGATCGGCCGCCATCGAGCGCACCCCGTCACTGACATTGCCAGCGGCCTCGATGTCGCCGGACACCTTCAATTTCGGCGTGTTCATCACCACCTCGGTGCCGGCATTGATGGTCACGACCGTCGCGTTATTGACCGTCACCGGAGTGCCCTGGGCCTCGATCACGATTCCGCTATGGGTCAGGTACACCGACTTCCCCCACAAGTCATACAGCTGGCTTTCACCTTCCTGCAGGTTGCGCGGCCGCGACTTCTGATCACCGGTCGCCACCACTACCCCGTTCGAACGATCGCCGGCCGCAAACAGCACAATCACATCAGCCCCGATCGGCGGCCGTGAGGCATGGCCGAAGTCGCCCATGCGCGGGGTGCCATCCCGGGTTTCGAGCTGGCCCAGCCGCACCTGCAGGGTTTGTACGTTGCCCGCGTCATTACTGAACGTGATCCGTCCCCGGGAGACGAACAGCTGCACCCGCCGCCAGATCCGCGACAGGGCGCCGGCCTGATGGTCAGTATTGGCTGAATGCATGTGAGAACTCGGCAAGAATGGGTTGGAGCAACACGGGTTGCGGGGTAAAGGCGCCGGGAGCCATCAGCGTCAGCTCGGCGTGATGCCCTGCCTCGCTCAGCGAGAACGTCACTTCCCCAAGCAGCATGTCTTCACCGTCCAGTTTCAGGCTCGGCAACTGCACCGGGACCAGCGTGTTCGGCGCCCAGAGCGCACCGGCCGCATCACGCCAAGAATCCACCACCACCCGGACGATCCGGCTACGCCCAGAGCGCCGCGCGGCCTCCCACAGCACCCGCTGCTTGACGACATCCAGGCCGCCACCGGCCGCCTCGGCAATGATGATCAGGCGCCGATGCCGGCGACAGTTCGGATCTGTCTCGCTGTAGATCAGATTCCCGCTGTCGCCCAGGTCGCCCAGCACATCCATGGACTGGAGCAGGGCGTCATAGTTGGAGTAGATGCCATCCGCCGAATGCTCCACCCAGGCGCTTTCGACGTTCTGCCCCTCGACGCAGCCGCTGGCCGCCCGATCGGCCCCGACACGACTCAGGAACAGGCTGCCGTCCGGTAAGTCGTAGGCCAGGACCGCCGAGTAACGGCTGATCCGTTCGATGATTTCGAACGCACTTTCACCGTTCATCAGGTTGAACTGGGGGATTACTGGCAGGTCCGTGACGTCGCTGGCCACCGGAATGCCTTCCTGTTCGGGGCCGTAGACCGACGCCAGCTTCCTGGCGATCGCCACGGCATTCGCGCCGCTGATCTGCCCACCCGGCCACTCGGCCGCGCAGTCGATCAGATCCGCACACTTGGAACGCCCAGCCAGGCGCACCCAGTGCGAGCGATGGGAGAACCCGGGGATCATCTTGTCGACATAACCGGTAATCACCAGGTCATCACCGATCATGACCTGGGCCGGGTCGCCCTCCCGGACCACCACCGCATTCAGCGTAAGCGGGCTGACTTCGGTCATTGACAGATTGAAGTCGCTCGGCAGCCGCTCGATGCCGCGTGTAATCCGCACATCTGTCCAACCGCTCAGGATCTGCCCGCCGGCAGTGACGGATACGTCGTTATCAAACATAGGTGTTCCTGGGCCTGGTGCGTCAGTTGCTCAACGCTCGGAAACTCGACGGCATGAACGCCGGGTGAATCGGATCCGCCTCGCCGATCAGCTCGTCGGAACGATTGGGGTCCTGATAGAGGCGGTTGGCCAGGACCAACGACGGCAGGCTGTCGCGCACCGTGAACACCTCAAGCGGGGCCAGGCTAGCACCCCGGGCGTCCAGATCCCGAACCACGGCCAAGCGCAAATTGCGCAGGCTGTTGAACGTCGCATCGTCGCCCATGTCGCCGGCAATCAGCATTTCCGCGTCGATGAACGCCACGACGGTATTCCTGATCGTCAATGCATCATCGTACGAACTCGGCGCGTAGTTGCTCGCGGCCGTGGCCAGCTGGATGATCGCCGCACGGCGCAACAAAGAGGCCGTCACATACTGGGCCACCGTCTTGGCCTGGCCGATCTGTGACGTGCTCGCGTAGTCCGTGGTCGTGAAGCTGGCCAGCTGCGATAACAGCCGGATCTGATCGGCAGGCGTGGCGATAGCCGCCGCGACCGTGGCGACCAGGGCCTGCGCCGACTTCGCGAAGGCCTCGACCGTAGACGCACTGAAACCCGCTGCAGCGGCGGCCAGATCAGCCGAGGCCGTCGTGACCGCATCGCGCTTGGCCACGCTGCCAGCGATCACACTGGCGATCGTTGCCGACGAATCGCGGCCCTTCTTGCTCTGCTGCAGCGCGCTACTGATCGAGCCCGACGAATAGCGCCCGAAGTCACCCGACAGCAGGCTGACCAGGCTGGTCAGGCTGCTGGCATCATGGGTGATTCGGCCGACAATCTGCTGGAAGCCGGCCACGGTATCGATCACCGCGTTGACTGCCGACTGCCCAGCCTGGATGACCGACTCGACCATATCCAGGGCATCGCTGATCATGCCCTCGGCAGTCTTGATGGCCTTGAACACCGTGCTGACCGTCGCCTGCACCGACGCTACAAAGTCGCCCAGGGAGTCGAGCCCAAGGGCGATACAGACGTTTTCAAGAAAAGACTTGTGATCGGGCTTGGCCGCCGGAAAAACCCGGTCGCCCGACTCAATGAACGAAAAATGCAGCTCGAAATAACGGCCCTCATCCCAGCGCTCGACGACGGATAGACCACCATCCGGGATCGATACGGTCATCTTCCCCAGGGTCGGGTGAATCAGCACCCCGGGGCCGGCTTTCTCCGCAGCACCAATCATCAGATCGCGCTGTTCGAGCACATCACCGCCGTCATAGATCAGACTGCCGTCGACCAGAAAGCCGACGAGGTTGATCACCCGCGTTCCGCGCCCCATGTCCTCGGCATACGGTTTATCACGGCCCGGGTATTCATGGACCGCGAGGCGCCGACCAAACCGCGCTTCGCCGCCGAGAACCCCGAACCGCAACCCACGAAACGAGGCGGGATTTAACTGCTTAATCCAGCTCGATTTCATGCAATGCCCCCTATGGCCGAATAGCCGATCTTCGAATTTACGTCAGCGCCGGTTGTCGACTTGACCTTGGCCGTCACACCCGCCGGCAACCCGCTGAAGGTCACGTCGAAGGCATGTCGTTGCGGCTCAGCCTTGGCCGAGGTGATAGGCCCCTCAGGCGCAGACGCGGCCGGCGGTGCCTCCTGCGCCCGATCAGTCTTCAGCCCGCCCTGGATACTCCGAATGTAGTTGCGCGTCTCCGATGGAGCATTGGCCATGCCCTTTTTATCGAGATTGCCCTGGCCCCAGTTGTAGGCCGCCAGCGCGCGGTTCAGATCACCACCGTTGGCCTTCAACAGGTCGCGGTACATCCGCGCGGCCGCATCTGCAGATTGCGAAAAGTTATTCGGGTCGGTCAGGCCGTATTGCTTCGCGGTCGGGTCCATGAAGCCGAAATGCCCTTTGGCACCTTTCGGCGACAGCATCGCCGCGCCTCGCTCCGACTCCTGTTTCCAGACCTTATCCAGTAGCCCGGCCGGCAGCTGATACTTCTGCTCAAGCCCGGTCAGCTCCCGCTCAGCATCGGCTTGTTTCGGGTGCATGCGCGCCATCAGCTCCGGCGAATAACCGGCCATCTTGCCGCTGGCAATGTCATCGGCCCGGGTCTTGACCTCTTCCGGCGTCGCCGTGTGGTACCAGTGGTTCAGCTGGATAGAAGCCAGCGACTCGGCCGCTGATCGATCCCCCGCTAGGGCGCGGTTTTGCAGGGTCTGCGCGTCCCGCTCGCCCTCGCTCTGATCGCCCGATAGGGCCAGCGCACCACCGATCACGCCGGTAGCCAGGATCCCCGCGCCCAAGGCGCCACGGCCACCGGCGGCGGCCTCCCGAACAGCCGCGGCTTCAGCCGCCGCAGCCGCACCCAGCGTGGCGACCTTCGCCCCATTGGCGGCGAACTTCCAGCGGGTCAGCATGCCGATAAAGGTCAGTACCCCGACACCACCCCGGGCCAGACTCACGCCCAAGGCAGCGACACTGGCGATCAGGCCGGCGTTCATGACCACGCCGACGGCAATCGCCGCACCTTTCCAGCCACCCAGCTTGTCGACGACAGTGCCGACGTCCTGGACAAAAGTGTGGATGCCTTCGCCGACTCCCTTCCAGTCAATCCCGTTGACCCAAGTCGCAAACTCGCGGGCCCATTTGCCGACGTCCTGCGCGATCAGCTCGCGGTTGTTGCTGATCCAGCCGGCTAGCTCGTCGACAAGCGGCTTGATGGCCGGCGTCAACTGCTCGGCCACCGAGTTTTTCAGGCCCGTACCCGCACCTTTCAGGTTGTCGAGGCTGTTGGCAAAATCCGTGGCGGCCTGCAGAGCAGGCCCCGACATGACCAGCCCCATCGCCTCGGCCCGCGCGGTCAGCCGGTCGAAGGCCTCGGGACCCTGGCGAATCAGCGGCAACAAGCTGGTCAACCCGAACTTCTGCGCGACCAGCATCTGCTGTTGGGGGTTCTTCAGGTTGCTGATCGCGGTGGCCAGCGCCTTGAATTCGGCGGTGGCATCCATCGCCCCGCTCGCCGTGCGCTTGATGCCCACGCCCAGGCGGTTGAACAGCATCAGCGCACCGTTATCCCGCCCGAACGCCGCGTTCTCCATCGTGCTGGCCAGCCCCTGCAGGCTGCTGTCCATGTCTTCGCTGGACAACCCCGCTAGGCGCGCGGCGCCCTGGAAGCGCTGCAGCTCGCCGGCATTCGCCCCGATGTTCGCCGCCGTGTTCGACGTCGAGCGCCCGAGGCGCGCCCAGCTGTCCGCCAGCGCGACGATGCCGGCAATGGATCCGACACCGGTAATCGCGGCCATCGGCGCCACAATCGACGTCACGCCAGACGCCGCTGACCTGGCCTCGCGGCCGATGTTGCCCAGGTTCTTTCCCAGACGCTGGAAACCCAGCTCTTTGCCAAGCCCCTTGACCGACTGGCCGACCTGTTCAAACGGCCGGGACAGCTGGTTTACCGCGTTGTTGACCTTCTTGAACACCGCACTGGCGTTGTCAAGCGCATCAATCGTGATCTTGAAGCTATTGGCCATCGGCTTTCCTCTCGATCATTCGTGAGGACTGCTTTGCCCACCATTCCAGCTCGGTCAGCGTCAAGCGCCAGCCATCACGCGGCCCCCAGCCGTAGAACTTCGTCAATTCGGCTATCAGCTCTGGCCATCCGCCGCCGCCTCGGGGCCATGCTGGAAACCCGAAAAGAAACGACTCGCCCGATCGATATCACGGCCTTTCATCTTTTCGGCGACCAGGCGCGGCACCTTGCCCACGGACGAGACCATATTGATCACCATGCCCACCGGGGTGTCGGCCCGCTGCCCGTTCTCCAGATCACTCGCTTCCGGTTCACGCAGGTCAACATGCGTGTAGGTAATCGCGCCTTCGCCCTGGCCGATCACAATCGGCTTGATGAATTCGAGTCTCATGGTTTCAAGCTGGATCATGCTGCTACCTCGGTTACGATTGGGCCTTCCCACGACACCTCAAAGGTGCCTTCGGCGGTTTTTACTTCCTGGGCGTCGATCGTCCACATGTTCCGACCGATCACCGTTTTTCCGTTGGCCAGCGACAGCACGACCGTCGTGTCGGTCATCGCGTTGAAGTCGGCGACCGTCAGCGAGCCCGAGTCACGAAAGGTGCCGCTGATCTTCCCGGCCTTGGGCATTTCGGAAAATCCGTGTACGCCATCCTGGCCAGACTTGGTTTCACGCTTGACCGTCGAGGGGTCATAGGACAGATCCCCGACGAGCATGTAGTTAACGCCGTTCGCGACCACGCTGGCCGTACCGGCGAGTAGGTTTTTGCTCATTGTTTGCGCTCAAAAAAAGCCACCCGACGGGGTGGCTTGATGGACGTGAAAGGCGTTACAGGCGGAACTGGGCGAGCAGGGCGAATACCCGCAGCTGGTTGATCAGCTCGACCGGCCAGAGCCCGTTCACGCGGTTTTTGTTCTTCGGGTCTTGCTCAACGATCAGGGCCTTGGCAAATGCCTCACTGCCCTGAACCATGCCGGCCGCTTCCATTTCGCCGTAGTCGGCGATCAGTTCCGCGCGAATCATCGACGGCGTGACAACCCCCGAACCCGGCGCATAGCGGCCACCGTCCTGGCCCAGCTTCACCCGGGCAAATTTCGAGGTAATCACCGAGCGCTGGCGGCGCAGGACGTACATCAGCAGAAACAGCGTCTCGACTTCCAAGTAGCTGTCATCGGGCTCGCCGTAGCTGTTCTGCTGATACGTGGTAATGACGTTTTCCAGCGCGACAGTGCCGTCAGAACCGACCGTGAAGGTGGAAATGCCGTCCCACAGCAGCACGTTGCGCTCCGGAGCGGTGAACCGGGAGCTATGCGGCGGAGCCAGCACGTACCCGAGCTGAAGGGTCTGCAGCGGCCGGCCCGGATCGGCCCGCAAGGCCACCGCCGCCGCGCCGGCATAGTCAGCCGCCCACAGCCAGGGCGGGCTGGGCGAGTCGTAGACGCCGAGCACCGATTCATGCTGGCTGTTCCGGGCGACACCGAAAGTCGTCAGCCCGGCCAGGGTCGCGCTCTTGGCGGCGAAGACATGCCCGTACACCTGATTCGCCCAGGACCAACGACCCGTCGAGTCATTCAGCAGGCTTTTCAGTGAGTTGAGCGACGCGGTGTCGTTGTACGGCGAGACGATGAAGTCGAAAGGCTCATCGCCCAGCGCCGCCAGCGCATCATCGAGCAGCGGATTCACGGCGCCGCCGATCATCGGTGTAATCGTCAGCGCCAGGCCGCTCGGGGTCGCCTCGCCGCTCGCGGTGCCGAGGTAGTTCAGACGGATATCGATATCGTTACCGCACAACCCGGCGTTCTTCGCGGTCAGGTTGACCTTGCCCGCTGTCACCGGATCGATCTGCGCCGTGACGGGTAACGCGGTGTTTTTGTTTACCTGGGCAACGATGCTGGAAGCCACGGTAGCGATCGCGTCAGTCGACGTGACCGTCACGCTGACCAGCGCGCCGGCAATGTAGAGCGAGATCACGCCGGAACCGGTCGGAGCCGAAGAGACCGTGACCGAACCAACCGCCTTGATCGACTGATCGGCATCAGCCAGCGGCAGAAACCAGACCTCGCCGAAGCTGTCCGAGGCTTCATAGGCTGTCATCATCAGATGCAGCATCGAGCCTGGGCCGCCCTTGGCCTTGGCATCCGCCGGGCCACCACCGAGCACCGGCACCCCGGCCACGCCGTTACCGGCGCCGGTAATCTGCCCGATGATCAGCGTCCGCTGATTCTGCTGGCCACTGTTGGCCTGGCTGTTGTCGAGTTCGGCGTAGAACAGGGGCAGGCGCAGCGTCGAGGGAATATTGCTGAAGGAGACAGTCATTCAGCGTCACCCCCGGGCACTTCCGGCTCAACCTCGGCGGCGGCCTGATGCGTCACATCGGGCAGGGCCGCGACGGCTGCCGGCGGCGTACGGCTGGCATCGCCGCAGCTCAGCCGGCGGCGCCAATACGGCGAATCTTCGACCTCGCGACCTTCGTCGGGGATAAAGTCACCTTTCACCGGGTCGCGCAGGGACAGCCCAGCGACAGGGTAAATTCTCATAGGGTCAAGCCTCAGGGATTGAGAGTGATGGTCAGGCCGCCTTCGGCGCGACCGTCAGGGCCGGTAGTACGCGGCGCAGGCGTGGCCGAGTCAGGAAAGTCAGGATCCAGATAGGTCCCGGAGGGGTCGTAAACGTTGAGCAGATCCGCCTTGATCACGACGCTATCCAAGTCCCAGCTGGGCAGCGGGAAGAAGTCCTCGGCGGACTGGAAAAACTCCAGGCCGATCGCCACCTCAATGTCGCCCAACTCCTTGTGCCCGGAGCTGGTCATGCTCATTTCCGTTCGAATGAACGCGACCTGCTGCAGCTCATCCATCAACGCCGGGTTGTTGATCAGCGCGACCTGGATCTGCTGGCCCATGAGCGCCAGCTGCTGCTCCAGCAAGGCCGCGCTCTGCCCATTGGGCAGCGCGCCGACCTCTGTCCGCGCCTCAACCTTGAGGGTTGCGGTCACGTTGAAGCTCGGCGGCCCGTTGCGCCCGAGAGATTCCTTTTCCTCGGTCGGGGTCTTGCAGTAGATCAGCGGGTACTGACAGGCTGTAGTCGGCCAGTCGAGGGCCGAATAGACCCGATCCCCGGCCAAGGTCGCCCCCTTCAGGGCGTCGACGGCCAGGGCCAGCAGTTGGGCGGTTTGTGTCATGTGGCGTTCAGCCCCAGTTGCACCCAGCCATGGCCGTCAGGGCGCACCTCGCGCACCAGGTACGTGGTCCCCGTGCGCGGAATGAACAGCTGATCGTTCATGACCGGCGGAGACCGGAAGCTGGACAGGCTTGCGCCAAATACGACTTCCAGAGTGGCGGCCGGCAGGCCGGAGAGTGGATCGACGGTTTCGAATGCCTCATCAAACACGCCGTCCAGGGAATAACCCGGGGCGCCGCTGAAGGGGGTGTAGGTCGGCACTTTCGCGCCTTGGCCTACCTCCCCGAAAGCAGCCAGCACGGGCCTGTGTAGCAGCCGCTCGAAGTCCAGCACGTTATTCGGTGCCGGGCTCGTTCTTGACCGCCGGCGGCGCCGTGCGCGACACACTGCCATCCTTACCGACCAGGAAACCCCGGCTGGTCAGCAGCTTGGCCTCAGCGTCCGAAACGGTCACAGTGCCGCCCGCCTTGACCTCCTTGCCGTCGTGACCCATCACGCGGCAGCCAGGGGCCACGGTGGCTTTAACGGTCTTCACTTCTTTTTCGGTGGCCATCGCTTAGCCCTCCAGGTCAGTCAGTGGGTCGCACACGGTCATTGCCAGCGAGGCATTGGGGCGGCCAGGGAAGGGCAGCGGTGAACACTGCATCATCAGCATGCGCTGGGCCGGGTCCTCACGCAGCCAAGTCTTCGGGGCGAACTCCATCGCCTCGTAGCTGTGTTGCGGATCGATGATCTGGCCGTAAGCGCGCACGCCCTCCACGTCGGCGCCGGCCATCAGTACAACACCGTCTTCGAGCATGGGCCGCTCTACGTTGTCCTCATCCACGAACCATTCGTTGTACAGCCACAGGGTGAACTGACCCCAGGTGCCTTTCTTCACGGCGCCCGGGGCAATCTGCGTGGCCGGGTTGACGGTGTTGCCGGCATCGTTCTGCTTGGGAAACACGATCACGTTGTGGATGTTCTTGCCGTTCTTGAAGGCATCCCAGGACGCCGGGGTGAACACCAGATCGGTAGGTTGCGCACCCGACAGGCGCAGCATGCGGGTCGCCGCCTGATCGATGGTCTTTTCCGGGATCGGGTCGCGGCCATCTTCATCGAAGTTGGTTTTAACGCCCCACTTGTTGTTGCCGGTCAGCACAACGGTCAGCGAGTCATCCCGCTGGAAGTCCACCAGCGAGGTAGGGAAGCCCTCGCCCGACACCACTACCTTGCCGTACTGCAAGGCCTGGGCCGCCATCCACTCCTGGCGCCGGGTCAGCATTTCCAGCTGATCCGTCATTTCGGCGTTGAGGTTGGCCGCCTCACGCTCGGCGCCCTTGAGCTGGCCACCGCCGATGCGCTCGCCGATCTGGCGCATGACCGGGCGGCGCAGGTCCGGGGCGCGCTTGTCCTTGACGTAAGGCGGTTTGAACAGACGGATATCGCGGCCCAGTGATTCGACCAGTTGGCCCTCAACCAGGGGGCTCACGAACGGCGACATACGGCGTTTGCCGATCTGGATATCGATCGCGATGTATTCGCTATCGGACATCTGTACGCCAGGGAAAAAGCGATCGAGCAGGAAGCTGCTCGGGCGCTTGAGCGTCGGCACCACAGCGATCAGCGTCGCGGTGGAAAACGCCAGACTTGGGAGATTGTCAGCCATGGAAAGCTCCAAATAGCACCCACAAAAAAGCCCGCACGCGGCGGGCTGGTGGGCAAATAAAAACCCCACCGAACGGCGGGGCAGGGCAGGCGGGGTGGATTACGGCGCCGAGTTGTTGACCGGCGCGCTACCGGTCACGCTGGCCTTGGCGTGCAGCCCGACCTTGCGCATCGCGGCGTACAACAGGGCCGGGTTCCAGCTCGCATCACGGGTCAATGCGGCCGCGTTGAACTCGCCGGCAACGTAGGCGCCCGCCGCCACGGTGGTAGGCGCCGTCACATCATCGGCGAGGATCGCCACCGGATCCTGGCTGCCATCGGTGGCGGTCCTCACGCACGGCACATAGAGGCCGGTCGCATCCGACACGGTGACGGTGAAAGTGTCGCCCGCCACGAACGCGGCAGAGCCGGCGGTAACAGTCAGGTTGATTTCACCGACAAATGCAGTCCCGACTGTGATGTGGCCCAGGGCGTTGCCCTCGGGATCGACCAGGGCAAAACCGGCCGCGTCAGTGGCAGTGAGGGTGTACACACCCAGTTCGGTGGTCGCGCTGGTGGACAGCGCGCCGAGGGCACCGTTGCCGGTATTGGCGGCACCGGCGGCCACGACCATGGGGTAGGCGCTCTGCATACCCAGCACAGTGCCACGCTTGTAGGTGCCGGCGACCAGTAGAATCGGCTCGCTCACCAGGGTGCGCGAATCGACAATCAGCTGATCGGGGGTGTAGTGCAGGGAAAAGCTGGCCGGCACCTGGGGGTTGTCATAAACGTTGGTGGACATGGACTGATCCGTTTAGCTGGGAGTGGATTACTGCGCGGCCTTGCCGGCGTTGATGATCATCTGGGCCGCCGCATCGGCACCGGCCGGGGCCTTGCGGGCAGCATCCGGCTTCACATGAGTGACCCCCAACTGACTCATGGCCATCTGGAAGGCGCCGGCATTGCCCTGCTTGGGCGTGACCGCGCGGGTGGTGTTCAAGAAGTTGATCGCCGCCCCCCGACTCATGTTGGTGTCGAAGGCCGCGACGAAAGCCTGCTCGGCCATGCCATGCTTGATGCCGTGGGCCATGATGTGCGCGCAGCGCGAACGCTCTCGGGCGGCGGCAGCGCTGGGCTTGTCGTCCTCGTCCTCTTCGGCGTCATCACCGTCGTCGCCATCTTCGGCCCGCTTAGCCCTGCGACCCTTGGGCTTGTCATCGTCCTCTTCGGCGCCGGCACCGTCGTCGTCATCTTCAGCCCGCTTAGCCTTGCGACCCTTGGGCTTGTCGTCCTCGTCCTCTTCCGCGTACTGCTCATCCAGCGGATCGTCGTTGTTGCGATCATCGACCGTCGGGAGTTCATTCTCGGCGCGGGCGCCACGTTTCTTACCACGCGCGGCACGGCCGCTCAGGCCCAGCAGGTGGGCAAAGCTTTGCAAGCTCATAGGGTTCTCTCTGGTGTAAGGGTGGGTTAGTGCAGTGTCTTCGCCAAGGCGTAGAACGCGGCATCAGGGGCCATCACGGCGTCGGCCAAGCCCTGATCGACCCCCAACTGGCCCATGAACGTGCCGGCCTGGGTCGCCCGCACCCGGGCGGCAGGAATGCCCCGGTTGCGCGCCACGGTATTCACGAACAGCTCACCCATGGCATTGATTTCCGACTGCACCCTGGCCCGGGCCTCGGGCGACATCGGCAACTCAGGGTGGCCGTCAGCTTTCTGGTCGCCGTAGGTGATAAACGTGACCTTGAGCCCGGCATCAGTCAGCGCCTTGCTCATATCCACGTGCAGGGTGATCACGCCGATTGAACCGGTGCCGCCAGTACGGGGAACCAGGATCCGATCGGCCGCGCTGGCGATGGCGTAGGCCGCCGAGTAGGCCGATTCGGTCAGAATCGACCAGATCGGCTTATCGCCCCGAGCGCCGTAGATGGTGTCCACCAGGTCGAAGCACCCGGCCACCTCGCCGCCGCCGGAATCGATATCCAGCACGATGCCTTCCACCGCTGGATCCTCCAGGGCGGTCATGAACGCCTGGCGTATCCCGTCATAGCCGCTCATGCCGGAGTATGGCCGCAGGCTACCCAGCTTCTGTACCAGGGTGCCATGCACCGGGATTCGGGCAATGTTGCCCAGCAGGTCGTAGCCTTTGTCAGCCTTGGCCCGGCGGCTGTAATCGTAACCTTCGTCACTGTCATCGAACATGCGCGGGCGAAGATCCGCCGACACACCCAGGTGGTTGACCAGGTGGGTGACGCCCAGGCGCTCGGCCAGGGCGGCCATGACCACTTCGGCCTTTTCTGGGCGAATGGCGATCGGGGTATTGAACAGGCGCTGGGCCAGGTGGGCGAACTGCATCAGGTGGCCTCGGGTTTCTGATCGACTTGGTTAGCCGGCACTTGGTTGGGGTCCGGCGCTCCGGTCCATTGCGGCAGGGGAATATCCAGCTCTTCGAACTTGTCCAGCTCACGGCGGCGCTGCTCTAGGGTTTCTTCCCAGTCCAGATCCTGTTCGGCGCACTCGGCCTGTAGGGTGGAAAGGCCCGCATCCATGCCCAGGATTGCGCCCTGCTTTTCCGCCACCGGATCTACCCAGCCACGCGCTGGGCGCATCCAATGCACGCGGCCATATTGGGCGCGGTACAGGCCGAAGGCCGGGGCCCCGGCGGGCAACGGGTAGTCATCGATTTCGCGACTTTCCTCATGCCAGCAGCCGATCAGCGGTGTGGCGGTGCGGTTGCTGAAATCGTAGTGCCGCCGGCACAAGGTTTTGTAGGCCTCCAGCATCGCCGCGCGGGCGCTGCTGTAGTTCACGTCCGACCAGTTGCCAGACAGCTGCTGTGACGACAGGCCGGCGGATTGGGCGAAATTGCGCAGGAACGAATTTTGGAAAGCGGCGAAATTGGCGTTCGGCCGGGTAGACGCCACCGCGTTGATTTTCTCGCCGGGGAACAGGGTCGGCAGGCGCACACCGCCGAGCATCACCTTGCGCTCTTCGTGCCAGTCAGCGCGCTGGGTCTGGTAGCCGCTCAGGATATCGTCCGGGGCGGCATCACCGATCGATTCGGCCACCAGGTCGTGGTCGAACGGGCTTTCGATGTACGCGCCGAACATGGCATTGACCACCGCTGCGTCCAGCTCGGTGGCATCCATCTTGGCCAGCATGCGCATGCGGGTCAGCACCGGGGTAAAGATGCCCGCCGCGCCCTTGTGCTGCCCGGCCCGGTCGGGGTCGTAGTCGTGGACGATGATCGGCCGGCCCCACGGCGTTTCCCGGGGGATCCAGTCCCATTTCTGGCTGGCCGCACCGGCCCACCAGTCACCTTGATGCGCGGCGCGGATGAAATAGCCATGGGCCGCGCCGTAGGCATCCACAGTCACGCCGCCGCGCATCACATCGTTGTCAAACTGCAGGTAGGGGTTGCTCAGCCGATCGGGGTCGATCAACTGAATGGCCGTCGCATAGCGCGCCCGACCAGGGCCGACACGCTCAGGGATCCACTGGGCTTGCCCCAGGCTGTCACCGTCTACCAGCTTGTGCCGGAACGCCAGGCGCAGCAGTTGGGTGACGGTGCTGTGCCGCTGGGCGTCGGCATAAAAGCCCTCGGCTTCAGCCCAGCCGCGATAGTTGGCCGCCAGGGCCTGGGCGTACTCATGTGCCCATACGGCATCAAACGTCTTGATGCCGGTGCGCTGGGCCAGGGCCTTGTAATCCGGCTTGAACAGCGGGCGAAACTGGCCGCCCACCTGATTGTCCAGAATCCGCGTGATGGCGCCGTTGGCCCAGCCGTCATTACGCACCAGGTCGCGCGTACGCGCGGCGAGGATATCGCGGTGCAGGTTGCGCTCACCGTCTGGCGACCACAGGAACGGGTTCCAGGCCTCGACATGCTCACCGACCCGGCTGGCCCCGTCGAAGGCCGACCGATCGCCGCCCGCGAGCATGCGTGCCTTACCCGGCTGCTCACGGCTTAGGGGCTTGCCATTCGGCCCCAGGATAGATACCTGGGTCATCAGAACAGCACCCGAATGGGCTGCCGACCGCGCTGGATTACCCCCAGTTGCAGCTGCAGCGAGCGGATCAGGTTCTGCAGGCCGGCCATTTCGGCCTGGGTGAACTGCACAGTACGGCTACCGCTGCCTTGGGCATAGCTCACACTGACCACCTTGGACCCGCTCTGCAGATCGATATAGGCCTGTTGGGCCGCCGCCAGATCAGCCTGCAGGGCGGCCGTGGGGCGACCAGCCAGCAACGAGCTGGCCGGGTTGAAGGGGCGGCGCATAGGCTTACCTCAAGGTTTCGTGACCAGTCACGCGATCCGGCGGCGCCTTTTCGGCGGCGCTGGCTCAGGTGCCGGCGGGGATGGGGGGGCAGGCTGCTCGATGGTGATACCGGCCGCGATCGCCTCGGCGGAGACTTCGCGGGCCACGGTCGGGCCGATGGTCTTGGCCAGGGCGAGCGCCTCGGCATTGAGCCGCAGGCCGTGGTGCAGCAGGCCCTGTAGCGCGGCGTTGGCGTACACGCGGCAGTCCAAGCCCTCGTTGGCACGCCCCGGGCGCACTTCCCAGACCCTGAACTTGTGGCCGGCCTTGAACTTGAGCACCGAGCGCTCGGCGGTCAGTTGTTCGAAGTAGCCCACATCACGGGTGACCGGGAAGTGCATAAACCCGGCGCCCTCGCTCTCCTTGTGCAGACGGGCGGCGATGGTGTCCTTGGCCGAGTTGACGCCAAGGATGATCGGCCGGTAGGTCGACTTATTGCGGCTGTTGGGTTTCTTGGTCGGCCACACCGGGTTGCGCTGGCCACCTTGGGCCGATTCGCCCTTGATCGCCCACACCCGGCGGCCGATCCGGGCCTTGCAGAACTTGTAAACGTCATGGGTGTGGTGACCGCCGGAGTCGATGCACACGCCCTTGGCCACGAACGGGCGGCCATCGGCGCGGTACCACTTGCGCTGCAGGTAGGCATCAAGCTGTCGCTGGGTCCCAGGGTCGGAAAATTCGCCCTCGATCACGTGATAGTCGATCGACCAGGATTCCTCATCACGGCCATGACCGACCGTTTCCATTTCCAGGCGATAGTCCTGCACGTCGACGCCGATCGTGATGATCGCAACGCCATCGGGCAGCTCGGCGGCCCACAGCTCGCGGCGGTCGAGCAGCGTCTGCAGGCGCACCTCGCGACCAGCATGCTTGCGGTAGGGCAGGCCCATCTGGGTGTTCCACCACACCTGCAGCATTTCCTCATTGCCCTGGGCGGCAATCCATTTGCGGGCAATGTCGGCGGGCTTGTCACGGCTCCAGGGGCTGAACAGCTTGCCAGCCTGAAAGCCGGCGTGCTCGTTACTCACCGGGTGACTGCCGCAGGTCGGACAGCGGGCTATGTAGACGGCGTGGCGATCGCTCGTGCTCCACGTCCAAATTCGATCCAGCGCGCCCTCGCGCTGGGTACGCCAGGCCTGTTGATATTGCTCGCGGGGATCCAGGGTCTGCTCGCAGCAGGTGAAGGTCCGGCACTGGTGCCAGCGCACGGTCTGCAGCGCCTTGAGTCGGGCGCCTTCACTCCAACCCACCCTACAGCCCTCGCAGTAGAACAGTGCGGTACGGGTCAGGTGGGTGTCACCGGCCTTGTCCCACTGGATCTGCTCGAAGGTGGGAAACTGGCGATGCTGGCAGTGCGGGCACTCGATCGACGCCTGGCGCTGGTCGGAATCCATATAGCAGGCCTCTATGCGGCTTTCTTCTTTGACCGTGGGTGAACACACACGGATTGATAGGGAATTGGCCCCGAAGGTGGCCATGCGTTCTTCGGCAATCGGGATCGGCTCCCCCTCACGGGTCACCGGGTACTTGTCGACCTCATCGAACAGCACCACCCGAATCGGCCGGCGCGCCAGGTTGTCAGGGGAACCGGCGCCGACCAGGGCCAGAAAGCCACCGGGAAACTTCTTGAACAGCAGGGTTTCGTCTTTATTGCGGCTCTTGCCTTGGCTGCCGATGATTTCGCGCAGTACCGGCGTGACGCGGATCAGCGGGCTGATGCGCTCCTTGGAAAACTGTTCGGCGGCGTCTTCCTTGGGCTGCACCAGCAGGATCGGGCAGGGGTCCAGGTGGGAGAAATAGCCAAACACGTTTTCCAGCAGGGCGGTCTTGAGCAGCTGGGTCGACACCATCACGGAAATGGTCCGCACCCCCAGCTCGGTGACAGCCAGCATTGGCCCCCTGGCGACCTCTACGGTTGAGGTTTCCCAGTCCCCGGAGGTACTGCCCGCTTCACGGGCCAGCTTGCGAAAGTCATCAGCCCATTGCGGCACGCTGATTCGTGGCGGCGGCTGCATGGCCCGCTTAATGGCCGCCCGCAGGCGGTCAGCTTTCGTCCTCGTCGAAGTCAAGCAGCGGCTCGCCGAGGCGGGTAATTTGTTTGTGGACGTGCTCATTGAGAAGGGCAACCACCTTGTCACTTTCCACGTCCAGCTCGGCCGCGATCAGCGGGCCGACCTTTGCCGGCCAACCCAGCCAGGCATCACGGTGCATGCGGAAACTTTTGAACAGCACCCGCTCGACCAGGGCCAGCTCGACCAGAGCACCGGTCTTCTCTTCGAATTCCAGTTGCCGCAGCTTGGCGAGATAGTTTTCCTTGACCCGCTTGGCCTCGTTGAGGGTGTGCGGGGCGCCATGCTGGGCGATGTCCTGGGCGGCTTCGAACTCGGGCGAGCCCGGTTCAGGCGCTGGCTTTTGGCGGGTGCGTTTGGGGGCGGCGGGGTTGTTACCCGACGCGGGAGAATTCTTGTTACCTGACTTGTTACCTGTCGGCGGTTTCTTCGCGACTTTTCCGCCGGCCGAGGTAACAGCTTTGGCGGGGGGCGAGCGGTACTTATCGAGCAGTTTTTTCGAGGCCGTTTCATCGACCTGATCGCCCTGCATCACCAATAAATTCTTGGCTTTCCAGGTCGTGACCGTCTTACGCGACACGTCCATGATTTTTGCGAACGTGGCTTGGCTGACGATGGCCATAAAAAACTGTTACCCAATTTTCAAAATTCATAGCTGGGGCTGCAGCGAGGCGCGCAATGCCCACGCTGCATTGGGGGCAGGGAGGGACCCAAGACAGGGGGGGGGTGCCTATGGCACTCCTGCCCACCCTCTCAGGCCCTCCCGGCGTGCTGGTGACGTATCCAGCGCCGCTATCTCGGCCGGCATCGTTGGCACTCTCTTGGCCGCTAACGGGATCGGTGATAAGCCGATGCTCTCCGGGCCAGTATTCAGTCTCACCGCTGGCCAGCGCGCCCTCGTTTTACGGGTGGGGCTCGATACGGTCGCTTGCGCCCGCGACTCAGGAAAAGCGTTGATCTACTTGTGCATGGCATAGCCCTCCACATGAAATGAATCGCGGTCAGCGGCGGCTGGTCCGCGTCATAGAAAACGTGCTCTTGAATGTCGCCCGAGTCGCCGCTGGAGCGGGCCGGGCTGCGGGCGGGCTGGCGGTCGCACTCGTCGAAGGACGATAAGCCGCCGTAGAAAACGGGGCAGCCGTGGCCGGCCGCGCCGCAACTGGAGCAGCTGGAACGGGCGGCGGCACGGCAGGCGGGGCAGCCTGATGAATCACGGTCGTGGTATGCGTAGGCCCAGAACCGAAACCACCTGACCGATTGCCCGCCGAGCCCAGGGCATAACCCAGCGCACCACCCAGAAGTGCATCCTTCAAGCCAGAGTCAGCCGAAGCTGCTGGAGCAACTACCTGGGCCGGCGCCGAAACCGCCTGGCCCGGCACCGAGGTCGCGACAACCGGCGCCGAGGCCTGGGCGCGCTCGATAGCCTTTCGCTCCTGCAACTGTTCCGCCTGGGCCGATGGCGGCGGCAGGTCCTGACGAGAGACAGCCCCGGTCGCCGAGTCGTAGACCGGCACAGCATTACCCGCAAACGAATGTTCGCGCTCTTCCTGGGCAGAGCCGACCACACAAGTCAGAATCACCGCGACCAGGCCGACGAACAGACTCGAAAACGTCTTACCAACGGGCGCGAAGTCTTCAGCATTCACCAAACAGATCACAGTGATAATGGCCGACAACAACATGAAGCCGACCATGATATTTAGAAACATAGACAATCACCTGATGTTAACGAGCCGTTTTAAGGGCATTACCTAATGAGCGGTCGAACACCGCATTGAAACGGCGATTCACCAGCGATAACGCGCGGCTGCGGTAATGAAGTTGCTTATTCACCACAATTGCATCACCGAAACGAATGATGAGTTTCAAGTGCGCCGCCGTGTTTACCCCGCCAGCCTGCCGGCGCTTTATTTGCGCGCCCGTCTTAGCCGCAGGGATTCGCTGCCAGACGCCATTTACGGGGCCTGACTTTGTTTGAACCTTGCCAATGAATATATCCGGCCGTGCCTTGAGGCGAGCCAACACTCCACGCGGCAACTGGCTGTTAGCATTGAGCTTTATATTCTTCGGGTTCAACAGCGCCGTGCCGGGCAACACGTGATTACCGCCATCTTCATACGGCTGAAGGTAGCGCGCGGCGATCGGCTTCACGAAAACGACCGCCTCAAGGTTATCCTTGCGCGCCCCTTTCATGCCGACAGCGTTGGCAGTAAAGGACTTAGGGCGCTTGAAGGTGTGGCGGATGTTTTCAGTTTCATCCGCCTTAACCTCTTTTGCCAGCTCAGTCAGCGCCAATGCCGTGGCAAACCTGATTTGCTTCAGCGAAACATCCAAGAGCTTTTTACTTATCTCCTTGATATTTGATCGTAGTGAGATATTAAAAAGATCGGACATAAATCACCAAAGCGCTATCAGTTCTTCCTATTAACCTTATCCCTGACCGCATCCTGTTTTGCCTGATAACAAGCAATCACAGCATCCTGATCAATGGCGAAGTTAATAAGATCGCTGACCGTATCACCGTCCAGCCCACGCAAGGCGCACGGCGTCAGCAACGCCTCAGGGACCGACAGACTTATTACCTGTGTCTGCACCAGTTGTTGCGGCTGAACGCTTGAACAACTGCAAAGCAGGCTCAGGCAACTTACTGCCAAGCACGTCTTTAACAGCGGGAGTTGCATTTTCCACCACCTTGGAGAAAGTGCGGCGCTTGCTCTGCTGGCTCTGGCTGATCGCCTCCAGCTTACCGGCCAATGCGGCAATTTGTGCCGCATCGCTCAACCGGTCAGCCTGCAGGGTCGCCACGGCCAAGGCCTGCGCGCGATTGGTGTCACGCGCCGCCGCTAACTCCGTGCTGGCCGCGTCAGCCGCGCGCTCAGCAGTACGCAGCTGCCACTCGATGTAGACCACCCCACCGAGCAGCCCCAGCACGCACAGCAGGCTTGCCAGGACGACTTTCACAGCTCGCGGGCCAGTGCCTTGGCGTGATCCTTTACCAGGTCGAAAGCCGCTTCGAAGTCATGACCCAGCGCGATCGCCATGCTCATCATGCCCTTGAAGGCGGTAGCGAACAGCTCGACGGCATCACCACCGATGAGCGCCTGGACGTTCTCCAGGCCTTCAGACGCATCAGCCTGATCGGCCGCATCATCATCAGAACCCGTCTGGTCACCAGCCGGCACGGACGCGGCAAGCGGCACAGCGGCGGCCGCAGCAGCGACCAGCGAACCCAGGGAACCAGGATCAGCAGCAACGGGAGCAGCGACACCGAGGCTCGACGCTGGAACAGCCGCACCAACGGCAGCGGCGGCGGAATCAGCAGCGTCAACATCAGCAGGAACGCCAGAAACAGGCGCAGCAGGAATGGCGGGCTCGCCAGGGGCGAGGGTGGCGACGATAGACAAATTGGTCTCTCCTTTTCGGATCAGGGACGCGAGAAAAGCGCGAAAGCGCGCAATGAGGGTGGATACGGTCATAGGTCAAGCTCACATAGCCAGCGCTCGACATTGCGCCGAGTCACGATGCCAGCGCATCCAGAAGCGGCCAGCGTGCAATCCGCCTGGCCGACGTAGTGGTATAGCGAAATCGCCGCGCAGGCTCCAGCGGTATCGCCGGCATTGAGCTTGCGCAGGACAGAAGAACGGGCCAGCGTGGCCGGCCCGAGGTTGAAGGTGAAGTCATACAACGCCGCCGCCCGAGCAACCGGCAGCGGCACCTTGACCAGCCGATCGACGGCCCGGCCAGCCGAGGCGACGTCCTGCTGATGATAAGCCCCACACTGCTCCGGCGTAGCCACCTGACCCATGTGCACCTCAGGGCCGGTGTGACCATCACAGATGGTCACGACACCACCGGAATCGCGATAGGCCGTCAGGCTCGACCCTTCAAAAAAACCACTGACCGACACGGCGATGGCCACCGCCGTGCCCGCCAGCGGGACGACCAGACCACGCGGCAGCTTGAAAGCAGCCAATCAGGTCCACCACTGCTTGCGCGTCCAGGGCTTCGAATAGAGCCAGGGCAGCACATTACGGCGCACCTGATTGAAGATGATCAGCACCGTGTAAACGACCGCCAGCCACTGCGCCCAGTCCGCGACGGCGTAGCCGAAAAGGGCAGGGCCGGCAGTGACGGCGATACCAGGTGCCGCATGGGCGGTGTCTTTAGCCAGCTCGACGGTTCGGGACATGGGATTTATCCAGGGCAAAAAAAAGCCCGGCGGGGCAGCCGGGCGAATGGGAATTCGGTAATAAAAATGCTGAATCGGTGCATTCAGCGCCCGGCAAGCTGGGGCCGGGGTTACAACAAAAAAACGGCCTGGCGGGACTGGCCTAAGAGGGGGAGCGGTGGCGCGTCAATCACCACGCTAGACAAAAAGGTAAAGAAAGCGGCCAGAACTGTCAAACCGTTTTGTATTTTTCAAATATTTTTGCATTCGCACACATTCACAGCCTTGTGACCAGTCACAGCACCAGCGACAGCGCCGAACGCTTGAACCAACAGGTGGCATAGCCGGGGTGTTGGCCAGCACAGCCCTGCGGCAGGGGCTTATGGCACTGCTCGCACACCTGCCCCTCCAGTGCCTGGACCTGCAGTTTCAGGCGCTCATAGTCCTGGCGCACCAGGGTGTCGAGGTATTCATTGAGGCCATAGGGCTCCTGTAGACCACCGCGGACCTGACAGCCAAAGCGCACCATGTCGAGGGTCCGAGCCGCAAAGCGCACCTCGACGCGCGCGATACCCATCGCCGCATCACGCAGGCGCTGGGCCTCCTTGCGTTCATTCTGGGCCGCGCGCGCCTTATCGGCGACGGCCTTCTGCTGTTTCTTGGTCAACGGCTTATCGCCGCCGTGACGGCTCACGACTGCGCCTCGCGGTAGCCGTGCAGCAGCTGCGCCAAGGTGTTGAGGCCATGGCGTACGTAGACGTGCCGGACCAGGCCGCTGCTGCCGTCGCGCACCTCTTCCAGCTGGTAAACCACCCTGACCGCATCACGGCGCAGGCTATCCCAATCAGCCACAACCTGAATCGGGCGAAGCTCATCTACCACCGCGCGGACACCATCAAACGGGCCGCCCAGGTACAGCACGGCATGACTCATGACGGCTTCCCCTGGGCAGCACCCTCGGCCTGCTTGAGCAGCGCGACACCAGCCTTGAGCAGCGCCGCGCGGTACTGCCCGAAGGTCTGGAAGGTCAGTGCGTGGGCATCATCACCGATCAGGCGGATCAACTGGCGCAGGGCATCACCGTCAGTCATCAGTCGAGCCTCACCGTCGAACCCTTGAACCAACCCGCGCAGACCGCACCGGAAACCGCCCGGCCGGTCGGTCCCGTTCCGGTAAACCAGGCCTCATAGTCATCGCCGCTGCTGCACTTGGAGAAGGCCAGCAGCGGCGCGCGACTGACGGCGACCTGGGTGTAACCTGCATCGGCGAGGGCTGTCTGCGCAGCATCCGGGGCATAGCAGCCGGGCAGGCAGACCAGCGCTAGCATCAAGGCGCCCAGGCTCATGAAAAACCTCATTGCGCAGCCCCCGTGACCTGGCGCGACCATTCAGGCAGAGGGACATGCATCGCAAACACATTACCTTCCCCATGCTCAGCCACCAGATCACGATCCAGCGCGGCAAAACGCTGCATCAAGCGGCGCGCCGCTGTGACTGCCTGGCGGCGTGAATAGAACGTAAACGGGCTAGGCATCGACCCCCGCGCGCGAACATGGGCAATTCCCTTGTTGCAGCACGGCGCCGAACCAATGACCGGATGGCCCTTCATAATGCTCAGATTAGGGATAGCCCAAAACAGCATCTGGCCCGCGCGCAGGCCGGCCAACGTGGGTTTCTTACGCATGAATCATTCTCCCGCGCTCATAAATCGAAAGACGCGCATTCAGACCCTCCGCGACGGACTCGATCCGGCGCCGGCTGTAGCTGACAACGCTCTGGCGGCCGAGCTGGCGACCGACACGCTCACGCTGCACATTGCTGTCGATGTGGACTGGCCAGACTTCATTGAGGCCAGAGACGGTCAGATTGGACGCCACCAGGACGTACAGCGTCTGGCCTTGGCGGAGGGAGGAACGGGTAGGACGGGACATGCTTGGGCGCCTAGAAATCAAACCGTTTTTGATAAATGCAAAACGATTGTATTCCGAGGCGCGCCGATTGCACAACGTCCTCCTAGGCAATAGACGCGATAAACCCGCGCTAGACCGCGTGGACCGGGGGCTGCGCCGAGGTGGCAGATTCTTCGCATCTTGGCAGCGTCTTGGCGTGCAACGCGGCAAATCCGCGCTCATCCAGCCAGGTGTGCCAGCGCTGCAAGGCATCGCGCTTGCGCTCCTCGGCGTGGGTATGGATGTACGCGGCGTTCAGATCCTTGAGTTTGTGATTGAGCAGTAACTCCCCCACCAGATGATCCACGCCCAGATCCATCCAGGTGGTGCGCGCCAGTTTGCGCAGGTCATGACTGGACCACTCGCCTGCGCTGTAGCGGGCGAACACTTCCAAGGCGGCCCGTTTGCTCAGGGGGCGGCCGTGTTGATTGCCGGGGAACAACCACACGCCGCTGTAACCAGCCTTGAGCTGACGCGCCCGGTAGCGGGCCAGCAGCGCCTGCAGTTGGGGCGTGAGCGGGCTGTTGAGGACTTCGCCGGTCTTGGTGTTCTCGCCTGGAATGTGCCACCAAGCACTACCATTGACGTGCTGCCACTTGGCCAGGCGGGTCTCGTTGATCCGTGTGCCATGGGCCAATTGCAGGGCCACCAGCATGACCTCGGCGGGGCGGTCGCCGAAGCGCTCGGCGAGCTGGGCCAGTAACGGCTCGACGGCTTCGGGACGAATACGCATGGCCTTGGGTCGGATCGGTGTGCTGCTGAAATCAGAAAACTTGATGCCCAGCAGCGGATCACTGTCGATCAGGCCCAGGACGAAAGCGCGGCTGGTAATGGTTTTGAGTGTGGCCCAGTGCTGGCGGACGGTGGACAGCGCCAGGCGGCTCTGCAGGGGCCAGATCAGTTCGTCATCCAGCCGAGAGCGCATGCAATCGATCAGGCTCATACCGCCAATGCGCGGACGTAAGTGTTTGCGAATGGCCGACAGCACGTTGCGCTTGCGATCGCTCGACAGGTTGCGATCCAAGACAACACGGCCCTCGTACCAGGCCAGCAGATCGTTGATCACCTCATAAGTGCCTACCGTGGCCCGCGCCAGGGGATCGACGGCCGCCTGGGCGAGCAGGCGCGGCAGGGCCTCTTTCAGGGCTTTAGCGGTCAACGCTGGCCAGCTCCCAGCCTTGCGCCAGATAGCCCTTCCCTGGCTGTAGCGCACCACATGCCAACTGGCGGCCTGGCGGTCCTTGGCATAGCGCAGGCGCAGCGGCAGGCGCGGGTCGGTCAGTTCACGGATCTCAGGGTCAGCGGCGTGGCGCTTGATAGCGGCTTCGGTGATGTCGGTTTGCAGGGTACGGGGCATGGGAAAGCCTCCAGGGGTGCGCGCCCGGCGATCGGCAGGCAACCGAACGCCGGGCGTAGGGAAAGGGTAGTGCGGGAAAGAACCGGCCGCCGAGGGGGCAGCGGCCAGGATGGATCAGGCGGCGCGCGCCAGACGCTTGAGCAGGGCGCTCCAGCTGGCATAGGCCGCCCGGGGTGCGTAGCGGCGCACGCAGATGACAATGCCGGGGCGCTGCGATAGCCAGGCGTCGCGATATAGACCGCGATATACATAGGGCTTGCACCGCGGGTACTTGGCGCTGGCCAGCACCTGGCTCACGGTGTCGTCTATGACAATCATTGGCCACCCAGATGCACGTCGGGCACGATCACCTGCGGCTTGAACGTCACGCGGTAGTGGTAGGTATTCACCGCCACGGGCTCCAGCTGCTCGGCGAAGTAGGTCACGTTGTCCGATATACCCAGAAAGTGCTTCTTGTACTGGTTCTGGCCAGTCTTGCAGGTGACGCTCACCGATCGGGTTTCCTGGCCGCTGCCAAGGCTGCACAACCCCTCAATAGACAGCATGTATTCGCCGGTCATGCCGTTATAGAACACCACCCGGCGATTGATCTCGAAGTTGTCCGCCGCCTTGGACAGATTGGCAGAGGCAATGTGTGCGTCGTCGCAGCCAGCGAGCAAGGCAAGCGCAAACAGGCACAGGGCGATTTTGGACTTGATCATGCGGAGTCTCCAGTGGATGCCCATTACAGGGGGGAGGTAGAGGGCTGGGCGTGACGGGTCACGCCGTGGGCTTGAGTTCCGGGCGCAGAGCGAACAGCGCCCGGCGATAGCGGCGCGACACCGGTAACGGCTCGGCACAGCCCTGCAGGCGTAACCAGTAATCGGTGGTGTTGCGGGCGCGCCAGACTTGAGTGATCAGGTCAAGGCGCACCAGATGCGCACGGTGACAGCGGAAAAAGCCCGGCATGCCTTCGCGCTCCAGGGCCACCAGGGAATCCTCCAGCAGCACCTCCCGGGTCGGCGAATAGGCGGTGACGTACTTGTCAGCCGCCTGCAGGCGAATCACCTCAGCGCGGGGCAACACCTTAGTCACCCGCTTACCGATAACCAGCACAAATTCCGGGCGCAGCGCGCTCATTCATGACCTTCCACGGCGGCGAACACCAGACCATGGAGCCCATGCGCTTGCAGTTGCAGACCATCGATCAACAGATCGAAAGCCCCCTGCGCCGTTGGCTCATGCAAGCGAGCCAATTCGCTGGCGGCCAGTTGCTGGGAGCGCTCACCCTCTGAAAACGGGGGTAATGGCTTCAGTACCGGCGCGCACAGCTCCGACAGGCGCTGACGCACCGGCAACGGGTTGCCCAGGTCAGCCAGGCCGATCGCCCACAACGCGGCAGCGGCCGGCGTGAGCGGCTTCACGAACAGAAACCCCGCGCGATCGCCCGGCGCCTTGAACGCCACCGCCGCGACAAAGCCGCTGCCCAGCTCGCGCTCGATGTAGGTGCGGTCATACAGGGCCAAGCGGGTCTGCAGGAACGCTTCAAGCGGCTCGCCCTCGCGGCGCGGGGCCGGATGGGTCAGCACCTGCGCGCCAAAACCCAGGGCCACGCTGTAGGTGGTCAGGCGGCCTAGCGGGATTTGCTCTTGCTCCTGACCCAGCCAGGCAAACAACGGATGATTCTTCATACGGGGGACGTCTCCAGGTTGAGCGCGGCGGCCACGGCCTGGCGCGCGGTAGTGAGGTGGCGGCGATAACTACGGGCGCTGATGCCCAGCACCACGGCTTTGCGCAGGCTGGTGGCATTGATCAGGTCACAGCCATGAATGCCCCGGCGCTCCAGCACGTAGTCGGCCCCGGCGAAACACTCCAAGCGCAGCACGTCGGCGGCCAGCAGGTTGGCCTGCGCCAGGCGCAGCACACAGGCCTCAATCGAAGCCTCCAGATCGTCAATCGGACCTTTCTTCGGCCCGTTGCTGCTGCCAAAGATCAAATGTCCCTTGCTGTCCATCCAACGCGCCAGAATGCTGCCGCCGCCCAGGCCGGAACCCACACCAGCGGTCCAGCGCGCCCATTTTTCCAGTCGGACATCCAAGCGCTTTTTCGTCTGCGGCGTCATGCATGGCCCCCATACTCGCTGGCCAACAGGTAGCCGTCGCGCGGATTACCCTTGCATGCTGGGTATTTGAGGTTGTTCGGGCACAAGGCCAGGCCCAGCACGCGCTCAGAGCGGGCGCAGGCCTTGCAGCCCAACCGGTGCAGCTCGGTAGACTCGACCTGTTTGGCCGGGTCGCCATAGGCGTAGTGCGGCAGGGCCATCAGCGCACCCGCCGCGCATCGAGCAACGACTGGCTCAGCGCTTCCAGCGGATCGAGGTAATGCCGGCAGCCACCGACCATGCCGGTGACCGGTAGATCGCCCCGGGCGAGCGGAATCACCTCGCTGGGCTGGCCCATGACGTACCACATGCGCGCCCCGCGCTCCTTGAGCAGTTGGGCTTCCTCGACGGTTTCGACGTGGGTGATCAGCAGCACCTGGATGCCGCGCGCGCGCTGCTCCAAGGCCGTGCGCAGGTGGTGCACGCGGGCACCGGCCAGGCGCACGGCCGGCGGACAGGCGAACGCCTGTAACTCGGGACGCTTCTGCGGGTTGACCAGGGCGCGCTGGATTTCATGACGGGACTCGGGCGAGCCCCCATAGAGGCCGATAATCAGCATTGAGGCGGGTTTCCTTGATGGCCACCTGACAGGCAGCCGGAGGGGTGGCAAAGGGCGCGCGGGGCGCCTTACTGACTGGCCTTGTGCAGGGCCTGCTTGCGCAGGGCGGCCAGGTGATGGTGCAACGTGGAAGGACTGACGTCGCCCGTCGCGACGGCGCGCAGCACGGCCTCGGTGGCCTCGCCGACCGTGACGTGGGACGCACACCAGCGGCGGAACAGGGCTTTCGTCTCGGGGGCATCGAGCAGCCAGCCCGGCATGGCCAGCTCGCTCTCGCACCAGGCAGCCCAGGCCGCCGCGTCAGGCATCAGGGTCAGATGCCCCGACTGTGCGGCCCATACTGGCGCCCATGCTGGCCCCGGCTCAAAACGGACTCGGGCAGGATGCTCGGTTGCATGCGTGGTGAAAATCTCCAGCTCACGCAATACCGCAACCAGCAGCTCGTATTCAGGCTCAGTGGCCTGCAACAGGCCCAGCCACTCGCCGTAACCAAGACTCGCGCCCGCTGGACCCGACAGCGAAAGGATCATCACCAGGCGGCCAACGCCGATGATGCCCAATCGCGCCCGCACCGTCATCACGACTGGATCCGCGATCACGGCACTGTTTTCGAGCAATCGATTCATACAAACGGGCGCCAAAAAAGTTCATCAACCATTGATTAGTACAATAGTTTTGTATTTTTAGCCGTAACAATCCCTTGACGCAACAGTTTTTCATGGGGATATGCAAAAAGAATGTATTATTTAGCTATAAATTGACAATCACTCTCACACCCGATAACCAAAAGGAACCGCCTTTGATGATTATCGACACCCCGACGTCGCCGATCAGCGAGCGCCTGGCCCAGGCTCGGCAGCGCCTTAAGCTGAAGATTAATGAGGTCAGCGCGCGCATGCCCAGCGCACCGAGTCGATCGACGTACCACGCCTGGGAGCGCGGCCGGGCCATGCCCAAGATTCAAACGATTCTGGAACTGGCCGACGCCCTGGAAGTGGCGCCCGGCTTCTTGATGGGGATCACCAACGACTACCGCTCCAACCTAGACAGCGGCTATCCGTGCCTGGAAGGCACCACCGTCACCAATGCCGAAGGCAAGACCGTACGCATTTCACCCAACAAGGATGCCGCCTTCAGTGCCGCCTATTTCAATCACCTAGGCCTGACCCCGGAACAGTGCATGCTGATCAAGGCCAGCGACTCCAGCATGGCGCCGACCTTGAGCAAAAATGACTTGGCCCTGATCGATCATGGCAATAAGACACCGCTGGAGCGCGACCTGTATGCTTTGCTGGTCGATGATAGGATTTGGTTCCGCTGGCTAGAGCCCGATCTTGACGGCTCGATCAAGGTGATCAACCAGGACGGCCGCGAAACCGTCGCCAAGGATGAAAGCCTGGTGATCATCGGGCGCGTAATGGCCATTGTGCATTCGCGCTGAAAAAACCTCTGTCACAGGTCCTTACAAAGTCGCTAAAATACAAAAACGTTGTATTTGTATATAAATTCGTCAAAAGGATCCGCCGGAATGTCAGACAAACAACTGTGCGCGGTCGCCTTCAATGCCGTCAGCGACCACCTCCATGAGAGCGCACAATATATCGGCGGCAGTCTGAATACGGCGACCCTGTATTTCATGCAGGGCAAGCTCGAAGCGACCGAGCACGAACAACTGAAATTCATGCTACTCAAGGCGCAGCATTGCCTGGAAGCAGCCCATAACCTGTTCCTCTCGATCGAGCCGAGTGGCGGCCTATTCGAATCGCCCCACAGTGCCCCCCGCTTGATCTGAATGTCTATTCAACGGATTGAAACACCATGACCGCCCGCGAAATTACCACCGAACACCTGATCGTCACCCCCGGCCAGAATCTGACCCCGCCTGAAATCAACCTGTTGGCCTGCATGGCCGAAGGTTACACCACGCCCGAGCAAGCCAAGGCCATGGGCATGCATGAGGAAGCCCTGCCGCTGGTCGAGGGCCGTATCCGCAGCAAGCTCGGCGCCCGAACACAAGCCCACATGATTTCCCGCGCCTTTCTACTCGGCGTATTGCGCCCGCGACACCTGATGATCTTCGGCATTGCGGCAGCAATCGGCTATTCAGCCATCATGTACATTGGCCGCGACACCACCGACCTAAGCCCCAGCATCATCGCCACCGAACGCCTGGGACCCGTGACCTCAGATCCCCGCTACGAACAGATGCGCGCGCGCAGCGGGCACTGAACGACAGCCATTGAAAAGCCCCGGAAAGGCCAGCCCTACCGGGGCTTTTTAATGCCAAGAAGAATCGCTGCTAGGCCTTCGATTCAATCATCTTGCTCAACGCCAGGCGAATCATCGCGGGCCGCTTCAAGCCGCCATGCGCGGCGCATAGCTCGTCAACCTTGGCCAGAAACTCAGGCTCGAACCCCACGTTAATCAGAACACGCTTGCCCACCAATTTACGACCGCCGCTGTCGGGCGCTGTCGCCGCTGCCTGAGCGGCCTTTTTCGCATCCTCGGGAGCATCACCGGCCGGCTTCGGTGCGCGCTTAATCAGGGACATAGAGTATTTTCCTAATACTTGATCAATGGTCTTTTGATACCTTATAGGCATCAAATTCATACCTTATTGAAACAGGGCACTCAACAGTGCGTCAATTTCTTTGACGGCCTTTCGGTCGCCCGGCTTCAACTCCTTGACCGACATCCCGCGCGCTGACGCCGAGGCGATCGCCTTGCGGTCAACGACATGAAAGTCGAGCAACTGCAGTTGGGGAAACGACTCTATGGCTCGACGCGCCTCAAGATTGTCCGTCGAAAATTTCTTGGCTTCGGCCATATTCAAAAAAGCATAGATCGGCAGGGGGTTATTCCCTCGCTGCGCCTGGATTTCATTGATCAGCGGAATCAATTCGTCCTCCAGGGCATCTAACTCGAAATCACCCGGCGCGATCGGCACCAACATGACGTCAGCAATCATCATCGCATAACGCAGAGCCGAACTATCGCGACCACCCACATCGATGATCACATCATCATATTTATCGACCATGCGCAGCACCTGATTGCGTAGGTGGTCGCCATCCGGGTATTCGACCAGAGTAACGCCGGGTGACAGATCTGCAGCATCACGACGCGCGATGGCGTTGGCCAGCGAGGCCTGCCGATCGCCGTTGACCATCAGGACATCTTTTCCCTGCAGGGCGCGCCCCGTTCCGACCTGGACGGAACAAGTCGTCTTACCCACCCCGCCCTTTGTGTTGCCCATTGCAATAATCGACATATCAGAATCCCTAGTCGCATCATTTGAATAACAAAATAATACTCTAACGACACTAATAGTCAATCAAAACAATACTCTTTTGATATTCTTTTATTGGTGAATGACAGGCCGCATGCGCAGCACCGATAGCGTGGCGTGACTGGTCACAACTCGACAACAAACGTCATCAGCCCCACGGACTCGGCAAAGCGAACGATCGCGGTCGGACTCAACCAAGCCCGGATAGGCTCACGCGCCGAACGAATTGGGATCCAGTTCGAGCCAGCACCACCCAGGCGCACCTCCATCATCCATTTGTTGGGGCTTCCTTTTATGCGACATATCTTCGCCTCGCGTAGCGCATTGGTACTGATCAGCATGCGCAGTTGATCCTCATCGAACGCCTTACGCATAGCGCATTCTGCCGCGCAGCCCTGGGGAGTCGCCTCTCATCATAGGTTGTGCTCATTGTTCGGTGACGCACCCAAGCCATACAGCGCTGCCGGCCTTGAGCCAGCAGCGACTGAAGATCAGGCGCTGTAAAGAGGGCGACTATCGTGCCCGGGGTGGATTATGCACTACGGCGGCGGGTGTCGCAGTGGGTTCATCGCGAACCGCTGCAACCACCCACGCAGGGGGAGGGGAGAGCTACCGGCGTGCGCCTGGCTTGGGCTGATGGCGATCGACGTGATGGCCGCGCTTCTGCAGGCCGTCCTGCAAGATCACGCGACAATCACCGTGACGGGTCACACGGACGACATCCCCACCTTCGACGACCAACTGAAACCCAGCCCGCTGCAGCTGGTCCAGGGTCATGTGCTGCGCCGGGGTCACAGCGAGCCACCCAGCCAGTTCGGCACCGTCACTGCCTGCAACCGCACCCGCAAGCTGTCCAGCGGCTTGCCCAGGGCGTCGGCCAGCGGCAGATCGAGCTGGCCATCTTCCATCGGCCGCACGGACGCTTCAGCCAGGTCGCGGCATTCGTCAGTGCCGTACTCGCT